>Ga0209341_10000517_pt1 | contig 40011 bp, 59 predicted proteins | sample RifCSP13_2_FD_184020 | JGI IMG/M metagenome (GOLD analysis project Ga0209341, IMG submission 184020) | Soil microbial communities from Rifle, Colorado - Rifle CSP2_sed 13_2 (SPAdes) (version 2) | ecosystem: Environmental > Terrestrial > Deep subsurface > Rock core/Sediment | place: Rifle...
AGGAATACTATCTTCCAGCTTTTCTCCCATATCTTCTATGAGCGCAGGCATGGCTTCGGCAATGTGAAACCACGGTAAGAGTCCTTCAACTAGGAATGAGCCCACCCCGATCTTGGCGGCCTCTACCCGGTCCTGCCACTCATCCAACGCGAGTTCCCATTCTCGGGTCTTTGCTACGGATTCCGCACTGAGAATCAGATTATCTTCAATGGATGCCGCATTCGCTCGAAGAGCATCGCCACCCTCAGCTAGCAGTGGATTAAGAACCGCCCAATTGCGCCCAAAGATCTTCGAGAGTTCGGCCGCCCTCTCGGTAGGACTTTCCATAGCTTTAAGTCGATCCGCCAACTTCGCCAGATTTTCAACCGAGGGTTCAAAACCATTCTTGGCCGCCAGCTGCAGGGAGGTTCGGACTTCCTCTATCGAGATCTTGAAATCATCCGATACCTGAATTAATCGGCTGGTTTCTTCAGTGGAGATCCCAAGATTGGTTGAGAGCTCTCGGACCTGCTGACCATATTGGACGTAGGATCCAATGGTCGCATCCAGACCCTTGCTGACCGTGAAGATGGCCGCAGCCCCGGCTCCCAGAACTTTGGTGAAATCCTTGAATCCTGCCATCACCTGATCGGTTTTCTTGGCAGTCTCACCAAGACCCTGATTGAACTTATTCAGGGTCGGGGTAGCCTTATCCTTTGCCTCCAGAACGATGGACAGCTTGCTCTCAGCCATCTTGCATGAGCTCCGTCAGGGCCTCCAGCATCTTGAGCTGATCGGTATTCATCTTGTCGAGTTTTCTATCGTGGGTGTGCATCCGCCAGATGTCATACGAATTGGCGCAAGCCAGCATCCGGTCGAGTTCGCCGGCACGCTGGTCATCCGTTCCGCCCGCCCGCGGAAGGATTCCCCAGGTGCGCCAGCGGAGGAAGCGGGAGAGTTCGGGCGGCGGCACACCTTCCCCATTGGCGTACCGCACCGCCGCCCGGATCATTCCGGGGGGATTGTCAGCGCCTGCGCGATATGCGAATCGAGCTTCTGGGCAAGCCAGGCCACAGCCGCAGGTTTCATCCCATCCACATCTTCAGCATGGATGGTATTCAAGATCCCTGCCTTGCAACCGGCCCGCACATAATTCCCGAGACGCTGAGGGGTGGAGAGATCCAAGTTCTTCTCTCCCCCCAAGTCACGCAAGGCGACAAAGTACGCCTCGACATGCCGCTGGAGCAGCTCGTCTTGAAGCTCGGCCGACACGCCGAGTTTCTTATGTTCTAGCCTCATGCAGTGACGCCCTTCAAGATATTGGCCGTCCGGACCACGATCGAGAACGTCAGAGGATCTGGGCTTCCCGCATCCCCACCGATCCACGGGGCGGTCGTGATCTTCCCGGTCCCCGTGAAGCTGATCTTGCCAGTCCCGGCCCCACCCTGAGGTGAAAACCGGAGAATGACCTGGGAGCCATCAGCCGTCTGGTGATAACCACGGAAACGCTCGAACGGATCGGAAGTTCCCTCAGTCCAGACGCAGGTATACCCGAGGTCGATCGGAGTCCGTTTCCCGAAGGTCACGATCCCGATGTCGCCATCCGCGGTGTAGACCTCACCAGCAAGACGATCGCCGCCCGAGACCTCCACCATATTGGCAAACCCGGAGATGTCCGTGAAGGACGATCCGGAGGTGGAGTATTCCACTTTCGCATTGACGAAACTAACCCCGCCAGTTGTTTGGGCCATCTGCTACTCCTTGGGTTTGGGAATGGAAGGAACCGCGCTCGAACTCGAGCTCGCAGTCGCGCTCACCTTTTCGATGGCGCCCATCTCAAGCAGGATCTTGGTCCCTTCCTTATTCGGATCTAGTTCCACTTCGCTGTCGCGATAGATGTTCGTATCGCCCATAGCGAGGTATCCAGCCAATACGCGAAACCGTTGATTAGCCATGTCCCTCCACCGTTGTCACCAGCGCCCAATACTGCTGTTCGCCGACGACCTCATTTGAGGATAACGCTACAGTCCAAGAAATCGGGCCTCTGCCCAGAGCTTTGGCATGGATGGGTGTGATCGCTCGGAGTGCCGTAGAGAGAGCGTCGATCAGATCCACCACCGCCGCATGGTTCAAGGGCACCGTCCCTTGGCCGATCGGTTCTACCAAGATCACCAGCTGCCCTCGGAAGGTCGGCCAGCCCCCAGAAGTCTCTACAGTGAGAGGTCCTTCCGATCCCTCCACCGCCCGAGGAAAGGAGAGCGGAAGATCCGCGGTATCCCCTCTCGTCGGCGGTCCATCCAGCTTTCGTTGAACCCCAGTAACCGCGAGATCCGCCAGGTTGTTGATGAAGGTGTTGTAGCTGGTGAGGGTCATGCTGCCTTCACAAACCTCTTGCGGTACGGATCAAGGATCTGCCGCACGTCATGCGGCAAGCTGGAGGGCATGATCGTTACCCCGTCTCCGGTCAGGAGCGGCCGGTCCAGATCGGCATTTGAATCCTTCTGCCGATAGAGGAAAGCCGCTAACCGGGTCGTAGCCTGCACCACATCCTCTGGGGGTGTGACGGAATAGCGAAAGTTCGCCACCACCGTGATCCCCATCTCGGGATCGTCCTGGTAATCCCATTCCTTGTTCGCGGAGGCCAGGAGTTTGACTCCGAAGTACGGTGTTTTGTTTCTCGGAATCGTCACATAATGCGCCGAGGTGATGGCTTCTGTCCCAGAATCCGCGTCCGCCCGATTGGTGATCGAAGTGATGGAGACCACATCCTCATCAAAGAACAGAGTCCGATCATCCACATCGGCCACCGCATCGAACTTCCGAGAGGAGGTTCCCGTACCTTCAAAGACCCGCTGAGTGTAGGTTTCTACGATCTTCTGGGCCCGATCGCCGAGCTCATCGAGCAAAGCATCATCGCCCGTTCCCAGAGGACCGAGATACGCCTTGATCAGCACGGCCGAGGTATAGGTCATTTCTTCCGAGCAGCTGTTTTCTTAGCAGCCACTTTCTCGGCAGATACCTCGACTTTCGGTCCATCGACAAGCTCTACATCGCCGGATCTCAAGAACAGAGCCGCTCGGTCCTCGCCCCATTCCTGAATTTCTCCGGCGTCGATGGCCCAGCCATTGCCCTGGATTCCGACCTTGGCCTTGACTTTTGGCATAGGATGCTCCTGGGGGAGACGGCCGAAGGCCTGCTCGACCGTCTCCCCGTTTAGATTAAGCGAGCGCCACTGTAACATCCTGCGTCGGAGGAAGTGCTCGCGACCCCCGATACAGGACAGCCACAGCCGCACAGGCCATCGTTGCGGTCCCGCTCCCGCCTCCCGTCCCATACAGCTTCAAGAACGGCTTGGCGGCAGTGACGGCAAACTCCAACTGATAGGCTTTGTTCGAGGTGGTATTCGCCATCGTCCCGAGAGTGCCGGAGGCCAGCGCATACGTCCCTCCAGTCGTAGCGGAGTGGTAAAGACTGGTCCGGAGGGTGTTCTTGGTTCCCCCCGTCTGAGTGCCTCTTTGGACGACGAAGCACACTCGATCAAAACCAGACGCGTCTACCTCAACCGGAGTCCAGCCCCCCGAGGTCGAGAGGTTGGCAACTCCGGCCACCTTGAACTTTGCATCTGACGTGATTAGATGGGCCATGTCAGCCTCCTAACTCAGGATCAGGTGCTTGAAGGCTTCGGCCTGGCCGGGCATTCCACCTCGGCGGAACTTCGCCAAGAGCCCGATCTGCCCGTTGCCAGCATAGAGCTCATCCAGCCGTTGGATGATCAGGCCCATGCGCTCCACCACGAAGTAATAGCTGAAGTCGCCGATGAGGAGCGGCTTCAAGCCCGTGGTCATGGCGGGCATGGTTTCATCCGAGTAGAACGGCACGCCGTCGATTCGACGGGTGAACTGATCGCTTCCCCCGACCGCGCTTCCGGCCGGCGTTCCCTGGAACAGGAACGGATTGCCAGTCAGGGCGAAGATCGAGCCCTGAGTCGCCCGCTTGGAAACCAGCGCCACGGATGGGCTGGAGGCATACGGCGCCCCCAGCGAGTAGATCAGCGAGCTCACGTTCGCGGCGGTGATGGCATTAGTGCCCGCCGCGGTTACCCCCAGCCCCGATTCGATCAGAGCTGCCTTCGGCTGAGAGGTACCCGTGCCAACCGAGATGAAGTAGTAGTTTTCCCACTCGGCTTCGGCCCGGCTGAAAGCATTGGTCAAGAACGGCCCCAGATTGGCCTTCTCGTCGCCCAACAGTTCCTCGGAGATCTTCACCAGCTTGGTCGCCTTGTGAACCGTTGCCACGACTTGCCCGAAGGTCGGCTCGTCCTCGTTCACTGCCGCCTCTTCAGCCGTGATGGCAAACTTAGCCATCGAGGTGCCCTCGGTCGGGATCAATACCCGATCGAGTGAGGTCTGGATCACCGTCGCGCCCGCCCGCCGGATGACGCTCATGTCGTCCCGCTTGGCGACGACCTGATTGAAGAAATCATCCGGGACCAGGAAACCGCCTTCCCCGTCGGTTTGACCTTGCAGCGCAGCCTTGACTTCCGGGATGTCATCATTCATCGCCAGCTGGAGCTTCGCCGCTTCTGCGTAGACCTTCTGATACGGCTTGTTGTCGCGGGTGCGAAGCATGTGGAAGTACGCCTTCAGGCCACCCACATCGCTCCCGGTTTCAGCAACCCGCATCGTGTTGAAGCCACCCCTCCAGGCCGGGGTATCGGCTTCCCACTTCTTCTTTTCCTCAGCCAAGCGGGTCTGGAACTTGGCTTCCTCGGCGGCCTTCGCTTCCTGTTGGGCGCCGAGAATGGCGACCACTTTGGCAGCGATGGCATCGGCATCGACCCCAGGGGTCTCTACCTTCAACTTCTCATCAGGCATTGTCTTTACCTCTTTCGTTTTGGGTTCTGTCTCGCCGCCGGTCTTCTTGCCTACGTTCGCCTCTTCGGCCTCATTGAACGTCTCTGGCAAAGTTAGCCCAGCCGCGTCAAACAGCGATTTGAGTTGCGTCACCCCGATGGTGCGTGGTTCAGCCGGTGTCGGGGTGAGCGAGTATTCCACCACCGGCCAGCGCAGGATTTTTCCACCGTTGCGTCGTGCAAGATGCGAGGCTGTGCCGCTCGAGAGCCCGATCACGCCCTCGCCAATCAACTGCAATACGGCATCGACATAGGCTTTGGAACGGTCCAGCTGCGCTTCGATCCAGACTCCCACTTCATCGGCTTCTTCGATCTTCACCGATCCAACCGCCCCGGTCACTTTCTCATTCAGCGTATGGTCATAGAACATAGCCTTGACTGGAACATAGGTCAGTTCCAACTCGGTCTCCACGGTGAAGGTATCCCCTTCGAGATCCTTGCCTCCGAAGACCACGCCATAGCCGGCGATGATGGCTTCGGTATCGGTGCTCGATTTGATCGTGACAGGTCCCGGTTTTCTCAAACTCTTACCCTCCCTCCACTTGCTCATGCAGATCGCTACGGCCTGATCCTGCTCATTCCCCTCGTCCACCATCATGGGAACGCATCGAGCCATGAATTCATCTTGTGACTCATTCTCTCCAGGCTCAGGCACTACTTCCCTTCCAGCGCCGCGTCCACGACTTCTTTCACGATGCGGCTCACTTCTTTGGATTCTCGCTCGCTCACATCCTCGGTCGTCTTCCAGCCTGTATCCCGATGATAGCGGGTCTGTTTGGATCGATCCTGCACCAGAGGACCATAAGAGGTATCACTTCCCACCACTTGCTGCAATCCTCCGCTCCGTTCTTCAACGGTCCAGCTTCCTCCAAGCCGTTCGGAATTCGGGGAAATGCCCCGCCGATAGGGCACCTGGATCTGACCTGACTTGAGCTTGGCGAAGAACCCTCTCCGCTGCAGATCGGACACGAAGGGCTGGGGGCGCCGTGAGACAGGCGGGTACTTCGCAATCTTGCCTTTCACATGGATCGCTCCACTTCGAAGCCCTACCTTCACCGGCTGCAAGGATCCGATTTTCTGCATGATTTTCCGCAGCTCAGGCAAGCCCTCAATCCGAATTCCGACTTCAGCCAACGGTTACTCCTACGAATTCATGTGATAACCAGCACCTGCATCTTGGATGAAGGGGAGGGGGTTCATTCCATCCATCTCCTTCTACCTTGTCGGCCAGCGGGCCGCATAAGGGACACACCAATTCATCTTCAGAAGTCCGCCAGATCGCTTCCATCTGCACACCCTGCGATGCCAGCTCATTAACAACACTGAGTTCACCTTGCACGGCCGCCCGAGTCACTTCGGTTGAGGCGATCAGATCTGCTCTCACCGGCCCGTAGAGTTCGGAGAGCGCCGCCCGCAAATCCCCGATCGTCTGCTGCTGTTCGAAGAAGGCAGCTACGGCGTCGGATACAGCCCTCCTAGTCGTCTCGGTGATTCCTTGGACGAGATCGAAGCTGTATCGTCTCGCCCAATTGATCGCATTCTGATTGACAATCCCCCAATCCACTCCAATAGGTTGAGCATCGAGTATCTGTTGGGCTGCTGCGGTGTAGATGCCCTGAAAATTGCGGCTGAGGGCCGCTTGTAACTCCTCTCCCGTTTCTGTCCAGAAGGAAGCAGGCACGTTGTTAATGTCCGGTGGATCGCCCAGCTCTTCAAGCAGTCGCCCTAGATGAGCTCTCTCAATCTTCCCCAGCTCTCTCGCAAGATCTCCCTCCCAATCCATCCGATCATTGAGTTCTGCCACAAATGAAACGCCCACTCCATTCGGGAGCGGGCGCAGATGCGGCGGCTCGATTAGGCGGGACCCCTACGGGTGCGGCTATTTGGCTTCGGTTATTGTATATCGTTTCTCAATGGCGTGGACGACCATCAGGAGCGCCCGGCGGATGAGGATCCAGAAATCCTTCTCGCTCATGCCGTGATCTTCCGCCGCACAAACAGATGCCCCTCCGCGGCTGCCACGACAGCTCCAGTCCCAACCCAGCGGTGATACCAGATACCTTCCTCATCCACAACGATGTCCTTCAAATAGGCACCCGTCCCACTATTGGATGGTGTGGATGTCCCTGCATTGCCACTGGGATCTGTGACTTTCAGCACGACGCTGGATGGATTGGTCGCCACATCATTGACGGTGAAATTGGCCGTCAGGCGGATGCCGTCTCCTACATCGTAGACATTGCTCATCGAAGGGTATCCGAAACGACCACATCGAAACGAACGTCATCCATGAGAGTCACGTCATGGTAGAGGAGCTGGTCTGAAAGAACGACATCGTAATACGCCAGGTCCGCAACAGAGACATCTCCAATCGCGAACCCGGCTCCGATCGTGACGCCGCTATAGCCCCAGCCACTTTCCTGTCGCCATTCTCGATCATGGACCGCGTTAGGCGTGACCGAAGAAGGTGCTCCTGGATTGAGAGAGACCGCGGAAGCCCGTTTTTCAGCGGTATCAAGTGCCACATCAATTCCACTTGCCTGGGCGATCCCGATAGCCGGGCATGGTGGGTATGCCCTGCATCCGGATCATGGTCGGCTGTCCACCTATGGCCGTGATGCTGATCCCGGAATATCCCCAGCCGGCCTCCTGCCGCCACTCACTATCATGACTTGCATTAGGAGTGACGGTAGGAGGCGCGGCATACGCCAGGGAAACAGCTGAAGCCCGTTTCTCGGCGGTATCCAGAGCCATTTACGGACCAGCGACCATTTCAGCTTCGGAGTAGACCGAACCATCATCGGTGAGCGTCTTCTTGGCGATCACCGTTCCGGCATCGTTATAGATCTCCTTGAAGTCGGAAGCCCCAGCGGTGTCGATGTCCAGCCGGTTCCTGAGCGCCATATAGAGCAGCATCAAGGCCGTCCGTACTGTCGGAGTCGCTGTGGGGATCGCTTGGGAGAGTTCGGCGATCGCGCTATCCAGTGCATCATTGACTTCGCTCTCGACCTCCGCATCCCAAGCCGCATTCCACGGGACAGCAGTAAGCCCAGCACCGGCCACACCGATGTCATCGGTATCAGCGAGTATCGCGGCGATACTCGCACCCAAGAACGGCGTGCTGTCGCTCAGGATCGAGTCTCTGATTTCCTGAACGGCAGAGGTTGCCAGTTCTGACGCGGCGATCGTGTCAGCCGCCACCTTATCTGCCGTGATCGCATCCGTCCCCAGGTTGATCGCTAGGATCGCAAAGTCCGCGATCTTGGCTGAGGTGATGGCATCGGCTCCTATCGCCCCTGCGTCAATTGCACCATCTGCGATTTCGGAGGCCCCGATGGCATTGGCCGCGATCTTATCTGAGGTAATCGCGTCCGTTCCGATCTTCGCTGCCGTGATAGCAAAAGAGGCGATAGCCGATGCGTCAATTGCTCCAGCCGCAAAGGTGGCCGCATCGATAGCCGAGTTCGCGATAGCCGCCGCATCGATCGCCCCCGCCGCAAACGTCGCAGCATCAATGGCACCGTTCGCGATCTCTGAGGCACCGATCGCATCCGCGGCGATCTTGGCTGCTGTGACCGCGTCCGTAGCTAACAGGCCAGCAGTTAAGAAGAAGGCATCATAGTTCGACGTACCCAAAGCTCCCGACGTATTGTCGAGATCAAGCCCTACTTCGCCGGCCGCCGTCACATCGATTGATCGACCCGTAGTGGTCGGGAAGGCCAGATCCAGCAGCTGCCGGGTTGCGGTGTACATCACATTGACCGCAGTTTTGGCATCGGTGGTCGTGGTCTTGGTGATCGTGGTCACGATGTCGGCGTTCGCTTCTGTGGAAGTCAGGAGCAGCTTGTAGATTCCGCTTGCCCCTACTTCTGTCGCCTCGTTCGTGGCATCGATAAAACCACCGGCATCCTTGTCCACTTCCGAATCCAGCGCCGCGGCAGAACTCACTAAATCCCCGTCATTGTCATAGATCGGGAATGTGACGGTGAATGCCGCGTTCTTTTTTACAGGCCAGTCTGCCATTTACTCATCTTCCTTTCCGAACAAATCTCGTAGTTTATCTTTCAGATTCTTGTTAGGCTTGGGATGGATTTCTTCTGGTATATGAACCTCCCTCAACCAGTTTTGTTCCTCGGTTGGTTCCATACTGGTCACGAGGGAGGGTCGTAGACCACTTACCCGCACTCGATCCTTGGGGCTGATCGCCAGATTTGCCTGAGAAGTTCCCTTTCGCACATCATACTTGACTTTGAGGAAAATATCATCTGCTTCATCGCCAGGAGGAGCATCTTCGATCCCAACAAGCTGGGCAATGAAGGTCCCTTTCCGCTTGTGGTGGATCAAGTAAACTTGGCCGATTTTGAGTTCCTTGGTGGTTTCCATCAGTTCCATCTCCCTGGGCGATCCCGGCTCCCTGGCCCGGTCGGGATGCCTTGAGTCCGCTTCATGAACGGCTGGCCCCCCGCGGCTACTTCCGATGAAATCCCGGAGTAGGTCCAGGCGATATGCTGCCGATCGAGCTGCGAGATCGTTCCGTCGGGGGCGGGAGGAGCTAGATTGTAGGATTCAATGATCTGGACCGAGGACCGGCGCTTGCTGGTCGTGTCTAGGTCCGGCATTATGGGCCAGTCCCGATCTCCCCACGCGTGTAAGTCGTGGCATCGTCCGAGACCGTCGCCTTCTGATCCACGGTAGCCGCATCGTCAGCGAATACCGAAAGCGTGGTCGAGGTTTGAGTGATCTTGTTCCTCAGGAACTTGTAGAGATAGCCGATCTTTTTGACCAGCGTCGTCGTCGCGGGCGGGGCTTCCTGGCCCGGCTCGGCGAAGGTATCGACGTTCAGCACGTCCAAGACTTCGGTGTTGATCGCGGCCGTGGCATCTCCGCCTTCGATCAGAACTGTATTTGCATCGACCTCACCAGTCGCTTGTTGTAGGAGCATTTCAAACAAAGGACCCGCAGGAGGAAGGATCACAAATCCGTCGCCGTCTCCAGGAGCTTCCGTAAATGGTTGATTGAACGCGCAGTTCTTGCTCCCTCCCGTATATGTAGAAATAATCCGGGCCTGACCAGCCAAAGGCCCTTGAATGAATCTCAGCAGATGTCCGTTGTAATGATTATTGGTCGCTTCCACCAAGAAAGTATCGAAATCACTGGCCGTCGGACTGCCATCATTAACCGAGACCGATTCATAGCCCATTGAGACAATCAGGCTAGTTAAACTTAGTTCGTCGCCTTGAATCAGATCAGATACATCTCTGCCGAGAATCCTCGTAGCGGCCGGATCTCCTAGATCGAATGCTCCAGCAGCAGGGAGAATTTCATAGGTTATTCCTGCTCCAATAGATGCGGTCGCATCTGGAGTGAATGAAAGCGTGTCCGTCGCGGCGACGAAATCCGTAATCAACCGGACCTGGTTTGCCACCGCGCCCGAAGTAAATAGAATCCAAGCCCCGTTCCAAACATCATCCGCTTCGGTCCGGGCCGCGTCGAGCATCGTCGATGTTGAGCCGCCGGCATCGGAAGTTCCGGTCACTAAGGCGCGCAATTCGGTTGTTACATCAGCTGCAAGCGAAGCCGCAGTGACCACATTCGCGGCCATCGCTCCTACAGTCACTACCTGATCCGAATCTTGAGTGGTTTGGATGCACAGCACGAAATCGGCCCATTCCTTCGGGCTGGTCTGATCGATGCCCACAAGAGTCACTACATCGGCATTCATCTCAGTAGATGATAACGTGATAAGAACAAGGACCGACGAGGCCGGACTTACCGAGGGAAGCGTCGCCAAGTTGGTCAAGCCACCCGCATCCTTATCAACCTTGAAATCCCCCGCCGCAATGGTCGGACTGGACTTGAACGACCCGGAATTCGCCATGTCTTCCAAGGAAATCCGGATCAGGAAGTCTTCGTTTTTCTTTGGAGGATTGTAAGGAGCGGCCATCTAACTAGATCCTCTGATAATGAGCGCTGGGGATAAGTTTAGAGACAGATGCCATTATAGCGTCTACCGGTGTATCCGCCCAAAAAGCTACCGAGAATGGAAAAAGAAATCGTGGGACGCAACATAACCATTTAATGTTAAAGTTTAGATTGGTCAACATAGTCTCTGCACCCCAAGTGCTTCCGCCATCTTGTGACACTTTGTAATAGATGTTGATGGAGGTAAGAAACGTCTCGCTTCCATCACTTTTTCCGCCGTAGAAGACATACCAGTATTGAGTTTCTGTATCAATCCCAATGGCAGCTAATCCTTGATCATCCGTAGAATTTAGGACCACATTGGTTACTTCAGTAATCGTCGTATCGGTGATTGTCCAGCACCGCAGATCCGCGTTAGCCGTATCTATAGCGCTCCAAGCCACCACAACATTCTGACTGTTAGCAATGTCCACTGTAGCGGCAACATGAGGAAATGCCGTAGCGGCAACTTGGTCTGTCATACTCGTCGCGATACTGGTCTCGGCCCAGCTATTCCCTGAATCATCGTATCGTTTGACGCTGAGTTCCTCCGCGCTAGCATCCCAAAAGATCAACATTACATCCTGGGTATCGGCATTCCATCCCGGCAGGAGAAGATACTGATCTTGAGTCGCTCCTTCACTAGGATCGGCAATCGCAGAACCCCACGTCGCGCCTACATCGGTCGATTCCCAGGCGCCATCCTCTGCACCCGCATCAATCGATCCGGTCACAACAAGATTGCCGCCTCGGGCACGGGTGATCGAAAGCGCGCCTCCGCTAGCTGTAGTCCCCCCAGCAAAAACAGTTGTCTGAGTGCCGAGGCCATCGCTGTTCTCAGTATCAATGGAGCGGTAGAGAATGTCATCGCCGACGCTTTCGGTATAAGCGCAATGAATCAATCCTGCAGCAATGCCACTCCAACGGTCATACCAGATCGATAATGCCGTGGCTGAACCTGTAAATATGGTAGTTTGAACACTCCAAGATAAGCCGTTATCGCTAGATTTCTTAAATGCCACATCGTTGAGGCCATCCACATAAATGCAATAGAGAATACCCGACGGTGTTGTGACAAGATATGAGGTCCCACCGCCAGAGTATTGGATTGTAGGAGTGAACTCGGCCACAACAGCATCTACCCGATTCGCCATAATATCAACTCATTTGCGTTATTGCGGTTTTCGTTTCACCATGAGCATAATTTGCGCGTAATTTTCATGACCCGAGGACCCAATCTGGATGATATAACTCCGACCACCGACATCCATCTGAATGCTGTCGTGAACGAAATCCCGCTGGAAGAGCGTCCCGTCTTGCAAGGCATCCCAAGCGGTATCCAGCCGATTGAGAATCTGTGTTCGGACTTGTGCAGGAACGGGCATGTCGCTACGGCACCATCCGAACGCCTTTGAAGTACGTCCCGGTCGCGGCCAGCGAAAAGCCGCGCAGTTCAATCTCCACATTGATCACCGTCAGACCCCCCTTGACATCCACGTCGCACGTCAGATAGAACGGCGAACCCGAGGCCGTCCATACCGCGCCGCCCGTGATTTTGCCACAGACTGCGGTGCCCGGCTGGCGCGTCGGAGTCAAAGTCGGGATTGAGGTGTTCGTAGGAATCGGGGTCTCAGTCGGTATGAGTATCTCCGTTGGAGTGAGCGTTACGGTGGGTTGCAATGTCGGAGTCGCGGTCGGGAATTCTCCGCCGAAGGTCAGCGCGGCAAAGGCATCAACTAGGCCGAACCCGTAGAACTTATCCCAGCCGACTGTTCCCTTGTCGGCCGCGGTGAGCTGCAAAACCTGACGAGCCTCAGCATTCGTCAGTGCGGGCCGAAAACTCAGTAGCAAGCCCCCGGTTCCCGCGGCGTGCGGAGTCGCCATCGAGGTTCCTGAGAGAGAACGATAACCCGAAGGATCGCACAAGCTACATGAGCCGGTCGGGACGCTACTGAGATTCCCTACCCCCGGCGCGGCTAGTTCCACTTCCAAGCCATAAGTCGAGAACGAGGCCCGATTGTCCAAGGAATCGGTCGCCGCGACCGCAATCACGCTGTCATAGCGAGCCGGATAGAGCACGCCTTCTCCGCCCGAATTCCCTGCCGCGGCAAAGATCAGCACGCCTTTGGCGTACGCGTAATCCACCGCGTCCTTCATGACCTGGCTGAAGCCGGACCCGCCCAAGCTCATGTTGATGACATTAGCCCCGTTGTCGGCCGCCCAGATGTTTCCCGCGGCCACGGCTTCCCATGTCCCCGATCCGCCTGAGTTCAGAACCTTCACGGGCTGGACTAGGCATGCCCAGCACATCCCGGCCACGCCGAGACTATTGTTCGTGTTGGCCGCCGCGATGCCGGCGACGTGCGTCCCGTGCCCATGATCGTCAGCTGGATCAGGGTCGTTGTTCACGAAGTCAAACCCGGCTACGCACTTGCCTGCTAAATCCTCATGGCCGCAGGCGACCCCGGTGTCGATCACCGAGATGATGACGGCATCCGAACCGGTCGAGAGATCCCAAGCCTGCGGACCCTTGATCCGAACTGGGCCGTATTGCTCGGTCCAGCGCGGGTCGTTCGGGATCGTTTCCACGGCAAAGACCAACCCATCGACCTCGGCATAGACCACGGGGTCGGTCGCCTCCAGTTGGTCGATGACAGCCAGTTCCTCGCCCTCACGGACTCCCGCGACCGTAACATCGATTTCCGGGATCTCCGACTGATACCAAGCCCCGAACTGTTTGAGGTGGGCATCCCGAGCCTGGATCGGAAGCCCGGGCTTGAATCTGACGAGGATCTGCCCCGGCGCGAACTCTGAGATCGGCTGATCGGCTTGGGCCGGGAATCCTATGAAGGCAATGGCAATCAGAACTAAGAGTGCGGCGATCCATTTCTTCACGGGTATCCTCTCCATGCCTCAGCAGCTCGCATGATCTCGGTGACATCGGCCGCGGTTTTGGCCGCTTCGAGCTGGCCTTCAATGGACTTCTTGAGTGTAGCAGGAATGTGCTCCGTAGTGAAAGCCCGAAGTACCTGGCCGCGCTTCATTCGGTTAATGGCGAAGCGTTCCCACTGGCGCATCTCTTCCCCCATCATATCCTCGCGGCCATTCTGTCGAGGTCCGGGTCGGGGCTGCTGGGCGAATACCGGGAACTCTCGTTGAGGCTTTTCCTTGGCGGGTTTGACTTCCAATTCTTCGGCTGCTGCTTGGGGATCTTCGATGCCTTCTCTTACCAGAGTAGCGTGTCTCTCGGCCTCGATCTGCTGATCCTCGGCCATGACTTCCAGCTTATCCCAGCGCCACTTGAATCTCAGGCCGGGCTGGAACTCGTCCAGATATTCCGCTTCAATGACCCCGCTGAGATACTCGCCCCGAGGCTTGATCGCATTGATGATCAGGGCTTTCATCTGCTCTCGAGAGGCTGCAAAATTGGCGGCCTCCCAGGCTCCAGCAATCGCCGGCGGGACTCGAAATACTGCACACACATCCCGTCGCACCTCCGCCAGGATCTCGGCCAGTGCCAGATCCTTGGTGGGATACCCGATGATGTTCGGCTTCATCCCGTGGGTAGTGAAACCGGCTCGATGTTGATTCTCTTTCTTTCCGAAGGCCCGTTTCCATGCGGCCACGATCTTATCCAAGGTGGATTCATCAATGGATTGATCGGATGAGAACACGATCGGGGGAATGGCATAGTTCTTGAAGAAGGCGGCTGTATATTCCGCGGCGTTCACGCCGGCGTTCACGGCCGCCATCGCAACCGAGAGCTTTGAGAGTCCCCCCAGATCATTGAAGGGATCATATTCCCGAAAGTACATCACATCTTCCCGCGGGAACGTCCGATCAGCCGAAGCCCGGCCAGGGAGCCTTTGAGTGAATCCCTTGATCCCCTCACTGTCCGCTTCCAGCTTGATGGTCGAGGGATTGAGCCGCATCAGACCCTTGATCCTTTGAGTAGCCTGCCCTCGGGCCTTCAGCCAGTAAGCGACCCCGAAGATGTCCAAATCCGATTCGGTCGCCCGCATCAGATCATTCCCGTTCATCTCGGGATTGACTTCCTTCAAAGTTTGTACTGCAGGGTGTGTCGCTTGAAGCGGACTATCCTCATCGGTCTCAGGCACGATCTCCCATTCAACCCCTGCAATGGCATCGGCCCGGATGGTGATGCAGGCATAGGCCCATACCGAGGCCTTATAGGCTTTGATGAGATCGGTCGATGAGACCCCCTCGCTCCGCTCCCAAACCTTATCAGCCTGCCAGCCCGGAAGGGTGACGATGGCCTTGAAATCCTGCCCGTTGATCTTCCCGAGATTGATTATGCCCATCGGAAGCTCGGCTCTCCACCGAGCATGAGTTCGGTCAAGACCCACACCATCGCATCGACCCGGTTGGGAGACCAGTCTGATTCGCCGGGTACCCAGTTGCACATTTCGTCTTCCAGCTCGGCCTGCTCACCCACATGATGAATGCGGCCTTTCTCGTAGAGTGCTGCAATCGGTTCAGCGCGAACCATCTTGCCTCTCGAGGCTCGCACGGAAGTATAGGCTACACCCGAACCCTCGGATACATTGCGGATGACGTTTTCCACCATGTCTCCGCCGTGGTTCACTTCCCCAATGATACGGTCAGCCTTGTTCTTGTGATAGGCCGAGACGACCGCGCTTCCCCATACAGCCGGCTTGACCCCCGGAGCGGGCGTCGCATCCTCCAGAATGTAGGCATGATACTCATCCCCTATCTTCGCTTTCCCAGCCACGATGATGCCTGTCTGCCCGGTCGAGGATTGAGGATCTACGCCTACCGCGATTCGAATGAGCTCAGGATGCTTATTCACCCGGTCAATGAGATCGCGGTTCCATAATGCCCGTGGATCATCATCGACTTCGGCCGCCAGGATCTCGGCCTTGTACGCCAGCTCGGTCATGTCGGTTGAGATCTCAGCCAGAGCCTCCCGGCTGAGGTAGGGATTCTCCAGGCTGGAGAACAAGAACGATTCCCATCTCCCGGTCGTGTCTTCAGAAGCCCGCTTGTAGAGTTCCTTGGAATGATTCTTGCCCCGCTTCTGGGTGAAGATAAAGACCGCATCGCCGTCATTGTCCAGGAGCATCGGAGCTCCAACCTCGTTCCAAGTGTCCTCGCTCATCAATTGGAACTCATCGAGAATCAGTAGATCCGCATAGTCCCCCCGGAGGGTATCCGCATTCCAGGCTGTCTTTCCTCGAATGCGTTGCTCGGTGCCTTCTAGCTCAATGGTGTGCTTGGTCTCGTTCTTGTTATAGACCCCATGATCGATCGGTTCCTGCAGGGCGATTTTGCATTCATGCCAGAAGCGATCGACCTGATCCTGGGTAGGTGTAGCGTAAAGAATGCGCCTCCCTTCGAGGAAGGCGCGGATGGCAAGAACAGCGACCCCGGTGGTCTTTCCGCTCCGGCGGCCAGCACGAATAACCTTACGCTTGGCAGAGGAATCAATGAATTGGAGTTGCCGGTCGTGCGGGCGCCTCAGCGTTACGGTGAGGTCGAGGGGTGTTTTCGTATTGGACGCGGACAATCACTTCTCCCTGTGTACTCGTTTCAACATGCTGTGTCCGATGGCCCATTTCCGCTGCAATATCATCCAATAATCCTCGATATTGATTGAGTGCCTTAGCTGATAATGCACCGGGGATTGTCAGCAACGAGAACATCTGCTCTGCCAATTGGTTCAGGTCAGCAATACGCTTCCAGTATAGTGCATACCCTGACTCCATAGCGGTTTCCTTCAGCCGATCAAGGTGCGCTTTGGCAACCTCGGCGTCTTTGTCTTTGACACGCTGCTGCCAACCATGATGAACTGACCACTGAGCTATGGTGCGGATATGTCTTGTTGGGGGTTTTGCAGTACCTTCGCGATATATCTGATGAAGAGCACGATGGGAGCGCGAAGGACCTAGCGCGTAGTAATCATCAAAGGCCTTTGCGGCCTTGGGGCTTTCCTGCATGATTTCATATTAGCATAGAAATCCCAGCAATCCTATAATCTGTTCTTTCGTCAAATCAAACCATTCCCCATTCATGCGATGGGCGGCAAAATACTTATGTCAGATTCATAGAATCGTTGGACGATTTGTTTGTAGTCAATCATACCGCGCCCTCGCTAACTCAATCTCTTTCCCAGCCGTCCCATCCGCATTGAATCTCGCTTCGGCCTGATCGGGCCTACGGAGATAGATGCCAAGGACTTCCCGCACATGATAGAAGGTCTGGTCGTAGGCCGCGAGTCGCAACCAGAATTCGTAGTCTCCTACGCTCTTGAACGTTCCATCGAATAGGCCGTACTTATCATGTAAGGACTTCCTCCACATCGGTTGAGGGCCGAGGAAGCAGTGTTTCATCAGCTCGGATAGTCCACCCTCAGCCCAGCGGAAGTAGCCAATGCGCCAGGCGTATTCAAACCCTCCCGCGAGGTCGGCAACGATGTCCACGTCTCCATAAGCCACGGCCACATCGGGATGGCGATCCAGAATGCCGGCGAGCCTCTCTATTCCATATCGAGCCAACCGATCATCGGCATTGGCGCTCGTCAGATACTCGCCTTGAGCAGCAGCCGCCCCGATGTTCCAGGCCTCGTAGATGGTGAGATTGGGTTCTGCATCAATCAGAAGATCGCCAGCCAAGGGATTGAGCAATCGATCCGCGATGTCGTATTCCTTGGAGCGGGTGGGAGCGATGACGATAATCTGGGGCCGCAGGTTCTGATGGATGAGATTCGCAATCCGGCCTTCAAGATAGGACTCGCAGAAGTAGGCGCTGACAATGGCGGAAACTTTCATCGACGGGCAAACAGTGTCGAGTGTCCGGGCCAGATCGTGCCCAGCTCGTAGGGTTCTACTTTCATAGATTCCCTATTTACCCAGTCCAATTTATAGTCACTATCCTTCAATTGTCTGGCTAGATTATCTTGGGCATTTGTCTCGGTCTGATTTCCTGCATGCGCCTCGATGATCCATGACTCAATCTTCATGGATCCAAGTGCATCAGGAACAACCATGTATTCTGCCCCCTCGATGTCCAACTTCACGACTTCGGCTTTGGGATCGATGTCCATAAGCCGGATCGCTTCGACCGGAATGCCCGTAGATACAAGCGCCCCATTGGACTGTCCATTGTAGTGAACGGTACCGTTCTCCTTCCAAAGAACAGCCGCCTTGAGTATCCAGGGCCAATCCTGAAATCCGTTGAGGGCGATATTCACTTCGGCGATGTCAAGGTTAGAAGGATGCGGATCAACGAGCGTGACCCAGTTTGCCTTCTGGCTGAGAAGGATCAGACCATAATGTCCATGATGGCAACCGCCGTCCACGATCCGCTTGTTCTTCAGTGGGATGTTATCAAGCACCCATTGATATTCTAATAAAGCATAGGAGCGAGGAGGATCGTACCAATCCTTTGCTAATGGAGTCCCGACAAAGAACTCGAGATCGTTAATTCCGTGTTGGATGATATAGGGCTCAAACTGTTCCATGCGCCAATGTCCTGAGGCTAGTTGAAATAATTTCTTCGATTCATCGGGCAACCAGGCCACGATATGCCTCGTAGTCTGCGACATCATGATAATAGTCCATCTGAATGGTGTAGTGCTTGACCTGTTCCAAGGCTAGATTGAGCGCGTCGGTATGATGGGTGAGATAAGTCTCGTATAAAATCCTCATCACAGATTGGGGCCAGCCGAGCACGCCCCAGGCTTTGAGGAACTGGCCTCGATTCTCTGGGTTTTTGTCGTCAATCCGACTGTCTCGCCATACTCCATACCGATGCCCTTCCAATGTGTCGAAGAGACCGATCATCATGAAACTCAGATGTGGAGGGTGGGGAAAGACGGTTTCAGGAAAGACTGTATCCGGCATGGCAAAGAAATAATAATCCGCCTCAAGGGTCACAGAGCGAATGCCCGAGAGCAGGGTATCTCCATTCTGAAGCACGAAGCAGACATTGGAGAAACCTTCGAGCTCCTGAGCATGCTGGGCGATCTTGTCGGGGTTACTGATTACGACGACGGCATCGGAAACCTTCCACAGGATGCGCACCGTCCGATGCAATAGGGATTCCCCAGAGTCCCAAGGAAGCAACTCCTTGAGAAGTCCTCCGAAGCGTTCGGCCTTTCCTGCAGCCGGGACGATCCCGACGATCAATTGAAGACCCTCCAGTCTTTCTCATCTCCAATCTGGATCTTGTGCTTGGTCTCAAGATAGAACTTGTTCTTCAGACGAATCTCAGAATAGCGCGGGACCGCCCAGCGGGTTTTCCCTCCATAGTGCAAAACAGGGAGGTTGGATTTCTCAATCCGGAAGCCCGCCTGCTGCGCTCGGAGACAGTAATCAGTATCGTCAAAGCCGCAGACTTCGAAGGCTTCATCGAAAGACCCAACTGCTTCCCTTACGGACCTTGGTATAGCGAATAACCACAGCCCCAGCCAGCGCAGATCCCCAAACGTGATCAGCTGATTCCCCCAGAGTGCGTCATGGGTCATCCAGGCCAGCGCCTCCCGGATGGATCCGGTCGCCACGATGTCATTGTTGAGAACCACGATCCAGTCCGGGTCCCCGGCGGCCGCGATCCCTACGTTGATCGCCGCGGCGTAGCAGACCCGAGCCGGAAGCTGGATCGCATCGGGGTAAGGCGTGTCGGACGCATTGTCGATCACGATTAGATCAATGCCAGGATCGAAAGCTTGAATAGATTTAATGGCCGGCTGGGTCCATTCATGCCAGCCATTGATTCCGACGATAATGATCAAGACGTTCAATGAATAACCTCTTCCAACATGCTCTCCCCAAGATCACCGGCCACATCGGTCCAATAGAGTGGGAACCAAACATCCATGAAGGCCGGCGGGGGATAACCATTCCTGCGGCTCAAAATCGTGGCAATCTTGCCGCTATGATCTATCCCCCATCTCTGAATCTGATTTTCATTGAAGGATTTAATGCGAACTTTCTGTCCGACTTCGAATTGAAAACGCCGATCATTGGAACTATCCCCTCCGCTAAGAATCTGATCCATGACCTGACTCATATTCATGCCAATCTCCTTTCTCGAACACCTCCAGCGCCGAATTGGGTGTCAGATTAAACACTCGTCGACTATCCGCCTCGAATGCGATCTTCGCCATCTGATAGGCCGCAGCCGATCTCATAAGGTCCGGCGCATGCCACTTATTCCCGTCCGAGAAATACCGCGAGTCGAAGTGATTGGGATCCTCGCCCTGCGCGACCAGTTCCTGATTTGGACTTCCCTCGTGAATATAGCGATGATCCACTCCTACCAGGAGAACGGTTGAGAAACCCATCCAGTAGGCCAGTTGGAGAGCCACAAAAGAAACGGTGTGCCCTTCATAGAGGCCCCGCCTCGGATCGGGGAAGAACAAGGTGTCGCCCAAAGATCTCACAGGAACCACAGTCGGCTGCTGGGCCACTGCCAGATTCTGCGCCAGATAATGCTCAGAAAGAAAGAACCGCTTTACCTTCCCTTTATAGGCTTGCAGCATCTCGCGCCCGAACTGATCTAACACGAGCGGATTGACCGCCGCGTAATAGTACGGCGTGAAGCCGGCCAACCGATAGATGCGGTTCGTCCCGAAGGATGGATACTTCTGCAGGAACTCAAGCGGGATGTCTTTCAGCGAGGGCCCATTCCCGATGATGAGTCCTGTCTCGCCCTTGTGGATGTCTTTGAGCTCCTGCCACTTTCGTTCGGCATCCTGCATGACCGTAGGATCATTCAACCAAGGTTCTGGACGCGTCCGGGTCGATTGATCAGGAACCAACTTGCCCTGACGAATAAGCCAGGGTCGCTCATCAATCCACATCGTATCTTGATGAGGTGAGATCAGGCGCATGTCGCAGTAGAGCTTAATCCCAGCCTTCCGGCACTTCTGGGAAAAGTCCCAATCCTCTCCAAGGAAAGTATCCTCCCCATCCTCATAGATCATTCGGAACCAGGGATAACGAAAGCCCTTGGCTTCCAGTTCAGTAAAGACCTTCCTCCGAATACAGAGCGCGGCGGCACCCACGATGTCCGCCTCCATCACCCCGGCGGTCCATTCGATCGGCTGGGCCAAGTCCTCCCCTTTCATCACATAGACCTGGGGATCGAAGGGTTCGCCTCTTCGGAATGCCAATGCCCCAACAACCGGGAGATTGTCTTCGATGAGTTTCAAGACCACATCATGGGAATGCAGATGATCGGTATCGAGCATCGTCAGTGAGGATTCAGGATGCGTGGTGATCTCCATGAATTTCTTGGCGATCCGGTTGCGGGCGACATCTACCCTAGCATAGGGATGTCTAACCCGCCGAATCCCGTGAAGCGCACAGAAGGCAGCCATATCCTCACGAGCATCGGTGACCTCAGAAGAGATGTATCTTTCATTCAAAAAACCAAACCAATGAGTAGGCCCAGGCCCTTCCTGTTTGACTTCAGGTTGGCGATGTGGCCGGCGCTGGCGGCGCCTCATTTGAATTCCTGGGGCGAGAGGGAGTTCATGCGTGCTTCCATACCTGTTGATTCAGGACCTCCCTCACGGGCGCGCTTCCCGCAGGCTCGAACACCCTCGCCCCCCAGAAACTCAAATGGCACCTCATGCCTGCTGGCGCCGGCCCCAATATCTCTGCTTTCTGATTGCGTCGGCTGTATTCTGTTTTGGCGTTCCATCATAGAGATGTGCTGGATTGACACAATTCGGATTGTCGCATCGATGGAGTGCCCAATTTTCCGGCCAGCGACCATGGGCCAGATAGAATGACATCCTATGTGCATATCGAACAGGAGGAACAAATGCTCGGCTTGAGAATAACCCATAGCCTTGACGGTAGGTATGCCCCGTCCATGGCCAACACTCATCATCAGAGCGACGATCTACAAAATGCCAGAATCGCTCTAGGGCTCCCTTTATCCGGTAATCATCTGCAATTCCCGCCCAGATCCTAGCATCAATCTTCCTACGGACGAAATCGATTGACTGTGGTTGTGATATGCCAAGGCATATTTGTCTGACTCTTTCCCTGGTTAGCCCATATGATGCACCGATAGACGCGAGGGTATGGCCCTGCGCTCGGAGATCCCGAATATTGCTGTTCCGTTTTTGGATACCCAGCTCTTCTGACACCGCCTTCCTCCAGACATATCCTCGATCAGCCCACCGAACCCAACTCGGCTAGGATGGCTTTGAGTTACGCCGATTCTTCTTGTAAGCCTGTTCGATCAGTCTCCGCAAAATATAGGATCGGGAACGGTCCTCTTGGCGACAGAGATCATCGAGCATTTTGGCCTGTTCCGGGGTCAGCCGGGCGGCAATCATCACGGTTACAGGTTCCATGCCCACAGTATAAGCTCTAGTTATACCATGTCAAACAATTTTAAGGTAATCGTAGGTTTGGAAATGATTGATTTGTTATACAATGGCCTCAAGAGAAGGAGCTTCCGATGATAGAACAGGCGTTCGCCCCAGAGCCCCACCAACAACTGATCGACGGCCTGAATGCCCTGATGCTGGAGGGCCAACTCGACAAGGCCGAGGCCCTGAAGATCATCGCGTACTATAACGAGATGCATCCACATGCTAGTTGGCTGGATGGCTCCGTTCTCTGGCAGCTTCGAAAAGACTTGGGGGCAGCATGAATGTCTTCCCCAGCCGATACCGAGACCGCTGCGGAACCTGCCTACTTCCTATTCGCAAGGGTGAGCTGATCCGCCGATTGGAAATCCCAGCGAGAATTGAGATCCTCGAGCGCTACAACTACGACAAACAGCGAACCGAGGGCGGCGGAATCCGAAGCCTGAAATATGCTCATGCTCGATGCCCGAACCGCTGCCCGATCTGCGGGCAGGCTGAACCCCATGTATGTCGAGAAAGTCTATAGGAGAGGACCATGACTGACAACGGAAAGATTGGAACGGCTATTCTGGGAGTGATGTCCGAGGTCGGCTATGTACAGAAGCAGCGGGCCGCCGGGCTGAATTACAGCTTTGCGTCCGAGGCCGCCTTGATCGAAGCCCTGAGGCCGGCAATGCTGAATCATGGCGTCTTCGCCTCGGTCGTAGGTCTCACAGAGATCACGCAGGATGGGTTCGTCACTAAGAGTGGGACTGCGATGAACCGCACTTTCGTTCATGGAGTCGTGCGGTTCACTCATCCAGCCAGCGAGACCTTCATCGATGTCCATGCGATGGGTGAAGGAATGGATGCGGGAGACAAGTCCGCAAACAAGGCGGCGACTGGTCTCCTGAAATATGCCCTGCGCCAAACCTTTTTGATTGAGACCGGCGATGATCCAGACAAGGATTCAAGCAGCTTCCAAGAACGAGCAGAACCTGCAATGAAGACCTCGATCTCGACCAAGAAGTCAGAGATCAAAGAACCGATCAAACTCAGCGAGGATTGGACCACAATGTTCTGGCAGCTCGCCAATCAATATGAGCTCGATAAAGAGCAAGCGGCGGAAGTGCTGCGCAATCACGATGGAAATTTTCATCATGCCTATGAAGCTCTCAAGGCAAGCCTTAAGCCGGAAGGCCCAGCTCAATGAGACTCTGGATCAAACTCAAGTGGTTCCGCTTCAGAGACTGGGTACGGACCCGATGAGGGGACTCCAGGCCGATCCGACCGTGACCCTGCAATACTCCCCCGCGGAGGATCGGCCTGTATCCCAAGGCGAGGGTCGATAGGAGAAACAATGATTGAGAACTGGGTACTAGAGATCGTCGAAGCGAGTGGTTTCCCAGGGGCGACTCTGAAAGTTGGCGCAGTCGTCCGACATCCTGACGGACGAGAAGTGAAAATTACACACGGGCGCTTTTGGGGAACCTATGGCGTGTCGAATTTTTGGTACTGGGCACCGATCCTAGCGAATGGCGAATTCGGCCCAGAAGAACACGGATATGGCTGGGATCCGAAGAGTTGAGTTGTGCTATGATGCCTCTTGACCTTAGCCACACGAGGTCGGTACGTCCCGCCCCTGGCCCCTCGAAGTCGGAAGCTCCGAATAGGCTCGGGGCGGGTCGCGTCTAATGATCGTCTGGGCCCGGTTGGAGTATGGACGGGTCTACCATGCCTGGGATCTCAAATGGCCTAATCAGCGATACGTGCGGTCCGTCTGCGGCAAATGGAGGAAAGCATGGCAACTCGGAGGCCACCCCATCGGAAGGAAATGCAAAGGATGCCGGCTCGAACTCCGGCGCCACCAGAAGCGCCCCTGGTAAAGGCTCCCATTCCGATCGGGTTCATGGAGATCATTCAGGTTCGGGATGTGCGTTTCTTGGGTCGTATCCCGTTCGTCACCGACACGGCCGATGAGTTTGTCTTGGAGCGCACCGTGCCCTGCATGATCTGGAATCCTGTCGAGATGAGCGACTTAATGCGGAATATGTTGGAGGGTCGGTCGAAATGACCGGCAGGCGTGGCGATTGACACTTGACCCGAAAGGACTGTAGGCTTATGATATGTCTGTGGACTTGGCAAAGTGCGCCGATGGCGCACCATACGACCGCTACCGAAGCGGTGGACTTGCGGACCAAAAAGGACCGCCAAGTCCACACCGCAAGGCCCACCGCCCCGGAAGCGGTCGATGCTTTAATAGACACCGCTGACGGTGGCGACAACGCCGCCATCGCCCAGCGGCGTTTCGTTTCATACCAGGAAAGAGGGAGAACCGCACTCTCGGACAAGCGCGGAGGTTATCGGGCCTTACTCGGCGTCATGGATGAAACCCTGGCGCGGACTGACAGAAGAGGCCTTGCCGAGGCGCGTAGGCGCTGCAAAGAGTCCGCTGCAATTGCACTTTGTTCTTAGGGAGGAATCCGTTCAATGTCCGATGCTCTAACCGAACTCAGTAAAGCCGAGACAGCCCTAGCGAAAGCCTCGGACATCGTGCAGATGAAGCAGCTCAGGGACCAGGCCGCCGCCCTGGCAGTCTTGGCCGAGGCCCAAGGCTTTGAACATGCCGCCCAGCAGGCCAAGATCTTCCAGCTCAAGGCAGAACGCAAGGCGGGGGATTGGCTAGGGAAACACGGTCCCAAACCGGGAAATCCCCAATTGTCGCACGATGCGACAATTGGAAAAGCCCTTCCGCCACTTCCGGAGTTAGGCATTTCGAGGGACCAATCCTCCCGCTGGCAGCTTGAGGCCTCGGTACCAGAGCCGGTATTCCATCAATGGATCGGAGAGCAGGTTGATTCGGGCGCCGAGGTCACGAGCCGAGGCCTTCAGAATCTCGCCAAGCGATTACGGGGCGGGCCTACAGCACCAGCAAAGGCGACCCATGCCTGCCCGATCTGCGGCAAGGTTCATACGATCGAAGGCGGGGAAGGGGCCGAATTCCGCCAAAACGAGATCCGCAAGATCGCCGAACTCGCTTTCCGGGAAGTTCGGCCTATTGATTGGCCGGCGAATGGAAAAGAACTAGGCAAACGGTTCTTTCAGCCGTTACGTCGGATGTGCGAGATGGCGAAGTGGAATCCAGAAAAGGTCGTTGTCCTGATCTGGGAGACGGATCAAGAGATGGGCAAGCACGGCTGGAGCGTGAGCGCGCCCGACAGTATGCTCAAGACGGCCAATAATCTGTTGGGGGAATTCCGCAAAGGCAAGCGTAAACCCAATCCGAGTCTCGAAATGAAAGCGAGGAGTTTCCTTGAGCAACATCTTCCACGATCCTAGGGTGTATGTCACGCCGAGCCAACTGCCGCCCGAGGCCGAGCATTGGCAGCGCCAGGAAAAAGCGATCGGCCGCATCGTCTTCGCCAAAGCGATTGAGAAACAGAGTGCGCATTGCTTGAACTGCATGGATCTGGGCGAAGTCTATCTGACCGTGTGTACTTCAGGTCCGTATGATGGCTGGCCGTCGGGTGCTAAAGCCACCTATTTTCCGGGCAGCGAACAACATGGCGAGGGCATCTACATCGTGCGGGAGACGCGGACTTTCTTGTGCCCGGCTTGTCAAGGAAAACCTGGAGAGGAACTTGAAGTGGATCTTCCGGCCTCACCTCATTGGACCGAGTGGTGAGCGAAGCCTCGTGGCTCTGACAGGTGAAGATAGTCACGTCTTAGGTCTAACCAATCCTGATCCAGTTGGAGAACTACTAGGAATAGGATACTTAAGATTTCAATCGCCGACCGGTATCGACGGCTTGGCGAAAGAGGACGGCGACCGTCTTGATCTGCTCGCATTTAACGCGCTGATCCCTGGTACCGGCCAGTTTCGGAGATTCATTCAGCGATGCAAGCGGGAGTATGAAACGATCTGCATCTGGGAAGTCTGGAATCCGATGCTTCACGAAGTCCTGCAGCGATATGAGTTTCGAGCTTATTCGGAAATGGACCGAGACACAGGAGAGCCGCTTGAGGGGTATCGCTATGATGCCGGGCGCAAGTAATCCTCCCCAGAAGTGCAAAGCCTGTTCCGCGCCGATCTTCTTCGTCAAGACCGCCGCAACAGGAAAGTTCATGCCTCTCGACGCGCGACCCGAACGTCGCATCTGGCTCGACAAGGCCGGCAAGGCGCATTCGGTGTCGGTGTATGTACCTCACCACGTCAGTTGTCCGAAGGCCGATCAATTCAGAAAGGAGAGACAACATGGCGGACAAAGCCAAACCCAATAAGCGTGTTGGTTGGGGTGTCGTAGCATCGTTGATGTCGGCGGCACCCATCGCCATTCTCTGTGTACTCTGGTTGGCTCGGGAGGGTCCAGCTCCATTGGCGGTTTCTGTTCTCTCTACACTTGGAGCGGGATTCATCACCGCGATCTGGGCTATCGTGCCGTTTTTCATTTGGGATGCTCTTTACAATCGCCGATATGACTGAAAACTCCGGCACCAAGAAATGGCGCGCCATGTCAATAAGAATCGGCCCGCGCGCTTTCCCGGTCAGCCTCACCGGACCCGTCCAGCCGCATGTGGCCGAGTGGATCCGGGTGAACGCCGAGTACGTCGCGGCAGGCGCCGGGAAGGATCGAGAGCGAGATTTGTGTGAGGGCGGAGTAATGAACGGGAGGCCGTGTCGTTATCCGGCCCGGCCGGGAAGGAAGAGCTGTGGCCGATCTCATGACTGAAGCAACTCCGGGCACAGGAGGCCAGATAGCATGACCACACATGAGGGACTCTACGCAGAAGCAATAAGGGCGCTTGCGGATTTGTTCGCTGATACCTCGGTAAGCCAGTTGGAGACCGCATCCGATCTACGGGCAATTGCCGATGAGATTGAAATGATGATTGGCGCTCTCGCCACCGCCCAAGAGCCCCAGCCTGAATGACCGCCCTCATCCTGCTGGTGATGTGGCTGGTTGGGCGGATTCCGGTTTGTGCGAAGGCAGAGGAAAACAATGCCTGAAATCCCTAGCCAGATCGGTCGATGGGCATTGGGCGATTTCGCTCACGACAGGGCCAACGGGAAGCTCTATAAAGTGATCGGCTTCATCATGTCGCCATCGATCGTGTTCCGGGAAATACCAGGTGAAGGCTCAGGCGATAATCGAGTCGAGGTACCTGGCTCCCTGATTGAGCAGAGCCTTGAGCAATATCGAAGAACTGAGGAGAAGGCATGAGCGAGACAATCTGGAAGTTTCATCTTCCTATCCTTGATAAGTTCTTTCTTGACATGCCCGAGGGTGCCCACCTCTTGAAGGCTGAAGCGCAGAGTGGCGAGGCTATGCTCTGGGCGCAAGTGAATCCAGATCTGCCTACCGAGAGACGGTATTTCGCCCTCTGCGGGACCGGCCATCCGCTTCCCGCATCCTATTGCGTTCACGTCTCGACATTTCAGATGCCGCCTTTTGTGTGGCATCTATTTGAGTTCGTCACGCCACCATGATCGTTTTGATTGCGGTCTATGTGGCGCTGCTGATTGCTGCGATTGCTATGGCATCTTTGCTTAGACTTCGATGAACTCTTCCGCCTTGATCGCCCAGGCCAACTGTTTCCGCATCCCGCTTCCCGACAGGAGCGTTCACTGCTGTGTGACGAGTCCTCCATACTGGGGTCTTCGCAAGTACGCCGGCGACCAGGGTGACGAGCCGCTGGGCCTGGAGCCGACCCCCGAGCGCCACATCGAGCGTACCGTCCAGTGGGCCAGGGAGGTTCACCGGGTGCTGCGGGATGATGGGGTCGCGTGGATAAATTACGGGGATGTTTACGCAACGAGCCAGAACGGTCGAGCGGCGGCCGACATTGTGAATGACGATCGCACATTCAGAGACAAGCCTTTCAACACGGCGGAGTTCTTGCCTGCCGGCAATCTCATGCTTATGCCCCACCGTGTCGCACTCGCCCTTCAGGCCGATGGCTGGATCGTGCGCCAGGACCTTGTGTGGGCCAAGCCAAACCCGATGCCCGAGAGCGTGGCTGGGTGGCGATGGCAAGACGGGGAACTTCGCCGAGGCTCATTCAGGCACACCCGCTCCCATGAGTACGTCTTCATGCTGACCAAGCAGATGCAGTATTGGAGCGACCAAGAGGCGGTCAGAGAGATCACTGGCTCCGAGATGAGCCATGCAGAATATGCAACTAAAACAGAACCTGGGGCTACTTGGCAAAGCGGAGGCCTAGAGCTAAATGCTGGTCAGCATAAGAAGGACGGCGGTCTGTCACATCCCGGCGGCCGCAACCCCCGCTCCGTCCTCCACATCGCGACCGCGCCGTATAAGGGAAGCCATTATGCAACTTTCCCACCAGCCCTCATCGCGCCGCTGATCCTCGCCACCTGCCCCCGCTGGTGTTGCCCGGTGTGTGGGCAGGGGTGGGCGCCGGTGGTGGAGAAAACTGTTCCACCAAGACATGAGGAAAAGAAGGGAAAGAAGGCGCACAGTCGCAACGATGGCGACATCAAGGTAGTGGGCGACGCCTGGTATGAGTTCAAGAGGAACAGCCCGGACAGTGTATCCGGCCACCGCCCCACCTGCGGCTGTGCTGCCGGACTCTCGCCAGACGACCTAGAGACTATAGCTACGCCGACTGGAAATGGCACAGACGATCCCACTATGCAAACTGGTCGCAAGGGGATGAACCGAAGGCGTAACGAAAGCGAGGGCGTCCGATTGACAACTCGTTATGAGCAACGGCGATACGCCGAACAGATCAAGGCATCACGAAGCCGAGCCAAGATGCGCAAACAAGCGGGTGAGGCATTTGCGCATTACATCAGGACCGACAGTAACGGTGCCCGTCCTGTGCCCTACGACTTATTGGAGACTTGGATTACCGCCGGGTGGATAGATCGTGTCGAAATTCCTACAGCCAAGAGTTCTTTCGAGGCCGTGCCTGGCATCGTCTGCGACCCGTTTGTCGGGTCGGGTACAACGGTTATGGTCGCCCAGCAGCTCCTGCGGCGCGGCATCGGGTTCGATTTGAGCATGGAGTATCTCGACCTTCAGGCAACCCTGCGGACAGGCATCGGAAGCCCCAGCAATCAGCTAGATAATCTGCCTCTCTTCGGAGGCAGAGAGAGCGATGAGTCCACAATCTCGAAACAAGATGCTCTTGGAAAACGCACTTATACAGGCTTCAACGCGCGCTGGGATGACCGGGAATGACCCACTCGAAATTTCATAACATCCCGAAGCGCGTCGACGGCATTCTCTTCCAGTCAACCAAAGAGAGCCGTCGCTATTCTGAACTCAAAGCCTTGCAGCAGGCCGGAGTGATCCAAGATTTAGAAATGCAGCCCAAGTTCAAGCTCGAAATCAATGGCGTTCATATCACAACCTACTACGCGGACTTCCGCTATCACGACAACGAGCGTCGCGCAGAAATAGTCGAGGATGTGAAAGGCATGCGAACCCAGCTCTATATTATCAAGCGCCGGCTGATGCAGGCTATCTACGAGATAGAAGTGGAGGAACCCTAAGTGAACCGAGTAGAAGCCAACATGGCTACTGCTAAATACATGGCTCAGAACGCCGCACTTAAATCACAAGTGCGCTGGCTTCGGAAGATGCTCCGTCAAGCCTATGCACACATCAGTACTGATCTGGACGACGAGGATCGTATTGAGGAGTGGCTTGCAGAATACAGCAAGCATATGCGGATCGGGAATGGGATTGGGAGGGCCAAAGAATTGGGCCTATGATCTACGCTCGCAAGGATCGCTATGGGATGCTCTATCAGTTCCGCACCGGCGATGGCGAGGAACTGGGCATCGCCCTGGAGTATGCCAAGGCCAAGCACGGCGATGATCTAAGCGGCACGGTCTACGGTAGGCCGCCCATGATCCAGGGCGTGGAGGAGGATCCGTCGATCCCCGAGGGGTACTGGCTGTTTGAACTGAAGGCGGCTGAGGCTCCCCCCGGCTAAAGGCAGTTTTCAGATCCTCGAAATAGCTAGACTTGCCTCCCGAACCGTGTTATAAATCGGTAACAAATGCCAACTCGGGAACAGGTACTGCGGCTCCACGATAGGCTGAAAACATGGCGTGCGGTAGGAGAACGCCTGAACGTCAGCCCTGCCGTCGCCTGGCGGTATGCCAATGAAAAAGGCTGGGAGCCGAAACGAAAGGCGATCCGAGAGCGGCTCGGGCTAGGTGAACTCATCCTACGAAAGCAAGTCGTCAAACGCAATCAGGCAACTGGTCGCTTCGAACCCATTGAGCAAGATCAGGATCAGGAGAATGAACCATGAGCTTCCCCGCCAAACTCTTCCTCATCCTGATCGCTGTATCCATTGCCTTTCTGGCCTTCGGTTGGCTGATCGATTGGGGAGTCTTCCTGTTGATTAGGTTCTTCTGATTTAAGACGAACGGCCCCGGTACGCCGAGCCGGAGCCGTTCTCCCAGAGGAGGAGGGAAGACCGCGCTTATCCTTTTCCGTATTGCCTGTCTTTGATCCCCACATACGCCCGCTGACTGAAGACCCAATTCACCAGCATCAGGATCAGCGCCTGCACGTTGGGCGGTATGATCTTCAGCACATCGAGCGACAGTAGCGAGCTGCCTACAAAACCCAGAACAGCGGCCAGGGCAAGCGGCACCACAGTCTTGATCCATACTGGCAACGCGTGCCAGAAGGCCAAGTTCTCCAGGAAGTAGGCGACGAAGTAGCCGGCAAGGACCATCGCCCCGCCCCCGGCCACCACCCACACCAGCAGTTCCTCGAGGGTCCCGAAGCTGTCTGGCTGGAAAGCCATCAGAAACAAGGACAACCAGACCAGCAGCCCCATCAGAAACATGACCGGCAGATTGATTCGTCTAAGGTTTGACTTCATGTTCTCTCCTATTCCATTCGGACCGGATGTCCCCAAACCAATCGCAAGAAGAGTTCTCGATATTCTACCTCCAGTTTGTGCCATCTTCCTAAACCCCATCGATACCCCAACGTCGCGAGCCAATCCCCTACACGGTCGGAAGTGATCGCTTCTCCGGCGAGCCGCATGCGGAAGACCGGCACCCAATATCCAATGATCCGGTCCGCGTACGCATACCCACCATAACGGCCGCACAGCCCCGCGTCAAGTCCTACGAATCCGCAATTGTAGGCCCCGAGGCTCCGGCGCAGGTCGCCGTCGGTTTGCTGAAGCGTTCCCGATAGCATCCGCATCCCGACGTACAGATTGAATCCCGGATCCTGCAGCTGCGTCCGGGTCCCAGTCCAGGATCTCGGAATGATCTGCATGAGTCCGATCGCGTGAGACCCGGTAACATCGGAGACGTGCGGGAAGCCCTGGCTCTCCTGAGCGATCACGCCGAGGACCCAGGCCGGATCGAGTTCGGGGAAGTCGGAATGCCAGCGCTCGACAAGCGGAAGCCAGCGAATGACGTTCCGGATCAGCCATTCGGGAGGGGCTTTCTCTTGGGCTGGTGATTGTAGAGGGGAGAGCGCAGATCTGAACGCCAGCAGTAGGATCAGCGCCCCGCGAGCTAACAGGAGCTCGTGACCTCAAAGTGCCAGTCATCGAAATTCAAACGCGCCTCCAAATAACATCTCACCGATCATCAACAGGATCACGATCATTAATCCGAACGCGCCCAGCACGAATCCGATGGGCAGCAACCATTCGCCTTTCACGGATCGGCCTCGCAGATCTGATCGAACACGCAGTCGAGCATCCAGAGTTCAAGGTCATAGCTCGGCACCATGCCCCGGATTTCCAAGGGCGTGTCTCCGCGTTGGATATATGGTTCCTCCAGCTGAATGAAGCGCACGATCTGCTCGGTCGTTTTCACCCGATAAGCCAGCTCGGCCAGGGCATAGAAGTCCCGCAAGCTGTCGAGATCGGTCTGCAGGAGCGGACCCCAGCGCGAGAGTACGAGGCTGGCTGCAGCGATCGGGTCGCTCGTGACATATTCGAAGCCCCGGCTCCAGATCGCGGATAGGACCCCGAACGCTCGCTGCTCGGCATCGTAACTCCCGAGCCCCCAGTTCGCATGATTGTCTCTCAGGTAGACCAGCGTCTCGGCCCCGGTCAGCTTTTCTGAACCCGCGGGCGCGACTCCGCCCAAGTCATCAATGAAGATCTCGAAGCGGTCCATGTCGGTGTAGAAGATGCCGTCGAGCGCGACTCCGAAGACCTCCTGGAAATAGAGCTGCAGGCCAGTCCATCCATCCCGACCCCAGACCGCGAACAGCCACTGATCTTCCAGGCCCCGGACCGGGACGTAGAGATTGCGCGGGAACTGGACGACCGAGATGTCGAGAGGATCGGTTTCTAAGACCGAGACCAGGATCATGACATCGGTCTTGTTGCCCCAGCCGGTGCCGGCCCGGTGCGCTCGGTAGTCTCCGCCCAGGATCAGCCAGTTGGTGCGATCGACAATCGGCTCGTTGAAAACCGGATCCCGCTGAACGGTGAACGGAGTAGGGTAATTCGGGATCGTCGGAAGCGGGATCGGGGTCTGGCGCGGGACTAGATTCGGCTCTCCCGTCGGGGTCTCCGTACCAGATCCGCAGGCGACGAGAAAAGCGAGCACGAAACTGACGATGAGCCAGTGGATCAACAGGAGAGTGAGGTTCTCATCGGATTATGTTTCCGCCTTCTCTTCCTGAACTATTCTCACGGCTTCCGCAGCCATGATCTTGGCGGCGGCGGCTCTTGTACTCTCATCATGCCGCGTGAGAATCTCGGCCACTCTTGCCAGCTGGTTAGTGTTAACCCCGAGCTGTTGAACGATCCGCTCGCTATCGTCCCGTCGAGTATCTCTTTCTTGAGTGAGGAACTCACGCCAATCCTTATCCCGATCGACGCGCTCGCTTCTTGCCTCTCGGTCTCTACCGCTCATGTGCCGAACAAAGAATCCGGCCAAGGTCAGAGTGAACGCCATGAAGGCGCCCACCATCCCTACCTGGAAGTAAGGATTCAGAGCGAGGCTTGGATCCATTAGACCACCCACCCGTGCGCCCGCGCCTCAGTTTCGAGCTTTATTACCCTCTCCTCAAGTGTCGGAGGTGACGGTTCCAGGCCAAGGAATACCCGTAGCTGTTCTTCGGTCGCATTCGCCACGTTGTAATCGAGCGACTCTGACTGTACCCCGACTGGCTTGCCCCCGCTAGTCCATTGGTGCATAGCCCATTGGTCCCAGCCCTTCGCGAGTGAGACGGGCTGCTTGGGGGCTTCGGGTTGCTGGCTCTTCGTGATCCCACCACGGGGAGCGCTGAGGATATATTCGGCTTCGATCAATGGATAGGTGTTCTCCCAGCCGGCCGCAACGGTCCACCACCAGGAGGCCGTATAGACGAGGATTCGTTTCTGCAAAGCGGCGCTCACACGATCCAGCCATATTTTCGCTTGAGCTTGGATCGCGGCTTTGGTCAGCCCGTGGTCGAGCTCTACATCCAGGACCGCCAGATCGACCGGGCCGCAGCGGGCCAGGAAATGATCCGCTTCACGAATCGGGTTCTTGTTGGCGGGCCACAGGACATGATAGGCCCCGAAGATCATGCCGTTATCCCGAGCCTGCTTCTGGCTGTTGTGATAGAAGTCTAGGGAACGTCCAACTGAGGAGCCATCCTCTGAGAGTCCGATCGTGCAGCGGGCCACAATCCCGCAGAAGCCCGCGGCCTTGATCTTCGCGGCATCGATCATGCCTTGATAGCGGCTAGTGTCAATCAGGGCAGCTCTCATATCGAACACAATCCCATCAATGTAAACATTGAATCATCATCGAATTCCGCGAAGCCTCCGCCTGCGCTCACAGTCAGTGAGGTAATCGCATTAGCCGTATTGATCCATTGACCTCCCCCATGACGCAGAGCGATGAAGGATAGATCACCCTCTTCCACCGTATTTGGAGAATAGTCCCAGCCCTTCCACACAACCGCACGTTTAGTCGCCGAGCTCTGAGCTAGTCGGTAATTCAAGATGTTCACTTCGCAGGCACAGAAATTATTGTTATCTAGACTTACGTTCCCAGCGGTATGTCCCAGTCGAATGGCGCTGGCCGTTCCTGTGCTACTTCCAATCCCAGTATGAGCATCTGTGGGAACAGCATCCCGGATATGCTCCATCGAATAGGAATGATAATTGCTTCCAGAATCTCCATTGAAAGTTAATTGCATGGCCGCGCCGATTGAGGGTGATACGGCTCCAGCATGGATAAGAAGCCACAGATGAGTAAAACCCTGATTGATGGCACTGAAAGTTATTTCCGTCTCACTTCCATCGACAATTTGTGTTTCGAGACAAACCAGTCCGCCAGAAACCGAGACCCCGATTTCTTGCGTCTCCAATCGACGCAAACGGGCCTCGTGATTGTCCAGGTTTTCAAGGAGCCTCCTGAGATCCTTATCCGAGATTGACATATTCTGCCTCAATCCCGGCATCGATTTCCTCGCGATCTTTTCCTCGCAACGTGATCGTGATGGACTGGACAAAGCCCTCAAATTGAAATCCAAAGGCAGTCGCCGGAACCTTGTCGCCAAATCCCCAATGCACGTCGTAGAGACTGCCGGGGACCGATAACAATCTTCCGCTCAGGCGTCTTCGCGGCCGGCTGGAGACCAAGCGGGCAAAGGCTTTCTTGGCGACCCCCAGGACTGTTTTCTCTCCCCGAGCATCCTGAAACCCCTCCCTACGATTCCAGATCGTCCGGAAGATCCGGCCCACATCCTTTTCAGGATCGATCACCCGATCCTGGCCTTCTCCTTGTCCTCCTCCGTAGATGATGTTCCGCTCTTCCGTCCAATCCTCTTCCCATCGAGGATCGGTCATGTTACCGAATTCCTGGCCGAAGGTGAGTGCCACCGGATCTATCGTCCGATCGATGCCGCGCTGGTTCACAAAGGTTCGGAACTGGAAATTGCCGGGCGAGATCTGCACCACGTCCCAATAGGTTGGGATCCCCTGTGCATAGGCGTGATCGGAGATGTCCTGCAGGGCATCGGGAAGGGCCTGCCATTGAAAGTCGCCATCGTATTGAGGCCCGGCCCCCACATCGGCAGCGACCGTGAAATTAGATTGCACTCTCGAACGGCCATAAGGATCATTACCGGAACTGGGCGCCACATTCTCGCGCACCAAAGCCTTCATGACATTATCCGCCAACCCCGACTTTTCGGTCTCGGCCTGGCCTCCCAGATAGGCCACGATCCGATTATCGATGATGTGATTTTGTCCCGGTCCTTCGATGAAAACATGGGTTTGGCCTCGCAAGGTCTCGGCTCCCCAGCGTCTCAGGAAGCCGGTCATCTGCCACTGCAAATGACCTCCCGGCGGAGAGCGCCAGATCTCAATCAATCGATCGAGTTCCAGGACCGATAAATCGAAGTCATGGGGAAGGTGCATCTGCACCCAGCCCTGACCATTGACCGACCGGGTATAGCGCAGCAGGGTGTAGTTTTCCAAGAGCAGGATAGGCTCTCCATCCGGCTGCGCCAGCCAAATCTCATGGGTCATGCACCGCCGCCATCAATCGACCAGTGGGTAATCTGCCACCGGAAATGCAGGGTAGTGTCTCCCGTCTCTTCGGCGATATAAGCGATGATGTCGTTACTGCCAGGCAGCAATCGGAATGTTCCGAAATCAGAACCGCGCTTGGGTTGCAGCGCGTACTGCCTCCAATTGCTGGTAATAGATTTCTTCTGAGGACGGAAGTCGATCGTGATCTCTTCGCCCTCCTGAGCTTCCAGATTGAAGTACAGTCTGTCTCCCGAGGTCGCATTCTCAAGCCAGATCAGTGTGCCGGGTCCCGTGAAGGTCACGATGGGGTAAGCGGCGGCCGTCCCGATATTGCTGATCGTCGTCTTGTCTCCCGCTTCTGCCGCTCCTGTTCCATAATGACCGGCATAGACGGTCTTTCCGATGCTGCCCAAGGAGAGAACAATCGGATTCGTTCCACCAAATCCGGTATTGGGGAGATCGATGTCGGTCTTCACGAAGGTGGATCCATTCCAAATCCCGAGGTTGGACATCTCCAATCCCCCGGTAGCGGTCAAGAAAGCCCCACCCAACCAGAGCTGCCCATCCACCCAGGCGAAAGCATAGACCGTATCCGAGACCCCGGTCTCCATCGCCAGCCAATCCGAACCCCCCCAGACCGCGATCCGGTTGACGGTATTTCCGGAAGCTGTCGTGAAATCCCCTCCAGCGTAGAGCTTGCCATCGGGACTGAAAGCCAGCACTTCACAGAGACCATTCAACTGACCATTGCCTCCGACTGCTGAGGCCGCGGCCGTCGTGACATTCCATTTGGCGACTCGATTGGTTGCAACCCCGCTGAAGTTGGTGAAACTTCCACCCACGAAGAGATTCCCATCCGGCGCGATCGCGAGAGTTCGTACCGCATCGTTAGCGCCGGTCCCCACCGCCGACCACATAGACAACCCCATCAATCCCCACCGTTACGGCTCGGGCTGTGCCATTGAGCCCGGTCCCCATAAGGGCGTAGCCGCCCGCCGTCGTGTAAGACACGGCTCGGTTGGCAGAGGTTCCATTATCGACGGCCGTGAAAGTCCCGACGATATAGGCGGTTTCGTCAGGACCAACCGCAATGTCCTGAACATTCCCGTTATCAATACCGGCCCCCACGGCAGTAATCACATCATTGACCAAGGTGACGATCCGTTTGGAATTCGAGACCCCGGCGAAGTCGGTGAAGGGACCCCCAAAGTAGATGATCCCGCTGGGGGAGATCGCGATGGCCCGCACAAAGTCATTGGCTCCGGTCCCGGTAGGGAATGCCCAGGTCCCATCTTTTCTGCGGATGATCCGATTCCAATTGGGGGCCGAGGTGTAGTCGATCACCGCGACCTGCTGCCGATCCTCATACCAATAGGGATCGGGAGCGAACAGCCGCAATCCCAGAGTCTCGGCAAATCCCATTCGATCGCCTTCCTCCAATCCCCCTTCATAAAGAAAGTCGGCGTAGACCGGGTTCGTTGGGGCGGTGTAGTACAGCCGGAAGGGAGCCGGGTTCGAGATCCGATCCAGCTTGACTGCATTCAGTAGAGCCTGGCGGACTTGGTGAAGATTGTTGAGGGTTGAGGCACCTTTCGCCAAAGCCACCAGATTAGCTACTCGGCCTCTGACTTGAGTATCCTCATAGACCGAGCCAGGGAGTTTGGCGAAGGGCTGTTGATTCACGATGACCGGCGGCATTCCCATGCCGGTGAAATCCAAATCAGTGAGCGAGGCATGGAGATCCGCAAAGGTCTTGATCGCTCCACCGGGCCCAAAGGCTTCTCTCAGGGAGGTGCTTCCGTGCTCTACACCACTCCAGGAACATCCCTCCTGATCGCCGTCGCAATACGTCCCGGCCGCGGTTTTCTGTTCGACCTGAATCGCATCGACATATAACACCTGAGAAACCCCGCTATTGTCATTGGTGACACGGACATGGATACTGGAGGAGGTTCCGGTCGTGATCGTTTTCTCCACTCGCTTCCATTGAGCGGAAGCGAGGACCTGGAGATTGCCCAACTCCACAGAACTGTTATTCCAGATTGCCAAGCGTGCATCATCCGAAGGATTGTAGATATAGACGCTCACCGTATAAGAGGTCGAGGTCCCGACAGAAATCCCCGCCCCGGCCGTATAGTAGTAAGCCCCTCCTAAAGCGGAGGTCCCGGTCGTGACGGCCAGAGAGTACCGGCCGAAACGGGCTTGAGTATTATTGCGGGCGATGGAGGCCCCGGACCCAACCGCCGACCATTTTGTCGTGTTGGTTTCCAGGGATGGGTTTGCGCCCAGATTCGTGGTCGCTTCGGGAGTGACGATCTTGAAGAGTGCCATCAATGAGCCCCGCTCACCAAAGCCTTCATCATGGCGAACTGTCCGACCAGATCCTCGCTATCGGCCATCGATTGAATCGTGAGGCTCATATTGTTCGTTACTTGAGGACTGACCGTTACCCGTTCACCGGGACTTGCCCGAAAGGAGACCATCTGGCTGTCCGGGCCGCCCTGCCCTCCCACGACGAAACTCCCACCGTGTTGAAAGGCTCGGACCCCTCCCACTCGAGTATTTGCAGGCATCAATCGGAGTTCAGTATTCATTCCGCGAGCAGCGCCTTCCACGTTGTTGAGCTGCTCCTGGAGTCTCATGAGATCCTCAACGAACAATCCCGACTGATCCCCGGCCGCATCCATTTCTGATGCCGAAGCTCCAATCGCCTCGATCAACCTCTGCGCCGATTCATCGATAAGGCCCAATCCGCTGGGACCCGCGAGTTTACTCAAGGCAGTCAATTCCTCTTCGGTGAATCCGCCTTGTGCGAGTCGCTGCTGTGCCAGATCAAAGATCATTCGCTTGGTCTGTGCATCCCAGGCCTCGGTGATGCTCTCGATCTTCTCCTTGATCGATGCAGTTCTTTCGTTATATTCTTCATCCAATGCGATCAGTTCTTCTACACTGACACTTCCTAATTCTTGGATCGCCGTGCCTTGTTCTTTAATCTCCGCGGTGAGCTGGCTGATCTCCATCTCGGCTGCAACTCTAGTGGCCTGGCTAGTAGCATCGGTGAAATCGCCCATCCTGAGCCTAGCCAGAAGTAGGTCATCTTTGAGTTCTTTCAGGTGGTCTTTGGCTTGCTCTAAATCCTCAAGCCGTTTTGCCTCTAGCTTGAACTTATCGTCAATCCTTTGCTGGCCCAGATCCTCGAGTTCTTGGTTGAGACCCGCGATCTCCTCCCGAGTATCGAAGAAATCTTCCTGGATGTCTGTCCGAACGAGCAAGGCCAGATGCTTGAGGGCTTCGTCAATTTGTTCGGGCAGCATTTCAATGGTTTCTGCAGCCGTTTCACTGATGCCCTCCAAAGCCTCGGATATATCCTCTCCCGCGCTTTGTCCCACCTGACCCATCCGAAGCCACCGTCCGATTTGACTCTCGGCAGGAATACTATCTTCCAGCTTTTCTCCCATATCTTCTATGAGCGCAGGCATGGCTTCGGCAATGTGAAACCACGGTAAGAGTCCTTCAACTAGGAATGAGCCAACCCCGATCTTGGCGGCCTCTACCCGATCCTGCCATTCATCCAACGCGAGTTCCCATTCACGAGTCTTTGCTACGGACTCTGCACTGAGAATCAGATTATCCTCAATGGATGCCGCGTTCGCTCGAAGAGCATCGCCACCTTCAGCGAGCAAGGGATTCAGGACCGCCCAATTGCGCCCAAAGATCTTCGAGAGCTCGGCCGCCCTCTCGGTAGGACTTTCCATAGCCTGAAGTCGATCAGCCAACTTAGCTAGATTTTCAACAGAGGGTTCAAAGCCATTCTTAGCCGCCAGCTGCAGCGAGGTACGGACCTCCTCAACGGAGATTTTGAAATCATCCGATACTTGAATCAGTCGGCTGGTTTCCTCGGTAGAAATCCCAAGATTGGTTGAGAGCTCTCGGACCTGCTGACCATATTGGACGTAGGATCCAATAGTCGCATCTAAACCTTTACTGACCGTGAAGATGGCCGCTGCCCCTGCTCCCAGAACTTTGGTGAAATCTTTGAAACCCGCCATCGCTTGATCGGTCTTCTTGGCGGTCTCACCAAGACCCTGATTGAACTTATTCAGGGTCGGGGTAGCCTTATCCTTTGCCTCCAGAACGATGGACAGCTTGCTCTCAGCCATCTTGCATGAGCTCCGTTAGGGCCGCCAGCATCTTGAGTTGATCGGCGTTCATCTTGTCGAGCTTTCTATCGTGGGTGTGCATCCGCCAGATGTCATACGAATTGGCGCAAGCCAGCATCCGGTCGAGTTCGCCGGCACGCTGGTCATCCGTT
>Ga0209341_10000518_pt1 | contig 39998 bp, 51 predicted proteins | sample RifCSP13_2_FD_184020 | JGI IMG/M metagenome (GOLD analysis project Ga0209341, IMG submission 184020) | Soil microbial communities from Rifle, Colorado - Rifle CSP2_sed 13_2 (SPAdes) (version 2) | ecosystem: Environmental > Terrestrial > Deep subsurface > Rock core/Sediment | place: Rifle...
AGGAGGCGCAGCGCCGCCAGATCCAGGTGCGCGACATCGAGGTCGCCCTCTCCCGGGTGATGCTCCACTTCCAGCGCAAGAACTACCAGAAGGCCCTCAAGCAGGCCCTCGCGTGCCAGTCCCAGCTCGAGCAGCGGCTCGGCGAGGTGCCGCCGCCTCCCGCGTCCCCGGTCCCCCCTCCCCCGAAGGAGCTGAAGGCATGAACGGCCTCGGGAAGATCCGGACCGGGATCCAGGGGCTGGACAAGATGCTCCACGGCGGGCTCGTGCCCGGGCGTCCCTACATCGTCTCCGGCCCGCCCGGCTCGGGCAAGACGATCCTCTCCATCCAGTTCCTCCGCGAAGGGCTCGAGGGCGGGGAGCGCTGCCTCTTCGTGGCCCTGGAGGAGCCTCCGAACGAGCTCAAGGCCAACATGCGCCCGTTCCGCTGGAACCTGGACGACCTCGAGGTCCTCGACGCGAACTCGGACATCCGCCGATTCGAGCCCACGCCGATCATGGAGATCTCCACGGAGACCGAGCCGGAGCGCTTCCGGGACCTGGAGGACCGCATCCGGAAGACCCCCGACTTCGAGAGCCGCGAGGTCACGGTCCACTCCCTCCAGCAGCTCCTGAAGAACCAGTTTCTCAAGAGGCACTACCAGCGCGTCGTGATCGACTCGATGACGGCCCTCCGCTACTTCTGCATGCGCGAGTTCGAGGAGACCCTGACCACGCAGTCCTTCATGCGCTTCCTTGCGGAGTCCAAGGTGACGTCCCTCCTGACCGTCGAGCTCCCCGAGGAGGGGGAGGTCCCCCCCGAGGCCTTCTTGGCCCGCGGGGAGGTCCGCCTCCACAAGCTCCGGGACGAGAGCGGCATCCGGCGCTTCGTCTCGATCGAGAAGTACAAGGGCTCAAGCCACGACGACTTCGTCTATCCCTTCGAGATCACGAACGGCGGGATGAGCGTGCAGGCCGGGCCCGAGCGCGACCTCCCGAAGGGCTGACGCCGGTCCGTCGCGACTGCCCGATGGCGGATATTGTCAAGGGGGTTTGTCTGACAAACGTATGACTAGTTTTAAATACCATCACCCCGATTCGGCGGGATAGTCAGAATCCTCCGGGATGGGATGGTTCGATGAAGTCGCTTCTTAACGAGGCCCTAGCTCGGCACCAAGAGGCCCAAGAACAGGAAGAGAAGGAGAAGGCCGCCTCAAAGGCGGAGACGCCCAAGACGAAGTCCGAGGACGACTCGGAGATCGAGAAGATCGTGGAATCGATCAATGTCTCGATCAAGATCGTCGGCTGCGGCGGCGGAGGCTCGAACACGATCGACCGCTGCAGCGAGGCCGGGATCACCGGCGCCCAGCTGTGCGCGGTGAACACGGACGCGAAGCACCTCCTGTCCGTGCACGCGCCGAAGAAGATCCTCATCGGGAAGCGCCTGACGAAGGGCCTCGGCGCGGGCGCGCTCCCCGAGGTCGGCGAGCAGGCCGCCCACGAGAACGAGGAGGAGATCCGCGACTTCATCCGGGGCTCCCACGTCGTGTTCATCACCGCGGGCATGGGCGGCGGCACCGGCACGGGATCGGCGCAGTACGTGGCCCACGTCGCGAAGGAAGAGGGCGCCCTCACGATGGGTGTCGTCACGATGCCCTTCAAGTCCGAGGGCCGCATCCGCATGGAGAACGCGGAGGCGGGCCTGGACAAGCTCCGCAAGTTCTGCGATACGACCATCGTGATCTACAACGACAAGCTCCTCGAGCTCGTGCCCCGGCTGCCGATCAACGCCGCCTTCAAGGTGGCCGACGAGATCCTCATGCAGTCGATCAAGGGCATGACGGAGATCATCACGAAGCCCGGGCTCGTGAACCTCGACTACGCCGACCTCATGACGATCATGAAGGGCGGTGGCGTCGCGATGATCGGGATCGGCGAGAGCGACGAGGAGCGCGACCGGATCGAGTACGCGATCAACGAGGCGCTCGAGTCCCCCTTGCTCGGCGAGGTCGATCTGACCCACGCCCGCGGCGTGCTCGTGCGCGTCGTCGGCGGGCTCGACCTGACCGTCTCCGAAGCAGAGAAGGCCGCGGAGGTCGTCGGCCAGAAGGTCAACCCGCAGGCGCGGATCATCTGGGGCTGCACCGTCGAGCCGGACCTGCAGAACACGGTCCAGGTCCTGCTCGTGATCACGGGAGTGAAGTCGAAGTCCCTCCTCGGCAAGGACGTCTACACGGGCGCCGTGAAACTCCCCGGCTCCTCCGACGTGGACGAAGTACGCTGAGCTCCTCCACCTTCTTCCCCAACCTTTTTCCTTCTCCCTTTCCTCTCGGGTCAGCGTGAGCACCCATCGGCCCCGGTACCGCTACATCGCGTTCCGCGTCGAGGGTCCTCGCCCTTTCTCCCGGCAGGAGGTCCTCGAGGCCTTCCACCGGATGCCCGACCGACCGTGGCTCGTGGACTTCCGCGGGGCCGAGGGGCTCGTGCGGGCCACGAACCTCGACCGGGACGCCACGGTCCGGAGCCTCACGGCCCTCGATGCGATCGCGGGGGAACGGGTCCGGATCACCACGATGGGCACCTCGGGGACGATCCGGAGGGCCCGCGAGAAGTACATGTCCTGATTTTCGTGGACGGCCTCGCGCCCACGAAAGAAGCCTTATAAGTGACGGCTTTATAGTCCGGCGGCAGAGGGACGTTATGCAACCCGGTCAAATGGCCTACGATAGGGCGATCACGGTCTTCAGCCCCGACGGTCGCCTTTTCCAGGTCGAGTATGCCCGCGTGGCCGTAACCCGAGGGAACACCACGGCGGGCCTGAAGTTCAAGAACGGCATCGTCCTCATGGCCGACAAGAAGATCGGGTCGCGCCTCGTGGAGACGTCCTCCATCGAGAAGATCTTCCAGATCGACGAGCACGTCGGTGCGGCGACCTCGGGCCTCGTCGCAGACGCGCGCGTCCTCGTGGACTACGCGCGGCTCGTCGCCCAGATCAACAAGGTCACCTACAGCGAGAAGATCGGCGTCGACCTGCTCGTGAAGCGGATCTGCGACTACAAGCAGAACTACACCCAGTACGGCGGGGTTCGCCCCTTCGGCACCGCGCTCCTCGTCGCGGGCGTCGACGACCTCGGCACCCATCTCTTCGAGACGGATCCGAGCGGCGCGCTCGTGTCCTACAAGGCCGGGAGCATCGGCGCAGGGCGCAACACGGTCATGGAGCTCTTCGAGGAGAAGTTCAAGGACGGGATGTCCCAGGACGATGCCGTGAGCCTGGGTCTCGAGGCGCTCCAGAAGGCCTCCGAGGGCGAGAAGCTCGACGCAAAGGCGATCGAAGTCGGCCTCGTCGTCGAGGGCCAGAAGTTCCACCGCCTCTCCGAAGCGGAAGTCGGCTCCTACCTCGCGAAGTTGCCGGGCGCCGCCTAGGCGAGCCCATGCCCAAGGAGCTCCGCTCGGACCGCCGCGACGACATCTTCAAGGAGTACGTGATCGCCCGCATCGAGAAGTCGGGCGAGAAGTTCGAGGTCCTCGTCAAGCCGGACGCGGTCCAGAGGCTCCGTGACGGGAAGGACGTCGACCTGATGGCGGAGATGGCGATCGACCAGATCTTCCGGGACGCCCACAAGGGCTCGAAGGCGTCCGAGGAGAAGATGCAGGAGTTCTTTGGGACCGTCGAGGCCTTGGCGGTCGCCAGGCAGATCGTCAAGCACGGGGAGATCCAGCTCACCACGGAGCAGCGCCGCCAGATGCTCGAGGCGAAGCGCAAGCAGATCGTCCAGTACATCGCGGCCAATGCGATCAACCCCCAGACGGGCGCGCCCCATCCGCCCCAGCGGATCGAGATCGCGATGGAGGAGGCGAAGGTCCACGTGGACCCCTTCAAGGGCGTCGAGGAGCAGGTCAAGGACGTCATGGACGCCCTGCGACCGCTCATCCCGATCCGGTTCGAGAAGGTCAAGATCGCGGTTCGCCTGAGCGCGGAGGACAGCGCGAAGTGCTACGGGGACATCAAGTCCTTCGGCGCGATCCTCAAGGAGGAGTGGTCCCCTGCGGGCGCCTGGATCGGGGTCGTCGAGATGCCGGCCGGGATGCAGACGGACTTCCTCGAACGGCTCAACGCGAAGACGAAGGGCAACGTGGAGACGAAGATCCTGAAGCAGGATCAGAAGGTCTGAACGCCTCCCTTCACCCAAAACCTCAAGTAGCGGCCTAGGTTTCGACGGCCCTGCGTGAGAGAGAGAATTCGATGGAAGGAAGTGGCGCGTCGCTTCGCCAGATTGTCATTCCTGGCGAGGCCGTCGGTGGACCTGGGTTGAAACCGGGTCCCGGGACCTTCAGGTCCGGAGACCAGATTCTGGCGTCCCAGCTCGGGGTGAGGTCCGAGCGCGAAGGTCGCGTGAGCGTCATCCCGCTGAACGGGCGCTACATCCCGGAGCGAGACGACGCCGTCGTGGGCGAGATCGTCGACATGGGCGCGTCCCACTGGCTCGTGGACATCAACGCGCCCTATCCCGCCCCCTTGCACGCGACGGAGTCACCCTGGCGGGTCGAGTTCGGCGACACCGCGCGCTACATGAAGGTCGGGGACGCGATCCTCGCCTTCGTCCTGAGCGTCGACGAGATCAAGCGGATCCAGCTCACGATGCAGGACCGCGAGGCTCGGAAGCTGCAGGGCGGGATGCTCGTGGAGATCTCGCCCACGAAGGTCCCGCGGGTGATCGGGAAGCAGGGGAGCATGATTTCCATGATCAAGGACGCGACCCGCTGCCGGATCTACGTCGGCCAGAACGGGCGCATCTGGATCGACGGGAGCGACGCGGATGCGGCGGTCGCGATCCATGCGATCCGGCTCATCGAGGAGCGGGCCCAGGCCTTCGGGCTGACGGAGGCCGTGCGGGAGCTGCTGGACCGCGAGATGCGGGAGCGCCAAGGAACCCCGTGAGGGGAGGAATCCAATGGAAGACATCGAGCACATCGAGAAGGGAATGAAGTTGATTGACGAGCGCGGCGTCCGCCTGGACGGCCGCAAGTACAACGAGCTCCGCCCGATCCGGATCGAGGCCGGGGTGCTCCGCCGTGCCGACGGGTCCGCGTACATCGAATGGGGCGGGAACCGGATCCTCGCCGCGGTCTACGGTCCGCGGGAGGCCCACCCGAGGCATCTCCAGGATCCCGCGCGCGCCCTCGTCCAGTGCCGCTATAACATGGCGCCCTTCAGTGTCTCGGACCGCAAGCGTCCGGGCCCGGACCGCAGGTCCGTGGAGATCTCCAAGGTGATATCGGAGGCCTTCAGCGCCGTCGTGTTCAAGGAGCAGTTCCCCCGCACGTCCGTGGACATCTTCATCGAGGTCCTCCAGGCGGACGCGGGCACCCGGTGTGCGGGCCTCACGGCCGCGTCCGTGGCCCTCGCCGACGCCGGCGTGCCGATGCGCGACCTGGTCGCATCGTGCGCCTCGGGCAAGATCGGCGGGGTCGTGTGCGTCGACCTGAACAAGGAGGAGGACAACTTTGGCGACGCGGACTGTCCCATGGCGGTCGTCCATGGCACGGGCGAGATCGTGCTGCTCCAGATGGACGGGCATCTCACGTACGAGGAGTTCCAGAAGGCGATGGAGCTCTCGATGAACGCCGCGAACCAGCTCTATGAGTTGCAGCGGGACGCGCTCCGCCGCCGGTACTCGGTCACCCTCGACGAGATCCTCAGGGAGCCGCCTCCCGTGCCGCCGCCTCCGCCCCCGCAGGCCCCCCCGCCGGAGCCGTTCGAGGAGCCGGAACCCGCGAGCGACGCCGACTTCGGGCCGGAGGGGATCTGATGAGTGAGCAGGTCGTCTCCGACCTGATGCGGGCCCACGTGTACCGCATGGCCCAGAAGGGCGAGCGCATGGACGGGAGGGCCCTGGACGAGCCGCGGAAGCTTGTCGTCGAGCGCAGCTACGTGAAGACGGCGGAGGGGAGCGCCCGCGTCAAGCTGGGCAACTCCGACGTCCTCGTGGGCATCAAGATGTCCGTCGGCGAGCCCTACCCCGACACGCCGAACACGGGCGTCCTCTCCACGAGCGTGGAGATGGTGCCCCTCGCCTCGCCCACGTTCGAGGCGGGCCCTCCGCGGCCCGAGGCGATCGAGCTCGCGCGCGTCGTCGACCGCGGGATCCGCGAGTCGAAGATGGTGAACACGGAGCGGCTCTGCATCACCCCGAAGGAGAAGGTCTGGGTCATGTTCATCGACATCCACGTCCTGGACTATGACGGGAACCTCTTCGACGCCGCCTCGTACGGCGCGGTAGCTGCCCTCGCGGGCACCACGGTGCCGGCGAAGGCTGCCGGCGTGAGCGACGACTTCCCACTGCCCGTGGAGCACTGGCCCGTGAGCGTGACCTTCGCGAAGATTAAGGAGATCATCCTCGTGGACCCGAGCCTCGACGAGGAGCGGATGGCGGACGCCCGCCTCACCGTGACGACGGACGAGAACGGAGACATCCGCGCGATGCAAAAAGGCTTAAGTGGAAGCTTCTCTTACGACGAAGTCAAGCGGATGATTGAGACCTCCCAGAAGGTCGGTCGTATGATTCGTCCGCAGCTGCAATCCTGAGGTCCCACATGGCGCGTCGCACTCGACAGGCAGGTGTCGTCGGCCGATTCGGCCCGCGCTATGGCGTGCGCATCCGCCGCCGTGTGCAGGAGATCGAGGAAGGGCTGCGCCGGAGGCAGACGTGCCCGAACTGCCAGGCCGTGGCCGTGAAGCGGCGCGCGTCCGGCGTCTGGGCGTGCCGTCGCTGCGGCCATGTCTTCGCGGGCGGCGCCTACCGTCCCGTGATCACGACCTCCTTCAAGCGCGAGCTCGCGCCGACGAAGGAAGCGGCCGAGGAGCCCGGGGCCAAGGAGGCGTGAGCGTGTACAAGTGCGCGAAGTGCCTCGAGCCGATCCGGACGAACATCAACACCGTCGGGATCCAGTGCGAGCGGTGCGGTTCCAAGATCTTCTACAAGGAACGCCCGAACGTGAAGAAGGTCGTCAAGGCCCGGTGACCATGCCGCGCGCCACGATTCACCTCGACGGTCCCGAGGCCGCAGTAATTCGCGACGCCCTCTCGCCCGAGGCCGGCCGCGACGTGCCCAAAGCCCGCGTCCGCGTGTCCGGAGGGGCACGTCGCATCACGATCGGAATCGTTGCGGACGACACCGGTGCCCTGCGGGCCGCCGTGAATTCCTATCTGCGGTGGGCGGACGTCGCTGCCCGCGTGCGCCGTGAGGTGAAGCCATGAGCATGAAGGAGATCTCGCCCCAGTTGCAGAACCAGATCGCCCAGTACCAGCAGCTCCAGCAGCAACTCCAAGTCCTCGCGTCCCAGCGCCTCCAGCTCGAGGCGAAGCTGCGGGAGGTGGAGGGGACCCTCGAGGAGCTCGGCAAAATCGCCGCGGAGACCCCCGTCTACAAGAGCATCGGCATGCTCCTCGTCAAGCAGGACGATCGGGAGTCGCTCAAGAAAGAGCTCGAGGACCACAAGGAGACCCTCACGGTCCGGGTGAAGTCCTTGCAGAAGCAGGAGAAGTCCCTGAGCGAGAGGTACGAGGGGCTCGGCGAGAAGATCCGCGCGGCCCTCGGCGGCGCCCCGGGGCCCGACAGCAACTGAGCCGCGCTCCCGCGCAAATCCTTATATCCGCAGGTCCCTTGGCTCGTTCGTGGCGGACGTATCCGAGGTCGCGGCCCCCCTTGGGGAGGCCGAGGAATCCCCCGAGCCGCCCCCGGAGACCGTTCGGCGCCCGGCGATGGGCAAGGGCAGTCTCCAGCGTTTCATCATGATCTTCCTCGGGATGCTCGCCCTCTTCTCGTTCATCGATCCCGGCCTGAGTTCGGGCTTCGCGACGGCCGCGGGTTTGGTCCTGGAACCGGTCATCGGCTTCGGTGGCCGCTACCCCGCGATCACGATCCTCCTCGCAGGCATGCTCACGACGAGCATCTCGTCGATCCTTCGACACTACCACATGGACTGGGTCAAGATGGCGCGGAACCAGAAGGTCATGGCCGGGTTCCGCAAGGAGAACATGGAGGCCCTGCGGAAGGGCAACCAGTCCAAGATCGCGAAGATGAAGAAGATCCAGCAGGGCCTCATGAAGGAGAACAGCGAGGTCTCCCTGAACTCGATGAAGCCCATGATCTACACCTTCTTCCTGTTCATCGTCCTGTTCGTCTGGCTGCGGGTCTTCGTGGATCAGACGCTGATCAGCCTGGGCAACATGTACATTGCCGTGCCTTGGGCTCCTCAGGTCTACCTTGAGTACGTGCCCCTCTGGCTGCCGTCCTGGATCCTCCTCTACTCCCTGCTCGCGATCCCCATCGGCCAGGTCATCACCCGGGTGCTGAAGTACATCTCCTTCCGCCGGAAGCTCGAGGCGATGGGCCTCTCCCTGAGGGCCGCGCCGGAGGAGACTGCCTGAGGTCGCTCGGATGATCGTCGCGGTCGGCGGCCCGCCCGGGAGCGGCAAGACGACCGTCGCGGAGCGGTTCGCGCAGGCCCATGCGTACGTCCTCGTGTCCGCGGGCATGCGGTTCCGCAAGATGGCCCGCGAGGCGGGCATGGACCTGGAAGCCTTCGGCCGGGCCGCGGAGATGGATCCGGAGATCGACCGCACCCTCGACCAGGCGGTCCTCCAAGAGATCCTGTGGAACGACTCCACGGGCCGCGACGTGATCGTGGACGGCCGCATCCAGGCCCATCTCCTCGGGGTGCGGCGGATTCCGTGCCTCAAGGTCCTCATCGACGCCCCGCTGGAGGTCCGCGCGCAACGCGTCGCGGGCCGCGAGCGCAAGTCCGTGGAGGCCGCGAAGCGGGAGATTTCCGAGCGGGAGAAGTCCGAGCGGTCCCGCTACCGGTCGATCTACGGAATCGACCTGGGCGACACGGGGATCTTCGACGTGGTCGTGGATTCCTCGGATAAGACGCCGGACGAGATCGTGGCCCTCGTCTGGGCGCAGGTGGAGGGATGAGCGACCTCCTCGTGCTCCACGACACCCCGGAATCGAAGCATGGCAAGCGGCCCGAGGAGCGCACCCTCGTGGAACGCATCCGCCTCGGCGTGGCCGTCGTGGACAAGCCCCAGGGTCCGACCTCCCACCAGGTGAGCGCGTGGGTGCGGGACATGTTCGGCGTGGAGAAGGCGGGCCACTCCGGGACCCTCGATCCGCGGGTGACGGGCGTGCTACCCGTCGCCTTGGCGGACGCGACCCGCGCCCTGGAGGCCGTGCTCGCGGGGGACAAGGAATACGTCGGCGTGATGCAGCTCCACCAGGACCTGGAGCAACGTCGCGTGCGCTCCATGTTCGACCGCTTCGTCGGGGACATCTACCAGTTCCCGCCCGTCCGTTCCGCGGTGAAGCGGGAGCAGCGGACCCGTCGCGTGGCCGAGCTCGAGGTGATCGAGGTCTCCGGGCGCAACGTCCTGTTCCGCGTGCGTTGCGAATCCGGGACCTACGTGCGCACCCTTTGTGTGGACATCGGGGACGCGCTGGGGGTCGGGGCGAACCTCGTCGACCTGCGCCGCACCCGCGCCGCGACGATGTCCGAGGCGGAGTCGCACCCGCTCAACGCGTTCCGCGACGCGATCACGTACTGGAAGGAGGAGACGGACGAGGCGCCGCTGAAGGCGCTCCTGCAGCCCATGGAGCGACTCCTTTCCCACCTTCCCCGGATCGTCGTCAAGGACACCGCCGTGGACGCCCTCTGCCACGGGGCCAACCTCGCCGTGCCCGGTGTCGCGAAGCTCTCGCCGCACATCCGCCGGGGTCAGCTCGTGGCGATCCTCACGGGGAAGGAGGAGGCCGTGGCCCTGTCGAAGGCCCTCATGACGTCCGACGAGGTCGTCGTCGCGAAATCCGGCGTGGCGGCGGACACGGTCCGCGTGCTCATGGAGCCGAAGACGTACCCGAAGCTCTGGAAGTGAGCCCGTGGGCGTCGATGCGTGGGGGTTCGACGAGGAGCGTCAGCGACTGGCTCTGTCTCTTCGCCGTCGGAGGCGGCGGCTTTCCGCCCTGAATCTCTTGGTCACCCTCGGCTTCCTCGGTCTCCTCCTGGAGGGTGGATCCATCTTTCTTCGCAACGCCGTCGTGGCGGTTCAGATCCCGTCGTGGGCCGCCGCATCGTTGTTCCTCCTCGTCTTGTGTGTGGCGGGGAGCCTCCTCGGACTGCCCTTCGCCTTCCTCAGCGGCTACCGGTGGGAGCGGGAGTTCGGCCTGTCCACCCAGAGCTTGCGCTCTTGGGCCTCCGACCGCGCGAAGAGCGTTGCGCTCGGCCTCGCCGCCGTCGTCCTCGCAGGGAACGTTGTCCTCTGGCTCCTCGCGACCGAGCCCGCATGGTGGTGGCTGGCCGCGTGGGGCCTGGGTCTCCTCGTGTCCATCGTCCTCGGATTCGTGGCCCCCGTCCTCCTGGCTCCGCTCTTCTTTCGCTTCCGGCCGCTGCAGGATGCGGCGCTCCGTACGAGGTTCCAGGAGCTCGCCACACAAGCCCGTGTCCCCGTCGTCGGCGTGTACGAGATGCAGGCCTCGGCGAAGACGCGCCGTTCCAACGCTGCGGTGATGGGCCTCGGCGCGACTCGGCGCATCGTCGTGACGGACACCTTGCTTTCGGACTACACTCCGGAGGAGATCGAGACCGTCCTGGCCCACGAGCTCGCCCACCAGAAGTTCCTCGATCCCGCCAAAGGGCTCGTCCTCGGGGCGGGGTCCTCCCTGGTCATGTTCTCCCTCGCGGCCTTCGCGTACGCGGCCACCTGGGAATCCTTTGGGTTCGCCTCCCTCCACGACATGGCGGCGCTCCCCCTCCTCGTCGTGTACAGCGGGATTGTCTCCGAGGCTCTCGGCCCCGCGGGGCTCATGTGGTCCCGTCGCCGCGAAGCCCGCGCGGACCTGTTCTCGCTGGAGACCACCCGCAATCCTCCCGCCTTCGAGACGGCGATGGTGAAACTCCATGACCGGAACCTGGGCGTGGCCTCGCCGCGGGCATGGGATAAGTGGCTGTTTTACAGCCATCCTCCCGGACGCGAGCGGGTCGAGCTCGCTCGTTCCTTCATCCCGTCGTCGCGGACGGAGCGCTAAGAACCTTTATTACGACGGAGCCAATCGTGCGCGCGCTGGGTGCCGAGGTCGCCTAGTCCGGTAGGGCGCCAGCCTGGAGAGCTGGTGGGCGAAAGCCCCCGGGAGTTCAAAAGGCTCCCGCCGCTCTGATGACGGCTGCCTGAAAGTCTCCCCCTCGGCGTTCAGCCTTTTCGTCCGGCGGGCTTGCGGAGCTTCTCCTTGAGCTCGTCGATCGGGGGCACGGGGAGCGGGTCCACCTTGCGCAAGGCCGCAAGATAGAGGCTCACGTAGTCGCCGAGATAGAGCGTGCCCAGCATCCTGCCGAGGAGCTGATCGTCCTCATCATGGACCTGCTCGACCGCGGTCGTCCGGGCGAGCATCGTCGCGGACACGTCGAGGCGTCGGCGCATCTCCGGGGTCTCGTCGGGATCGCGCAGGATCACCGGCGCGAAGCGCCTCGAGCGGTCATCCATGCACCAGCCCACGAGCTCGTTGTGATCCGCCTCCGGGAAGGCGGACGAGAAGGCGAGCACCTTCGCGTTCTCATTGAGCTGGGTCTGCCAGCGCTTCGCGACGGGACCGTACGGCGGAGCTCCGTAGATGATTGGTGCACGGCCCCGGAGCCGCACGGCGAGATCCTTCGCGCGGTTCTTCCTTTGCGGGATCTCCGGCCGGAGGTGGTCCCGAAGGTCCCTCAGGTGGACGATGGCGCGGGCAAGCTCGCCCGGCAGGTCTCCATAGACCCAGTCCGCGCCCAGGGAGGGCAGGATCCCGAAGAGGTGGCCGAAGGCGCCGCGGGGCGGCAGGCCCGTGGGCACCTCGAGCACGGTCGCCCCGGCATCGCGGGCGAGCTTCGAGAGCGTCCCTCCCGACGTGATCGCGACGAGGCGGCAACCGAGCTTGATCCCCTGCGTCGTCGCGGCCACGGTCTCCTCCGTGTCCCCGGAGTAGGAGACCGCGACGAGCACGTCCCCGGAGCTCGCGTAGGCGGGGAGGCGGTAGTCGTGGATCACCTGGATGGACACCTTCGAGCGGTCCGCGACCCACGCAGAGAAGATCTCTCCCGCAATCCCGGAACCGCCCATCCCGAGGATGAAAACGCGCCCGGCGCTCCGGAGGTCCGCCGCGTGCCCGAGCCCGCGACGCAGTCCGGCCTCGAGCTGATCCGGCAGGGAGGCGATGATGTCCCGCATCCGGCCGGGATCCACCTTCGCAACCGCGTCCGCCTCGAGCATCCGAGGCATGCATGGTCCCTCCGGAAATAAGGACTCCGCCCGAAGCCTCATCTACAAAAAAATGGGTTCTTACAACAAGATTGATATACGCTCGAACCCTCGTTGGATTCCGTGGATGACCTCCGCCGGGCCCTGGAAGCCCTCAAGCAGGGACGCTTCGTCCTCGTATACGACGGGGACGGGCGGGAGGAGGAGACGGACCTCACGATCGCGAGCGAGTTCATCACGCCTGCGGCGATCGCGACCCTGCGCAAGGAGGCGGGCGGGCTCATCTGCATGACCCTCTCCGCGGACGTGCGGCAGAAGATCGGCCTGCCCTTCATGGCGGACGTGCTCCGGCAGGCGGGACACGCGTACCCGATCCTCGAGGCCGTCTCGAACGAGGACATGAAGTACGATCGCCACAGCGCCTTTTCCATCTCCGTGAACCACAAGGACACGTACACCGGGGTGACGGACCGGGATCGATGCCTGACGGTCTCCCGGCTCGCGATCCTCGCGGGAGAGGCCCTCAAGCGGGAGAACGGCTGGGCGGCCCGCACCTTCGCCGAGGAGTTCCGTTCCCCGGGCCACGTGCCCCTCCTCAACGCGGCGGAGCCGCTCCTCTCGGAGCGCAAGGGCCACACGGAGCTCACGACCGCACTGACAATCATGGCGGGACTCGTGCCGAGCGCCACCATCTGCGAGATGATGTCGGACGACGGACGCGCCCGTTCCAAGGAAGATGCAAAGGCATATGCCCGAGAGCATAATCTCGTCTTCCTGGAAGGGCAGGACATCGTCCGAGCGTGGCGCGCATGGTCCGCGTAATGGCAACGGGGGTCTTCGATCTCCTCCATCCCGGTCACATCTACTTCCTGGCCGAGGCCCGCAAGCTCGGGGACGAACTCTGGGTCGTCGTGGCCCGGGACAGCACCGCGCGGAAGTTCAAACACGAGACCATCACCTCGGAGGCGTCCCGCGTCCAGCTCGTCGCCGCCCTCAAGCCCGTGGACCACGCCCTCCTCGGGCACGAGGGGAACATCTACGACATCCTGGACGAGATCCGCCCGGACGTCATCGCCCTGGGCTACGACCAGATCCACAACGAGGAGAAGGTCCTCGAGGAGTGCCGCCGGCGGAATCTCCCGACGAAGGTCGTCCGCCTCCCGCGCGTCGAAGGGGACCTGGACGGCACGCGCAAGATCGTGAGGAAGGTGGCCGAATGGCTCGCGTTGCAGGAGCGTCTCAAGCTCGTCGAAGGGGCCAAGCCCGCAGAACCCGAGCCCGCGCGGCGAGCCTGAAGAAGATCGGGATTGTGGACACGTCGTTCTCCCGGTACGACATGGCCTCCTCCGCGATCGAAGAGCTGCGGAGGCAGGGCGGCGGGTTCGAGGTCGTGCGGTACACGGTTCCCGGCATCAAGGACCTCGCGGCCGGCGCGCGCATCCTCTTCGACCGCGGGTGCGACCTCGTGATGACCCTGGGCATGGTGGGCCGCCAGACGGTGGACAAGGACTGCGCCCTCGCCGCGGACTTCGGGCTGCAGGCCGTGCAGGCCCAGGTGGGCCGGCACATCATCGGCGTCATGGTGCACGAAGAGGAGGCCGCAGACGAGGACAAGCTCGCGTGGCTCTTCGACCGCCGCACCCGCGAGCACGCGGTGAACGCGTACGACCTCCTGTTCCGCCCCGAGGCAATCCGCGCCCGCGCGGGCACGGGCCAGCGCGAGGGGTATGCGGACGCAGGCCCGATCTCGAAGGTCTCCCGATGAGGCTCGCGATCGTGGCCTCGCGGTTCAACGCGGAGGTTGTGGACCTCATGCTCGAGCGGGCCGTCGCTCGCGCGAAGGAGCTCGGTCTTCAGGTGGCCGCCGTCGTGCGCGTCCCCGGCGCGTTCGAGATCCCTCCCGCGGTCCAGCAGCTGCTGCAGCGCAGCGACGTGGACGGCGCGGTCGCGCTCGGCGCGGTGATCACGGGCGAGACGAAGCACGACGAGGTCATCATGGCCGCGGCGGTCCAAGCCCTCATGGACGTCGGCCTGGCGACGGGGAAGCCCGTGGGACTGGGCATCACCGGGCCCCGGATGACGGACGAGCAGGCGATGGCGCGCGTCGACGCGGCCGCGCGCGCGGTCGATGCCGCGAAGACGATGCACGACCTCCTCCGCGGCCTGTGATGAGTCTCCGTGTCGAAACTTACGACGCAAAGGTTTAATGCGAGCGTCCCTCCATCCCGAGCCCTCCAGGGACGCGCTCCCGGGGGCCTCGACGATGGCCGATACCGCTGCAATCGAAGCGATCCTGCACGAGATCGAAGGGGCCGAGGGCGTCGAGGAGGCCCTCCTCGTCTCCCGGAACGGCACGTACATCGCAGGCACGGTCCCGAAGGGCGTCCATGTGGAGACGTTCGCCGCGATGTTCGCGATCCTCCTGGGCGCCGCGGAGAACTCGACCTCCGAGCTCAAGGAGGTCCTCGACAACGTCGTGATCAACCTCGAGATGACCAAGATCGTGATCGTCCACGGCGGGCCGAAGGCGCTCCTCGTCCTCCGCATGCCCAAGGTCGCCGATTCCCACCTGATCAAGAAGGGGATGGAGAAGTACATCGCCCGGATCGAGGACCATCTCTAGGTCAGATCCGTTTCATCCCGCGCAGGAGCCATTCGGACAGCGCCTTCGTCACGTACCGCGCGGTGCCCGCGGCGCCGCGGTCGAAGCCCTGGGCCTTCGTCTTCCCCTGGGCGAGCGCTTGGAGCACGTCTCCCTCGTGCGTGGGGCCGGAATTGACCGACGTGACCGCGCGGGCGACCTCGTCGAGGAAGTGGCTGTCGCTCCCGCCCGTCTCCCCCACGTGGACCGCCCGGGCCTTCGCCCTCGCCCGTCCGTTGCCCCACTTCAGCGTGCGCCCGTTGCACGTCTCGAAGGCGGGGAAGCGCGCCTGGCCGAGCGCGTCCTCCCCGAGCCCGGACCAGAACCGGTAGGGATGCGCGGCCACGGCCACGCCGCCCAGGGCCGTGATCCGCTCCACGGTCTCCCCCACGGACAAGTCCCGGGCGACCGCCTCGTCGACCCCGTAGGCGAGGACGTGCCCGTCCCTCGTGGACACCTCCGTCCCCGGGAGGACGAGGAATCCTTCCCCCGCGGCCTCGCGCGCTTCACGGATGCCGGACACGGCGTTGTGGTCCGTGATTGCGATTCCCTGGAGGCCGATGCGCCTCGCGACCGTCACGAGCTCCGCCGGCGAGACGCGGGAATCCGGCGAGTACCTCGTGTGGTTGTGGAGGTCCAGGAGCATGGGCGGCGGCACAAAGGGTCGAACTCTTAAAGCCTTACGGGGGTGGGCATTCCCGCGGACCCCTTAATGTCGACCGGAACGCTCACGTGCGCGTGGTCCTCGAGGCGAGGCTCGGCATCCTCAGAGATCGCCTGTTTGTGGAGGCCCAGGAGGTCCCGCTCCGGCGGGGGAGCGGAGGCTGGACTTATGTCCCGGGGGACGCCCGCGCGGGCGGGGGGCGCGTCCGCTACGATGCCCTCCGCGACCGGATCCGGCTCGAAGGCCCCCACGGCAACGTGACAATCCAGTTCCGCTGGCGGCACACGACCTTCGCCTGGCGCGGGCGCACATACCGGCTGGGACCCCTGGTCTGGGGGCACGTGATGGTCATGGAGGGGGAGCGGCCCGCAGCGACGGGCCGCCTCACGCTCAGCGGCGTCCGGCTCGGGTACGTTTCCCCGGAGATCGAGCCCATCGCGCGCGAGCTCGTCGTCGGACTCGCCCGCCGCGCGATGACGATCTGGATGGCGGCCACCGTCGCGGGTGCGGCCCACTGACGCACGCTGCGCCGGCTCAATGGACCCACGTGCCTTCCTTGAGTCCTTTGTCCACGGTGAGGTCCTTCCCGCCCGCCTGGAGGCGGATGCGGACCTCGCCCTCGGGGCCGAGGAAGTAGACGCGACCCTCCTCGCCCACGCGGAGCTTGTACTTCTGGAAGTCCGAGAAGGGCAGCTCGGCCGCGCCCGCCACGCCGAGGACCTGCGTCCCGACGGTAGCGTCCTGGGGCGGGAACACGAGCCCGACGGTGTGCTCGTCCTCCCCCGCAAGGAGCATCCCCCGGCTCTCGACGCCGCGGAGCTTCGCGGGCTGGAGGTTCACGAGGAACGCGATCTTCCGCCCGCGCAGCTGGTCCGGCGTGTAGTCGTCCTTGATCCCGCTCACGATGTCCCGCGTCTCCCCGCCGAAGTCCACGGTGAGGATGTACAGCTTGTCTGCGTTCGGGTGGTCCCTCACCTCGAGGATCTGGGCCACCCGGACGTCGAAGCGCTCCGCCGGATCCGCGGTCGTGCCCTTGAGCTCGATCTTCGAGAAGAGCGGCTTGCCCACGCGGAGCCTCTGGCCCGCCGGGACGTCCTCGAGGGCCTCCTCCCACCTCTGCCCGTGCACGTCGGTGTCGTAGCCCAGGGCGTTCCACAGGCGCTGGGAGCTGAAGGGAAGGAACGGCGCGAGGATCAGCGCGAGGGCGCGGGAGACGCGGAGGGCCACGTGGATCGCCGTGCCGCAGGCGGGTCGGTCCTTCCGAAGGAGGTCCCACGGCGCCTTCGCGTCGATGTACTGGTTCCCCAGGCGGGCGAGATGGATCGCCTCCTTGATCGCGTCCTTCAGGTGGACATACTCCAGGTTCTGTCCGACCTTCTTCCACTGTTCCTCGACCGCGCGGATCATCGCTTTGTCCTTTGCATCGAGGAAGCCCGCGGGCGGGACCTCGTGGTCGAAGTTCTTGTCCGCGAAGGTGAGCGCGCGGTGCACGAAGTTCCCGTACACGGCGAGGAGCTCGCTGTTGTTCCGCTGCGCGAAGTCCGCCCACTCGAAGTCCGTGTCCTTCGTCTCCGGCATCGTGACGAGCCCGTAGTACCGGATCTGGTCCGGGTCGAACCGCTCGAGGAGGTCCGGGAGCCAGGCGCCCTTCCCCCGGCCCGCGCTCATCTTCTCCCCGGAGATGTTCAGGTACTGGGTCGCGGTGACGTCGAACGGGAGGACGAGCTCGTGATCCGTGCCCATGAGGATCGCGGGCCAGATGATCGCGTGGAAGACGATGTTGTCTTTGCCGATGAAGTAGTAGTGCTTCGCCTCCGGGTCCGTCCAGAAGTCCCGCCAGCCCTCGGGCTCCGCGTGGCGCTTGAACCATTCCTTCGTGGCCGTCAGGTAGCCCATGACCGCCTCGAACCACACGTAGATCCGCTTCGACTCGTAGCCGGGCACAGGGACCTCGATCCCCCAGTCGAGGTCCCGGGTGATCGGTCGGTCCTTCAACCCCTCCTGAAGCCAGCTCCGGGTGAACGTCAGGACATGGTGCCTCCAGTGCTCCTTGCCGGAGGCCATCCACGCCTTCAGAGGTGCCTCGAAGGCGCTCAGCCGGAAGAAGAAGTGTTTCGTCTCCCTGCGGATTGGCGTCGTGCCGTGGATCCGGCAATGCGGGTCGATCAGCTCGAACGGGTCCCAGAGCCGGCCGCAGCGGTCGCATTGGTCGCCACGGGCCCGCTCGAAGCCGCAGTTCGGGCACTTCCCTTCGACGTAGCGGTCGGGGAGGAAGTGGTTGCCCGCCGTGCAGAAGGGGGAGACCATCGTGGCCTCGTACACGTGGCCATTGTCCTTCAGGGTCCGGAAGATCTCCTGGACCCAGGCCTTGTGGTCCTCGTCCGCGGTGTTCCAGTAGAGGTCGTACCGCACCCCGAGCTGCTCGATGTTCTTCGCGTGCAGGGCGTGGTACCGTTCCGCGATCTCCCGCGCGGACACGCCCTCCTCGTCCGCCCGGACCATCGTCGGCGTGCCGTGCATGTCCGTGCCGCCGACCATGAGGACGCGGTCCCCCTTCATCCGGTGGTAGCGCGCGAACACGTCCGCGGGGATGAAGGTGGCCACCGCGTGCCCGAGGTGCCGCGGCCCGGCCGCATAGGGCCAGGCGACGCAGACGAGGATCTTCGCCATGACGCCGCGCAGACAGCGGGCTTGGGTCTTAAAGGATTCGCGGGGACGTAGACCTGCAGGAGACCGAAAGCGGACTCAGTCCTGATTATCAGGGGCGGAAAATTTTGAGTGTCTAGATTATCGGTACGAACCGCGATATACGGATGCCCTTCAGCCAGGGGAGTGCTGCCACGGAGGTCGTGCGCATGGGCCATGAGGACATGAGCGGAGTCCGCGAGGCAATCCGTTCCGAGGCGCGTGAGCCGCGGATCCTATGCTGGAACTGCAAGAAGCTTACCCCCTTCTACGAGGACCGCTGCACGTTCTGCGGTTCTCGCTTCGCGGGGAGCACGGGCGGCGTGTACGCGAGCCGTTCGGTCCCGAGGGCCCCCGCGGACGACCGCGAGCTCGCGGAGGCGCGGCGCACCCTGCTCCAGCTCTTCGAGGATCTGCAGCGCGTGCACGACGTCTCGTCCCGGAGACGCTACGACCCGGAGACCCATGAGGAGTCCGTCACCCTGTTCCAGTGTCCCGCGTGCGGGCGGTTCGTCTCCGAGAACGCACCCTCCTGCGTGTGCGGCGTGAAGTTCGCCGCGGAGTCGGAGACCTTCACATGCCCGGAGTGTGGGTCCCACGTGCCGAGCCGCGACGCGCCCTGCCCGGTCTGCCGCACGCGGTTCGGTGAGGGCGCGACGGAGCTCGTCTACGAGTGCCCACGCTGCGGCGTCGAGGTCGCCGCGGACGCGTCGCGGTGCGCGTGCGGCGTGCGCTTCGAGGCCTGAGGCCGCTGTTCTCGCCTTCGATAACTGTGGAAGAAGCCCTTTATCCCACGAACGGCAAGCGTGCTATTGCCTGACGGACTCGGGCAGAGGCGCGACCTCTCCCATGAAGACGAAACGCGCACGCCATGCCGGCAAGAAGACGTACTACCTGGTCCTGTGGTGGATGTCCCAGACTCCGTATGCCGCGGTCTTCGAGAACGAACTCTCCGCGGAGGCCGCCGCGAACGTCCGCAACGCCCTCATGGTCACAATCTCGGGCCGGGACGTGAAGATCGACCGGGTCCTGGACTGGTACCGGCGGGACGATGACGGGCAGCCCATGCCCGCGGAGTGGCGGGACCTCGTGGGCCAGATCCACGTCCCTTGGCTCGCGAAGCCCAAGACCGCGATCTGACCCTCGGCTGAGCTTTCTCTCTTGGCTTGATAGCCGAAGGTTTCGTCCGGCCTAGAATTTACGTCTCATCCGTATTGCATGTACCGAGCTTAGATAGCCCGCACACGGATTCAGCAGGGCGAGGGCGAAGCGGATGGAGTTGCCGGTGCTGAGTCGAATTCGGAAGATGGAACCGTCGCTGGCCACGCTTCTGATCCTCATGGTCGGGGCGATCGCCGTCATCGGCCTGGTGACCGCGGTGACCGCGCCGGTGAGCGATCTCTTGGGCGACAGCCAATGGTCCGTGATCAGCGTGTTCCATGGGCTCGGTGCGACCGCGTTCCTTCTCGGGGCGACCATCGCCGTGTACCTGGCTTGGCGCCTCTACATCGGCGAGATCCGGGCCTTCAGGGACCTGAAGTGGCTGGCGGCCTTCTCGACGGTCATGTCTGCGGTGACGATCTCCTTCGGCAACTGGATCTACATCGGCTACCGTGCCCCGGGGGGCCCTCGCGCCTTCTTCATGAACGACATGCCGGCGATCCACCAGGTGTTCTTCGAGTTCAAGGAGTTCATCGCCCTCTTCACCCTGCCGATGATGCTCGTCGGGACATTCCTCCTCTGGAAGTACGGGGAGGACATCGTCCATGACCAGGAGCTGCGGGCCGCCGCAAGCCTGCCGATTCTGTTGGGCTGGGTCTACTTGGTCCTGGCCTACGTGCTTGGGGCCGCGATCACGAAGCTCGCGGGGGTGTGAGCGTGGCGACGGTAAGCAAGGTGTTCAAGGAGGAATCCGGTGTCCGAAATCGATTGCCCACGGGAATCGTCGTTGCGGCCCTGTTCGCCGCGCTCGTGGGACTGCTCACCCTCGCCGTCGTGAACATCTACAGCGATGCGGACGCAGGCTTCCAGAGGGCCATCACCCTGAACAGCGGCATCGGGCCTTATAGCGGAAAGGAGGTCTTCTGGCTCGGCGGCTGGTTCCTCGGCTGGGTCGTCCTCCACTTCGCTCTGCGCAAGAAGCAGCTGAACCTGCGCAAGTGGTTCGGTGCATGGCTCGTGGGCATGGCCATCGCGACGCTGCTGATGTACCCACCGGTCTTCGAGGCCATCGCGGATCTCTTCTAGGGTGGACGTGCGAGGTTCCCCCGCCCCGACGGTCACAGGGCTCGTCTCCCCTCTCGGCCCCCGCCCTGAGGGACCAAGGGCCTTCTTCTCAAACCGGATAGGGAGGGAGAAACCCATATAGGCGGGGAGGGCAGAGGCGGGCCGCTCCATGTCCGCCACCACCGAGACCGCGGCCGAGTGCCCGAGCTGCCACGCGGAGGTCTCCCTCGACGCCACGGAGTGCCCGCGCTGTGGCGAGCTCTTCGAGGCCGAGGCCATCGACGCGGGCGAGCTTGCGGACGGGACGAAGCGAAAGGCCGGGTTCCGAGAGAAACTCCTGTTCTACGCAGGGATCGCCCTCATCCTCCTCGGAGGACCCGGGATCGCCCTGGGCTCGTGGCTCCACGACGTGCTTCGCATCTCCGTGGGGAACTACCTCGCCTTCGACGCGTTCGACGGGGTGAACCGACTCGTCGTCGCGGTCGGCCTCGTCGTGATGATCGTGGGCGTCGTCCTCTTCATCCTGTCCCTGCGCCTCACGCGTCCCTCGGAAGAGGAACGGGAGATCCTAGAGGCCCGCGGATCCTAGGCGGCATCCGTCCCGAGCCCGCCATTCTTATATATCGAAGACGCCCATGCGAAGCGTGCCGGCCGACCGTCGGCACATGGAGTGTGGAGGATGTCCTTCACGGGATCGGGCTTCCGACCCCCCTCCGTTCCCGTCGAGGAGGGGAAGGTCTACGAGGCCAAGATCGAAGACATCGGACGCGAAGGCGACGGGCTCGCCCGCATCCAGAACTTCGTCGTGTTCGTCCCCGGCACCAAGATCGGGGACCAGGTGAAGGTCAAAATCACCAAGGTGCACCGCCGGATGGCCTTCGGAGAGGTCGTCAAGGAGTGAAGGGCCAGGGGCGGGCCGCTGGGTCCCGGTGGAGGGTTTCGAAAAGCGTCGAATAAACGCTTTATATACTCCTCGGAATGGAGACCCGAGGTCCATCCGCATGTCCCGGCGTTTCCGTTCCCACACCCTCATCGCCCTCGCGGCCTCCGCGGCGCTCGTCCTCGCCGCAGGTCTGACCCTGGCTGCCGCGGGGCCCCTCGTCCGCTCGGATACCGCCCCCACGGTGCAGCGGCAGGTCGTCTGGCTGGGCTCGCCGTCGCAGAGCGCGCCGAGGGCGATCCGCATCAGCAGCGAGTCCGTCGGCGCCCCGTCCCCGGACGCCTTCCAGGTCACCTACGCGGACGGATCCTTCAGCCTGGAGTACCAGCGCCAGGCGAACGCGTCCGTGACGAGCGACTTCAACCTGACCCTCCGGAACCTCGTCGAGTGGAACGACACGAACGAGAACGGGATTGCCGACGACGGCACCGTCGAGGTGGCGACCCCTCTCGGCTCCATCGGCTTCGGGAATCGCCCGATCCGCCACTTCTTGAGCAGCACCTCGGACGGCGGCGACGTCCACTCGTTCCTGATCTCGAGCGATGACCAGCAGGTCAACCTGAACCTGACGATTGGCGAGCGGTTCGTTCCGATCTCGTCCCAGCAACGTCTCACCCCGATGGAAGCGAAGCTCACGATCGACATCCAGCACCACTTCGTCCACCCGGGATGGAACCTGGGCCTCGAGATTGGGATCTCGACGACGAACAACGTCACCCTGGAGGAGACGAGCTGGGACGACGAGCACGAGTTCAGCCATGACGACCGCTCCCTGAACGTGACGAACGATTCGGGCCCCGAGGCCTCGACGACCTTCTTCGCCTGGGCGAACACGGCGACCGTCAACGGCCAGGACCGCCCCGTCACGGTCACGGGTCCGGAGGAGAACGAATCCAATCCCGGGTACCACGACATGTACCTGGCCTACCCCGTCCCCTCCGAGGTGCCGGCTGCGGACGTCCACGTGGTCCATGACCCAACGATCGGGGTCGTGAGCGTGGCCTACGAAAGCGTGAAGAACCTCCCGATCGGGAACCCGAACCTTCAGGGCGACATTCCGCTCTACGCGGCCTCCCTGGTCCTCGTCGCGGGCCTGGTCGCCGCCACGATCCTCGTCGCGAGCCGGCGTCGCGGCAAGTAGGGTGGGAAGCCTTAACGTGGCGCGTGGTTACCAGCCGCGGTCGAACCCATGGTAGCCATCGTGAACGTGATTCTGGCGGCCGTGACCGTCGTAGCTTTCGCGCTGACCGCGATCGCCGTCCTCGCCTGGCGGCGTGCCCGGGACGCCCACATGCTCTTCCTCGCCGCGGCCTTCGCGGTGTTCTTCGGCAAAGGCCTCCTCCTGACGGTCGCCCTCTTCCTGGGATGGGAGGACCTCGGGCAGCTCATCGTGTTCTCCGGGATTCTCGATCTCGTGATCCTCGCCCTGTTCTACGGCTTCACGTTGCGCCGCTGAGCCCGCGGGGTGCGGATGGACGAGGACGTTCTGGCCGTCAAGACGAGGCGAGACCTGTACCAGTTCGTCCGCCAGAGTCCCGGTTTCCACATGAGGGAGATCGCCCGGTCCCTGAACCTTTCGATCACCCTGGCGGACTACCACCTGCGCTTCCTGGAGAAGCACGAACTCGTGTCCGCGACGATGGACGGCGAGTACAAACGGTACTTCCCACGGTCGATGCCGGGGGATCAGGACGCTCGCCCGGCGCTCTCGGACCAGCAGAAGGCGGTCCTCGCGTACCTCCGCCAGCCCGTGCCGCTCAAGGTCCTCGCGTTCCTGATGGAGCGGGACTTCGCGACGCACAAGGACATCCTCGAGCACGTCCCCGTGTCCCCGTCGACCCTGTCCCACCACCTGAAGAAGATGCAGTTCGCGGGGATTCTCGCGCGCGCGGATCCGGGGGACAAGGGATACCGCGTCGCGGAGCCGAAGGCCGTCGCGCGGCTCATGACGACGTACGACTTGGCGACCCCGGACCAGGTGGACACGTTCATCCGGGTGTGGGGCGAGTTCCGGGTCTGAGCTCCGGCGTCCGATTTCGAAAACCGTTCAATGAACGCTTAATAGCGCGGCCACCGTGGGCCGGTCTCGCGGCGTCGATTCCCCGCGGACGGGGAATGCACGCCCGAGGATCTCCCGTCCGTGCCTGCCGACCTGCGCCGCCACGCGCCCTTCGCCGCCCTCGTCGCCGCCCTGGCCGTCTTCACCGCCTGGCTCCAGCTCAACATCGGTCCCTTCGCGTCCCCCCTCCTGTCCCTGCACATCTTCTTCCAGGTGATGCTGGGTGCGAGCGCGATCGCGGTCTTCCGCAACGTCGTCGGGCTCAAGACCTACGGGACGTTCGGTGCGGTGATCGTCGCCACGGCGATGCTCGTCGAGGGCCCCTTCCTTGGTTTCCTGATCTTCGGCTCCATGCTCGCGGCCGTCGTCGTGTCGCGGGCCGCCCTCTCCCGGGAGGGCATCCAGGAGTCCCATCGTGTGGCGATCCTCGTGACCGTCGTCGCGGTCGCCGCGGTCCTGGCGTCCGTCGCCGGGTTCTTCACTCACCTGGCGAACCTCGCCTACGCGGCCCTGTTCCCCATCCTGATCACCGCGTGGATCGCGGAGCGGTTCGTGGAGGAGGTTTCCCGGATCGGGTGGCCGTCCGCGTTCCGCACCCTCGCCTGGACCTTCGCGGCGGTCGTCCTCGCCTACGCGGTCATGGTGCAGTCCGCCGTCGTCGCGATCGTGATCCTGAACCCGATCCTCTGGACCGTCCTCGTCCTCGCGAACTGGTTCCTGGGGACCCGCGTGCGCTTCCGACTCTCCGAGCGGTACCGTTTCCGGGGCGCCAAGCCCGGGGCGGACGACACGGACCTCGGGGGCAGCATCCTCACGATGAACCGGCGCAACCGGGAGTACGTGGACCGATACAACCCGCCCGCCCTGCTCGCCTCGCTCGACAAGAACCGCGTGAAGGAGATCCTGGTGCCGGAGGGCATCCCGATGCCCCGTACGTACCTCGTCGTCCGCGGGCGCCAGGACCTCGACCGCGCGGCCGAGCTCGTCGCCCGTCTCCCGGCCTTCGCGATCAAACCCGCGTCCTCCTACGGGGGCGAGGGAATCCTCCTCGTCCACGGCCGGGAGGGCGAGCGGTACCGGGTCAACGGCCACAGCCTTTCGAAGGACGGGCTCCTCCGCCATGTCCAGCGGATCGTGGACGGGGACTTCAACGACGGCGTCGGGGACGTCGCGCTTCTCGAGGAGCTCCTCCTGCAGGATCCCGTGATGGCCCCCCTCGTCTTCGGCGGGGTCGCGGACGTGCGGGTCCTGTGCCTCCTCGGCCACCCGGTCATGGCGATGGCCCGGCTCCCGACGCGCGCCTCCAAGGGCCGCGCGAACCTCCACAGCGGCGCCGTGGGCACCGGGATCGACCTGAGGACAGGCCGCATCACGACGGCGGTCTGGAGGGGCACGCGCGTCGAGCTGCACCCCGACACCGGCGTGCTCCTCAAGGGCTTCCAGATTCCCTGCTGGCGCGAGATCCTCGAAATCGCCGCCGCGGCCCAGGCCATGTCGGGTTTGGGCTTCGCAGGGGTGGACATCGTCCTGGACGCCCGCCACGGGCCCGTGGTCCTCGAGGTGAACCGGCGGCCGGGTCTCGAGATCCAGAACGCGAACCGCGAGGGACTCCTCTCGCGCCTCCGTGCCGTAGAGTCGATCGCTCGCATCCCCGGCCCGCCCGAGCGGCGGGTCCAGGCCGTGCTCGACCTCGACGCCGTCGGATGGCGAGGCCGCCCCGGATCGGTGCCGCCTGCAGCGCCTGCGACACCCACACCCGCCCCGCCGGCGAGAGGCTTCTGACGGGGCTCACGGCAGAAGCGCGAGGGTCGCCGTCGCGTCGATCAGGCCGTACCCGTAGTGAGGATCGTGGGGCGCGTCCTGGCCGGGCACCTTCTTCGCGCCTTCCATGAGGGCCGCCTTGATTGTGAGGACCGCGGTGATTGAGCCGGAGTGTGCGAGGCTCGGGTGGCCCTGGAGGAGAAGGGCGAGGATCCCCGAGACGAAGGCCGCGGACGCGGACGTCCCGCTCACGAGCCGGTAGCCCCCGCCCTTCGAGGTCGTCAGGAGGTCCACCCCGGGCGCGACGATCTCGGGCTTCTTGTTCGGGTCCGCAAGGCCCGAGGAAGAGCCGATCGAGCTGAAGCCCGCGATCGCCCCGAAGGAATCGACGGACCCGACCGCGACGACCTCGGGGATCGACGCGGGCATCTGCACGTCGCCGTTGTCCGCGAGGCCATCGTTGCCCGCGCTCGCGACGATGAAGACGCCCGTGCCCACGGCGCGGCCGACGGCCAGGGAAACATCATTCCCCACCGGCAGCGCCCGGGCCGCCCCGAGGGACAGGCTGATGATTGTCGCTCCGCCCGTCCCGTTGCCCGTCCCCGTCGGGTCCACGCAGAAGTCGATCGCCGAGGCGAGGCCCGCGCTCGTGCCGCTGCCCCGGGAATCCAGGATCTTCGCCACGATCAGGGAGGCCCCCGGGGCCACACCTCGGAGGGATCCGGAGGAGAGGATCAGCCCTGCCATCGCCGTGCCATGCCCGTCGTCGTCGTAGGGTGTCGCGTTCCCGTGCACGAAGTCCTTCCATGCGAGGATACGCATGTGGGCCAGGTCCGGGTGGCGGGGGTCCACGCCCGTGTCGACGAGGCAGATGACCTGGCCGCCGCCATCGAGACCTTGTCCGGCGAGGGTGTCCGCCTCGGTCATCCGGTAGGCCCACTCGGAACGCGAAGGGAGCTGCCCGGAGGAGAGGAACCAGACGGAGACCCCGGTGACAACGAGGATCGCGACCGTAAACAGGGCTCCGAGCCGCCGGCGGCCGCGGATGCGACGCGCCTGCTCTCGGAGGGCCCGCGGGTCCACGGGCGGGGGTGGGAGGGCCGTACGTTCCGCGGGATGCATGGGAACTCGAGATCCTCCTGCGGACCACCGGTCCCCTGGGTTATTCCCTTTATTGAACGATTTTCGAAGAGAGCCGGGCGCGCTCTGCTCCGGTGCGTCCTCGCGAGACGCGATCCGTCCCCGCTCGAGATCCGATTGCGGTCAGAGGATCCGGGAGAGTTCCTCCGCGACCCAGCCGAGGAACTCGCTGTCCGTGGGCTTGAAGGCGTCGATCTCGTCCGAGTCGATGTCGAGTTCCGCGATCGCCTCACCGCCCTTCAGGATCGGCACGACGATTTCCGAGCGGGTGTTCAGGAAGCACTGGAGGTAGCGCGGGTCGCTCGCCACGTCGGGGACGACGATCGTCTCCTTCGAGGACGCCGCGGCGCCGCAGATGCCCTGACCGATCGGGATGCGGATGTGCTGCGTGGCCGCGGGCCCGGACCAGGAGGACAGCACGAGGTCCCCCCCATCGACCGCGTAGACGCCCACCCAGGTGTAATGGGGGATCTTCCGCAGCTCGCGGCAGACGAAATCCGTGATTGCCTTCCTCTGGCTGCCGGACCGGATGATCTTTTCGAGGCGCGCCGCGAGCTCGTCGTAGGAGACCTTCCCCTTCTCCCCCGCCATGACCTCGCCGAACTTTCCGACGCCCTTCATCGCGACCGTCCCGTCGAAGCCTGCGGCCCGCCATAAGCCTTGCGGAAACCGCTCCCAAAGGCGGGCGTCTCGTCCCACGAAAGCCCCATCGAAGGACCGCGCTGGATCCGAGGGCCGCACGCTCCTCTCCTATGGGTGCGCGGTCGGTACTGACCTGAGATTTCTGACCGAAATTTGATATACCGGCGTATCGTAAGAGCCATCACAAGCATCCCTCCACAACGAGGCCGTTCCCTGATTTTCTCTGCGAACGGCCTTACCCTTTTTTCGTCGGGTTCTCCATGACGCCGCCCTCCGCCTGGAGGGCCTCGGGCCTGCCTTCCTGTCCTCACGCCATCGGCGGGAGATGGATTCCTCGGGCGTCGATCCGCACGCGGCGGCCCTCGATCGTGAGGCGGCCCTCCGCGAAGAGGCGCACCGCGAGGGGCAGGAAGATGTGCTCCTGCTCGAGGATCCGAGCCGCGAGCGTCTCCTCCGTGTCGTCATCGAGGACGGGCACGGCCTTCTGGAGGATGATGGGTCCGCCATCCACGCTCGCGTCGACGAAGTGGATGGTGCACCCGCTCACCTTCACGCCGTGGGCGATGGCGTCCCGCTGCCCGTGCGTCCCGGGGAACGCGGGGAGCAGGGCGGGATGGATGTTCATGATCCGGCCCGGGAACTCTCCCACGAAGTGCTCGGTGACGAGGCGCATGAAGCCCGCGAGGACCACGAGATCCACGCGCTTCTCCCGGAGGACCTTGACGACATCCCGCTCGAAGGCCTCCCGGTCCTTGCCGAAGGGCCGGTGGTCGATGACCGCGGATGGGACGCCCGCCCGCCTCGCCCGTTCGAGGACCGCCGCGCCGGGGACGTTGCACACGAGGACGGCCAGGTCGACGTCCAGGTCGCCCCGGTCCCGCGCGTCCACGAGGCTCTGGAAGTCCGTCCCCCGTCCCGAGGCGAGCACGCCGACCCGGATCCGCGCCATGGGGTCCCCTCAGTGCTTGAAGAGCCGCAGTCCGGTGAAGACCATCGCGATCCCGTGCTCCTCCGCAGCCGCGATGACCTCGGCGTCCCGGATCGAGCCGCCCGGCTGCGCGACCGCGGCGACGCCGCCCTTCGCGAGCTCGTCGAGTCCGTCCCGGAACGGGAAGTACGCGTCGCTCACGGCGACGCTCCCGCGGGCCGCGTCCTTCGCCTTGATGCAGGCGAGCATGCACGAGTCCACCCGGCTCATCTGTCCGGCGCCGATCCCGACCGTGCGTTCGTCCTTGACGAGGACGATCGAGTTCGACCGAACGTACTTGCTCACCCGGATCCCGAAGAGCAGGTCCCGCACCTGGTCCGGGGTCACGGTCCTCTTCGTCACGACCTTCCAGGCCTCGGGGTGGACCTCCGGAAAGTCCGTCGTCTGCGCGAGGAGGCCGCCGAGGATCCGGACGATCTCGAGGCCCTCATCCCGCCGGAAGGCGCCGCGCGTGCGGGTGATCAGGAAGTTCCCCTTCTTCTTCTGCTTCAGGAGCTCGAGGGCCTCGGGCTCGTACCCCGGCGCGATCACCGCGTCCAGGGGATGGGGCCGCAGGATCTTCGCCGTCGCCAGGTCGACGGTCCGGTTCAGGCCCACGACGCCTCCATAGGCGGACACGGTGTCCGCGGCGTGCGCCGCCCGGTAGGCTTCCGCCAGGGTCCTGCCGAGAGCGACGCCGCACGGGTTCGTGTGCTTGATCACGACCGCCGCGGGCTCTTCGAACTCCAGGGCGATCCGCAGGGCGGAGTCCAGATCCACGAGGTTGTTGTAGGAGAGCTCCTTGCCCTGGAGCTTCTCCGCGAAGGCCGCGGAGGCCGTCGCCGTAGGCTCGCGGTAGAGGGCGGCCTTCTGGTACGGGTTCTCGCCGTAGCGCAGGTCCGCCGCCTTGTCGTAGGCGAGGCGCATCGCGGGCGGCAACGGGGTCCCCTTGCGGCGCCACAGGTAGTTGTAGATTGCCGCGTCGTAGCGGGACGTGTACTCGAACGCCTCGACGGCAAGTTGCTCGCGGAGGGTCTGCGGCAACGCACCGTGCTGCCTGAGGGCGGCCAAGACGTCAGGATAGCGGGCGGGGCGCACGACCACGCCGACGCGGCTCGCGTTCTTCGCCGCGGCCCGGATCAGGGAGACCCCGCCGATGTCGATGTTCTCGATCGCCTCCTCCAAGGAGACGCCGGGTTTGGCCACGACCTGCTCGAAGGGATAGAGGTTCGCGACCACGAGGTCGATCGGCACCGCACCCAGGTCCGCAAGCTCACGCTCGTCGCCGCGGGGCGCGAGGATCCCCGCGAAGATGCGCGGGTGCATCGTCTTCACGCGCCCGCCGAGGCCCTCGGACAGGCCGGTGTACTCCGCCACGGTCGTGACGGGCAGCCCCGCTTCCCGGAGGGCCCTCGCGGTGCCCTCCGAGGCGGTGAAGCGGAACCCCAGTTCGTGGAGTCCGCGGGAAAAATCGAGGAGGCCTTCCTTGTCCGACACGCTGAAGAGTGCGTTCCGGGTCGAGACCATCCCTATTACCGCGTCGGAATGGTGGGGTCCCACTTAAGGCTGATGAGCCGGGTTCACGGAGTCGGCGGGCCTGCCCCCGGGCGCGGGAACAACCCCGCTTCCCGGACCAGGGTGGGGACGATATCCTCCCAGTTCACGGCCATGATGTGGACGCCGTGCACGCCCTCGACCTTCCGCAGGGCCTTGATCGTCCGGAGCGCGAGGCTCAGCCCCTCCGCCTTCGGGTCCGGGGCCTGGTCGATTCGCTTCAGGATGTCCTTGGGGATCACGATCCCCGGGACCTTCTCCGCCATGAAGTGGGCCATCTTCGGGGACCGCAGCGGGATCACGCCCGCGAGGATGTGCACCTTCTCGTGGAGCCACTCCTTGCGCACGAGGCGCATCCACTCCTCGAACGCGTCCACGTCGTAGATCGCTTGGGTCTGGATGAAGTCCGCGCCCGCGGCAACCTTCCCGCGCAGGTTCGCGAAGGCGTCCTCCGGGGTCCCGAAGAGCGGGTTCGCGGCCGCGCCGAGGAAGACCCGTGGCGGCTGCTCGACCTTGTCGCCGCCTTTCAGCGTCCCCAGGTCGCGGAGCTCCCGGAACGCGGAGATCATCTCCTCCGTGTTCAGGTCGTACACGCCGATCGCGTCCTTCTCGTTCCCGATCCGCGGGTCGTCGCCCCGGAGGCACAGGATGTTCCGGACCCCGAGGGCCGCCGCGCCGAGGAGGTCCGCCTGTAGCGCGATGCGGTTGCGGTCCCGGAGGACGATCTGCATGATCGGCTCCACGCCCTCCTGGAGCGCGAGGGCGGAGGCGGCGAGGGCGGACATCCGGACGTGGGCCCGTTGGCAGTCCGTGACGTTCGCGGCGTCCGTCACGTCGCGGTAGACGACCGCGACCCGGCGCACCTCCTCCGGGTCCGCGGACCCGGGGGGCGCGATCTCCGCGGTGACCGCGAAACCCCCCGCGGCGAGGACGCGCTCGAGGCGGCTGCCAGACCGGACCTGCCGCACCTCGGCGTGGACGGCCATGTGCCGATGGCATCTTCCCGGTCGCTATTTAGGCTTTGTTGGCGGAGCCAGCACTCTCCGGAGGGGCTCACCATCCGTAGTGCTCGCAGAGCTCGAGGGCGCGGATCATCCGGAGGAACTCCCGCGAATGGAGTCCGAGCCACGGCTTGCGCACGAGCGTCCGGAGGGCCGTCCCCAGGTTCACGGACTTCCAGGCCGTGCGCGCGAGTTCCTCGCCGACGTCGTCCATGAGGCGGTCGGACCACCCGCGGACCCGGTCGATCATCCACCACAGGAGCGGATCCAGGAAGGGCGAGCTCCGGAGCGCGCGGTCGTACGCGGTCATCGCGGCGGGGTCGTCCCTCTCGAGGGCCATCGCGGCGAACTCGCCCGCGAGGCGACCGCTGAAGATCCCCGGGTGGATGCCCGCGCCGTTCATCGGGTTCGCGACGCCCGCGGCGTCGCCCGCGACCGCAAAGCCCGGGATGGCGTAGGACGAGAGCTCGTAGCGGTACGGGATCGTGCCCGCGATGATCCTCTCCCGCCGAGACGGGTCGATCCCGTGCTCCTTGCAGAACTCCAGCGTGGCGGCATGCGCGTCGATGTGTCCGCCCGCGCCCACGTTCACGAAGTCCCCCTTCGGGAAGATCCACGCGTACCCGCCGTCGTACCGCTCTCCGATGTACAGGAGGAACCGCTCCGGATCGAGCGCGGGTACCGCGTCCCTCGGGAAGCGGTACTCGTAGGCCACGATCTGCTCCTGGCTCCGGACGAGCCCGAGGCTCCTCGCGAGGAAGCTCGTCGGCCCGTCCGCCGCGACGACGATGCGCCCCTCGAAGGACCTGCCGTTCGCCTGGACGCGCCAGCCGCGGTCGCGGGCCTCGAGTCCGGTGACCCGCGTGGACGTCCGCACCTCGGCCCCGCGGTCCACGGCCCCGCCCACGATCCAGCGGTCGAACGCGGCGCGGTCGATCGCGTATCCCGGGAGCCTCGTGATCGAGAACGACGCGCCGTTCGGCACGACGCACGCCGCGCCTGCGATCGGCTGGGCGACCCACTCGTCCTGCGCGCGGAGCCCGTTCGACTCGAGGCCGAAGCGGCTCACGCCCTCCGCGCACTGCACGGGCTCGCCGACGACCTTCTTCTTCTCAAGGACGAGCGTCCGGAAGCCCGAACCCGCAAGGGCCCGTGCGGCCATGCCGCCCGCAGGACCGGCCCCGACCACGATCGCGTCGTACACCGCGACCGAGACGAAAGGTGCGTCGGGTTATGTGCCTTGCGACCCCGCCTCACGGATGGCGGGAGGCGACGTCGGCCCCGTGGCCCGTGAGCCGGTACACGTAGGGCGGCACGCCGCGCCGCACCGCGGGCCCACGCTGCTTCCCGACGAAGGCGATCGCGGTCAGCACGCGGAGCCCGTTCACCGCCGTGTATTCGGACAGCTGGAGCTCCTCCACGATCTCGTTCGCCGTCGCGTCGGGATGGTCGCGGAGGAAGCGGAGGATCAGGACCTTCTGGGCGTCGAGGGCCTCGGAGGTCTGGCGCTCGTGCCTCGGCTCGAACTGGAGGCGCTCGTACACCCGCTTCCCCTGCTCCGACGGAGCCACGGTCACGTTGAGGAGGGCCGTCTTCTCGATTTCGAGGAGGTGCTTCGCCACCGCGGCAGGGGCGATCCCCATCTGCAGGGCGAGTTCGGGGATCCGCGAATCGCGATTGCGGTAGACCTTGTTCTCGACGACGATGGACAAGACCTCGCGCTGACGCTCAGTGAGCTCACGAGACCAATCGTTCGAGTGCATCCAAGAAAGGGGAAATTATGAAGGGCCGCTTAAGTGTTTTCGTCGCTGATAATCTATTTCCGCGTGTCTGACGCCGAAAAGGTACAAATGCAGGCACTCCGGGGCGACATCCTCGCATTGGCGAGGATGGGATCCGGTGTCGCTGAAAGCCTTTAACGCGGGTCTCCATCTCGACGCCGGTGGGATCGTGGCGGCACAGATCATCGACGGGAAGGCGATCGCGGACCGGATTCGCGAGGAGCTGAAGGCCCGCCTGGCGCGGCTCGTCTCGAGCGGCGTGACGCCCGGCCTCGCGGCGGTGCTCGTGGGGGACAACCCCGGCTCCCGGCTCTACGTGAAGATGAAGGGCGAGGCCTCGGAGGAGATGGGGCTGGCCCACTGGACGGTCCGCATGCCCGAGGACACGCCCCAGCAGGCCCTCCTCGCGGAGGTCGCTCGGCTCAACGCGGACCCCCAGGTCCACGGGATTCTCGTCCAGCAGCCCCTGCCCCCGCAGATCTCGACGGAGGCGGCGGTCCTCGCCGTCGATCCCCGCAAGGACGTGGACTGCTTCCATCCGGAGAACGTGGGCCGGGTGCTCATCGGCAACCCTCGGTTCGCGCCCGCGACGCCCGCGGGCGTGGTTGAGCTGCTCGTCCGCAGCGGGAACGATCCCGCGGGGAAGGACGTCGTCATCGCGGGACGGAGCAACATCGTCGGGAAGCCGCTCGCGGCCCTCCTCATGCAGAAGGCGCCCAAGGCGAACGCCACGGTGACCGTCGCGCACAGCGCAACGAAGGATCTGGCGGCCCACACGCGCCGCGCGGACATCCTCGTCGCCGCGATGGGCGCGCCGCGGATGATCACGGCCGACATGGTGAAGGAAGGGGCCGTGGTCATCGACGTGGGCATCAATCGCATCCCCGACGCGACGAAGAAGAGCGGCTACCGCACCGTGGGCGACGTGGACTTCGCTGCGGTCAAGGAGAAGGTGAGGGCCATCAGCCCCGTGCCCGGCGGCGTCGGTCCGATGACGATCGCGATGCTCCTGTCGAACACGGTGCACGCGGCGGAGCTGAGCCTCCAGACCTGAGACAAAGGTCTTATCGCGTGGGCTCCTTCCCTACATCGGAAGCATGCGTACCCTCGTCGTGGGCGGTGGCGGTCGCGAGCACGCGATCGTGGAGGCGCTCCGCCGCAGCGGAGCGGAGATCCTCGCCGCGATGGCGAACCAGAATCCCGGGATCCGGCGCGCGGCGAAGGACGTCCTCCTGGGTGACGTGAACGCGGTCGACCGGATCACCGCCTGGGCCAAGGCGGGCGGCGCGGAGCTGGCGGTCATCGGGCCCGAGGCCCCCCTGGGCCAGGGCCTCGCCGACGCCCTCGAGGCCGCGGGGGTCCCGACGGTCGGGCCGTCGAAGGAGGCCGCTCAGCTCGAGACGAACAAGGAGTTCACCCGGCAGCTCATGAAGGAGCACGGCATCCCCGGCCTGCCCGCGTACTGGGCCTTCGACTCCTACGGCCCCTTCTCCGAGTTCGTCCTGGACAGCGACTTCGAGTTCGTGATCAAGCCCCTCGGCCTCACGGGCGGCAAGGGCGTCCAGGTCTGGGGGGACCACTTCTCCTCCAAGGAGGGCGCCCTGGCGTACGGCCGCGAGATCCTCGAGAAGCGGATCGGCGGGCAGGCGCGGTTCCTCGTGGAGGAGAAGCTCGTGGGCGAGGAGTTCTCCCTGCAGGCCCTGTGCGACGGGAAGCGCCTGGTCCCGTGCCCGCTCGCGCAGGACCACAAGCGCGCGTACGAAGGCGACAGGGGGCCGAACACGGGCGGCATGGGCTCGTACAGCGCCGCGGACCATCTCCTCCCCTTCGTGACCCGCCTGGACTACGATCAGGCCCTCGAGACGATGCGCCGCACGATCGAGGCAATGAACGACCGCGGAACGCCGTTCAAGGGCGTCCTCTACGGCGGCTTCATGGCGACGAAGGACGGCCCGAAGCTCCTCGAGTACAACGTGCGCCTCGCGGACCCGGAGTCGATGAACGTGCTGCCGATCCTGGAGGACGACTTCGCGGACCTGTGCCTGCATGTGGCCCGGGGCGGCCTCCCGCTCCGGGCGCGGTTCGCGCCGAAGGCGACGGTCTGCAAGTACGTCGTCCCGCCGGGGTATGGCACTCGTCCGAGGGCGGGGGAGCAGCTCAAGGTCGACGAGGAGAGCATCCGCCGGACGGGCGCGAAGCTCTACTATGCGGCCGTGGACGAGAAGGATGGGAAAGTCCTCACGACGACGTCGCGGTCCCTCGCCGTGGTCGGGATCGCGGACGACCTGGAGCGTGCCGAGGCGATCTCCGAGGAGGCCCTCGCGTTCGTGGGCGGCTCGTTCTACGCGCGGCGGGACATCGGGAAGCCCGAGGTCGTGGCCCGCAAGGTCGAGCGGATGCGGAAGATCCGCGAGGGCCGCTGAGATCCCTGTGCGCGAGACGGGACCGCGTGGTTAACATGTTATGCCACGAGTTCAGGCGGGCCTCCGGAAGGCCTCGAGGCTCGCCCGGCCAATGGCGACGGGTGCCATGGCCACCCTTACCCCGAGCCGTCGGAGCCTCGCCGCGAGTTCATCGGCGTCCGCGGGAGGCAGGACCAGGACGGACTGTCCGATCCACACGACGCCCGCGCGGTGGATGAACCCCGTTTCATGGCGGACCTCGCCCGTTAGCCGTGCGACCCGTGTGCGGCCGAAGACGATCTGGCACACCTGTACCGCCGCGGACCGGGCGGTTCCCGAGACGTCGTAGGACAAGAGGACGCGATCTGGGAAATGGGTTCCGTCAGGTGTCATGCCTATCAACATGCACACAGCCATATAATAGCCGCATCCCGGGAGAGGAGCGAAACCACTCCCTCAATGGTGGTTAACATGTTAGGCCACTACCGCCGGCAGTCCGTGCGGGCTCTCCATGGCTCCGTGTCTCGCGTCCCTGCGCTCCCTGGCCCCAACCCTCAAATAACGGGACGCCTCATGGCCGCGTCGTGAAGAACCTGGACGAGGTCATCTCCGAGATCGAGTCCCGCCTCGACGAGAAGGACGAGGTGCGCGAGCTCGCGATCAAGTCCTCGCGGACGATCGCCCGCCTCGCGGGAAGCGTGATCCAGGGCATGCACCGGGGCGAGGACGCGACCTCGGCCCTGGGCGAGACGCGGGAGGAGGTCCAGAAGCTCCGGTCCCTCCTCGAGGACCACGCGGACCTGCTCCACGCGGGCTTCGTGGAGAATGCGATGCAGGAGGCCTGCGAGGCGTTCCTCGTCCACGCGATCCTCGAGGGCGCGCGCCTGCCCGTGCCGAAGGAGTGCGGGGTGACGGACACGGCGTACCTCCTCGGCCTCGGCGACGTCGTCGGAGAGCTGCGTCGCTTCGCCCTCACGGACCTGCGCGCGGGCGACATCCGCGGGGCCTCGCGCAGCCTCGAGCAGATGGAGCAGATCCTCGACGCTCTCATGCGCTTCGACTATCCAACGGCCCTCGTGGCCTTGAAGCGGAAGCAGGACGTGGCCCGCTCCCTCATCGAGAAGACGCGCGGCGAGGTCGCCGTGGCCGCGCGCAGCCAGGAGCTCGCGGAGAAGCTCGACGCGGTCCGCGGCAAGCTCTAGGTGGCCTCCTTGTTATCACGTCAGATTCCCAGGTCAATGGCCTTTTAAAAAGCCCCCGGCATCGCGCGCAAGACATTCATCCCGAAGCGGCCGCCCTCCCTCGCGGGAACGCGCGCCGACGGGAGGCAGATCCATGGCAGACCAGCAGCGGGTGCCCAGCGGGATTCCTGGACTCGACGACCTGATCGAGGGCGGCTTCTACCCGAAGTCCACGATCGTCCTCCTCGGCTCCAGCGGGACGGGGAAGTCGACGTTCGCGATCCAGTTCCTCATGGAGGGCATCGAGCAGGGCGAGCAGGCGCTGTACGTCACCCTCGAGGAGCCGCCGGAGCAGATCATGCGCGAGGCCGAGCTCATGGGCTTCGACATGCGCAAGTACTACGAGAAGAGCCTCTTCTTCATCCACCTCAAGGGCAAGAATTTCAAGAAGATGATCGAGGAACAACTGCCCCAGCTCGTGAAGGCGAGGGCGGACTACAACATCGCCACTCGCGTGGTCATCGACCCGATGACCCCGGTGATCTGGGCGACCCAGGACAAGCTTGAGCAGCGCGAGCTCATTGGCAAACTGTTCTACACGCTCAAGGAGCTCGGGGTCGTCCTTTGCACGGTCGAGGAGCACTCGAGGCCCGGGGAGACCGTCGGCGAGGACGTGCTCCTGCCGATCTACCTCTCCGACGGCGCGGTCCACCTGGAGTACTACCCGATCGGCGGCGCCTTCAACCGCACGCTCAAGATCCTCAAGATGCGCGCGGTCCACCATGGCGAGGGCGTCTACCCGTACCTCTTCGCACGGGGCGTCGGCATCATCGTCCGCACGTCGCCCGTGGAGCGGCCCGAGGAGACGACGCGCTCCCACGGCAAGGTGTTCGACGAGGCCCTCCGGACCGCGGAGGCGATGAAGGCCCCCGCCCGGGTGCTCGACCGCATCCGACTCATGCAGAAGCACTGGGACTACGACTACTCGCCGGAAGAGGCCCTCCAGATCCTCTTCAACTCCTACGGGTTGAAACGGGGCGGCTAGATGCCCTACGCCGGCAAGGTCGACAAGACGATGGGGGCCGAGACGGTCGGCCACCTCAAGCACATGCTCGAGACGGAGCTCAAGCGGTGCCGGGAGGAGAACGTCCTGGACATCGCGATGTTCCTCGGGGTCGACGGCCGCATCTTCGCCTCGTCGATCCCCAACGAGCTGAACCCCCGCGAGTACCGCCTCCTGAACCTTCTCAAGGGGAACCTGGCCCACATCTGCAACCAGCTGGCCGGGCAGAACATGATGATGTCCGTGGAGCAGTTCGAGGCGGGGACCGTCCTGATCTCCGGGGTCGGCGACCGCGCCTTCCTCGTCTTCCTCACGACGAAGCCGGTCGAGATCACGAAGATGCAGGGCATGCTCTCCAACGTCGTCAAGACATCCATCGTCGTGCGCCATCTCTTTGAGGAGAGGCCAATCACTCCTGAGGTCCTTGCGGCCTACGACGAGGCCGTCGCCACGGAGCTCAAGCGCCTCACACGCATCCTCTTCGTGGAGAAGTTCGAGGAGTCGAAGGAGTTCAAGAAGAACAAGGAGGTGGACGCCTACCTCCGTCAGCGGCTCGGGGGCCTCGTGGGCCCGGGCCCGCAGCAGGAGGCCCTCACCCTCGGCTACAACGAGGTGGGCACGTCGACCGCGTACATGACGAAGGACCACTGGGATCGCTTCGTCACGATCCTCGTGGAGCGCGTACGCGACCTGCGCGGCGACACCGTGGCGGACAAGGCGGAGAAGGAGTGGCGTGCCCACCTGAAGTCCGTCCTCACGTCTTTCGTATGAGGTGGCCCGGCCATGCTCGACGTCGCCCTGGTGTCCCTGATCGAGGACATGATCGAGAAGGCCGGGGCCGACGGCGTCGTCGAGTTCTGGCAGCGCGTCGGTGACGCGCTCGCGAGCCGCGTGGGGAAGGAGGCCTACCTCGGGTGGACGTCCTTCAACGTGGCCGTGCGCGAAGGGAGGACTGCGTTCAGCATCGAAGGCGACGTGACCCCGCTCACGGACATGGCCATCACCGACGTCGACGGCGACGTCGTCGGGTACCTGTACGCGATGAAGCAGTGCTGCTACGTGCCCACGGTCTTCCGCACCCGGTACAGCGTCGGGCACATGAGCGCCGCGGACCAGGCCGTCGCCCAGGAGTACAACGAGACCGTCCACAACATCGCCGTCTGCAACTTCTGCGTCTTCCACGAGCGCTTCCGGGAGGAGATCGCGAAGAACGTCTCCGTCTCGGGCAATCCGCTCGTCTCCTACCTCCTGGCCACGAGGGGGTGGAGCGGGGAGACGAAGATCTCCTCGAAGAACGTGGCCATGGTCAACATCAATGAGGAGCACATGCGCGCCCTCCTGCGGAACTACGAGTGCGTCTACGCCCTCGTCATGCGCGGCGCGCGCCTGAAAGGGGGCCGCTGACATCCCCGCGGACACGCACATGGCCGAGGCGAACCCCTTCGTGGAGATCGCGACCCACCTCTTCCTCGAGGACCTGGCCTCCAAGGTGGGCGTCCCGGGCCTAAACAACTACCTCGTCTCCCTGGCGAAGAACCTGGCCAACGGGATGCCGAAGGAGGAGTACGCGGCCTGGCACGAGTTCCTCTCCGCCCTGACCACGGGCCAATCGATCCTGTCGACATTCGAGGAGGTCCGGCCGGTCACGGAGCACTGCATGAGCACGCCGCGGTCGCCCTTCGAGCGCGGCTGGCGAGAATACGCGAAGCGCGTCGGCGCGTTCGCTCCGGTCCACCACGAGGTCGCGGAGTACTACAACGCGAAGGTGCGGCCCATCGCCGTGACCTCCGTCCACATCGTCCTGCACACGTTCCGGGAGGCGGCCGCCGCACGGATCAAGGTCTCCGGCAAGGGCGTGCGCTACGAGCCGATCGCGACGGCGTGGGTGGACGGGCAGGTCAAGATGCCCCCCGAGGACCGGCTGGAGCCGCTCCTCGCCCGCGCGGGGATCTCGAGGACGAAGCTGGGCATGCTCCTGCGGAACCACGCGGACGTCTGGCTCGTCGAGGCGCCGTGATTACGCCTGTCGCCGGCGCCGCAGGGCCACGACCCCGAGGAACACGGGGATGAACGCCGCCATCCCGATGAGGAACGTCCATCCGGGGCTCAGCCCCGGTGTCTCGCGGTAGAACAGGTCCAACACGACGACCTCGCCCTTGCTCGCGTCGATGACCCCGTTGCGGTCGAGGTCCGCCTCCGCGCGCACCGTGTGCGGCCCCGTCGCCAGCTCCGTCGGAAGATAGTTCACCGTCACGGTCGCGTCCGCGTTCGCCCCGACCTCCCGGATTGTCGACGTCCCCGCGAGGACGGCGTCCACGTAGAAGCGCACGGTCACGTTCGTCGCGGCCGTCGGCGATGCGTTGTGGAACGTCGCGGTCAGGACGATCGGGGTGACGACGGTGATTGGCTCCTCGACCGTGGCGCTCTCCACGCCGGTCCTCGAGCGAGCCTCGATCGACACGACCAGCGTGATCGCCTGGTCCCGCCCGGGCGCGGTGACGTTCAGCCGGTACGCGGTCCGGTTGCCGGTCACACGGCCTGGAGAGGCCGAGAGGGGCGCGCCCCCCGTGAGGTTCGAACCCGTGATCCAGTAGCTGACCGTGTAGTTGACCTCGGCCCCCTCGGGTTCCCCGACGATCGTGAGGTTGTAGGCCGCGACCTGGCCCGGGGCCAAGGCCGGCGGGCCCGTCACGTCGCCGTTGATCGCCTGGGCGGACGTAGGAGCGGCGCCTGCGAGGAGGACCGCGAGGACGGTCAGGGCGCCGAGCAGGATTGGGAGGACCTTCATCTCACCGCCTCTTCCTCGTGAGGATGAGCGCCGCGGCGACCGCGCCGATCGCCCCGATCAGGATCGCGAAGAGCTCGCTGCTCGCGGGGGCCGCGCGCAAGATCTGCGGACCCGTGACGCCGATCCCCGCCGGGGACTGGAGCATGGGCAGGTTCGCGGTAGCGATCGTCTGGGCCGCGACCGCGGGGTTGTCCTGCGCCGCGACCTGGACCACCACGGTGGTCCCGCTCGCCCCA
>Ga0209341_10000519_pt1 | contig 39976 bp, 66 predicted proteins | sample RifCSP13_2_FD_184020 | JGI IMG/M metagenome (GOLD analysis project Ga0209341, IMG submission 184020) | Soil microbial communities from Rifle, Colorado - Rifle CSP2_sed 13_2 (SPAdes) (version 2) | ecosystem: Environmental > Terrestrial > Deep subsurface > Rock core/Sediment | place: Rifle...
GGCGCCGGCGGCCTGGTGACGATCCAGGGCGGCGCCGGCGGCGCGGTGGTGACCGGCACCGGGACCGGTGGAGCTGGCGCGGGGATCACGCTACTGGCGGGGGCCGGTGGCGCGACGAACGCGGTGACCGGTGGCGCCGGCGGCACGATCAGCATCACCGCGGGCGCCGGCGGGAACGGGTCGACCGCCTCCGGAGCGGGGGGCGCCGTGGTGATCACGGGCGGCGCCGCGGGAACCGGTGGAAACGTAAACGGCGGACGGGTGCGCCTGACCACGGGCGCGGCGGTGGGCACCGGGCTGCGGCCTCTGGTCGAGATCGACGCCCAGGGCGGGGTGCCGACCAGCACCGTGCTGGCGACCGGACATATAGGATTCAGGGTGTCAGGCACTAACCTGACCGTATACTATTACACAGGAGCAGCCATACAGTCGCTCTCTTTGGGGACGCTGTCGTAACGGGGAGTGGACGGGGTGGACGAAGTGGACAGGATCGACGAGGTTGGCGCGTGAATGGCGGTGCAGATCGCCGGCGATGTGGTACGGGCGGCGCAGGCGGCGGACGCGGAGCCCAAGATTCAGCTCGTGCTGATGGCGTTTGGGAGCGTGGTCCCGGATCTGGACTACGGGGCCATGGCGCGCACGGTTCGGACGCGATTGGCGGCGGGGGCGACGCTGTGGGACGCCACGGAGCAATGGGCGGCCGTGCGGACGGAGGCCTGCGCGACGCTCCGGCAGATGCAGGCGGAGGGCTACGAGGAGACGACGGCGGAGCTGCCCATGGGGCCCGTGTTTTTGGCCGGCGCGCTGCTGGTCTGGCTGATGGTGAGGCGGCGACCGAAGCGGTGGACGCCGTGGACGTAGGGGACGATGTGGACTGAACTGTATCCGGCGGTCGAGCAATGGCGATCTCTGGTGAGCGCGTACTTCCCCGGTGACCAGGTGGAGAACGCCCTGGCGATCATGCAGTGCGAATCCAGCGGCGACCCGTACGCGCACAATCCGGGGACCGCGGCGGTGCCGGAGGATAGCTGGGGGCTGTTCCAGGTCAACCTGCACGCCCATCCGGAGATGGCCGGCACGGTGACCGATCCGGAATCGAACGTCCGCTATGCGGCCCAGCTCTACGCGGCAAGCGGCTGGAGTCCCTGGGCCAACTGCGCCCGGATCGTCGGCATCGGGGACGGTGGGCCACCCGGCGACGGGGATGGGATCATTCCCGGCGCGAGCATCGCGGGGCCGGTGGCGCTCATCGTCGGTGCGCTGCTGATCTATTGGCTTATTCGATGAGGTGTGATCATGTCCTATCCTGATGCGAGCTCTATCCTCATGCGGGCGCAGGTCCTGGACGTGGATCCGCTGCTGTGCTACGCCTACGCGGCGTTTCGGGGGCGCATTCCGACAAACCGCTCGGAGCTCGAGGAGTTCGTGCGGCAGACAAACACGTGGCTAAACCAATCGGGCATCGGTGCTGAGGACACGAACCAGCATCTACTGTGGGGCTACGTCCAGGCGCACGGGGGATTCCCGGCGACGCTGCGCGACGGGCTTGCTTACCTAGTCACCCAGGGCTGGTGGATGGGGGGCTTGACGCTGGAGACGGGGCGTGCGACGGGACTGATGCCGGCGCCGGGGCAGGGCTATCCACCGCCGGGAGGGGGACCGATCACGCCCACGTGTCCCCCTGGCTTCGTCTGGAGCGCGACCGCCCAGGCCTGCGTGCAGACGGGGACGACGCCGCCGACCGGGATGCTGGAAACGATCATGAATTACATCCGGGCGCACCCGGTCCAGACCGGGGTCATCGCGATGGGGGCGTATATCGTGTTCATGATGCCGCGGCGGAGGTGATGGGTGCTGGGTGATGGGGACTGGGTGTTGGGGCCTGGGGCCTGGGACACGGGGGACGGACCCCCAACACCCAGCACCCAGAACCCACGACCCTCGGAGGTAGGCTATGCCTGATTGGTGTGCGGAGGCGCGGAATATCCTGCAGCATATCGCTCCCTATTGGATAACGGCGCCGTGCGCGGCGATCACGCAGCAGGTGTGCATGCTCGACCCGGACCTGTTCAAGGGGGCGGATCCGATCCGGTACGGCCTGTGTGGGACCTATGACTGGCCCGTCGGGCCCATGACGCGCGAACAGGCCTGCATTGCCGCCGATTTGATCCTGGGGAAGCAGGGCTACGGGCCGGTGAGCTGCGCGGAGATGACGCGGCACATCTGCCAGGAGGACCCGACGCTGTTCATGTACAACCATCCGATTCGGGTGGCTCTGTGCGGATCGGGGCCCCCGCCACCGGGAACGACCTGTGGACTGGGGCAGCACTGGGATGGGACGAGGTGCGTGACGGACGTGCCGCCACCGGCTGCATGTGCGGGGACGAAGATCGCCGGGATGTGCCTGACGACGACGGAGATGTTGCTGATCGGGGGCGGCCTCCTGCTGATCATGATGATGAAGAGGTAGCACGATGGCACGCAAAGCCGACGAGATGATGGACTACTTGATGATCGGGGTCGTGGTTTTTGGCGGCTATACGTTTGGCCGGCAGGGCAAGCTCGGCTCGACGATCAAAGACCTGGCGGACCAGATTCATTGCATGCTGAGCCCGAGCTCGGCCGACTGCGCGGGAGGCGGAACGAAGCCGCCAGCTGGGGGCTGCAACCCTGGGTATCACCTGAGTAACGGGGTCTGCGTGAAGGACACGGCACCGCCAGGTGGCTGTAACACTGCTTTCATACCCGGTAAGAGGTACGTGGACTACAACGCCAACCTGGGCGGCTACATGGTCGTCATGTGCGGCAACTGGTCAGGGCCTTTCCGCACGCAGGCAGAAGCGGAGGCGTACTACAATCAGGTTGTGTGCTTGCCGCAGAACCAGAGCTGCTAGGGGACGGCGATGAGACGGAGACGACGGCGGAATCCGAGGGGAAGCGCCCTGCAGATTTTGATCTTTGGTCTGGGCGGATTGTTCATCTTCTCGAAGATTTCCCAGCTCAAATGGCCATCACCAGGGGACATCCTAAAGCGCCCAGAAGGACGGCCACCTGATCCGCGCACTCCGAGCTTTGATTTCGCGAAGGTCGACTATGACGCCTGGATACGGGCCGACGGGGTCATGAATGTAGCCTGGCAGGTCTATCATTCCGGTCCGCCAGGCACCTATTGGGCATCGGCGATCATTCTGGATGCGGCCCAGCATTATTTGGAGGGCGAGCGTGGCGAACAGCCGTTCCAGGTCGAACAGGATGATACGCGGAGAATCTATACGGTGACTAAGCAATTTTGGTGGAACGTCGCGGCCCTCGGCGCGATGCAAAACAAGATACGCTTCTTTATTGCAGACGCGAATAATCAGCGGCTGGCTGTCGATGATTCGCAGTGGGGCTTCGTGATAGTGCGGCCCTAAGGTACTGAGATGAACACAACCGACCTCCTGGTCCTGGGCGCTGTCGGCGCCGGCGTCTATTGGCTCTGGCGGCGCGAGAAGAGCGACGAGCTCCTGCTGGAGGCGTCCCGGCGGGGGAGACGACGCAACCCAGCGCGGCTGACGGCGCGGGAGCGGCGGGAGCTGGAGGCGGCGCGGCGACTGTCACAGGAGTTTCACGGGTCGGAGGCGTTCGTGGTGGAGCTGGATCCCGCTGAGCGGGAGGTGCCGCGGTTCGGGGTGGCGCTGGGGACGCTCGAAGAGATGAGCTACGCGCCGGGGCGTGGTAGCGGCCGGTCAGGCGTCGAGTGGACGCACGAGAGCGGCGACGCGGGCATACTGCGCTCCCGAAAGAAAGGAAAGCCGCTCCTCGTGGCTGATCCTCTCACACGGCGGCCGATTCTGGTGCAGCATCGGTCTCGGATGAAGATGTCGGGGCACGCGGGTCTAATCGGATGATGAGCCGCGAGGACTTCGTGCAGTACTACGCCGAGCAGATGGGCGAAACGGCGCTGACCATCGCGGAGATGGGCCTTTATCCAGAACGGTGCTTTTGTCAGGGGCTGCATGAAGGCTGACCGGCTTGGCAAATGAGTCTCAGGCCGAGACCGAGGGGAAAACATGATGAGACACCCACGACGCCGGCGTAATCCGATTCCGCTTCTGCTACTGCCGTTGCTGGCGATCGGGGGCGTGGCGCTGGTGGCGGCCACGCGATCCAGGGGCCAGGACTGCCGGGACGTCGTGCTGAAGTACGGCGCGTGGCAGGAGGGGACGGGGCCGGCGCTGGCGGAGGCGGAGATGGCGCTATTTCGGAGCTGTGTGAACACGGGCGGGCAGCCGCCGGCGTTCGGGCCGCCGGTTGTGCCGCCCGGGCTGATCTTCCCGGAGCCGGCGCGACCGCCGACGGAGGCGGAGCTGTGCGACAAGTACCGTCGCTTTTTTCAGCAGATGACGGGGAGTTTCGAATGAGCCGGCGAAGGCGCAACCCGGGGATTGTGGATCAGCTGCTGCCGCTGGCGGTGATCGGGGCGGGAGCGTACTGGCTGTACGGGCACCGGGACCTGTTTGCGCCGGCGCCTCCGAACGGTACGCCATGCACATGCGCCGACGGATCCGCGTGCCCGGGCGGGCTGGTGGGGAATTGTGCGCCGGCGGGGGGCAAAACACCGCGGGAGGTGGCAATCCAGGTGGCGAAGAACCAGTTCGCCCTGGATATCATCGACTACACGGGGCGCCCGGTGACCGTGGTGAGCGCGACGCAGGCCCACTGGACGACGACGGCGATGGGGTGCGCCTATCCGGACATCCCGTATCAGGCGAAGGAGATCGACGGGTGGGTCGTGACGCTGGCCTTCGGGTCGCTTGCCCACGGGGACATGATGTGGGGGTATCACACGGACGGCGTGATCGCGCTGCAGTGCACGATGGAGCCGTACATAGTAGCTTGAGGAGGATCAGATGGCACGTCGGAGACATCAGACACGGCACGGGCGGCGGCGCAATCCGCGCGGGATGCTGGGCGGGCTGCTGAGCAGCGACCTGGTGACCCTGGGCATCATCGGTGTAGCGGGCTACTGGGCCTATAACCGCTGGGGCGCGGGGCTGAGCTGCTTCATGAACCCCAACCAGACGAAGTGCGTCAAGACGACGGCACTGTCGCGGATGGTGTGACGGGGGGCGGCGGAGGTGATGGGTGCTGGGTGATGGGGCCTGGGTGTTGGGGCCTGGGGCCTGGGACACGGGGGACGGACACCCAGCACCCAAGACCCAGGACCCAGGACTGGACCGGATCACAGGCATCCGCGCGGGGCGGATAGCACGATAGGGAGGACAGCATGGCTACGAAGCGCTTGCCGCCGCGGGCGGCCAATGGACGGTTCCGCAAGGTCAAGCGGGGCAGCCGTCGCCGGAGGCGTTCTCGCCGCTAGGCGTGGACGCAAGGATGCCCCCATCATGGCGATATGCCGAGAGGGGACAGGGAGATGATGGCGCTGGGCGGGTTGGAACGGTGCAACGTTTAAACGTTGGAACGTTCAAACGCGCCCGGCCCATCATGGCACGGAGGGACGCATGGCGCGAGGATTGACAGAGTGGAACAGGCACGTTACCGCGGTGCGGCGGGCCCATCCGGGCATGTCGCTGCGCGAGGCGCTGAAGCAGGCGAGCCACACGTGGCGGAGCTCCAAGGGCGCCGACGAGATACGATCCAATCCGACGTCGCAGAGCGAGCTGATCAAGTGGGTGCTGATCCTGGGCGGGGGCTACGTCTTTTTGACGATGGTTCTGCCGCGGCTGCAGACGCCACCCCCGCCGGCGGGGCAAATGCAAACGACCGCGATTCGGCGCTGACCGCATTCCCAGAATCCGGCGGGCTCCGGAGGATTGCTTGGCTAGGAACAGCGACCTGCTGACCTACGCGGTGATCGGCGTGGTGGGCTACTATGCATGGACGCACGGCTGGATCGCGAAGGTGAGCGAGATCGGCGAGCCGCCGAAAGAGCCCGCCCCCGGGGAGCCGGGAGCACCTCCACCGGCTTCGCCCGGATCGCCGCCAGCACCGCCAGGAACACCGCAGTGCCCGCCAGCTTATGTGTATGACCCGGCGCAGAAGCTCTGCATCTTCCCGATCCCGACGCGCGGGAATTGCGCCTATCCGACCGTGCCGAGTGTCGGGACCGCTGGTCTTGTCTGGAGCTTAGCGCAGTGCTGCTGGCAGGACCACGGCGGGACGTGCAGGTACGGACCGCACGGCTACCCGGTGGCGGGGTGACGGGCGGGAGTGGACGACGTGGACGTGATGGACGGGGTGGACTGATGCGGGACCGGCGGAGTAATCCGATGTCGGATCTGATAACGATTGGCGTGCTGGGGCTCGGCGTGTACGTGGCGTACACCCATGGGTGGCTGGATTTTTTGAAAGGACCCACGCCGCCCGGAGCGTGCCCGGATCAAGCGTACGTCAACTATTTGCCTGGGGTCGGGCCACAGGTCGCCGCGATCTTGACGGGACGCGCGTATCGCATCGCGGTCGGTCCGGGTGTTACCGTCTTGACGGTGTGGCTGCAGCACCCGGGGACGGATGCGGGACAGGCGCTCGAGCTGGATCAGCTGAAGGCCGTCGACCACGTGACGTCCGTCACGACGACGTGCTCGCATACGTGAGGCTCTGATGACCGACCTGCTGCAACTACTCGACACGCTTACCCGACGAGGCCCGACGGGGCTGAAGCTGATTGCTCAGATTCAGCGTGCCCGCAAAGGCGATCAGGACGCGCTGTCTTACCTGTTGTCAGAGGGCTGGAGCGAAGGCCTGGATCTGTGGCGGCCCGGGGCGGGGGAGATTGGGCGTCAGGTCGTCCAGCAGACGCGGGACGCGATCCAGACGATTCAGGGGACACTGCAGGGGAATGTCGTCGACGGGGAGGCGTACGAGGTGGTCCCCTGGGGCCGCTTTGCGACCTGGCTGCGGGAGCGGCGCTGGGGCACCTTCGTGATCCTGGGACCCAAGGGCCAGGGCAAGAGCACGCTGGCGCTGCGGCTGGCGGAGATCTGGCACGATAACACGGGGTATCCGGTTGACCTGGTGATGGGCTACCCGGAGGAGATGTATGATTTCGTCACGCCGGTTTCGACGCGGGCATTCCTGTCCGACATCAAAGCGATCATTCGCATTCTGGACCCGCCACGAAAGGCGACTGAAGATGTGGAAGCGGAAGATGATGAGGCGGATCCTACCGGGTTTGATCCCGATGAGATCGACCGCAAACTCCAACGGTTCAAGCGGCGGGTGATCGTGGTAGACGAGATGAGCCTGACCGTGGGGGTTTCGGGGACCGACGCGGGGCGGATCATGGTACGCCAGCTGATGGCCCAGGCCCGACATCTGGAGCTGCTGATCGTGTACATTGGCCAGTTGGCGAAGATGTTGCCGAACGACCTGCTGACGTCTGATGCGATCTTCGTCAAGAAACCCAACGGCCGGGAGACGGAGACGGACCGGGAGGACCGGCTAACGCGGCATCTGTGGATGGACGCGATGGCCACGTTCTCGACGATCCGGCAGTCGCCCCAGTGGGAGTACTACCCGGACCCGCGCGCATGGGCGCATGTGGAGTGCCTGGACCTGGGGAACGGGCGGAGCTATCGGGGCCCGCTGCCGTTCTCGATGCCGGGAGAGGGAATAGGATCCCGCCAGGATAATGAGATCGAAGAAGGCGAATTCGAGGAGATCCAGGAATAATTTTTGGAATAATTTATGTACCTCGTCAACCGCCCGTGTACTTGCCCGACGTATCAGAGCGAGATCGCCGCCTACCGGGCGTTTGCCTGTGATACATGCGGCTCGCCGATCTACGTGCCGCATGTGACCGTTTGGGGTGGACCGAGCTATTTTCGGACATGTGACTGCACCGATGGGGCGACGCAGATCGTGCGGGCGTCGGGCGATCACCAGAACCTGACGATTCTGGAGTATACGGCATGACGAAATATCGCAAGCAACCAGTCGTGATCGACGCCGAGCAGTGGTGGCCGGATGACGTTCACGAACCTCAGTACATCTGCCGATCAGAAGCGAAGTCGACAGATCAATGTGCCCTCATCATGCCCCCACACATCCACACGTTGGAGGGCAGCCATCTTGTCAGCCCTGGCGACTGGCTCATCACCGGAGTCAAGGGCGAACACTATGCCTGTAAGCCTGATATCTTTGCCATGACCTACGAGCTGGCCGAATGACTAAGCATTTCACCCGGACGAAGCTCGCCAAGGAGCCTCCGCGCGTCCTCGGGTATAGGACGGTGAAGGTCGGCCTTCATAGGGTCACCGTGGCGATCCTGCCGGGAGGGAAAGCTGTGGGGACGTCGCTGTCGCATCCGATCGGGGAGAAGCGGAATCCGGGGTGTGGGCTGGGGAAGAGCGAGAAGAAGAAGGGGAAACGGTCATGAAACGGGTACTGGTCATCGGGTTGATGCTGATTATCGGGATCGTGGGCGTCGGGGCAAGTGCCAGCTCTGCGGACGGCGGGGTGACGTACTACGACGCCAGCAAGACGACGCTGGTGAGCAAGCCGTTCGCGGTGTTCGCCCGAACGGATACGGGGCTGTTCTGGTTTGGCAGTCCGCAGTTCAAGTGACGGAGGCGATGATGGCACGCTCGGGATCGGGAACCATGATGGTGCGGAACGCGGGGAGAATGGGCGGACGGCGGCTCTTTCGCAAGAAGCGCCGGAAGTGGATGGCGCACATCGGGCGGCTGGGCGGGTTGCGGAGCGCGTCTGGACGGCGTGGACGGGGTGGACGATAAGAGCCGGGCCGCATGACGTTCCCGGTTCGTTCATGCGCTAGCCTTGGCGAAACCGAAGCAATACCTCGGAAGCCCGGCCGAGATATAGACGGCGCGCGAGGAGCCCGGCTCAACCGATTATAGCAATTTTCCTATAGGAGATGAACATGCTCGAGCTCATCAAATCTATCTACGCGACGGACCAGGTCAAGTATCTGCTAATCCTGATCATGGCGAACCTGGTGCTCGGCACGCTGGCGAGCCTACGGAGCGGGGACTTCCGGCTCACAAAGCTGGCGGACTGGCTCTGGAACCGGGTTGTCCCGATGGTCGTCGGGTGGAGCGTGGTGGCCTTCGTGGCGACGGCGAATGCCGACCTGGCCGCGGTGCGCGATGCGGTATGGGTCACCCTGACGGCGGCGCTGGTCGGGTACATCCTGGGGAATCTCCAGGACCTGGGCGTGCCGGGGTTGCCTGAGCAGCTGGCGGGGAAGTGACGATGGCGGGTCGGTCGAGCAAACTACTCCCGATCTATCCCTCGCATACGGAGTACCTGGCGGTGCTGGAGGCGTGCACGAACGACAGGGACCGCATGCTGATCGCGCTGTGCTTCGCCACGGGCGGGCGCATCTCGGAGGTGCTGGCGACGCGGGTGGGGGACATCACGCGGAGCGGTCTCCGTATGCCCTCGCTCAAGCAGGGCTCCAGCGCACAAAAGCACGTGTTCCTCCCCAAGACATTCCTGGCGCGGCTGCGGGCGTACTGCCGGGGCCGCGCGAAGACGGAGCCGATCATCACCCACCTGCACGACGGGGCGGCGATGACACGGCAGAACGCCCATCACATCATCACCCAGGCGGGGCTGCGCGCGCACGTGCTGAAGCAGCGGTTCGGCGAGACCGATCTACGGCCCCCATGGCCGCATGCTTACCGCCACGCCTCGGCGATCTACCTGCTGGAGAACGGCGTGCCCATCAACGCTGTTTCCCAGCAGCTCGGGCACGCGAACCTGCAGTCGACGGCGCGGTATCTGGCGCTCGCCGATCCGCACCGCGAGGCGATCATGAACAAGGTGGCGTTCTGATGGCGTTTGTCGGCCCGCCTCCCCAGAGCGATCGGGAATACCTGATCCGGATCTACGACGCGACGCAGGCCATCAAGCTCTCGGTGGCCGACCTGTGCAAGCGGGTGGACGGCCATGACGGGCGCCTGGACACGCTGGAAGACGCGAGCGGCCGCGGAGAGAGCTGCGCGCAGCACACGGAGCAGATCTCGGGGCTCCAGAAGTGGCGGTGGGCCGTGACGGGCGGGCTGAGCGTCGTCGTGCTCCTCGCGAGCTGGGCGCTCGGGCACCTCAAGGGGTGGTTTTAGGGTAAGCGTCGCTCTTGCATATTGCTCTATCCTGATGCCTGGCTCGCTCGCTTATTCTGCTCTATCAAACGACGTGGCTCGCTCGCACGGCATGCTCTATCGGCGTCCCTGGCTCGCTCGTGTTCGTTGCTCCATCAACCCGCATGGCTCGCTCCTGCTCATTGCTCTATCTGAGATAGTGGCTCGCTCATCTGCCATGCTCAATCTGCCTCAATGGCTCGCTCGTATCGTATGCTCTATCCCGCGAAGTGGCTGACTATGGTCTACGTCTTCATCGACCCTTCGCCGCCAGCTGCGCGAGCTGCTGGCAGGCCTGGTTGCCGACGAGCTTGAGGACGCCCTGGTCGCGGACCGTGATGCGATAGCCGGAGACGGTGTACTCGCAGATGACGGGCTGCGCCGGCGGGCTGCGCATCACGTAGCCGCGGCCCTGGCCGAGCCAGGTGCGGAGCTGGTCGCAGTACGCGTCCGGCGCGACGCCGTGGACGGTGATGCTGGCGTTGCTGTTGGCGATGCCGACGGTGCAGTCGCTCTCCACGAGACGGGCGACGGGGGAGAGGAGGCCACTGAGTGTCTGGCCGAGGCTCTGCCCCTTGAAGGACGAGAGTGACGACACACCAACGAACCCGATAACGACCACGAGCAGCACGAGGACGAACACGAGGAATTGCGTCGAGGACCATTTCATCGATTCACCCCTTCCTGCGTTCTTTGGGTTGACAAGCGGGTCGAAGTTGATGGGCTTGAACAGCCAGGATTCTGCCTTGAACCAACGTCTCATGGTGCCCTCCTTTACCGTAATGCCATGCTACACGTGGCGAGGAGCACGAACAAAACGACGGCGACGATGACGGTAACGACTCCGACAACGGTAAAGCAGCCTTGCATGGCACGATACATCCTCCTTTACGATAATCCCAGAAGGCGAAGTTGCCGAGTCAAATAACCTGTCATGTTCGCCCTAGAGGTAATTACGTAAAGCGGCTAGCGGACGGCCCGGACGAGCTGGGTGTCAGGGTCCGCCGGGGGTGTCTGCTCCTCCCTTTCGCCGCAGCGTTCGCAATAGCGGACCTGGTACGGCCCTCTGACTGGCGAGAGCCTGGCAGACTGCCCCGGGTCTATTGTGCCAAGAAAGCCGCCGTAGGCGATTAGCCAGGGTCCCCAACGATGGCTTAGTATGCAGCAGACGTTCATCGCACCGCCCTCACGAGCTGGGTCTCCTCATCCGCAATCCCGACGTGCTCCTGTTCAATCCCCGCGATCAATGTCTCCACGTCGTTCCGGTAGAGCTGCCGTTGCGGATTGGCCCTGATGGTCGCCTTCAGGTCCTGCCATGCGGCCACGTAGCCGTTGCCGTTGACGATGATGGGCTCGGGCGGCACGGGCTGCGTGCGCTTGCTCTGTTTCGCGGGTCGCTCCGTGGTCTGGAGGAACGGCACGAACCAGCGCACGAAGACGTAGCCGGCCGTGCAGAAGAGCACGGCCATGGCCGTCTGGGCCGCCAAGATAAAGAGCAGGAAATCCCACCACATTATGTCACCTTCTCTTTCTTGGTGCCGTTGCGGCGGGGCCGGTCCCAAAACGGGGAATGGCAGTTGGGGCAGGTGACCGGCCTCCGCGGCGATCGCGGGAACCAGATGTGGCCGCAGCGCTGGCACGTGAGGGTCTCGACGTGGGTAGTTTCATTTTGTATGGTCAACGCGTGTCTCCTCTCCGGACGTGCGGGCCGCGGCGATCGCCGCGGCCCGGGGTGTCATGCAGTGGTGGGCTAGGCGCGTGCCTCAGACAGCGCGTCCGCAACCGCCGCTATCGTGGTCAGGTTTGGCGCGCCCGCTAAGTGACCATCGCGAATGTCACGTATCAGTCGCGCCACCACACCCTGCCGTTGAGCAGGTGGTAGTGCCTGCGCATCATCCTGCCACCTCTGGACGATTGCATGGTCAATCGTCTCGCCCTGGTATCTCCCAGTTACGGTGCCCCCAAACGTGTCTCTGGCCGTGAGTGCGTCTGTCCCGGGCCCGCCTGTTAACCCCTCATTGACTGCTGCCATCGTCGTCTCCTCGTTTTTATTCTCGGCTCCCTAGCCGGCCCTGGCCTGCCCCCGATCCGCTCAGGGGCAGAGCCGCGGAGGCTAGGCGCCCAGGTCGTCAGCCAGCTCCACAAGGTGGCCGGGATGCGCGTAGTAGAACAGCCACCGGCCCGTGGCGGTGGCACGTGCGATGACCCACTGCGGATCGCCGCGGCGGTCGGGCTCCAGGCCGTCGTGCACCCAGCAGGACGCGTCGCGCAGACGGGTAGCGGCGGTTTCGTCCTCGACGATCTTTCGACGACGGGTGTAGGGGAAGGGCAGAATTTTCGCAGACATGTCAGGCGACCTCCTCATACTGATTACTCAGTAGAGGCTGGTTGGCAGTCGCCGCGTACCATCGTCTGCTCGCGAGCTCCGCCAGATCGAGCAGAGCTGTCTGGAGCGCATCCGCGTAGCCTGCCCAGCGCTGATATTCGAGGTGCGCCCAGTCCTGCGCGATGTGCGCGTGTTGATCGCGCTGGAGGCCGGCCTTGCGCCGGAGCTCCTGCAGCTCAGTCGTGACCAGCTGCAGGTCTGAGAGATTGACCACGCGCCGGGGAGTTGTGCTAGACTGTGCTTGCATCGAAACCTACCGCCTTTCGATGTCTGCCCCGGGCTATGTCCGTAGCGCCGGGGCGTTTTGTTGATCTAGCTAGATCATAAACCTAATCATATCGTTTGTCAATATGTTTGGGGGGCAATGTGGTATTGGAGTTTCCGATGAGACGGGGAGGGTAAACCCGGGCTGGCCTAGCTGGATTGAAGGCCCATATCCATGGCGCAACAGCCACGCGCAGAGCCACCGGAGCAGCGTCGTCATTTTACATTTCATTTATTCTGTCAAATGTGACATAATGCTAGACGTTTCGGGCTTGAATTGTCAAGGGCGCTCTGCTCGCAAGGCGCCGAGCGGCCAATCCCCCCAAATGTCCTACCTAAATACGTCCGGATTGTAGATTTTGGGGGTTGACAAACCGGCTGTCGAGACGTAGAGTTACCGTATGGCTAACGTGAGGACTCACGATCCGCTTACCGCTATCCTCATTCGGCTCCAGGGAGCCCGGAGGCAGAGCCAGCTCGCCGAAGAATTGGGACTCAGCGAGCCCTTGATCTCGCAGTTCTTCCACGGCGTCAAGCGGCCGGGCCGCTACGTGGCCCGCTGCATCGTGCAGAAATACCCGGAGCTGACGCAAGAGGTCAAACTGGCGTTTCTCAATCTGGAGTCTCTGGGCTTAGACGAGGGTCCGCCGGCGGACTAGCGCCGCTTTCCATAAGCGTACGATCGGCGGCTTTTAGTTTCCCGTACGGACCCTAGTGCGAAGTTGAAAGGAGGCCACGCCGCGACAGAAAAGGGCGAGCCGCCTCCGGTTGGCAACGGGGCGGCTCCAGGCAGCGATGTGGTCGGCACCCATCGCTCCTGATCGTACCCCATTGCGCCGCGTTCGTCAAGACCTGTTACGTCAGGAGGTGGGCTATGTCCAAGCAAATCCCCTTAACGCAAGGCAAGCGTGCGCTAGGCGAATATGCTCGCCTAAATGACCTTGCTGGTGCCCCATGAAGCCGTCATTAGTCGCCAACGCAGATTTACGTGCTCGCGCAATTACGGCTTATCAAGATCGTTGCGCCGCCGCGCGCGCGGCAGAGCAAGAGCGCCTCCAGGAGCGCGAGCTCCGCGGGCGCATGCTGCTGGTCGATCTACTGCAAACCTATCTCCAGCTGGACATCGATCTGCGCGACGTCCAGCTCACGCCCGTCGGTCCCCGCATCACGCTCGACGGGATCGAGTTTGGAATTGCGCACGATGACGACGGCCCCAGAGACGAGCTGATCGTCTACCGGCGCTGTTCCAGCCGGCGCTGCGCCAATAGCGATCCCACGGGCCAGAGCTCCGTCTGGCACGCTCCGTTCGCCTGGGACGCCATCAGCTCTCTCGCCGACCTTGGCCAGCTCCTCGCCGAGCCCTGGCTCTGCGGGACATGCGCGAGCCGCCGACAGCGCGAGGAGCAGCATGAACGCCTTACTCCCCTCGGGGATCCTGCGGATCGGGTGCAGGAGGTGCCATCGTGAAGTGGGACGACTATGAGGACGACGACCAGCCACTGCAATTCGACTCGCGCGCCGCGTGGATCGTGACGATTGTCGTCTATCTGATCCTCCTCGTGATCACCGTCGCGGCAGTGAATGCCGCGGACGTGAGGTGGCCATGGTAGAGGACACACTCTCGCAACTTCCCAGCGGCTTTCGCTTCTGCCCCTATCGCCAACCGCTCATAGCTGGCGGAAGGGATGTTTATCTTGCGTCGGTGGAATGCATGGGGAGCCACTGCCAGGTATGGGTGGCTGAGTCTTTTCTGGGCCCTGCAGGATGTGCGCATTCTGCCGCCGCCAATGCCGTGCGCTGGTTGGCCAACACCATGGACAACCGACGATGACGGCCACAGAAACGCCAACCAACACCGACCCGCCGCCCGTCAAATGTGCGAACCCCGACTGCCGTCGCACGCTTTACCCCATGCGCGACGACGTCTATCCGAGCCCACGCCTCGACCGCACCTACTACTGTCAGGAGTGCTGGCTCACGATCGTCGTGGCGCCCATAGCGAAAGGAGCATGCTCGTGAAAACCGATAACCGCGCCCTCGCGCTGAAGAACGGCGCCCTGGCGACACGCGATAGCGTCGGCCTGCTCATGGAGCAGGTCGTGCTCAAGGGCGACCTGGCCGCGTTCACGCCCGGCCAGCGCGTCGACTACGTCATCGAATGGTGCCGATCGCTCAGCCTTAACCCACTGACGCACCCGTTTGACATTCTGCCGGACAAGGCCGGCAAGCTGACGCTCTACCTCAACGCCGGCGGCGCCGCCCAGCTCCGCGGCAACAAGCACGTCGACATCAAGACCGCGCCCGGCGAGCGCCAGGACGACCTCTACATCGTCCGCGCCACCGCGACCATGCCCGACGGCCGGACCGATGAGGATTTCGGGGCCGTCTCGCTGGTCAAGGAAAACGGCACCTGGCAGACCACCCAGAACGGAAAGAAGTACCTGAAGGGTGACGGGACGTATTCGCCCCTGCAGGGCATCGAGCTGATCGACGCCATGAAGAAGGCCCTGACCCAGGCCAAGCGGCGGGTCACCATCTCGATCCTCGGGCTCACGAACGTCGTGGATCCCGATAGCGGCCGGATGAACACGGTCCCGGCTGAGAACCTCTCCTTCGACCCGGGGACCGGCGAGATCTTCGAACAGCCGACAGAGGGCGAGCTGGTCGATGCCCCCGAGCCCGACCAAGCGCCGCCAAGCAGGACCATCACCTGCGCCAATCCCGATTGCGGTAACGTGATCCCGAAGGTCAACCAGACGCTGAAGGGCGAGCTCTCCGACGCCGAGTTCGCCGCCCACACGGAGGGCCTCTGCGAGCGGTGCTATCGCGCGACGGCCACCCGGCGATGAGCACCGACGACCTTTCCGTCCACCTTGCCTACAAGCGGCTACGCGCCGCCGGCCTGACAGGTATTACTATTTACCACAAGCCAGATCTCATGTGGTGGATAACCCAGCAGCACGTCCAAGAGGCGCTGGCCATCCGCCCGACGTTGCGAGAGGCGGTGGCGGTGGCGCTGGAACGACATGCCCGTTCGGCCATGGAGCAGCCATGATCCTCACCCGCCTCGTCCTTATCGTCCTGGCGGTCCTGCTGGCGCTGCCGGGGTCGGTGCAGGCTATCGAGGTTCTGAGCGAGGTAGACGTCTGGAATCCCTGGGACAGCAGCGGGATGCTCAACGAGGATCAGGTGGGGAGCCTCAGGCGCCCGGTCCTGGACTGGGTGATCGCCGGCCCAGAGACCGGCCCCGGTAAGCGCCCCTATGATCCCGCCTGGATCCAGGAGCTCGCCGACCAGTGCGCAGGGGCTGGGGTCCCCTTCTTCGACAAACGCCCGGATCCAATCCGGAGAGAGCTCCCGGAGGCGCACGCATGAAACTGGAGAAGGCTATCTACTACGCGATCAAAAGAGCCATACACCGCGACCCGTTCGACAACCCGCTCAGCGGGGCCCAGCTCGTCGACGCGGGCCGTCGCGGCCAGCTGCTCTATCTCACGCTCCCCGACGGCCAGCTCTACACCGTCAAGATCATTCGCAGCGTGACGTACGCCGACGTCCTGGCTCGAAAGGAGCGCCATGCCTGAAGAAACCACCTACACCACGGCCAGCGGGCGCGTTTATCTCGTCACGTGCGGCATCAATCGCGAGGGCAAAACGTGGGCGACCTACGAGCGGAAGCCATCCGGCTCCCTGCGCCGGGTGGTCTCGAAATGGCTCCCGCAGCGCTGGACACACGACGACGCGCTCCAGGATTTTGATCACTGGATAAAAAGCTCATGTATCGAGCGTCCGCCGCCGGACGCGACGAGCTGCTCCCGGTGTACGAGGCACTCCTGGGCCACAAGAGCGCGGTCTTCGCCTCGCCCGATAGTGAGAAGTCGTAACAAATAGCAAGAAGGAGAGAAAGATGCACCGCGATCCACTACGCCAGGGCGACATCCTGCTCATCCCCGTCAGAGAGATACCGGGCCACGCCGAGCGTCGGGCGCTCACCGGCAACAGCGTCGTCGTCGCCGAGGGCGAGGCGACCGGCCACACGCACACGCTCATCGGCGACATCATCGACTACGCGACGACCGCCGATCACGTCGAACACTACGTGCGCGTCGGACCGGGACCAACACTTTTCACCCATCAGGAGCACGACCGCGTGTTCGGGCCCATCCCAGTGGCCGAGGGTGCTTGGGAGGCCCGACGCCAACGCGAATATGCCCCCGAAGCTGCGCGCTACGTCGCCGACTGATGGCGTACCGACTGATCGAGCGATTGACTCCGGCCCAAGAGGAGGCCGTCCATACGTGGCACGCCGAATTTCTCGCGGTTGGCCGTTGCACCGAGCCGGCCAATCGCCCTCGCGCGGAGGCAGCGATCACGCGCATATACGCAGCGATTAAGCGCGAGCCGCCCGCATTCGTCTGGTGTGATTCGCCAGCCACGAACCTCCTAGCCATCGCCGTGTTGGGCCACTCGCTGTACGACTCGCTGCGCGCCTCGCTGTACGACTCGCTGGGCGGCTCGCTGGGCGCCTCGCTGCGCGCCTCGCTGTACGACTCGCTGGGCGCCTCGCTGGGCGCCTCGCTGGGCGCCTCGCTGGGCGCCTCGCTGGGCGCCTCGCTGTACGGCTCGCTGGGCGGCTCGCTGGGCGCCTCGCTGGGCGCCTCGCTGTACGGCTCGCTGGGCGGCTCGCTGGGCGACTCGCTGCGCGCCTCGCTGTACGACTCGCTGGGCGGCTCGCTGCGCGCCTCGCTGTACGACTCGCTGGGCGGCTCGCTGGGCGCCTCGCTGCGCGCCTCGCTGGGCGCCTCGCTGGGCGCCTCGCTGGGCGCCTCGCTGGGCGGCTCACTGAGCAGATATTATTGGGGCCAGCACGAGGCCTATTGGGTCGCGTACTACCGCTACTGCGAAGCGGTACTCGGCGTGGCGTACGCGCCCGAGCCGCGCGCACAGCTCGCGCTGTGGGAAGAGATCGCGCGCTGCTGTTGCTGGTGGTGGCCGTACACCGGCATCTGCGTCGTGTCCGAGCGGCCGTCCGTCGTGCGCATGGAGCCGCGCCGAGCTGGAGAGAGCATCTATCGCCTCCACCGCGGCGACGGCCCGGCTATGCTCTTCCGGGACGGATGGCCCGTCTACGCCTGGCACGGCGTGCGCGTGCCCGGCGAGGCCATCGAAGCGCCGGACAGCCTGACGTCGGAGCGGATCTTGGCGGAGCGCAACGTCGAGGTCCGACGAGCTCTGATCGAGATCTACGGGCACGATCGCTTTCTCCTCGGGGCTCGGGCCAAGAAGCTCCACGTCGACGATTGGGGCACGCTCTGGCGCGTGGACCTGCCGGATGATCAGCCACTACTGATGGTCGAGGTTCTCAACAGCACGCCGGAGCCGGACGGCGCATTCAAAACCTACCATCTTCGCGTCCCGCCTGACATGCGCACGGCACATCAGGCCGTCGCGTGGACATTTCAGATGACGGAAGAGGAGTACCAGCCCGCTATCCAAACATAGTAGGAGAACATCATGGCCTGGATTGAGCTCCACCAATCACTCCCAACCCACCGGAAGACGTTGATCCTGGCGGATCTCCTAGACATAGTGCCCGTAACCGCCATGGGACGGATAGTCGCCCTGTGGCTATGGGCTCTAGATAATGCACCTGACGGGGAGTTAGGGGCCATCCCGGTCCGAACCCTGGGCCAGGCCGTCGGGTGGACAGACGATCCAGACGTTTTGGTCAACGCCTTAATCAAGGCCGGGTTCCTTGACAGGATCGGCGATGATCGGCTTGTCATTCATGATTGGTACGACTATACCGGCAAATTGATGGGTGCGCGAGAAGCCCTCGCGCGTAAGCGGAGTAGCATGCGCCAGGCCTATCAAAACGGGACCATCCAGGCTGTTCGGGAGCGTGACGGCGACTATTGCCGTTACTGTGGCGCGAAGGTCGACTGGGCTGATAGAAACGGCCGTCTTGGTGGTACCTACGATCATGTCGATCCGACCGATGCCCCTGTGGTGGCCAACCTGGTCGTTTGCTGCCGGAGCTGCAACAGCGCGAAAAAAAAGCAAACCGCACAAGAAGCGGGATTGCGTCTGCGCCCAGCCCCCAGTCATGACTCAATTACAAGTAGATCTGACGCGCTAGTGCGCTCTGGAGATACATCTGACGCTCTAGTGCGGCACGCTAGTGCGCACCTAGTACCGTACCCTACCGTACCTAACAGTTTAAATACGATCGGGCCGGCCGCGCGCGCGCGCGAAGACAATCAAGCGGCGGAGCCCGCGCAGCTGGCGCTGGTCCCCGTTGTAGCCCTGGAGCCGATAGGACGTCCGCAGGATGTCCGACGGACGTCCGCATCAGCACGTGACGCGTCCCTTGTCAAGGTCACAAATGACCCCGCGATCGACGAGACCAGGGCGGATTGGCAGACCGTCACGGGCCGGCACGAAACCTACGCCCCAGGCAGCCAGATTGTCCTGGCGCGGGCGTCCTTTCCGCGCGACGCGCTGCTGCTGGCCATGCAGCATTTCTGGTCAGACTGGTGGTGGCGCACGCACATGGGGCACCAGAGCCTCGGCTGGTTTGTCGGCGACCTGAATCGGGTCCAGGCGCTCATCAACCTGGCACCCCGGACGGAGGACGAATGTGTTGGAGCGGATAGACTACATCCTGGACAGAAAGGCCGCCAGCAATGGCGACCGCCCGAATGGGACCGTGCCCAGCCTGCGGACCTTGCGTACTATGAGCAGCTCGACCGCGCTGCACGAGATCGTGTCCAACCTGGAGCTGAACCTGGCAGCAGCGGAGAAGGAGAAGCCCGGGCAGGCTGAGGCCATCCGGCGGGCGCTCGACGTCGCGCGACGAGACGTTGACTGGGCGCTGGAGCGCGATCGCCTCGAGCTGGACCGGCCTCCCGGCTGTTGGTGTCTCGGGCTGGGCGGCAAAGACGAGACCTACACGCCCAACGGCGTTGAGGGTTTCCGTGAATACTGCGTCTGCCCGGAGGCGCAGGCCATCAAAGAGCGCGAGATCCGGGCCCTCCGTGACTGGCGGGCCGAGCATCGCGCCAAGCTGATCGAGCACTACTTCGGTGGCGCCCAGGTCCCCGAGGAGTTCGTGGGCCAGGATTGGGAGACCTATCCCGTCTCCGATGCCAGCGCCCGCGGCTACCGGGAGATACGGGCCTGGGCCGGGCGCCCACCGAATCCCGCGCAGCCGCGCCGGGGCCTCTTCGTCTACGGTCCCGTCGGCAGCGGCAAGAGTAGCCTCGCGATCCTCGCCCTCCGTGACGCCATCGCCTGGGAGCCCCAGGCCAGCCTGTACATCTCCGTGCCGAAGCTCCTGGCCCGCGTCCGCCGCTCCTACGATCGCGCCGCCGGCGCCCCCACGGACGACGTCGTCGACACGGCCGCCACGGTCCCGCTGCTCTGTCTGGACGACCTGGGCGCGGAGAATCTCACCGGTTGGGTTCAGGAAACGCTCTTCCTGATCATCAATGAACGCTACGAGCACCGGCGCCTCACGATCATCACGTCGAACGGTGGCATCAAGGAGCTCGCGGCCCGCCTGGGCGAGCGCATCGCGAGCCGGGTCGACTATATGTCTCTGGTTGTGCCCCTTCTCGGCCCCGACCTCCGCAAACGGAATCGGCAATGAGCATCCCGGACGAGTCGATCTACATCGTTTCGATGCGCGTGCGCGACTGGCCCAAGCCCAGCGTCCCGGGCTCGGCAACCAACACGTGCGGCGCCTGCGGGGATGAGGTCTGGGTCTCTCCGGCCACGGCCAAGAGCCTGCCTGGAGTTCCCGTCCTCTGCGTCCCGTGCTTTCAGTCCCAGGTCAAAACACTTCCGGCGGGCGAGAAAGCGGAGATATACATCACAGCCAAATCTCTGCGGGAAGTAGCGCAGACTCTCATAAACCGACGCCGGCGCAACTAGCCAAGGAGGATCAACATGCCCACACCCTGCCCTCCAAGACGGCAGGCGTCTATCGCGCCATGGAGCGTGAATACGACCGCGGCCGGATCCCTCCCCGCTACGTCACGACCGCGCAAGCGGAGCGCGTGGCCTGGCGCATCATCCGCGAATGGCTACGCGGTCAGCTCTCGCTGATCGAGGCGGACATCGTCGACATCTCGGAAATCATGCTGCCCTACCTGCTCCAACGCGACGGCCAGACGCTCTATCAGGCCATGGTGGACAGCAAACTATCGCTCCCCGCCGCCCGGGAGAACGAGCGATGACCACCGACGATCTCGCGCGCATCTACATCCGCGCCCAATGCCCCGATCTCGACATCTCCTGGCGCAGCTACTCCCTCCAGGAGCTTCTGGACCTGGGCCAGGGCGAGCGTATCTGGGACTGGTTCAAGCGCAAGATGGGCGACCGCGTGATCCCGATCTCGCTGTACGAATCGGGCGCCGTCATGGACGAGCGCCGCGTCCTGAACCTGCTCCGCATCCTGGAGGCGAGTGGTACCACCGTCTATCGCGTGCGCGACGAGCCGGAGCCATCATGAAAGGAGAGAATGACGTGCCGATCAGTCATAAGGAGTTCGACAAAGCCTCGGAACTACAGATAACCCTGGACAGCTTAATCCTGGCGCTGGTCAATCGGATGCACCGTGTTCTCGAGGAAGGCGCATCCCTGGACCAGCTCACTCCCCTGGCTCAGACCCTGGTTGCGGTGAACCCCGCCTGGCACCATCTAAACCAGGGGGATACGATGGCGACGGTGATGCAAGCTGTGCTTTCGGCCCTCCAGAGCGTAGTCCAACAGCGGAGTTCACCAGAGGCGCCGACAATGCCCTACGTACCACCCCTGTCGTCTTGGAAGGTCTATCGTAACAAGAAGACGGGTGAGTTGGTCAGGGTTACTCCAGACTATCCATTCGGGCCAGAGCCCCTCCAGCATGTAGAGATGCCTAATGAGCACGGCCAGTACTATATGCCAGGCGCTCGAATGAGGGAGTACCGCAATCTGGAGAGCCTGTTGCAGGACTATGAGTTGGCGGAGGATACCGCAACAGACACAGATCAGGACTCCCCAGGTCGGGTGCCGTAAGGAGCAGGGAAGAAAAGGACAACACCCATGGCTGAGATCCTCACCCTGACCAACTGGCTGCAGCTCTTCATCTCCCTGATGCTTGGCTTGAACCTGGGACTGCTCCTGGCCGCCTTCCGGCAGCAGCGCCGTCTCGGGCGGCTGTGGCGCGAGTGGGTAGAGCTCCATGAAGCGAGACATAGGCTGATTCATTATCATGCCGGCGATCCCAGCGATCCACTGCACGGGCAAAGCCGGCAGACATAGCCGCCAACCTCCGCCGCTGCCGGTGCCAGGGCGGGCCCGCGCGGGCACCCGTGCGCGTATCAACGCGTGGCGCCGGCAAATTCACACGGCGGAGTGACCCGAGGGGCCCACACAGCCGAGAACCTGAGGAAACGATCGCTGGCCTTTGGCTGGGCCGCGATACATGTGTCGGGGAGCTGGTGCCGGCTCCGCGGCGCACCCTCAGAGAAAGGAGAGAGCGGTGGGGACCCTAGACCCATCCCTCAAGCGCGAGCTGACCATCGCCGTCCGGCGGATGCAGAGCACACTGAGCACCCTCCGCGCGGAGGTGGAGCTGGAGGATCTGGGCTCCTTCGACTACCGCATCCGCACGCTCTATCAGGACATCACGAAGCTGCGTCATCTGGGGCGGCGGGCCACGCCGCAGAAGCCCGCCCCGTATGGCGATGACAGTCAACGATGACGACGCGCGCCCGGTCGCCATAATGGAGCCGGTTGTGAATGCGCAGAGCCGTCTCGAGCCGCACGCGCAGCCAGCAGGGATTCTCGTGGCAGCCCGCGCAGTTCTCCTCGGAGAGCCGGACCATTATCCGAAGCTTCGGTCTGCTATAATGCGCATACAAAGCCCCCACGACGCAGGAACGTCCGGGGGCGCGACACCCCAAACCTGGTTAGGAGGTTCAAGATGCAACGCCATTCTAGCACACCAAACTGCCTTTGCCTTCACTGCGGAAAAGCTTTCCACCGTAGTCCTTGTGTTCTAGCTTATGGCAAGGGCAAGTTCTGCAGTCGATCCTGCAGCGTTGTATATCAATCGCGGCGAATGGTTAATGTCGCTTGCCAGGTCTGCGGCAAGCCGTTGAGGTTTAGGCCGCGTGATATTGAGAGGGGTTCCAAACATTGCAGCTTGCAATGCCGCTGGCTCGGTAACCAGAAGAGAAGAGGACTCGAAGCACGGTTCTGGGCAAAAGTTCAAAAGTCGGATGACCCGGAGGGTTGCTGGCTTTGGATAGCTGCGACAACCGATCAAGGGTACGGACAACTGGCGCCCGACAAAACACGGGACCCACTGATCAGTGCTCATCGGCTTTCCTGGGAAATCCAAAATGGCCCTATCCCTGAAGGCCTTTGCTGTCTTCACGACTGTGATGTTCGCTATCCAATTGGCGACATAAGCTATCGTGCCTGTGTTCGCCCTAGCCATCTATTCCTCGGAACAAACAAAGATAACACCGCAGATATGATCCGCAAAGGTCGGCATCCCGTCTTGCGGATTCATGTCGTTGAAGAGCATGCCAGAAGTTAGAGGAGACGGGAGAGGTCAAACGGCGGGCCCACGTCCGTTTTCCCCTGCGCGATGCCCTGCGGGATCTCGCGATGTTCTGGCAGGTGTAAATGGTCGAGCGCGAAGCCAAAACGCAGGCCCATCCGAAGCAGCCACCATCTGAGCGTCCGATACTGCGCTTCCGTGATCGGATCGCCGAGCCTCGGCTGGACGAGCTCGACGCCCAGCATCGATGTGTTGGCGGCGCTCCCGGCATGCCAGGCGACCAAATCGGGATCGACCACATTGGCCAGTGTGCCGTCTGCTGCGATCACGCCATGCGCCGACACTTGGCTGGCCGGGTTGGCGAACCAGCTCAGCGTGGCCCTGAATTCCTCCTCGACCGTCACGGCGCCCCCGCGCGTGCTATGCAAAACACATCCCACCGTGCCAAACCGCGTGTTCCCATGGTTGGGCGAGGGACTCTTGATCTGGGGCGGGTCCCATAACGGGTCTACCGAAAAGGGAAAGCCTGTATTGCCGCCTGTAGCTGCTGGCCGGCGGCGACACTTTGCCCTGCCAGGAGGGTGAGATCCTCCCCCGTCGCCTGGAGCACCCCGGTCCCGAGGAGGTGCGCGCGAAAATTGTTCCGGATGCCCCCGGCTGCGACCCAGGCCGCGTATTCCCCAGGATACTGCTCTTCCAACGTCTGTGGCATTTCACCACCTCCAAGGTCCGAGATCAATTGCTCTGCGGGTGGGAAGTCCGCGGGCTTCTGGGCGTCCCGTAGCGTCCGGAACACGTCCGGGTTGCGGCTCAGATCGTTCGTGCGATGCGCTCCGGTAGGATCGTGCAGAATGAACGCCGTGCCACCGAGTAGATAGGGCACCGTCTCGGCTTTGCGAAACCAGGCCAGCAGCTCGATTGACAGGGTCGGCCGCATCGCATCGAATCCGTTCAGCTCCGTGCAGAGGATCGGCTTAGTGGGGAAGTGCTCGTGCGCGATCTCGTAGCGCGAGCCGTAGCTCCGCTCCAGCAGCTGCCCAAGCGTGAACCAGTACGGGTGCTCGGCGAAGATCGCGTGGGCGTCGACTGAGGGGCGCAACAACTCATACCCGTACACGTCCTCGTAATGGCCGTAGGCCAGGGCGGGATAGACGCTTAGTCTCTGCTCAGCGCCCGATTCAGCCAGGAACGCGGCCAGGGCTTCCAGGTTCCACGCATCGATGCGCCGATACCACTCCTCAGACCAGCCTCCGCCCTCGTCGGGCAGGTTCTGCTCGTTGGCCAGCGAGTACATGCAGCCAAGAGACTTCATCGACCAGGGGTGGCCGTTGTGGTAGCGCGTCTGCGTGTAGCGCCGGCCGCACTTGCTGCCCCAGACGGCCGCATTCACGGCGTACCAGTTCTGTAGGTAGAAGCGCACGTGGATGTTGCCCGTCGGCGTGATCCGGCGCAGATCCGGTATCTCCTCGGCCTGCAGGTCCAGGATCGTCCAGTTGTCGAACCCGAGCCCCCACAGCTCGCCGCGATCGAATCCCGTCCCCTCAGCGGACGCAGCGCCGTTTGGCCAGTGGCCGCCCCACTTGTTCGGCACCTCAGAACCCCACCCGCCCGTACCAAGCCCAGTTGTTCCAGATCGTGTAGCCCAGATCGATCCACCGCGGATAGTAAGGATAGTTTCCCGGCCCGGCGGGATTGGGCGCGCTCTGCACCGTCACGATCTCATACTCGAGCTGCATGACGCGCGGAGTGCCCCCGTTGTCGGGGATGTCCGCGCCCGTGTAAAGCGTCGTGACACATCCTGGCGTATCCCGGTCAAACGCGACACGGCCCACGGCTGTCCAGCCGGCGAACCCGGCGGGGACGCTCGATTGGCGCAGCATCACGACGCCGTAGTAACGCAACGCTGGCTGTAGGACTGCATCCTTACAGTCCCTCACATAAATGGTGTGCGTCGGTGGATAGGCGCTTGCCCCTGATGTGACCGCCAAGATCGCCAACACCGCGATCAGGACCGATCCGACGGATACGAGACGGAGCTTCACGGTGTCCTCCCTTTCCTCAGCGCCCGCTCATCGGGCGCGAGACGAAACAAGACCACAAGCGCCACGATCGGCGCCACCAGCATGATCACCCACTTGATCAGTCGTATCAGGCAACTCACGCAGCTCCTCCTCTCGCTTCACGCGCTCTCCCGACGCGCGGCACGCCGCACATATACCGCCCAGTAATAGACCGCCCGGGTGGCCCGGCCCGGCCGACACGCCGCAGCGGCTGCAGCGCGGGTGCGTGCGCACCAGGGCCCCGTCGATCGAGCAGCGCGCCCCGCTCTGTTCAAGGATCCGCTGGGCCCGCGGATCCAGACTGTGCAGATCGAACGAGGGAAATGGGTCCAGGGGATGCATCACTGTTCACGTCCTCCGGCCAGGGATGGCTCACCTGATTCTCACGCAGGCGCGTGCGGAGATCGGGATGATGAAGCCAGAAGCGCAGCAGCTTCTCGACGCGGGGATGTCGCGTGCGATTGTCGTGCTCGATGCGTTTGATGGTGCAGACGTGGACCGTGAGGAGCGCGGCGAACTCCCTCTGAGAGAGCCCCAGGCCGCGTCGAAGAGCCTTCCAGTCGTCCACGCGGGAATGAAACGCTACCATGGACGTTATTCTCACCACATCCCGCCCCTCTCGTCAAGTAAGGTCGCATTTGCGCCCTCTCTTGTGTCTTTTTCTGCGGCTTGCGATTGTATTTCACGGTTCGCTCGGCGTTCGCGCACCTGGGGCGCATAATGGCGCACCCATTAGCCAGTGGAGGACGCATTATGGGGCTGTTAACGCGCTTTCTCGGCGGAAAGAAGAAACAGAAGAGGAACAGCACGCGCCAACGACGCTCTCCCGACGAGCTCAACGCGCTGCGCCGGCACAACTTCATGAACGGCCTGAGGGCCCGTGATCCGGAACTCTACAACCAGATCATGTTGGACGACATCATGGGCACGCGTCGGCGGAAGGAGAAGGAGGTGGACCCCATCGAACAGGTCGTCAGCACGCTGCACACCCTGCGCGCCGAGGGATTGATCGACGATCCGCGTTCGGCGGCAGAAGACAAGTGGTGGAAAGACGCGCTGAGCAGTTTGGCCCCCGGCATTGGCGTCGCGCTCGCACGCACGCTAATGCCCGCCCTGGCCGGCGGGGCGCCCGTCGCGCAGCAACAGCCGATGACCGTCGCCGAGCCTCCATATCAGGAGCCCCCACGGCTCGACGGGCCGCACGCCCAGCACATCGGATCCCCGCCTACGGAGGAGCCACCCGTGACGTTCTACTCGCGCATGATCACGATGCAACTGGAACCGAAGACGCCAGAGGAGGCGGCAGAGTGGCTTGTGCAGCAGCCGCTGGCCCAGGAATTCGTCGCGATGATCATGCACACGCCCGACGACCATATTCCGGCGACGCTCGCCGAGATGTCCAACCAGGGACCCGACTATGCGGCCACCGTCTGGTGGCTGAGAGGCCGGCCGGAGTGGTTCATGGCTGTGGTCCGTGCCGTACGGGCTCTGAAAGAGGATCAGCCGCAACCCGAGAAGGGGAAAAGCAGCCGGATGGGAATTTAATCTGAAAGGGTAGCGTCTGCTACCACCTTTTACAGATTCAGTTTCCCGGTGTTCTGCTAGACCCAAAGCGCAGAGAACAGTGGGAGGTTTTCTTGTATGGCACGCTACGTACGGCGTAATCCAGAATTCCTCGGGGAGGACATGATGACGGTGGCGTGGCAGGCCCTGGGCCTGGGCGCCGCGGGTGCCGTCAACGACAAGATCATGGCGCCCATCCTCAGCAGGGTGATGCCCGGAAACTACTCCGGCGGCGCCGTCGGCAAGGTCATCGACGCGGTGAGCACCGCGCTGGCCGCCTGGGCGTTGGGCGTCGGGGTCGGCTTCGCGAGCCGCGACGTGGGCCGGAAGATGAAGCACGGCGGATTCATCTTGGCTGGCGGCAAGTTCCTGTCGGCATTCATTCCCGGGTACGGGTTGTCGTCCAACTTCCCGGCGATCCCGCTGCCGTCCTTCGGTGCGAGGGCCTTGCCGCCTGCACCCGTCGCAGCGCCAAACGGGGCGGCCGCGCTGACCCGCCTCGGCATCGGCAAGATGGGCCTGTAGGGAAAGAGGAGGAGAGAAGACCATGGCCAAGCCAATTCTCTGGGAGCGCGTCCCGAATCAGGTCGCCTGGAGCTCCAGCGGCACCATCAGCCAGGAGCTCTCGCCCAAGCCGTACACCATCACCCGCATGGCTATTTTGGTCCGTGCAATTGGCACGACGACGACCGCCGGCAGCTACAACGACGCCTGGGAGCGGCTCATCTCCCGTCTGAACCTGACCGGCGCCGGCAAGACGTTCTTCGACTATTCCCAGATGCGTCTGCTCTATCACCAGACGCGCTTCCTGGGCTACGCCCCGCGGCGGCCGGACAGGATCGCCGACAGCATCACCACGGGCGACCAGCACTTCATGTACATAATCCACTTCGGGGCCTTCCCGACGCTGAATGGGCGCGACAACCCGTTCGACCTCAGCGGGGGCATTCCGCCGGTCTCGACAGGCAACCTGACGCTCGGTGGTACGTTTGGAGTCAACACGGACCCCGGCTCCGGCTGGACGACCACGGACGGCGACCTGGACATCTATCTCTGCGGCGTGCGGCCCGAGGCCGGCGATCCCGTCGAAGCGTACATGCCGCGGGCGTTCCCCGTGTGGTCCATGCAGTCCCCGTCGCTGGCGGCGACGTCCTCGGCGTTCGCGACCGAGCACAACATTCCAGCGGGCGACTTCCTGCGGAGCCTGCTAGTCCTGTTAACCAATGGGACGAACAACCCCCGGGATGACTCAGTCCTGAACTCGTTCGAGGTCTACAACCAGCTCGACGCGACGTCCGTGGTTCGGTTCGGCGGGCAGACGGGCGCGGTGACCGACTATCAGGCGGCAGAGATGCTGCTGCAGTACGACCCGAGCCACATCGTGCCCCCCAGTGACAACATCACGACCGCCATGGACGCCATCGCCTCCGGCGGGACGAACGGTACGCTCGTGATCGGCGGGCCGACGAAGGACTCCGGCTTGCTGCCGGTCGACTTCACGAAGATCGCCTATCGGAGCCCGCTGGGCGCGCTCTACGGTGTGGACATGCGCTCCGTGGCGACGGGAGATCTCAAGCTGCGCTTCGGCGTGAGCGACGCAACAGGCGTCGCCATGCACGTCGGGTATCAGCGGTACCAGCTCAATCCGGCGCATCCCGCCAACGTGGGCATCTAGCCGCCGCGGTGCATTCGATACTGGCCCGCCGTTCGAACGTTGGCACGTTTCAACGTGTGAACGTTCGAACGGCGCGCATGCCCGGGGAGTGACGCCGTGAGGACGGATCTCTGTGCGCCGAATTACCTGCAGGAGCAGGGCGGGGCCATCAAGGGCGAGGCGGTCCGGGTTCTCGCGAACCAGCAGGCCAATCGCCTCTCCGACGACGCCGTCGACACTGCGGGCTTCAACGCGGTCAACGTGGCCGTTTACGTCGGGGGCTCCGGCTCGGCCACGATCAGCGTGGAGGGCTCGTACGAGCAGGGCGGGAACTACCTGGCCCTGTCGGACCCCAACGCCTCGGAGTCCGTCTCCTCGAGCACATCGTTCGACTGCATCGTGGGCACGCGCTGGGTGAAGGTGCGCCTCGCCGATTACCTGGGCACGGCCAGCTTCACGGTCATCGTGACGCCCTACCAGAGCCCCGGCATGTCCCAGGTCCAGATCACCAACACCGCCGCGCAAAACCTGGCCCAGTACAACGGCGTCGCCGTCAGCACGAGCAATCCGGTGGACGTGCGGGAGACCGTCGGGGCCTACACCACGCTGACGGAGACGGCGCCGCTTGTGACGACCATCAGCATCGGCGCCGTGCTGGCCGCCAACACGGCGCGGCTGTACGCGCTGCTGATCAACGACAGCGACACGGACATCTATCTGGGCATCGGCGTGAATGCCGTGGTCAACACGGGCATCCGGCTCAACGCCCTGGGCGGGAGCTACGAGATGTCGAAGCGCGAGGGCAACCTGACCACGGCCGCGATCTACGCCATCGTGGCCGCGGGCTCGAAGACGCTTCTGGTGAACGAGGGCGTATGAACATCGGGCGGAAAGACAAGGAGATCTTCGCGCTCAGTCTCGTGACCGCGGCGGGGGTCGGGCAATCCTATTCGGTGTTTTTCCCGCCGCGCTACGCCATCGCCCGCTGGGCGACCCAGCCGGATCTGGACGCAAATATCGCGGCCCTCCGCGGCAGCTACGTGCCGTCGTTGCTGTTCGGGCTGGGGGTATCGGCGGTTATCTCGTACGTGGCGAAATCGCCGCTGCCGGTGCTGTTCGCCACTGCGACGGCGCTCGGTATGCTGGCCGTGGCTGAGCAGGCGCTGCCCGCCGAAAAGCGGCTGGGCCCGCTCAAGTACCTGAGTCTTTCGGGTTCGCGTTCAAACGTTGAAACGTTGAAACGTTCAAACGTGCCAACCGTCGCAGGGATGGGTCTCTGATGGGTCTCAGCAATCCGATCCCGGTTCTCGCCGGCGTCGGCATCACGAAGACAGGCTATACGCTGGCCGTGGATCAGAGCAGCGCCTTCACGCCGACCTGGCTGGGCTTACACCAGTTCGACGCGAGCATCGGCGCGAGCGCGAATCTGACGCTGGCGCCCGCGGGCGACATCGTCCTGGACCCGACGGGCAACGACGTGCTGCCCGCCACGGCCTACGACGTCAACCTGGGCAGCCTGTCGAAGAAATTCCTCACGTTGCACGCCGCGGAGCTGTGGGTGGAGACGCTGGTCGCGCAGAACACGATCGCCACTATCGGCGGCCGGGTGCTGGTGGGACCGACCACGGTGCTGACGCGGGACGTGGGCACGGGCGACACGACGATCTACGTCAAGCACAACACTATGGCCACCGGGGACCGGGCCTACTTCGAGGCCAACGGCTCCGTCGAGTTCCTCTCGATCGACAGCGCCCCCAGCCTGCAGGGGGCCGGCGACTACGCCTACACCGTCACACGCAACCTGGACGGCACGGGCGCCAACGCCTGGAGCGCCGGCGACGCGCTCTTCAACACGGGCGCCGCCAATGACGGCTTCATCGACCTCTACTCCGTGCAGGCCATCAAAGGCGCGACGCAGCCCGGCCCGAGCATCGTGGGCAACGTGCGCAACAGCGCGACCTACAACGACTGGACGGAGCACTGGGCCATCGGGAACCTGAACGGGCTGTACGGCTACGCGACCACGACCTACGGCGCCGCGTTCGGGAAGTTCGCCACGGGCCAGCCCTGGATCAGCGTCGACGCGACGAACGGGCTGCGGATCAACCGCGGGACCACGCCGACAGTGCTGGGGCAGTGGGACACGGCTGGACTGATCACGCTCGGGGCCGCCGCCAGCGAGCATGTGGAGATCTCCGCGACCGGCGTCCAGATCAAGGACGGAGCGACTGTATACACAGACTTGACGGCCGGCTCCCTCAGCGTCGGCGATACGGCCAACGAGCACGTCCTGGTCAACACCAGCGGCGTCGCCCTGCGGGACGGCGCGAGCGTCTACGGCCTCTTCGCGGCGACGACCATCTTGGGGCCCTCGGCGAGTGAGCACGTGGAGATCTCCGCGACTTCCGTCCAGATCAAGGACGGCAGCACGGTCTACACAGATTTGACGGCCGGCGCCTTGTTGCTGGGCCAAACCGGGGCTTCGCAGAGCAATGCCTACCTGACCTCGGGCGGGCTCCAGCTCCGGAACAACACGACGGTCAAGATCAGCCTGGAGGCGGATGGGGACATCTTTGTGGGGACGGACATCTCGGCCGCCGCCACCACGACGCTGGCCCTTTTCACGAACGCGCAGACCTACAACACCGAGGCCGTGGGGGCCGGCGACCTGCTGATCGGCGACAACAGCTCGGGGAAGGCGAACATCCTGTGGGACAAGAGCGCGGGCCAGCTCCTCTTTCGCGGCGGACAGACGACGCAGGCGTACGTGGATACGGATGGAACGATCACGGCTTCTGCGGGTAACTGCCTGATCAACGCCAATGGGTTTTCGATCAAGACGGACACCTTATATCAGCCGACTCGGGCATACCGGTTTCTCGACAGCACGGGTGCGGTGCTCTTCGGGTCGATCTATGGGTTTTATAGCAGCGGGTTGGCTTCCCATAGCGTCATCGTTTCTGCCGACACAATAGCGGCGCATGACAGTCTCGCGACCTTTCGGGCAATCGCACCGACAGGGCGTAGTGCGCAAGCGATTCTGTCCGCTCTGTCTGGGGCGACATCAGTCAGCGTGCAAGCAATCGCTGAGTCAGATTTAATCGCCGTCTTCGCTACGACGACCGCTATAAGCGGCCTGGCACAGGTCGGCACATTCAAGATGCTTGCGAGCCCAACCAGCGGCTACCCGCTGGTCTCGGACGCGAACGGGTTGGGCTCATGGAGCCAGGTGGGCGCGACGGGGATCGCCGACGCGGCCGTGACCCTGGGCAAGATGGCGAACCTGGCGGCGAACTCGATCATGGGGAACAACACGGGGTCGGCGGCGACGCCGCTGGCGCTGACGACAGCGCAGGTCAAAAGTCTGCTGGCTATCGCAGCGAGCGATGTCTCGGGACTCGGCACCCTGGCGACGACCTACGTTGCGAGCACTCTTTCACTGGGTACCGGCTACGCCACGGCCGGCCTCCTGCGCTTGCCCAACGATCAGGCCGTGGTGGGCAGAAATCAGCTCGGCACCGGCGACGTCACGATGCTCAAGCTCAACACGAACAATGTCCTCGAGATCCCGGGCGCGGCGCAGATCGGCGGCGTGCTGCAGCTGGTGAGCGATCTCAAGATCGCCGGGAACGTCGGCTTCTATAACACGGCCGCGACGGCGAAACAGACCGTCACAGGGTTGAAGGGGAGCAATGCGGCCTTGGCAAGCTTGCTGACGGCGCTGGCGACGATTGGACTCATTACGGATAGCTCAGGAGCATAAAGGAGCAATCCCATGGACGAGATAGCGGGCATCGCGCGGGGGCAGATCGCGGGGCGGATCGCGGAGCTGGAGCGGGAGCGCGAGGCGTTCGTGGCGCAGGCCAACCAGCAGGTCGCGGCCTATAACGCCGGCATCGGGGAGCTGAGGCGGCTGCTGGCGCCGGTGGCCGCGCCCAGCGAGGAGACGGGGAGCGTGTCCCCGAACGGGGCGCGACCGATCGAGGAGAAGACCGAGGTATAGACATGGACCTTGAGCAGATGGTCAAGGACGTTCTGCGCAAGACTTCCCCGGGGGCGCCCCTCGAGCCGGAGCCGCCGGAGGTGCGGCTCGTGGAGAGCGCCTCGCGGATCAAGGGCGACCCCGTGCGCGTGTTCGAGGCACAGTCTGCCAACGCGCTGTCCGACGTCGCCGTCGACATGCGGCATCACAACGCGGTGCACGTCGACGTGATAGTGACGGGGACGTCGCCGTCGGCGACGCTCACATTGGAAGGCGCGACGGAGGAGGGCGGCTTCTATCAGACCGTGCCCGACCTGGAGGGGACAAAGGCGGGCCTGACGGCGAACACCAGCTTTGATGCGCTGGTTAGCTCGGCCTGGCTCAAGGTGCGGATCGCCTCGATTGCCGGGACCTATGGCAGTGCGCTCGGCTGGACTGTGATCGTGACGCCGTATGTGGCCGCCGGGACCGCGGCCAAGAACCCATTCACGGTCTACACGGCCACGGGAGCGGTCGCCCTCTCCTCGTCGACGACGATGAAGAAGGCGTTTCGACTCAAGCAAGTGACCTGTCATTTTAGTGCGGCCCCGACGACGCAGGAGAATTTCACGGTGACCCTCAACGGGACGGCGGGAGCCGCCTATGACATGCTTCTGCTGAAGACGACGCCGGCGGATACGCAGGCCACGGATATCGTCTACACGCCGGATGGCGATGGCATCATCTGCGTGGCCGGCGACGAGATCGACGTCGCGTTCACGAACACCGACACGCGAACGTACGGCCTCCGTATTGTGTGCGAGGAGCTGTAATGAGCCTCTGGACGAACGGATCGGTCGACGCGGGCACGGAGCTCCGCCGCGTGCGTAAGACGGTGACCTTCAATGGGACGGCCAATCGCGGCGCCGTGGGCGTTGTGCCCCTCTTCACCGTGACTGGGGACGTCATTATCGCGCTCTTGGTGGCTTTCTGCACGGACGATCTAACCGAGGCGACGCCGACGGCCACGCTGGCGCTCGGCGTGACGAACAATACGACATTTTTCATCGGGGCGACCACGGCCACGGGCATCGACGCGGGCATGTTCTGGATCGACACCGGGCCCGATGCGAACGGCGTCGCGCTGCCGGCGGGGCTGAAAGACATCCTGATCACACAGAACATCATCGGCACGGTCGGAGGTCAAGCTATCAACGGGGGCATACTGCGGGTAGATTGTTATTGGCTCCCGCTGAGCGCAGACGGAAACGTGGCCAGTTAGGAGTTGACGATGCCATTCTGGAAGCAATCTCATCGTGAAACCCCTCACATCAAAGAAGACAAGCTCGAGGTGCATGTTGAAGGCGCCACGAATATCTCGGCGGAGGTCGTGAGGCGCCCAGTCAAAGAGGGCACCGTGGCCATGTATCTGGACGGAGCGCCGGTCGATGTTCCGCTGGATGCCATCCCCCGTTTTCAGGCAAGGGGTTTTGTGCTCCAGGGTCCGGTTGATCTTCCTCTCATGGCACAGGAGATCAGCATACTGGTGGCACTGCTAGGGCCGTCTATGGATAAGTTGATCGGGCAGACCAATCGGGATGGTGTGATTGATGCCGTGGCCGAAGGCGAGTTCCACGTCCTCACTCGCCTGTGGACAGAGATCGAGCAGAAATACCAGCAGTTTCTACGTGCCGCGACAGGTGCGTACGAGATGAAGGGGCAAAGCTGATGGGACTGCTACACCATCCTGATATAGGCACGTTTTGGGTGCCGGCGCGATCTATTAGCTTGCCAAAGGCTCCTGCTCATCCGGTGCCCAGCAACGTCGTCGTGGCGACGGTGCGACGCCCGCTGTGGTCGAGCAAGGGACTACTGACTCTACCCAGCGTCACGCACCCCAAGCCCGACTCGATCACCTGTGTACGTGAGCTGCTCCGGCCGTTCCTGAAGGAGCTGGACCCTCGACTCTTCCTGTCCGAGGTGGTCTGGGCATCTATCACGCGCAACGGCCGCGTCGATTTTGGCGGTGGGCACAACGTCAGTCGCATCTTCGGCACCGTGGGTGCGGCGCTAGGCGTGGGCATCTACTTGGGGATCGCCAGCGCTGACATCACGATTACCACAACAGACCGTTCCCTGGGGAGCATCACCGTCGCCGTCACGACGAACGAGTTCACGACCATCGGGCTCTCGCGTGCGACCGCGACCGTCCAGAACTACGTTGCGGCGACCTCTCTGAACGGGACGTACTCAACGGACCTGTACAAATCGTTCTCCGTGACCGGCACAGGGACCGCCTACGGAGGGGGACTGTTCGACAGCGCCACGACGACCACGAACCCGCAGTACATGCTGTGCGAAGACAAGTGGGCGACAGCAGCAAGCGTGATATCAGGCGACACACTGAATGTCACCTATACGTATACCAACTAGTACTGTAAGAGGAGTGTAGCACATAATTGTCTTGAACAAATCCCAACGCAACGCCGGAATATACACATCTCCCAACATGCCGAATGTAGGATCGATTGCTGACATCAGCATGTCGGCTTTGATGAACCAGGCGGACGTAGATAACCCGGCTCTACTACTGCGTATGACCATAGAGGGCTCCGATGATTTGGTGAAGTGGGCGATAGTGGATTCGATTGTCTGTCGTGGTGGCCCACAAACAGGAAGGAATGGGCCGTTAGGCCCGCCGAAGTCGAGTTATCAGGCCACTATTGGATGGCCTAAACACGTGCGTGCTGTTGTTGAGACCTCTCACAAAATATCGATTGGCCTTGATGTGGAGATATCCTAAATGGCCATAGGCTTTGACGCCGTAACGGGCTCGACGTACTTCAACGTCACCTCGAAAACGTTCGCACACACGGTTGGCGCTGCTGGGGCTAACCGTCTGCTGCTCGTGGTCGTCAATCACTACAACGTCGCAGGTGACTATGTCTCGGGCGTTACATATGCCGGCAGTGCGCTGACCCTATACGGCCAAATCAAGAATCTAACCTCTGATATGGCCGAAATATGGGGCTTGGTGGCTCCGGCTACCGGTGCCAACAACGTGGTTATCACGTTCGCTGGCACGGGCCAACAGGGAGAATGCGCAGCACTCAGTTTTACAGGAGTAGACCAAAGCACGCCTCTTGGATCAGGAACAACGGGCACAGGTTTCAGTACGGCTCCCAGTGTGACGGTCACATGTGCTACTGGCGACTGGGCTGTTGACACGCTGGCATGGTACAAGGGAGGTGGCGCAACCGCCACCATGACTGCCGACTCAGGACGTACACAGCGTCATAATTCTGGCGGTGGTGATGAGGGTGGTGCAACCTCAGAGGATCAGAGCACCTCGACCAGCGAGGCCATGAACTGGACATTATCTGTCACTGCCGAGTGGGCAATGGTCAGTGGTCCGATCAAGCCGGCGGCTGGGGGGACAATCTACGACAAGACCATCACCAACTCCCGAACCATCTCCACCAGCGCCGCGAGAGCAAAAGTTGCTGCCCGTGCCGTCAACAATGCCCGAACGATGGCCAGTAGCGTTGGTCGGGTTGGGACGTTCAACCGACTGATCAGCAACGCGCGAACGATGGCCAGTAGTGTGGCTAGGGCGAAGGTCGCCGCTCGCACCATCAGCAGCGCTCGAACGATGGCAAGTACTATCGCTAGGACTGGGACGTTCAACCGAGTGATCAGCAATGCGCGGACCATGGCCTCTTCTGTTGCTCGCGCCCTAGTCGCGGCGCGTGCCGTGAACAACGCACGCACCATGACGAGTAGTGTCGTCCGGTCTGGAGCTTTCAACCGGGCCATCAGCAACGCACGGACGATGGCCTCGGCCGTTGGCAGGGCTCAGGTTGCAGCTCGTGCCGTCAGCAACGCCCGGACCATGGCAAGTAGCGTAAATAGGGCGAAGCTTGCTGCCAGGACTCTCTCAAATGCCCGAACGATGGCGTCTTCTGTCAGCCGAAACGGCATTTTTAACCGTGCCGTGAGCAACGCGCGAAGCATGGCCTCTTCGGTAACACGTGCGCCTATTCGCACACGCGCGATCGCCTTTACTGGCAGCGTGGCCACTGGAGTCGTGCGCCAGGGAACGTTTGGCCGAACGGCGGCCTTCACCGGCAGCGTTATGTCTTCTGCGGCGCGTGTGCTGGTGGGGGAGATATTGTCGAAATCGAGCGTATACCGCTGGGCCGTCAGTCGACGGCGATGATAACAAGAGAAGGAGAATCTATGCGCACGATCAACCTGAGCCAGCGGGCGGCCCGGATGCTGCGGGAGAACCTGACGAGCAGTCAAGAGGGATATGATTATGTCGACCTTCTGCGACTGGACCGCCTGGCCAAGACGCTGACGGGCTTGCAGGGCGAGTACGCGGACGGGATGGCCGAGCTGGGGCGCAGGGAGCGGCAGCTGCGGCGGCGCATGGCGCGGGCGACGTCGCCGGCGGAGCTGGAGGCGGCGACCAAAGAGCTGCAGGGACTGTTCTTCGAGGCGGAGGACCTCAACGAGGCGGGGGGGCTGGTCGAGGTGGAGCTGCAGCTCGAGGAGGGCGATTATCGCCTGGTGCTGGACAAGCTCGAGTCCGTGGGTCGCTGGATGGGCAGCGACGAGCTGCGCCACCTGGTGATCGGCATGGTCGAGGCGGTGAAGGGCGCGACGAGCGACGAGCAGGACGCGCACGTGAAACCGTTCAAGAAGCGGGATCACCCGGCGTGACGGGGCAGTGGACGATGTCGACGACGTGGACAGAGTGGACCGAGGACGTTCGAACCTTGAAACGTTTGAACGGGAGTTAGGACGATGGGATCGATTAGCCTTGTCGATTTGATGGGCGCCTATTCGGCGCTGGAGTTTGGCGTGAAGAACGACGCGGGGAGCGACCAGGGGCCGGCCATCAATCGGGCGCTGCTCATGATGGCCGCCATGGGGACGCCGAATGGGACGCTCTTCTTTCCGCCCGGGACGTACACCATCCGGACGACGGTCTCGCATCCCTCCAACGTGGGGGTGGAGGGCTTTGGTAGCGTGACGGCCTTCCGCCTGGGCACCGACGCGCACGTGGACGTGTGGAAGGCGGACGGCGTCAGCAACATCCGGCTGCGCAACCTGCGCATCGACGGAAACCGGGCGAACAACGCGAGCGGGACGCGCAACGGCCTGTGGCTGAATAGCGTGGTGGACGCCTGGATCGAGAACGTGGAGTGCGTGAGCGCCCGAGCCGATGGGTTCCGTCTCGACGACTGCGAGCGCGTGGAGCTGAGCGGCTGCAAGGCGAGCGACAACGGGCGGCACGGCATCTCGCTGTCGTACTGCGTGTTCTGCCAGGTGACCTCGCCGCGCTGCTACAACAATTGCCAGGTCTCCTCGGCCGGCGCCGGCGACGGCATCAACCTGGAGCTGCTGTCCGGCTATAACACCATCGACTTGCCTGTGTGCTACGAGACGGCGCTGGCGGGGGACCTGCAGGGCTACGGCATCCGCGAGGCCACGGGCGAGGGCTGCTATGGAACGAGCATCGCCGGGGGCGCCCTACGCGGGAACCGGACCGGCGCACTGTCTATCGAGAGCAGAGATTCGACGGTCTTCAATAGTGAGGCCGTGCGGTATTTGAGCGCGAATCTGACGAATCCGACCTAGCGGACGGATTATTTAGGAGGCAAGTAAAGTGGCTGCGTCACAACCGGCTTCGATTGGGACCACGCCCGGAACTGCCGCGCCGGCGGCCCTGAGCGTGACGGGAGCGACCGGGGGCAACACCTCTATCGCCACGACGGGGGTCGGCGGCGTGGGCGCGGCGTGGTCGCTGACAGGGGGCATAGGCGGGACGGCCGCCTCCGCGAACACGGCGTCCACCGGGGGCGCCGGAGGTGCCCAGTCGATTATCGGCGGCACGGGCGGCGCGGCGACGAACGCCAGCGGGACGGATAACGTTGGCGGAGCCGGCGGTGCCCTGACATTGACCGGCGGCGCGTCGGGGGCGTGCTCAGGGGCATCGGCGAGCAACACGTCGGGTGTTGGGGGCGCGGTCGCGATCACCGGCGGCGCCGCGACGGTGGCCACGGGCACTGGGGCTGCTGGAGCTGCCGGCGGAGCTGTTTCCCTGACGGGCGGGGCTGGGGCCCTTGCACTTGCCGGAGGGGCGGCGAGCGTGATCGGTGGACGTGGTGGAGCCACGGGCGCGGGCGGCGTTATCACGATTACCGGCGGACAGGGCGGAACCTCCAGCGGAGCCGGAGCCGCCGTGGTGATCACGGGCGGGGCGGCCGCGGCGGGCAACGCCGTGGGCGGCGCGGCCAGCCTGACGGGCGGAGCTGGAGCGGGGAGCCAGAATGGCGGCGCGGCGAGCTTGGTGGGCGGGGCTGCCGGGGCCACCGGCGCGGGAGGGGCGTGTCTGATCACCTCGGGCGCGTCGACGACGGGGACCTCGGGCGCGATCACCCTGCAGGTCGCGATCGCGGGCTCGGCGGGCGCGGCGGGCGGCCTGGGCATCCTGGGCGGCGCGGGCGTCGGGTCGAATAACGTGGGATCGACGATCACCATCACCGCGGGCGCCAGCGTTGGGACAGGCACCGGCGGGGCGGTGAACATCACGGCGGGCGCAGGTGCTATCGCAAGCAATGCGGTCGGCGGGGCTATTGGCATCACGGCGGGCGCGTCGGGCGGAAATCAGGCCGGCGGCGCGGTGGCTATCGCGTCGGGCGCGGGAGGCGGTGCGACGGGCGCGGGCGGCGTTATCACGATCACGACGGGCGCGGGCGGGACGACGAGCGGCCTTTCCGGGGCTCTCACCATAGCGACAGGGATCACGACGGCCGAATCGACCAGCGCATCGGGGGACGTGATCATGCAATCCGGTGCGGGATCCAACAGCACCGGCGGGACGGCGGGGGGCGCCTCGGGCGCTGTGACGCTGCGCTCGCAGGCGGGCGGGACCACGGCGACCGGGACCGGCGGACTTGGCGGGACGGTGAGCATCACAGGCGGCGCCGGTGGGCTAGCATCCGGAGCAGGAACCGGCGGAGCGGGAGCTGGTGTTAACATCACGGCGGGGGCTGGCGGAAACGGCGGCACCGCCTCGGGAGCGGCCGGAGCGATTGCCCTACTCGCCGGCGCGGCGGGCACGGGCGGGAACGTGGCCGGTGGCCTGATCAGCCTGACGAGTGGCGCGGGCGTTGGCTCGGCGGCAGGCGGAGCGATCACGGCCACGAGCGGCCAGGGCGGTGCGACGGGCGCGGGCGGCGTTATCACGATCACGACGGGCGCGGGCGGCAGCACGAGCGGGCTCTCGGGAAACCTGACGGTAGCGACGGGCACGACGACGGCGAGCTCGACCAGCGCATCAGGAACGATCACCGTCCAGTCCGGGCTCGGCTCGAATAGCACGGGTGGAACGGCGGGCGGCGCCTCGGGCGCGGTGA
>Ga0209341_10000521_pt1 | contig 39885 bp, 63 predicted proteins | sample RifCSP13_2_FD_184020 | JGI IMG/M metagenome (GOLD analysis project Ga0209341, IMG submission 184020) | Soil microbial communities from Rifle, Colorado - Rifle CSP2_sed 13_2 (SPAdes) (version 2) | ecosystem: Environmental > Terrestrial > Deep subsurface > Rock core/Sediment | place: Rifle...
ATATCCGCTTTCAGCGCATCAAAGTCCTTTCCAAGCAGCAACGGAAACAACTCGGCGATAGGATGAAAGGACAATTCTGTCGTCATCCCTGATTCCAAAAAAAGAGGCCCCGCGGCCGTCCCGTGGAGTGGGAGGGGTGGACGCCCGCGCGACCGCGGGAGCCTGTTATCGGATTGAGGTTGCGAGCGCCCACGTCCCCATTATCGACCATCCGGGCGCGGGGTCAAGCGTCAAAACGGGATCGGATCATCTTCCGCCGGCGGGTCCGGCGGCCGGTACAGCTCGATCGCCGCCTCGACCGGGGTGCGCTGGGCGACGGGTGGTGGCGTTGTCGTCGGCCGTTTCGGCGTCGGTGCTCCACGTCTCGCCCAGGCCAGCATCCAAGGCTCCTTCGCGTGGCACTTGGGGCAAAGGGCGTCCGGCGCGTGGATCGAATGCCGGAACGTCTGCCCGCAATCGCATTCGATCCACGCCACGTCGCCGTACGAAATCTGTTGGGTAACGACCTTCACCGTCTCAGATCGCCGCCCTCTTGCCCGGCGGTGCCACTGCGCGGCGCAGGAACCTCATCGCGCGCTCCACGGCGCGATCGGAAAGCAGGCACTCTCTCTGGAACAGAACGTTCAAGAGTTTCTCGTCGAAGCCCGGCAGTGGGGGGGTGGACAAAGTTGAACTTTGTCCTACTCTCTCAAACGTCAGCTTATACCTTGCCAGATGGTGCGCTCGAGTATCGAAAACGTCGCATACGTCAAACATCTTAGTTCCCATTCGTTTCCTTTCTCGTCATGGGCGGCCTGCCCCGACCGCCTTTCCGCCACGGCTTGCAGCCCCGCAGCTCTCGCATCCGGCGCCGGCTCTTCAGAATGCAGCTCCAGCAGATTCCCCGGCACTTCGCCCGGCGCTTCCGGTTCGCCGGGCCGTCCGCCTTCAATTTCCGCGGGCACCGCTGGCAAAGGCCACGTCGCCGCCGCTGTTCCCGGTAGCGTTGGGCGTACGTCAAACTGCCGTTTCCATTCATGTCCGGCCATCTTATCGGCGTAAAAACCGGCGTCAAGATAATTTTTCCATTTTTTCCAAAGATTCTACTTGACAGGTCCAATGGATGGGGTAGGGTTGAGGCGGAGTTTGACGGGAGCAAGGAATCCCCAAAGTTCCCGCGCCGAAAGGAATGAAACTATGACCATGCTATCGTTTGCACCACCCATTCCGCCGGACTTCCGATTCGATTCGACCGACCACTCATACTGGATCGGCGAACGGCAATTGCCCAGCGTGACTACAATCCTCGAAGACCTGGGCATCATAGGCAATGCCTATTACACGCAAGAGTCCGCCGAACGGGGCCGATTGCTGCACGAGTATTTGGCTGACGAAGATCGAAGCGACACGGACCCGATCAGGCACGGCCCCGGCGAAACGATCGCATGGAGTAAGGCTGCGCGTGAGGATCATCATTGGGCTTGCCTGGAAATCGAAACGCCGCGATATCATCCGCTGGGCTCCTATGCGGGCACCCCGGACCGTGTGATGCGCGATCTAGATGAACCGCGCTTTAAGCCCTTCGTCGTCGAAATTAAAACCGGCGCGCCGTGCCGCTGGCACCAGTTGCAGGCGGCAGGCTATGGTTCGCTGTTCGATCCGCCGTTGGAGTTCGTCGTCGTCCATCTGCGCGATGACGGAACGTACCGTTACGCCGGCCTCACGCTCTACGAGCAGATGCAGGCACGGGAGACCTGGGAGCACTGTTTAGGAGTTTACCTATGGAAACGTGCGAAATAGTGGACATTGACCAGCAGATGCAGGCATTGTCCGCCCTCGCACGAAGGGCAATGGCTATTTCGGTAGCTACGCTGAGCGAAGCCGAATCGGCCGGACAAGTGCGAGGCGAGATGAAGACCGACCGCGCCAAGTGGGTCGCGTGGAACGCGGGGCCAAAACAGAAGGCGCACGAGCTGCACAAGTCGCTCACCGCCCGCGAGAATCAGGGCCTCAAGATCATCGACCAGGCCATCGGCATCATCGACGACAAGCTGAGGACGTTCGAGACGGAGCGCCGCCGGAAGGCGATGGAAACGCAGCGGCTTTTGGATGAGCAGGCCCGCAAAGTCGCAGAGGAGCGGCGGCTGGCCGAAGCCGAGCAAATGGAGAAGGCGGGTTTTGCGGAGCAGGCCGCGGCGCACCTCGAAGCACCGCTCGTCGTGGCCGCGCCCATCGTGACGGTCCCCATACTCGATACCCTTTCGTTCGTCGATCGCTGGACGTTCGAAGTGGTCGACGAAGCCGCCGTACCGCGTCAATTTTGTTCTTCCGACGACAAAAAAATCCGCGCCTACGTGAACGCCAATAAAGCGAGCGCGGCGATACCAGGAGTGCTGATTCGCAATGTCCAAGACCCGAGAAGCAAAGCAACCCGTACCATCCAAAGCTCTGAGTCCTCCGGCGGAGCTTTCGACTATTGATCCCGCCGAGCCGATCGTTTTGCCCGGTCGGCCTGACAGCCTGCAGGTCATGCTCAGCACGCAGCTTGACCGCGCCATCGCCACGGCGAAGGCATATCCGCGCGATCTTAAAGGCGCGTTGGCGACGGCCAAGGCGATGGCGATCTACACGCCGGAGTCAGCTCAGATGTGCTGGTATCGAAAGCCGGTCGGCGACGGTAAAACGGCGACGGGTGGTTCGATCCGTCTGGCAGAGATTCTCGGCGTATGTTGGGGCAATATCGACGTGCGCCCGCCGATCGTCGCGGTGCACGAGCGACATGTGGAAGCCTCCACGACGTGCATGGACCTGGAACGCAATACCACATGGCCCGGCTCTTGCGTGAAGTCGGTCATGTACTCGAAGAAGGGCGAGCGCGCCGGACGTCGCTACTCGGACGATCAGATCGCCGTCACCGTCCAAGCCGCGGCGGCAACGGCTCGCCGCAATGCGATCCTGGCATGTATCCCCCGAGTGTTCTGGGAGCCGATTCTCGAAGAATGTAGACGAGTAGCGGCGGGGGGCGTTAAGGACGTGAAAGCTAGCGTGGCTGCCATGCTAGCACACTTTGAGAAGCTCGGCGTCAAACGTGATCGCGTGCTTGCGGCCGTCAATCGCAAGAGCGAATCGGAAATTGTCGCCGATGATCTCGTTGACCTGCGAGCCACGGCGGAAGCAATTAGAACCGGTGAATTGACCGTCGCCGAGGCGTTCCCGATCAACGGTGAACCGGCCAACAAAGCAACGGCCTCGGCCGCTTTCGATCCCGGCCGGGCGCGCCTGGAGATTCGCGCCGCCTTCGCTAATTGGCCACCGCTGCAACAGGTCGCGTTCCTGACGAAGTGCGGCGTGCAAAGTATCGACGAAATCGCGGGAACGAATGACGCGGAGAAATTGCGGATAGCGCACGAGATCATGGAGCCGGGGCAATCCGAGGGCGCAAGGACCGTGGAGCAGGAGCAACCGACATGAGCAACATTGATACTCTTCTCGAAAGCATGCACGGCGTTGTCAGCGAGACCGACTTCGACGCTTGGCTACTGGACTGGGCCAATAGATGGTCAAGCGACTTCCCGGAAGAGATAAGGACCAATTTAAGAGACGCGGCCCTACACTCTGCCCAGCTCGGCGCAACGGCGATGCGTTGTTACCTCCACAACTGCGCCTTGGTTGACGGCCTGTTCAAGGATGCGCTAGAGGTGAAGACGTGAAGGTGTGGATAACGTCTAGCGAATCGGACCCCTGGATTCGCATAGAAGTTCAAAGCAGAGAAGAAAAGAAGGTGAACCGATGACGACTCGTAGAGACGTGCCGGACGGCGACGGCGAACGCCGGGGTCCGTGAATCCCCGGCATGAGCGTGGGCGGCGTAGCGAGCGGTTCTACCGGGCCGCTTCCCGACCGCAAGGCCGGGCCACGCAGTGGTTCGTGGGTCGTAGTGACGGAGAAGGGTCCGCGGCCCTCTATCTCCGGGTTGCAAAGCCCGGCCACGAAATGGGGCGGCGCCAGTTAAAATGTCTCGATCGGCACTGGGTCCCTTGCGGGGGGCCTCAACTGGCATGATCGGCCGTCCCTTAAAGTTGGGGTTCGCTTGACGACCGGACGTAAGCGGCTCTTTGGAACGACCGTCTCAGTACGGGAGCCGGCCCCAAACGAAGCCAATGGCCGAAAAGAAAAGGCGGGTCCAGGTGACGGCGGGCAGGCTGATAACCAGCTCGCTTCGATCTGCAAAGGTCGAGCGCCGGGTGGGGCGGCGCGAGGAAGCCCGAGTCGGTTCTCGGTGGGCTCTCGCAACCGGCCGCCCCTTGAAAGTGCACTAGCCTTGCTGGCGACTTGACGTTAAGGCGAGTTAACAGCGAGCCTGATCGGCAAGGCGTTACGTTGGCTTGGGGCAGTAGCCAGCATAATCTGCTCCACTGAAATTCCGTGTCGGGCGCCGGCCTGCGGCGGTGCCACAGGAAGCCCGTGGGCGTTGTCCCGTTTCCGGCGACGGGACAGACTTTACGCCACAAGAGGTTACGATGCTGTCAGAACTTGATAGAGACGATTGGGCCGCGGCATTCAGCTACGCATGTGGCGGCTCTAAAGCTTCGGGTACTTATGGCAGTGGTGTACCGAGCGCCGTAGGTCCAGGCATACCCGTAAACGCCGAACCCTTCACGCGTGAGTCCGTCGTGGAAATCATTGCCACATCGGACGGTGAAAATGACGAGGCTGATTGGATTGGCGTCTTTCGACTTGCCGATGGCCGATACGCTTGCCTCGAAGCAGGCTGCGATTACTCGGGCTGGGGCTGACGGGATTGGGGTTCGTCGGCAGTTGCCGATACGCTGGAGAACATCGTCCGTTTTGGATTGAGTCAGGGAGCCAGATGCAGACTTGGCTTCCAATTGCCTGAAGATGAAAGGGAAACGACATGAACAAATTGCTGTTTGCTCTTATCCTGCTGGTGTTCGGCGGCTGCCTTGCGGGCTGTTCCTCGCACGTGAAGTCGCTTGGCGCTGCGGGGAAGGACCCGCTCCTGCACATCGAGGCTTTGGGCTGCAAGGTGACCGTCTGGCCTTGGGCCGTGGAATTCGAGCGTGACGAACCGGACGCGCCGGTGACGGCGCCGGGAACGTAACATGACGCTGGACGAGTTGCGCAAACAGATTGGCGACATCCGGGATTTGATCTTAATGGGTGCCACAGAAGATGTATTCGACGCGCGAACGGCGACGAAGTTGACCATCTCGCTTGGCCGGATTCACACGGAGTTCAAAGTCCAGGCGCAAGGACGGTTGGACGCTCCGGTGGTACCGCCGCAAACGAAACCCGACGACTACCCGGAAATCAAGGCAGCGGTTCAGGCGGGGTACAAGAAACACCAGCGAAGGATAAGGGATCGGGCGCGGCGTGAACGGACGAGTATCCCGGTAACGCCGCCGGAGATGTAACGTGGAAATGCCGAAACTTCTAACCTGCGACGGTTGTGGGCGCTGGCCTGAACTGACGATTGCCGGCTATCGTCAATTCGGTTGTGAAACAGCGTGGCGATATCGCCTCGACTGTCGGTTTTGTCTCAAGAGCGAATCGGGAACTACTGAAGAGAAGGTCGTGCTTCGCTGGAATAGTGAATACGGTAAACCGGATGCGCCAGCGGTATCGCCTACAACCTGAGAAAGACCATACCATCGGCAATTTGTCCATGACGTGTGTTCTGTGTTGGCCAGGGATGGGAGGCATGGAGGCCGGTGCCACGGATGGGCGGGGGCGGATGCCGGAATCCGTCGGCCCCGGAGGGAAGGTGCCGGGGCGATAGAGGATGACATGAGGACCGATGATGAAACAGAATCTTAAATTGATGCCCTGCCCGTGGTGCCACTGCGCCGTAAAAACGCACAGAGCGCGCCACTGGGCTACGGGCGATAGAGGCTGGTACATTGGTTGTGAATCGTTGTCTTGCAAAATTCTGCCGCGAACCAACGCATATCAGACGCGAGAGGAGGCGATTGAAGCGTGGACGCCGAAGGAGGAGCGCCGGAACAAAACCGATGTATGATTGATGATGATTAGCTAAGGAAAAAAAACGATGAACCAAGGTAAACTACTCGTACTCGCACCCGTCGCCATGATCGGCGGATGCGGGATAAAGCTGCCCGACGACGCGGCCAAGGCCCCGCGACAACACAATATCGTCCATGCGTTCCTGTGGTTTGAAACGAATGATGGCTGGCGCAGTGCGGATGGGCGAACGGCTTACGTGAAGCTGCGAATGAGTCCCGCGCTCAAGGTCAACTCCGCGAGGATCGTAGTCGCGTGGCGGGACTTATACGGTACGGTGGCCACGGCACCGCTGGCGACGATTTGGCCGGAGGGTAACACGGTGGCGCTGCTGTACGAATCACACCAGCCGATCGCCCTGCCCGATCCGCTGGCGACGTTCGAGTTCTGGGTCCCCGCCGATAACGCGATCGGCGGCGAGGTCTGGGTTGAGGATGCGGCGTTCGAGATTCGCGGGCACGGGGAGGTGCTTTGGGCGACCGTGCCGCCCATTTTCATCGCGGCACCGAGGTAGCTCCATGGATCGAGTAGAACGGATGATGGCAAAAGCAGACGCTTTGGGACTGCAACCCGCTTCTCGCGGTCTAAAAGAATATCCCATTGGTTCTAATATTTGGTTCAGGTCGCACCGATCGCGAAAGTGGTATTTCGGGACAATCACTAATTCATTACTATCTAGGGGACGGCGCACTTATCCGATGGTTCAGGTCAATTTCTTATGGGCTTCTTCATTATCCAAACAACAACCTGACGGCCTGTGTATTCACAGAGTGTCACGCATCTGGTCAGGCCGTCCGCATCCATGCCGATCTTGTCGCTGGCATGATCGCAAAAAATTAGACGGCACATTCGAGTTGCCGGATGAACGGAAATGGGAATCAAAATCGTAAGCGACGTGGCGCCGAGGTAGCCATGATTTTCCATCCCCAACTTGGCCAGCAGGTGCGAATCCATTACGCCAAGCGAAGCGCGCAGCACATGCCGCTGCATGGGCGCCGAGGTACGATCGTTGCAATCGGCAAGGGGTTCGGCCCCCGCAACGTCGGAGTCGTACTCGACGGAAGCCTATTCGTAATTCCACGAGGCAATCTCGTTCCAGAAGAACAGGAGATAACGTGAATAAGTGTATCAAGTTAACAGATGAACAGACCGAGAAGCTGCGCCTTTGTTACGATGAGAATAGTGCCATTGGCACGATCTTGGGGGAGGCCGTCGTCGCCGCTTCGATGCAGTACGCCAAGAACCGCGTGGGGTTCTGGAATGAAGTCGCGCGACTGGCGGGCTACGATAGCATGAAAGCGATGGAACTTGCGGGCCACCGTCCTCTGATCCATTGGATCAGCGGTGAGATCGAAGTAAGGCCGATCCCCGAACAAGCTCCGCAAACGACGGAATCCTGACGTAAGCGACGTGGCACCGAGATAGGAGACCCTTATGAGATCATGGTTTAAGGTTACGTTACCCCAATGGGTGGCGTGGAAGTTGCCACGAACCGTTGTGCGTTTCGCGGCCCTACGCATGTTCGCCCACGCGTCAACGACGACATATCAAAACCGCACCCCTGACGCAATCACTATCTGGGAAGCATTGGAAGCATGGAACAGACCTTGGGGCGGGACGTTCCCGCCGGTTGATAATCAGTTAAGGAGTGAACTATGAGACTGTTGTGTTTTGCGGCATTGCTCGCCGCGGGCTGCTACGGAGCGTTGGAGAACGAAGACAAACTGCAAGCGACCATTGCAAACGCGGAGGCGACGGCAAAAGTCGAATGCAGCGATTTGGCGGGAGGCGGATGCGTCCTGAACGGGGAAGGTGTTGAGGCGCTCACCGAATGGTGCTGGTGGAACGATTGCGGCGGCATGTGCTGCACCGACGGCTGGGACGGCGACTGCGTTCAATGCACGTGCTGTGGCGAGTCGATTTGGCCGATTGGCCGTACAAGCTGCGGCACTTCGGGTTGGTATTGCGGCTCAAAAAAATGAACCAAGAAAAAGGCGGCGGCGCTCGGCGCTGGGATTCCTCCTCTTTCTCCGGCGCCGGCCCGCCGTCTCCGACCTTGACGTGATGAGGCATTCTTATGGCCAAACCGAAACATGCCGGCCAGTGGCCGCTCAACGACATTCTGCGAGCGTCCTGCCGAGTAGCCGGGGTTGGGATAGACGATGTATGGGCGCAAAAGAAGCGCCATGGGCGTTGGGTGTTCTGCTACAAGCGCCGTGACGTTGCGTTTGCTCGTGAGTTGTACGCCGCGTTCGGTCACGAAGTCGCCGGTTATTCATGGCCGTGGCTGGCCGCGCACCTTAATTGCAATCACACCACTTTGCTGATCGCGGGCAGGAGGGCGCTGGCGTATTGCGGTTGGCCCGAGTGGCGGGACAGCATATCAGAGATACTCGGCCCGGTGGAGGCGGCGGAAACGGAGACGATGAAACGTCCAGTCTCGGCGATTCAATGACGCGCGACGACGGCAGTTTCGGCGGCGGCGAACCGTGCCCGGCGTGCTGCAATCCGCTTACTCGATGCGCGGCGTGCCGTGAGCTATTCTGCAACGACTGCGACTTCGCTTCTCCTTGCCCGCCGCCGAACGATTGGTGCCCGAACTGCCTGACGCCGGAGTTCCTGGCCGGCTGCCTCGAAGTGTTGGATGAGTACATGGAAAAGGATTTGTAACGTGCTGGTGATAACCCGACACATCGGAGAACGATTGCGGATCGGCCCCGACATCACCATAACGGTGGTCAGGTGCGGCCGAGACGAGATTCGGCTGGGTATCGACGCGCCGCGAGAACTGGAAATCGCCCGCGAGTTGTCCAACGGGGAATGGTCGCGTGGACCGGAGCTGCGCGGCGAAGGGAGGAGTCCATGATTCGTCTTGAACTCTCCTGGCCCCCATCCGCCAACAAACAGTACGGCCTGCGCGGCAACCGGCCATACTCGGCCAAAGCGGTGAAGGCTTATCGCAAGACCGTGGCCGCGATCTGCATGATGGAGCGCGTCAAGCCGCTGGAGGGCGAACTCATCTGCGGGCTGCAACTGCATCCCCGCAAGAGCTGGCCGGGGGACACAGACAATCTGTGGAAGGTGCTGCTCGATGCGCTCCAGAAGGCGGGGTGCTACAAGAACGATCGGCAGATAAAGACCCAAGTTCTGGATGTCTGCGCGACGGAAGATGAAGGCCGCATTTTATGCGTTCTTTATCCCCGCGCCGGCGTGAAGCGGCTTGAGTTGATAGTCGGCAAAGGGTGCCTTATACACAAGACATAACCGCCCCGCCCGGCTGATGCCATCGACGCCGCGATTGCCTGGCTGACCGCCTTGCCGATCAATCTACCCGAACCGGAGATATGCCCCACAGCTTTCGGAAATGTAAATCTCCTTTGGTTAATGGGAGACTACGAACCGACCTTGACTTCCGCAAGGACGGGAACGTAAACGTCTTGCTAACCGTAGAGAACGTCAACCCAACGAAAGCAACTATGGCGATAATGGACTGGCTGGCGCCCAACCGCGACGATTTCGCACGATCCGCAGACAGACCTGACTTCTCGGCAGATCGTAGCGGTGCTCCAGCTTGATAGTCAGCCCGATCTTGCCCGCCAGCCTGCGCATCGACCGTCGCAATTCGTCGATCCACACGTCGCGGGGCATGACGATGAACGGGTAGGCTTCATCTACCGCCGCCCCTTCGCTGAGTGTCGTGTTGTCGCACCGTCTTACAATTCGCATCCTGGACACCAGTTCCTCGGCGCACTTCAGCACGGGATCAGCGCTCAGCACGCGCATCTTGGTTATCAGCAACCCCGCAAAGTACAGCAATGTGTCGTCGGAAGTATAGCTCTCGTGGCCGCTGGGCATAAAAATGGCGGCAGAGACGATTAAGGACACTAACTCCCGGCCCGTGCCGGACTCACTCGGCCCCCCGAACCTGCGTAACAGGAGCCTCGTTCGTTGCCAACCTACTGCCGCCGCTGATTATAGGCGCGTCGAACAACGTCGGTTCGGCATGACGGAGGCAATGCGGGCTGAAAAACAGGGCCTCCCGGTGGCGATTCAGTTTGCCATTGCCGTTGCCCAGGTTCCCATATCCACCTTTCCCAGAATACCGATGCACCGTCCATCCTTCGGCGATCAGCGAGTCGTGCTCTTCGTAGTAGCCCGCCAGTACGATTCGATGGTCCTTCCGGTCTGCGCGTTCGCGGCACCATTCCCGAACGTCGTGCGCCACGGATGCGTCGTCGGTACTGTACAGGCCCATGTTGCGGCCGCTCTCCAGTGAATACGGCGGATCGAAAAACAAACCACAAGTGCCCACGTCGGCCTGCCAGTCGCCGCCGCACACCCGCGACCAATCTCCGCACACCACGCGGACGTATCGCAGCCGTTCGGATAATTCACGAAACCAAGCATAGAGATTCGTATTGTAAGCCTCGCCTACGCCGCGCCGCGAAGCGGCGTCAGTGTCGGCAATCGACTTCCGATGTACGCCTATGCCGCTGTCGCTGATGTGCGGTATCTGGCCTTTGGCGTGTACGCCCATGCCGCCGTTGCCGATGTGCGGTATCTGGTTCGGAGAAATCAGTCCATGCCCGATCCAACACGACACCGCCCATATCCAGTAACCCGCCAGCTTGGCATCGAAATAGCTATCGTCAGCGCACAGGCGTTCCAACAGACTGACCGTCTCCAGGTTCAACTTCGCCTTGCGGGCGATCAGATCGGCGTGGTTCACCGGCCAATCGCACCATCTGGCCACCGCATCGGGATCGGCCTGCAATGCCCGCCAGACGTTAGCAAGGTGCCCGTCGAGGTCGCAGACTGTCTCCGTGTGCGACGCGGGATCGAAATCGGGGCGCAACAACAGTACGGCCCCGGAACCGAAAAACGGTTCGATGTAGTGGGCGGGCCGGCCGAGGGCTTGCCAAACGAGCGAAGCCACGGCGGACTTGCCGCCAAAGTAGGGGAAGGGGGCTTTCACGCCGCCATTCTAACCGCTCGGCGCGTTGAATTCATCCAGCTTGGCGCGGGCCTGGAGCAAAACTTCCAAGGGCACGGCGAGTTCGCCATCCAGCCAGCGGACGTGCCCGTTCGGATCGCGGCACGCGGCGAATGCGACTTGGCGATCGTTCCCGAAGTAGACCGTCCAAGCCGCCCCGTCGTGCTTCAGCTCAATGCCCACCACGTTCCCGGCGACCGAAAAAGACGGAATCCCCGTGAGCGCGAAGCAACTGTCGCTTGATCTCATTCCGACCCCGCCTTCTCCGGTTCCTTGGCGTGAAGGAATTCACGTATCTGCCGGAGGTCGGCAAGAATCTCGGCGTGCATCTGCCTGATCCCGTTCACCGCCTCCTGAAGGGCCGCGACGTGCGCGCCCTGGGCGTTGACCCGCAGCACCATGTCGTTGTGCCGTGCGGCAGTCCATTCGATGCTGTCGCGCATCCGGCCTTCGATGGCCAGCATTTGGCCGCCCATGTCGCCGATTTTCCTGCCCATGTCGCCGATTTTCTGATTGACCTGCCCGGCGGCAAAGACGATCGCCAAGACGGCCAGGACCAGCTTGATCCATCCGTTGCCCATTACGTTCTGTATCCGCGTCGTTGTGGTCATCTAAGCCTTGTGTCGGTTAACCAGGCCAACTGATTTTCGATAAACGGCTTCGTCTCGTTGTCGGGAATGGGCAATTCCCGCAATTTCGTCTTTTCGTCGATGGTAATGAGCGACCTCTGGCCGTCCGGACCAATCCGTATGATGATTGCTCGTTTTTCGTAGACCAATTTCAGTTCGGCGCAACCGTCCGAAGTGAAAAATCCAGCCGAGCGACAGGTGCCCGGCAAAGAGTCTAAGGTCTCGCGGACTGATTCTGCAATCGCAATAAGCCGCCTACAAGGCACAACCGGCAGAAGGTGATCGGTTTCCGGGTTGGGATCCAAAACGTCGCCCAACAGTTCGAGCTTCAGCTTGTCGATAACGTCGATCTCAGCCACGGTGACGATTCCCAGCCTGCCACGCCGCAAAGTCCCGCAGGTCCACGTCGTCGTCGAAGTCTGAATCGAATCGCCCACAACGGAGGATCGCAACTTGCAACCAAGGATCACCCCTTCGCTGCGTGACGGTCAAACTCCGCCCATTCCAATTAAAGCCCTCGATCGGTCCGCAGAGGCTGATCTGCACGCGCTGTAGCGCAGGCTTTCCCGGCCCGTTCAGGCAAGCGATCATGTCGCGCGGCAACTCCGCATAATCGACGGAGACCATGACCTGCCCGAACGCAAGCACAACGGTTAGCAGCAGCCGAATCACGTCTTGCCCCCGTTCTTGGCGTATAAGCCCTTGCGCTGGGACCACTTGCGGTCGGCGTACAGAAACAGGGCGCTGCCCACCGTCGCCCCCAGCAGACCGGTGTTCGATTGTGCGGGCGGCAAGAGCGGCGGTAGCACTTCGTTGACGATGGCCTTCGCCGCATCCGTCATGGCCCCGGCCAGCACGCCGCGCATGGAGACGCACCCGAACAGGACGACGCCAATCGCCACGATCAAGGCCACGATGACCAACAGGATCAGCCGCTTAGTTTTGTTCAGCAGCTTGGGATTTATCACCCGGCGGCTTCTCCGGTGTCGGCGGTGGTGTCGGCGGTGACGGCGGCTTGGGCAGCGCGGCCAAAATCACGTTCCACGCCTCGTTGATGACCCGCGTATCATGGCTCGTTACCGTGACGATCTCCGCGAGTCCCCGTGAGTTCACCTCCACGCGCTGAAGGTTCACGTAGTGTATCAGCGCACGGGCAATCTGCTGTTCTGCGTCCTTCAGTGTCATGCTGCGACCATCCAATCAACGGCTAGCAAATCGTAACTGTAACCGCGCCATCCATTAGATGCGTGGTCCGCCGAAAACTCCGCGATAAACGCATCTTCAAGCCCGGCATCCAACTGGAGATACAGGCCAGGACGCCAGCCTTGGCGTCTCACCCTGCCGCCCGCCTTCAAGACGCCCAGTGCTTCATCGAATCCGAACGTTTCACCGTTCACGGTGCAATCCCGAACCAGCCGAGGAAGATCAGGATGAACGGCCAGATGCCGCCGTTGAAGATCGCCGCCAGCAAAGCCAGAAGTTCAGTCGTTTCCATCATTCATCCTTTCAAAATTGGAAAAACAGCCACGCGACCCATCCTATCGCCGACAGGGCCATCAACACAAGCACGGCCTCGATGCAGCGTTCGCTGAAGTCGGGCCGATGGTCCAAGAATTTGCTCATCAACTATACCACGAACGGATACGTTCTACGTCGTCGCGTTTCCTCGATGACCAGACAGCCGTACATGTCATGCACGTGCAGATCGTAGTGTACCAACGGCGCCTCCCGGTTCTTGCGGAATCCGAGTTCCAGCCATTCGTCGATCAGGGGGCAGTAGGGATCGGCGGCATCAACGTAGTGCTGATACTGCTTCGCCGTGGTGGTGAGATTCACCGTAGCCGGGGTATCGGTGGTATTGTCGGTGAATAACTGGTTGAATGGGGTCCCGCCGTACTTGCCCACGAGCTGTTGCGAGCCGCCAAATCCCGTCCCGCGGCTTGCCACCCACGCGCACAGCATTCCCCGGATCGTCCCGGTCACGTCGACATTGTTGCGCGGACCGGGATAAGACCCGTCCCACGCCGTCACCCCGCCCGATCTGACTCCAGCCTGGGTGTAGGTTCCCTTGGTCGTCGAATCTTCAGGCACGTCTTTGATGTTGTCCCACGTGCCCGCGTCCAGCGCACTTCCAAAGTCCGCCGTGGCCGACGCCTGGCTCCAATTAAACGCCTTGAGCACCAAGTGCTTGTTGATGGCCACGGGATAAGTGTCGAACGCCGCGCCGTCGTCCGAGTAAAGCAAAGGCGACAAGGCGAAGTAGTTGTGCCGTGCGTTCGCCGCCGTGTGCGAGAGGCGGACTTGGCAGGCGCTCGGACCGTCCCCATCGTCGAAGTCGCCGCTGCCGGAATCGACTAAAGCCCCGTCGTGGTACACATAGAAGTTGGAGCTGTTGGCGATCTTGAACTTGATGGCTATCTCATGCCATTGATCGACGGCCAAGGTCCAGTAGCCTTGCTCCACCCCGGCTGCGCTGACCACGGTGAACGTCCCGACTTCTTTCCGGCGCAGCTCTAAGTGGTGCCCGCCCGCCGTGCTCACGCTGGCGATGTCGTTGTCGCCGTCGCCCGGTTCAGGCAGATCGTCCGGCCGAATGCGGAGATACAGAGTGGTCCATTCCGTCGCCGACAGGGCCACGTACTTGGTTAAGAATATATCCTTCCACGAGAACTTCGCGCAGTAGGTGTTTCGAGGATCGGGCGGCGCCGGCGTAGTCACTATACTGGGCGTGGGCGTCCCGCTGCCGTATTGATTGGCGTTGAATGCGTTGTTCCCGCTCTCACAGGTGCCCCCGGCTTTTAGCGTCTGACCCATTACGCGGCCAGCTCCCCGCAGACCGACCAGGTGTCGGTCGCCACCTTGGTCATCAGCCACCGGGCGTATTGACCGGCGGACTTCAGATGCGACGACAGCGAGTGCAGCGTGACTCCGCTGCCGGGCGTGATTGTCGTCTGACCGGCTCCGACTTGCTGCCCGCCGATGGACGTACCCACGGGGAACGCTACGCTGCTGTTGGGCGGAACGGTCAAGGTGTTCGGACCGGAGTTGTCCACGCGCACCAGTTTACCGTCGTCGCCGATGACCAGCGTATAGTTCGCGGTTCGATCGTTGATCTTGACGTGTAGAATCCCGGCCACCAAGTCATTGAGCAATGCCTTGCGATGCGCCGTAGCGCTCGCGTCATACACCGCGACGTAATCCGCAGCGCCGTCCAGGGTCGATTCCGCGGTAAGTTCGGTGATGTCCAAATCGAACGTGCGGTTTGCGGCCAGGGTTCCCCCGCCGGACAGACCGACGCCGGCCGTGAAGGCGACTCCGCTGTGTGCCACATGTTCATCGGCGACAAAGTTCGTAAGGCCGTCGTGGTCTACCGCGTCGCCCCCGCCGGATGCGTGGCGTGCCGCGTGCGCCGCCACGTCCACGCCGTCCACCGTGCCGCCCACGAGAATTGAACCATCCACGTCGAGGTTGTGGACGCCGGCGCCAAGGTTGCGAATCGTCGTGGTTACGTTGGTTGTGCTGACGTTGAATAGATCAAAACCTTTGGCACCCTTGGCGATAAACGATATGCCGATATCCGTATCGGTGCCCAGCGCTGCAAATCCCGGCGATGCGGTCATCGCCGCCGAGGACAGTGCGACGTAATTCACGTCCGAAACCGCACCAGCAAACGAGAAGATAGTTGCGGCGCCGAACTTAAAGGCACGCAAAGCAGCCCCAATGTCCACGTCCCCCGTCAGCGGGCGGCTTCCGTCCAAGACGTAGTAGCCGAGGTGGTCCGCCACGTCGCCAAGTCCCCCGATGGAGCCGTGGTCGATGGCGGATTGCACCACGTCGAAGGTCACGCTATCACCGGCCGCATCGCCGGTAATGGTGATTCGACCCGAAGGGGCGAGCAGTTGAAGCGTGTCCGTGGCCGTGTCCGCCACGGGATCGGTGCCCGCCGGACAGTCGATGGTGGTAAAGGAATTGCTGGCCCCCCCGCCGCCGGCCGCCCACTTCAGACCCGTTGCCGTCGTCGAGTCGACGGTAAGGACTTGGCCATCTATCGTTCCAACCGCAAGACGGATGAGCTTGTCCACGTCACGAGCCAGGATGTCGCCTTTGGTTGTCGCCACGCCGTGCAGTCCAGCGCGGGTGATGACGGCGTAGCGTTCACGGAAGGCCGCGATGCCGATGGCCCCTACTCCGGCTTCCGCAGTGTTCTTGGCGCAAATGCGACCGATGTCCGTTGAAACCATCGCCAAGTCGAATCCCGTATCCCCGCCACCGATACCGGACGAAAGAATCTGCGGCGGATCGGGACTTGTATTCCCGTCAATAGTTACATAGTTATTCCCGCCGCTTCCGGCTCCGATCTGACAATCCTTAGTCCCACTTGCGCTTTGGAACGTCGTGTTGGGGGTTTCGACAGTCATGCCCCCAGCGGCCTTCAGCATTAGAAAGTGGCTGGCTGTGGCACTGGGTTGTTCGATATAAACGTCAGCATACTGAAAGCTCAGCCGCGCCGACGGTCCACCTGCGGCAAGCGCGGGCATGAGCAGATTTCCGGCATCATCCACGTCGATAAGGGTTTCTTCGATTTCGTTGGTGGCCACATTGCCGCGGATGAGTTGATGCGTGCCGGATAAATTGCCGAAATTTACCCCTCCGCCACCACCCCCGCCCGCCGGGGGGGCGAACGTCACCGCCGGCGCGCCCGCCGTTTGTCCGCTACGTAACAGGTCCGTCATTGGCCTAACCAGTGCAAGCGATCGCCCGCGCTCGTTGGCGAACCCCACACCTCGAACAGGTCCACGTTCGTCAGCCGGATCACGTCGCCACGCGAACTCGTAACCGACAGCGGCGCGCCCGCCCGCGACGCCGCCGCGCTGGATACGTTATAGTCGCCGACGTAGATCGTGCCCGCGTTCCCCTGATCCGCGTGTACGTCGATCCACGCAAAGAACTGCGGCTGATCCGAGAGCCGTTCCCGAAAGTTCGCCGTCGCAAACGTCTTGCCGCCGGATGCGATCATGCCGCCTGCCCCACGTTGCGAAGGTCGATCGGAGCGTTGGTGTACGTCTGGACGCTGGAGTCGTAACCAATAACCTGAGCGCGCGGGCCGAAATATGCCGTCGTTATCGTTTTTGCTACAGAGCCAAGCTCAAACGTCCCATGCGCGTGCAGGCGCGTGACGTTCACCCCATTCAAGTGGCGGTAGACCCCGCCCCCTTGAAGAATGGTTGTCGCTACGCCGACACCGCCTACGGGCTGAATGATCCGACCCGCCGTCTGTTTGATCGTCGTCGCCGTACCATTCAGCGTGAAGTTGCCACCGTCGACGATGCAATCGGTCAGCGTACCCCCGGCTTGCATGTCAAATACAACGTCATTGGCTTGGTTGGCAATGTAACCGATTTCAGTCAGCGCCACCGTTCCGAGCGTCGAGTCCAGTGTGACATTGCCACGGGTCGCCATGATTCGGGTTATCGTGTTTCCACCAAGGTGAACAACAACTGCGTTATTCGCCGCCGCAATGTACACGTCACCCGTCGTGCCCGCCGCGTCGGCGAACCAAAGCGGGGCTACGCCCTCGTGCACGATCTTGCCCGTAACACTACAAGTCAGGAGGTTGGCTGGTGCGCCGATCTGGCCGGTGTATCCCGGTTTAATCCGAAGCTCAAGAATCGCGGCAATGGCGGACAGGTTCGTATCGATCACCTGAGATTCGCGATCGCAGACCGCGATATCCCCTGCCCCCGGCGCCACGCCGCCGATCCAATTCGATCCCAAGTTCCAATCGCCAGTTGCGCCTTTCCACGTCTTGACAGCCATTACGGATACTCCTTGCGAAGGTCTACGTCTAATACACTCGGCGACCATTCGCCTTGAACCGAAGCAGCGCCTAAAACTTCGCCCAGTTGTCCTATGATGATTCGACCAAACGTCGCCGGGAACTGCGATCGGCTCATATCGAACAAACCGCTGCAACGCAGTTCAGTCGGCGAGCTTGGCGTCGCGGTCGGTTCCCAATGCATGCGCCCCGCGGAACCAATTGCAATCTTCGTATCAACGTGCAGGTCCCCTGTATGCAACAGAGTTCCGCCCTGTATGTTGATAGGTAAAAAGCTGATGTTGCGATTGCAAACCATTTGTCCAGCATCGACATCGATTGTCGCTATCAAAGGCCCGGTGCCAGCGTTGATAATCACGCTAGCGCCTGGGCCATCAAGTTTCAGAAGAGCATTCAGACCTTGAATCGAACCCGTGTTGAGCACGGTCAATGTCCCACGCTTGACGAATACGCCGCTCACTATCCCGTTTACACCAGTGTCGAGATTTATTGCTCCCGAACCATCTAGAACTATCACAGTTCCAAATGCAGTGTATATACCATTATCCTTATACCAGAATGTACCACTCCCGCGATGAATGATGCGAGCCAGCGGATTGGTTTCAATGGAAGTACCAAAGATCAGGGGATTGCCCGATGCGCCGATGTTCCCGTTGTACGCGGGATAGATAATGATAGCGTTCAGCAAGGTGTCCCCCGCCGTGATCCGGTCGAGGTTCGTCGTCGCCGATACCTGCGACTGGCCGGTGAACAGAGCCTTGTCGCCCGCCTGCGGTCTGCCGCTCGGCAACCAGCTCGCGTCCGCCGCCCAGTCGCCCGTTGCACTCACCCATCGTTTGTCAGCCATATCGTCACAATGAATCCAAAGTACGCGCCAACCACCATACCCAGCGCGACCAGGCTGTCCTACTGTGTCCTTCGTTCGGCCTCCAGTTCGCTACGTCGGGTGGAATGGTACCGCGATTGGGTATCCCCACCAACCTGGCACGACCTCCTAGTGATTCAATCTGCGCCACGATTGCGGCATACCAAAAGACCAGTTCCCGCGACCATCTGTCAGCATTCCAGAACGAACTCGGGGACCATTGAGGCACATTCCCATCCCACTGCAGAATGACCGTATCAGTGTCTGGAACTCCGGCGGAAATAAGCGGGACCGTTGCTGATATCCATCGCTGTGCGTGTCTGTAATCGTCGGTCCAACGATCGAACCGGCTGTTAAACACGCTTCCGAATGGATTGCCTAAGCTGTTGGGAATCGTAGGCGGATAAAAGAAATGGCTTGAATCGCCCGGCGGTTCACCGACCGGAAAAGTCATGTCCTGGTTGACGAAAACCGAACCTTGCAAAAGAGGGACGGGTTGATCAGGGAAATGATTACGATGTCTGGTTTGCCAAGCCGCAAAACTTTGCTGGTAAGACTCTAAATCAATCGCATAGCCTTCGTGCATTTGCGGCGGCGCGGTGAATGCCCACGTTCTATTCTCTAATGAGGCGCCAAGGTTGTACGTGTTTGGTGCGATTCGTGCTTGTTCTTCAGGCAACAGGTCCGCACCTAAAATTGTAGTGGAACCCATATCAAACAAGAAAAGATAAACGTTTCCGATCGGTACGTCGATGATCGGCGCACGCTCCACGATCACCCGATCGTACAGCCGCGAGCGCGCGTAGTCCGTTCCGAGCCTGTCGGCCATCGGGGCGTCAAGATGGCTGTGTACCGTGGTCACTACGTTCGCGGCTCCACCCACAGTTGCGCCCACGCGCGGGCGTCAAGGTTCAAGTCCAACCATTCCACCGGCACGGGTACGGGGCGATCCGGCGGAATGGCGGGCAACGTGATCCCGGTAACTTCGACGCCGACTTTGGCCGCGATGACAGGCATGTCAGCACGCCAGCGGGGAACGATAGTCTGCGATTCCGTCGCTCCGCCTTCTAGCGTCGCCTGACGGTCGAGGTATCCGCTATAGAAGTAAGTAATGAACACATTGCTGGGAAATGCGATCCTCTGACTGTGGAACGGCGTCTTACGCAAGATGTAAGGCTTGGCCACGTCGATGAAAGTGCCGTCCGCGCGACGGCATATCAGAACGTCGGCGTCAACCGCAAAGAGGGTGAACTTCTGAACCTCCAAGCCTGCGCTGGGCAGTTCCACCAGCCACGCGCCGCGTTCACGACGGGCGGTGAGAAACTGATCCTCGATCGTCGGTCCCGTGGCGTCCCACTCAAAATCTTCGTAGTCCGCAATCGTATGGCCGAAGTCGGGGTAGGCGGTAATGTCCTGTTCGTGATTGGCAACGTCGCCAACGATCTCGTACCGTCCCACCTGCGGCTTAGCGTCGATGTATTTCACTTTGCGAATTACGAGGGACGGCGGGATAGACTTCAGGTCACGGCGAATCAGGACGACGGGAGCGAGCACGCTTCCCGTTCCCGTTGCTGCCCCGCGACCCCGAAGGTCCGGGCGCACGCCCAGGTGCATCGAGGTGGCAGTCTGGTATTTGTAGAGCGGCGCAACGTACTGCGCATGCCACAAGACTTCCGTTCGATGGAACAGTTCGCGCCACTGACGCGCCGTGATCGCTTCCAGACCGGGGCCTGGAGCCGCTTGCGGAAGATGGAAGGGTACTTCAGGCATCAGATCATCGGCTTGAAAATGTCAAACAGCCCATTGATGTCAGCCACTTCGCCCACTCGGAAACCCGGTTCTGTAATGCGGTTGCCATCGAAGAGGACGAAGCCCAGCGTCCCATCGTCCGCCTCGAAAGTGTGAAAGTTGTCGGGCGTAATGTCCAAACGCTCCGCGGACCACAAAAAGGAAAGGGACACCGATGCAACCACCTTACCCGATGGCAGCCCAATCCGCGTCGCCCTAATCCCCGGTTGCGGAATTTGATCGACCACAATCTCTTCGCACTTGACGTGGCCCGGCGCTGCGCCCAGAAACTTGAATTTGTTTATTCTCTTAATGTATGGATCGGCGAGCGCCACGTCGCGCAAGTCCAGCAGACAGTTGGCGGTCAACGTAACCGATCGGGCCGGCACGTCCAACTCGTAGCCCTGCGGGATTCTCCGGCCCGTCGCTACCAAATGAATATCGGTACCCTCGATCGTGTACGGCGGGAGGACCGGCCCCACGAAATCATCGGGGACAGGCTCGTAGATCGCGGGGCCGACAATGCGCGGCGCAAAATCGTCGCCGGTCAATTCCTGGATCATGTGCCGCGTGATGCTCGTGCCGCGGGACTGGAACGACCAGCCCTGGAAACCGGGCGTTTCCTCGGGCAACAGATAGTCCACGCCGATCCAGTGACACATCGAGCTCTCGGTACGGACGATCTCGAATCGCCGCGCCGTCGCCCACGATTCGTGCCGGTGCCGTTTCCCCCAGAAGACGCCGTTGCGATCGGCTTGGAAGGCGGGGATAACGTCCTGGTTGGGCTTGTCGAGCTTGACGTAATACAGCTCGCCGCGGCGGAAGCCGCGTTCGCTGAGCAGGGTTCCTTCTTCCCCGCGTACGTCACGGATGATTTCCATTAAGCCGCCAGCCCCGTTTGCCTCGTGTTCGCTTCGATCTTCTTCAATGTGGCGAGGTGCTCCTGGCGGAAGCGGCGCTCTTCGCTCACGCCCAGAGTCCCGGCCAACGCCGCCATATTCGTGAAGGCCGTGACCGGCGTCAGACTACTGCGGCCTCCGAAAGCGGGGTCCGTGCGCTTCGTGACCGCCTCCGGCTCTTTGACCTCTCGAATCCCAGCACCCGCGCGCAATGTTTCAGCCTCTTTGACCGTGATGGCACCGCGCCGCTCCCACTCTCCAATCTGCTGGTCCATCAGGGACCGGGTTCGCTCCTCGGCCCGAATACGGGCCAGCGCGTCGTGCGCCGCCATAAAGGCTCCGATCGCGGTCTGCGGCACACGCAATTCTTCCTCCGCCATACGTTGCTGCGCCTTGATTCTTTCAATTTCCAGCACGAACGTTTTTTGCTTAACGTCATAAATGAAGTCGGTTTCCTTGGCGATGCCGGCGAGAATCATCAACTCCTTGCCCAGCGCCTTGTTGATCTGATCCTGCTGATGCGCGGCCTCGGCGCGTTTCTGGGCAATCCGCTCCGCCGTGGCCTTCTCCCGATTTTCACGCTCCGCCGTGGCCCTGTCAGCCACGTCCGCGGCGATAGCTTCAATGGGTGTTTCGGGGAATGCGGCGCGCAGTTTGCGGACTTCGGCCTCTTCCGCGCTGATTCGCCCGCGCGCCACGTCCAGGAGGACGTTAGTTTCCCGAACGCGAGAGTTCCATCGATCCTGTTCCGCCTCCACGGCCCGCAATTCGGATGCGGTATGATCTAGCAAGTCCGCCCATTTCAGCAGCCCCTCGAAGGCATCGGCAATTTCATTCCGATACACGATGATGCCCAGGATGGCCGCGCCAACGCCGACCATTGTGGCTTTCACGCCCGTCAGTCCATAAGCCGCAATGCGAGCGCTGTATCCCACGTTGGTCAAGGCGGAGGCGAGATTGCCCAGTTCGCCCGGCAACAGATGGCCGATGCGCGACATGATCCGCAGGTCGGTATTCAGCATCTGAAATGAGACCGCAGCGCGTTTAGGAGCTTCACTTAGGCGATTGAATTGCCCCACCATTTGCGCTACCGAGCCCTGCGTCATTTGCTCCGCGACTTTGATCTGTTCGCGGAATCGCCCATTCTCGGCGCGGATGATGAAAACCAGGTCGCCTACGGTTTCGCTTGCTGGCATGCCGCCTCCTTGAGCAATCGGATTGCCGTGGCCGGGGTCAATGCCATCGCTTCACACGGGGTCATCTTGTAGTGCCAACAGAGGGTGGTGACGATGCCTTCCAGGGGTCGGTCGTCTCCGCTCGGCCGTCGCCAGCGGTAGAGTTCGTAGGGTCCGGGCCGGTCTCGCTCTCCTCGTCGTCCATGCTGTTGATCGCGGACACGATGCGGGTCAAGATCGCCACGTCGGTGGCGGGAAGCTCCTGCACGTTCTTGAGCGTCAATTCCTTGTGCTTGTGGCGCAGCGAAAAGAACAGAGTCAACAGTTGCCCGTCGATGGTCTGGAGCATGTCCTCGTACGTCACCGGCGCGATGGCCGCCTTCGCCACGGCCTCGCCCAATGCCGCATTCTCCAGCCGGTGGGTTTCTATTCGCGGGGTACCATCCGGTTTGTTGAGGATGGCGTTGATCCTACGGCTGGTCAGTTCAGCGGCGATCGCGGCCCGGTCGGCGATGGTCAGCGGCGACAGAAACCAATCCCGTCCGGCAATCTGAATCCGCAGCGGGTGCTCCAACAGTTCCATTCTCGACATAGTTAAATCCCAACAATAATGATGTCGTAATCCAGAGTATTGACGCCCGAATCCAAACGAATCGTATCACCCGTGCCCGGCGTCACGACGTACCCGTCAACCGGAGACGCAAAGTGCAAGACGCCCTTGGGGCCGATGATGATGTCGTCCGTCGCCATAGCGAAACCGGGAATCACCGCCGGCCAGAAGGTACCGTCCACGGTCAGGTTGAATCCGCTGGTAGTCGCCCGGTTGGCGATGAGGATTTCGCGGATATTCAGGAAGCTGAGGTTATTGCCGAAGGCATCCTTGGGATCGGTGCCGCCGGCCAAGTCAATGGTTTCAGTGGCCGTCGCCAAGGTACGGCGATCGGTGACGTATTTACTGGCTTGCTGCGCGCCGCTTCCGTTGAGGTAGCCCCGGCCGAGCGTCGGGATGACCAGATCGATGAGAACCGACGGCGTGTCGAGGTCCAGCGGATTGGAGTACCGACCCGCGAATCGCGTGCTCACGACTAATTCGTTCAACGTCGGCATAGTTCATCTTATGATCCGGCGACATGGATCAGCGCCCCGTCGCCGCGTCCCGCCAGCGTAAACCGGGCCTCCCCGTTGCGGTCATAACTGACGTTCAGCTCCTCGATAACCAGGTTGCCCTTGTAGTCGCGGCCCGATCCGTCAATTGGTTTCAGGAACGCCAAGGCGGTTCCCGCCCGACCGTGCGTACCGAAACCAACGTTCACGTCGAAAGCATTGGCCGAATCCAAGACCCCTTCGGCGGTTAGTCGCCAGCGCGCCGCCGTTGCTCTGGTCGTCACCCATGCCCCCCATTGACCGGGCGTAGTGCTCGTCGTGTTGACCACGGCATCGTCCTGCGCCGGGAGGATTTCAGTCATGTCCGAGCTAGTGACGAGCGTGCCGCGCTGGATGTGCGCGACGGCAATCGGCGTGGTCCCGTCGCTCATGCTGATGGCGCCCGTCGGGATTTCGATTGCCCCCAGAACGCCCGTGATTTTGGTCCCAATGGCCATTTAATCAGCTCCCGTCTCTTCGCGGGCGATCGCCGTCGCCCGCTTGAACCAGTCATTTCTACGCGCGAAAAGCGCCAGACTCAGCCACGGCCTGGGGGCCATGCCGGGAAACTCGCGGCTTCGTTTTTCACGATGGGCCTTCCGGCGCCCACCGCGACCGATGGGAATCGGCAAGCGACTCGCCGGTTTGGCCCGGCCCGCGGTCCCTGTCTCGAGCCAGATACCGCGCCTCATCACCCGAACGTCTATCGCCCGGCCCACGGGCCGAAACTCGATACTGTCGGCGAATTCGCCCGTACGCCGCGCGGGATAGGTACCGGGCTTCGATGCCGGCGGGAAGTCCTTCTTAGTCACCTGGGCGAACGTGTAATCGTGCATCTCCTCGGCCAGGCGGCGCATGACCCGGCTGACCACGCGGTTGTTCCGCGACAACACGCGGTCCACGTCGAATCGAACCTTCACGATGACATTTGGGTTAAGTGCCATAACTAAGCGCCCTGCTCATTTCAACCCAGGCGTTGAGCATCAGCGAGCCGGTCCAAAAACCGGCGCTGTCGGCCACGGGCCGGACCGGCGACAACTGGCCGCGAAAAGCGCTGATCCGCACCGCGTCGCCGCCATAAACGCCGCCCTCGAAGGTGTTGGCCAGCGTCTCGATGAGCGCCGCGCATCGGCGGCCGGACGTGTCCTTCACCATCGCTGTGAACGTGAACGTCCAACGGCCCCAGTCGTCGTGATCGTCCTGTGTATTGGCCGCTTCGGTCTGCTGGATTTCGACGGTCACGAATGGGAAGGTGGTTTGCTCCTCGCCGACGCGATAAAGACGACGACCGAGCAGCTTCAGCCTGCGGTTGGCGTCAAAGCGGTTACGCAGTGCGCGGAAAATCTGGTTCATCCATATTTCGCCTTGAGCGACTCCGGCAGTTCACTGCGCCGCGGGTCTTGGCTGGCGACGTACACCTCGGCGACCACTTCGTAGGACTTCGGAGCTTCAGAGGGCAGTTGACGCCCCATCTGCTTCATCCAGTTACACATGGCGTGCGGGTTGTCGATCCCCGGCTTGCCCGTCAACGCTTTCACGCAGGCCTCAATGTCTTCAGGCATCACAGTTGATCCATTGACCCCACGGCGAAACTGCGGTCCGGCACGTCGCCGCCGCCGCCGACGCCGACCCGCGCGAGACTTTCGCGCGGCGAGGACTCCGGCGCGCCCGCCGAAGGCAAAGCAGCTTTACCATCAGCGATATCGCGCAGCAGGGTCATGGTCTGTTCATGGGCCTCGGCGATCATCGCCGGGACTTCATAGCCCGGACGCCGGGCGAGCCGATAGGCCGCCAAGTCGCCGGCGTGGCCTTGCAGCCACGCGGACAGACCGGCATCGGCCGTCACGATGGGAACGGCGGTCACGACGCGGAGGTACATATCCAAAGTGGCTTCCGCCTCGTTGATGGCCGCGTCGATGCGGGAGTCGGACGGCAGACCGCCGCCCTCGTCGGTCAGATAGGCCAGGTCCTCATCCGACTCGTAGCGGGTCTTGAACTGTGCGATGGTGATGTAATTGCTCATCCGCTCCGCACTGTTTGCCGCTCGGGCGAAGTCTTGTGCTTCTTCGGAAGCGTGGCTTCTACCTCCGCGGCTTCGCGTCGTAAACGATCGAATCGCTGAGCGTCGCCGGAGGGAGGCAATGAGGCGAGAAAGCCTTGCTCGTCCTGGGGCTTGGCGCAGAAGTCCGCCCAACGTCCGAACCACAAGCTCTTTGCCTCGGCCCCGGTGTGGCGCAGCCTGCTCTTAGCGGGGTCCGCCACGCGCATCCCAGCGTCCGTCACGACGCTGATCTCGCCGGCGACGCCGCGTTCCACGTCGCGGGCCGTCAAGTCCGCAACCGCCAGAGTCTTAAAGTGCTGAAACGCACGATTAGAACCCTCTGGACTCCAAGGCTGTCCCGTCTTTCCGTCGATCGGCATCGATGATTACTCCTAGGTCGCCGTGAAGGTCACTTGCACGCAGCGGAGCGGGTCGCCGTATGCGATGCGGTAGCGCTGCCTGATTCGTGCCACGATGCCGCCTTGCAGCACGACCGTTCCCTTGTCCTCGAGTAGATCGAGTTGCGGAGGCGTGCGCTGTTGGTAGATGAGCGGCCGCCCCAGCGCGTCGCCGACCAGGCAGACGTACAACACGTCGGTGCCGTCCGTCAGTTGCGACAGAACCCGCGGTTCGTAAAGGTTCTTACCCCACACGCTGCTGGTGTTGTTGATGATAATACCGCCCGCGCCATCAACCGCCGACTTTTCGTACTTGGGGGGAATCAATGCGATGAGCTTGCCCATCGCCTGCATGTTGTAGCCGCTGTTCCCCTGATCGTCCTGATACGAATAGGCGAAGCGCGTGGCGATCTGCATGCCGTTCAAGAAGCCCGCCGCGCCAGGATTATCCACGTCGCCGGTCGAACCCAAGTTGTGACCCTGGATGTTGTCAACGTTAGCGCTCTTACCGATCACCCGCGTGTTGGCGAAGAACGCCACGCCGTCGAACGCCAATCCGGTGGCCCCCGCTTCCAGCAACGTCGCCACTTGCTTGTCCTTGAAGGACTCAAACGCGAAGGCGGCGTTCCGCATTTTCTTTGTAATCAGGGCGTGCTGATCGTCCTCCATCGTGGCCTCTTTGATCAGCACGTGCATCGTGGCCTCTTGGTTCACGACGTTATAGGAGAAGTCCAGCAGCCCGTCGAAGTTCACGTCGGGCTGGTCGATTTTGGGCTGCGGAGTCGAGCCAAGCCATACGTGGGTTTCCTGGCCCGCGGTGCTGGGGACTTCGGTGCACACGTCCCGGTAGACGGCCTTGTATTGCTCGATCGCCGTGTGGAACGTGGCGACCGTGCCCTTACGGGTGATATTCTGAAGGATGTTCGTTCCCGCCATCGGTGAAGCTCCTTACACAGCGCCGCCCGGCGTGTTCATTTGGATGATGGGCAAGCTTTCATTGGGGTCGAATCCGATGATCCGCCCGACTTGCTGGTTGCTGGTCGAGGTCAGAACCAGCGTCTGATCGTCGCTCGCGTAGCACAAGTCGTTGATGTTGGCCTTGGTCGCGCTGGCCACGGCGTGCATGATGATCCCGCCCACCAGCACCTCGACCGTTTTCGCCGCCGCCGCGCCGGCCGAGTTGTCCTGCTGCTCAAGCGCGATCCCCGTGCAGGTTGCCGCGACGGCCACGGTCGGCCCCACGTCGCCCGATCCATTTTCGGAGACGAAGGCGCCTTTGTAGATGATGTCCGAGGCAATCACGGTGTACCTGGCTCGATACCCGCCGTTATTCGTCGGTACGTGCCGATCCTTCGCTAGTGCAGCCATCAGATTTTCTCCAGCTTCGCCGTCTCTTCGGCGCTCAACTTCTCGAATCCGGCGTCATCCAAAGCGACGTTCACGAAGTGATTCACCTTGCAGTAACCGCCGGCAACGAGCTTCGAAGCCTTGAATTCCTTTACGCTCTCGGCGACCAGTTGAGTTCGTTTGTTCGCCGATTGGGCGCCGTCGGCCCGAGCCGAGATCACTCCGGGCGGCGCCAGCACCGGCAGGGCTTCGCAGAACTGTAGAAGCGTCGCCTTGTCTTTGACTCCCAATGACTTCGCGGCGGCGATCAGCTTCTCATCGTTGGGCAGAATCTTCCCGGCCGCGATCTGTTCGCCGATCAACCGATCGACCTCCTCCGCCAGTCGCGTCGTGGTGATGCCGTCCAGTTCGGCGCGAAGCGTTGCGAGCTGTTTGCGCATGGTCTCGAACGCCGCTCGCTCGGCAACCAGCACCGCGGACTTACCGGATTGCTCCGCCGCGGCCTTCGCGTTCTGGTCGAGGTGCCCGATGGCGGCCTGGAGCACGTCCACTAGGGTCGCATCCTCCGCAAGCCCAAGCAGTGCCCGCAGTTGCGCCACCAGCACAATGTCCGGGGCCATTGGTTCGTTGCCTTTGGCGGCGTCATTCTTCGCGTCGGCGTCGACCTGCGCCGCCACCTTGGTCGTCGTCACATTCATCGTCGTTGCGTTTTTCAATTCTGCGGCCACTCGAATCAACTCCCACATATGGGTCGTCGCCGGCCGATTGGTCAGCGCGACGCTGTGAAGTCGGATCAACTCTTTCGTTTCCAGGTTGTATTGGATGACCGGGCTATGGTAGCGAAATTCCCCCTTCTCGACACGTTCCCGACCCTCCGGCGTCCACTCGACGTGCGTTGCATACATGCCTTCTCCCGGCACGTATTCCAACCCGCCGACGAATCCCGCGGCCGGGGCTTTCGACAACTCTTGGTTTTCGACCTTAACTGTTGCATGGTGGTAGTCGATGGGAATCTTGTTTCCCATCTGCTGGAAGTAGCCGAGAATGCTGCCGGCGCCGGAAGGGGTCAGACTCAGTTCCACGCCCTGAATGGCCAATGGCCCGTCGCGCATGAGCAGGAAACGCTGGGGCGCGGGTCCAACTTCAAAGTTGCCGTTGCACACCACCAGAGGTTGCATGTCGGCGAATTATACCGATTCAGCGGGGTTGTAAACGGATAGGGTGCTTAAGCTGTATGCCGGATTGCATACTGGTGACGATTGATGCGTGCATTTCGTAGGTCGTAAACTTTCGTCCGCAGGTCAAACAGCGGCGACGACGCCACGTGCAGCGGCCCCGTTGGGTGTGAACGCTCTGCACGACTTCGCTGTTGTGGATAGCCCCGTCGCGACAATCGGGACAGTCGGCGCTATCCGCTTTGACTGACATGCACCTGCCCCGGAACGTGATATTCCCAAAGCCGCGTGCCGTACGGTTCGGCGGTGAAGCGGCCGCGGACCGACGACGCTTCGATGGCCGACGTGACGGCATCCCATTCGGCGTCGTGAGCAAAGACGTGCCGTGCATTCAATCCATCGACGGCCCACGCGAGACACTCGCCCCTCCAGTCGTCGTGCCCGTCAACGAGCACCAGGTCGACGGGCGTTCCGTCCGGCGGCTTCCATCGACAGTAGGCGTCCTTATCCGTCACCAGGAAGCGCTCGACGTGCGGCGTCATAAGCACCAGCCCGCGCAGCGCGGCGCATACCCGTTCCGACCAGCCCAGCCATTCTGGGTTGTGCTCGACAACCATGATGCGGGCGGACGGACACTGTTGTGCAAGCCAGATGGTCGAGCCGCCGTCGCCCCAGAGCATGATGGTCGCCGCCTGGCGCGCGTACTTGGCGATCATCTCCGCGTGCAGAATGTCCATGAGGGGGAAAGTCTTGGCCTCGTCGATCCACGTCCACCAGCCCCGCGTGTGGCCGATGCAGGAGTCGAATCGGTCGTTGACCTCCAACAGATCGAGCTTGTGATAGTGGTGGCAACGATAGTCCCAGTGCGCCCAGACCTTGAACCCGGCATCCTTCGCCCGTTGGCAGAAGGCGAGGTCGTGTTCAAGGCACATGACTCCATTATCGTCGAACACGTCATCGAAGGCGCGGGGCATCAACTTCTGCAGCACGCGGCGGGCGATAAGGATGCAGCCCGTGCTGAGGGCGTCCACTTCCACCAATCCGCGCCCCGGCGGCGCCTGTACCAATTTGCCACGCTTGCGGACGAAAGCGGACCAGATGGTCGGCTTCCACCCGTCCACCGGCTTCCACAGCGGCGTAACGCAGCCCACCACGTCGCAGTCGTGTTCGATCAAATCCAATGGGTTCAGGATCGGCGGGTTGTCCGAGTCGATCATGCACAGCCAGTCGTGATCGGTTTCGGCTAGGAACCATTCCGCGATCTCATTGCGGTTCGACGAGATAGGGCGCTGAGCGTTGCGTACCACGCTCACGTCGTGGCGTTTGTCGTGCGAGATGCGAATGAGCGCCAGGGCCAGATCGGCCTCGACCGGACCCCATACGGGACAAGCGACGATGACTTTCGCCATACTAACCGACCCACGACAACACGTTTCGTATTACGTCCACTAGGCCAACGACAAATACACCCAAGCACATTCCAACGCCAAACGCAACGGCAAGGGCGCAACTTGCGACTTTCCAATCGGACATTGCCATGTCTCCACTAGCCACGATCACTTTCGCCACGTCAGGTTTCCACCCGCGCTCCCGTTCCCTCCGAGGGTACGGGCAGCTTGAGCAAATCGTAGTACTGGGCCTCGTCGATCGGCAAACCGATCTCGCGAGCGAAGCGGAGTTTCTCCAGCGCCAAACGCTGCTCGTCCAAGTCTTTGTCCTCCGCCACGCGACGCCAGAAGTGCGGCACGGGCACGGACTGATTCGGCCATTGGAACCGACACATCGGTTCAAGCAACTGCCGGCGGATCGTGCGTGCCTCGTGCTGAATGTCCGACCGAGTGATCGAGGCGCGCACGTTTTCGTGGACCTTCCCGAGCGCCAGGCTGCCGACGCTGCCTTGCGTGGTAGTCAACGTCTGGCCGAGATAGAGTACGGTCATCTTACTTTCGATCCACTCCACGAAGCCCTCGTAGGGCTGGCTCTGCCGCGCCGCCTCGAGGAACTGCACGTCTACTTTGTCCGAAAAGATACCGTAGGTGTCCGTCGCCATCTTCTGGAGCATCTCCTCGACCTTGACGTGCTCGCCCGCCATCGGCGTACCCGTGATGCGGGCGATGCGCAGGGGCATACCGTATACGTCGACGAAGGAACTCCAGGCGGCCAAGTTGAAGTGCTTGAGCACGAACAAGGTCGCAGCGGCCCGCGTCAGCGTCACCCGCAACGGGAATCCAGCTCGGCTGTTCGGTTTGTGAACGATGAATTTGGGCGTCTCCGTCTTGATCCCGTAGAGTGGATCGTCATCGGTCGTCAGCCACACGCCCTTACCATCGGGTCCGTCATTCAGCCGCGTGCCGGGCACGTCCACGGTTTCCACCAATGCGCCGTGGTGCCAGACCAGTTCGGCAACGGACACACCCGGTCCGACCGCCAGCGCCAGGTGTTCAAGTGTTTCAGCAAACGTGGACAAGTTGTCGAGGGTGCGTTGGCAGAAGTCCGCGGTCGCTTTCGCCGCGTCTTGATCGTTCGCCCGTGCATCGGCTTCGATCGACCAGTCCAGCGCCGTCACCGCCTCACGTCGGCGGCTGGCCACGTCCTGGAGATGAGCGTCCTTACCCTCCATCTCCTCGCTCAGCTCCCACGCCGCTGCGTAGTCGCCGTAATCAACCTGCTTCCAGAGAGCACCCAGTCGGCTCGGCGTCAGACCATCGGACAGGTAGCGCCGCGTCACGTCGAGGATTTCGGAGACGTACATTTCACGAGCGAGAGCAGGCATTTCAAAGCTCCAGAAATTCGCGCCGCAGATTCAAGCGGCGCACGGTACTCGGCGGCGCGAGGCCGTACGAATCCAGTCCGGCACACAAATACCGCAGGCCGTCGATGCAGTCAAAATGGCCGCATTCCTCGGAGCGCCGGTAGTCGGGCTTCCCCGTGCGGGGGTGGTAGAACAGTGACGCGGCCTCGATGAGCAACTGGTCCGCGACGGCGGCGAGTACTTTCAGGCGGCCGTTACGCATCATGGTCCGCACGCGATCGAAGGACACTTCCTGGGTCTCGCCCGGCGCGGCGACCAGGCTTACCCGCAGTCCACACCGATAAGCCTCGGACTCCAGGTCGGCGATGGTCTGCGATTCCGCCGGATCGCACGTGTAGCTCCAGTCCATCATCAATTCCCGCGAGTGGTCGCGCAGGAGCTGGCGTGACGCGCGATAGACGCCGACGATCCACAACACCTGATCGCGGTAAACCCCGTGCAGGATGGCGGTTGGATCGTTGTAGCCGAAGTCGATCCCTCCCACACGCTCATCGGCCCCAGTGCTGCCGACGTGGAACGGCAACGACTCGACGAGGCAATCGGGCATATCGGGCAGAACCAGCCCCTGCGCCGCTTCGATGGCCTCCTGTGGCGTGGCCGGGTACTCACGGCCGAACATGTGCAAGCCGATGTCCAAGAGCTTCTGCCGTCGCCAGAGCAACATACCATCGGTGAGCGTCACTCCGTAGCGAGCCGCACGCTCGATCAGTTGTGTTTCTTCATCGTCCAGCAAACCGCCAAGCTCCCCCTCCGCGTGCAGCGCTTCGTCAAAAAACCAGGGTATGAAAACAGGTTCGTACGGGTGCCGGGGATCGTGCGCCGCCTCCCACTTCGTGTAGAACTCTTCCCGCCCCCGCGCCGTGCTTTCCTCGATGACCAGCGTATCGGGCTCGTAAGGAACCGCCTCGACCGACGTAGCGTACGTATCTAGCTTGTTAAGTTTCCAAAGTGCCACCTCGGAAAGGTGCAGCATCGACGGCGTACCGGCCACGGCCACCGACTGGCCGCCGGCGGTGTGATACCAGCACCGCGAATCGAGGTCGTTCACGAGGACGCGCCGCGCTTGGATGTCCGCGCCGCGCACCCACGTGCGGCAGGCACGCTTGGCGATCTCCGCGATCTCCTGCGTCGATTCCGGCAAGTGAGCCAACGTAACGCCGACCTGGTTTTGGTGGTGCATCACCGCGAAAGCCAAGAGCGTCTGTGCGATCGTGGAGATGCCCGTCTTGCGAGCTTTCAGCACGGTGACGCGCACGGGCTTGCCTATGACGATCTGCCGGATCATGGCGTCGAGCACGGCGACCTGGGAGCGGTTGAAGACCAGCGGAACGGCGCATTGCCGTTTGTCACGGATGATGCACGAGCCGGACTCGACCCAGGCGATGTACCCGCCGACGATCGCGGCCACGCCGGGTAAATTGGTTCGCGCCCACGTCTTGGCGAACTCAGCAATCAGTTGGCGGCTTTCCGTTTCCATCGGCTTCCTGATTGGCCAACGAGCGAAGCTCCTGAAGCACCCGTTGCGTCGTCGGCACACCGTCGCGCCCGGCGTCGATGATCTTACGTGCCAGGCTGCTCATGCCGGGCATCTCGACGAGCACGTTCTGTACGCTGGCGACGGTCGGTCGGGGAATGGGGTCGATGCGTTCGATAAGGAGCTTAAGACACATGGCGCGCATCTGCCACAGTTCGTTGTCGTCGAACACCATCCGCCAGATCATGCTCGCCAGCAGTTCGCCGCGAGTGACCAAGCCGTGTTCGGTCTCGATCTCTTGTTCGGCCAGCATCCTGAGATGTGGACTGAGGAGGTCCTTGGGCCGGCCGTTGGGATTGCCGCACTGGCCGGGCTTCCATTTATAAGCCGCTAGATGTTCCGTGACCGACATCGCCAGGATTATATCCCGGAGTGGGGTGTTGTCACGTTGTTTGCAGTCTAGCTGCTTTTCGCGTGGTCTGATAACGGGCGCTGTGGCATACCTTTCGTAGGACTATACCAGAAAAACAGACCTTTAGGCGTCTGTCAAGGGGAATTGTAACAAGAGGCGAGCCGGGCGCTGGCTCAGTACGCAATCCCCACCACCCGGCCGCCCCGTGGCCACGATCGCTTCGTTTCGCGCAGCCTCGCCTCGCCGCGCGTCGCCTTGCTTCGCGAGGCCGCGCACCGATCGCTTTGCTTCGACCCGCGCGGCTTCGCGTGGCGCAGCATTGCAATGCCGCGCGGCGATCGCTTTGCTTCGACTCGCTCGGCATAGCATCGCGGGGCTTGGCAACGATCGCTTCGCTTTGACGCGCAAAGCCTCGCACGACCTGGCAGCGCCCGGCGTTGCGGGGCGTTGATCGCTTCGCTTTGACACGCCTCGCATTGCGTCGCATAGCCTGGCCTCGATCGCTCTGCTTCGACGCGCATAGCAAAGCCTGGCAGAACGACGCGTCGCGGCGCCTTGCACCGATCGCTAGTCCAGCAGCCCGCGTAGCTTGGTGCGGATCGCGTCCACGTCCAAGATGTCGGCGTATCGTGCCTTGAACCGTTCGATATCCGCAAGGCAGTCGGCAATCAGCCGCTCGCGTAGAACGTCGTCAGCCAACGCCTCGGTGGCCAGATAGTAAGCACGATCCTCGCCGCCTTCCTCGGACGGCATGGCCACGTGAACGAACATGCGGTGCGATTCGCCCGTCTCGCCGTTATCCGCGTACTCGATTCGCACGCTGCGAATGACGTTGCGAGCTTGTTCCAGGCGGAATTCCTCGGCTGCTTTCGTGTCGTTCCACTCGAAGAATTCGTGCAGCGGACTGCCGGGGCTGTGGGCGTCATCGACGACGATCTCAGCCGTAAGCCGTCCGCGTTTTCGCTTCAACGACTGAAGCCGCTTTGCCGTTGCCTCAGCCTTCTCATTGGGTAACCGGCTCCCGGCGCGAAACGAGTAAATGATTCGCACCGGTTTGCCTTCGGCCTCGGCCCGACCCTTTCTCCGTTTCACGGGCGGCGGCGCTTCGCCCTTGGTTTGTGTCGTTACCGGCATGTCAAATCCTCGCAAAGTATTCGGCGGTACTGAGACCGCGAACCTGGATGCCTTTCACCATGAACGCACCCCGCACGCCGCCCTTGTCGTTGCGCCAAGCGCCGACGCCGACCTGAAGACCGGCGCGGGTCAGCAGGTTGGCAATCGTTTCGGCGGTCAAGAAGTCTGAATCGAAGTCCAGGAGCAGCGTGCAACGCCACGTCTCGAATTCGGCTCGATTCACGACGATGCTGGCGGATCGCATGTTCTGATTCACCGCTACGTCGGTCCGCAGACGGGGCTTACTCCCGACGATTTCGACGAACTCCTGCGGCGTATAGATAAGCCGCCGAATCTGCGTGCGGGCATAGCCCAGCGTCGAGGCGGCATCTTCGATGGCACGTTTGAAGCTGATGGCTGGGAATCCGAACTTACCGTCCGGCAGCTCGTAGAGCGACGCCTTGAACTCGGCCTGCGGATCGCGCACTTTTTTCGTTCGCTTACGCAATCCCCCCAGTTTCGCCTTGGCCGCGTCTTCACCTTCGGCGGGCGTACTCCCCTGGATCATGTCGGGGCTCTTGCGGTGACTCAGCAGTGAGGTGAGTCCGACGATCTCGATGGACGCGCGCATCATTTTCGGCGCCTGCACCGTAATAGCTTGCGGGCTGTCGAGCTGCTTCAACGCCCGGCCCGTGGTGCGCGTCTTTTTCGCGGCGGCTTCCATCGGTTCAGTCATCGGGTCTAACTCCGCGATGCGGTTGTGCTTTCGTCCGTCCTTACTTTCGCGTATCATTGGTTATCTCCCTGGGGACCAGCCCCATTCCTCTGCCGCCGCTCGCTGGCACCATGCCGACGATCCGGCGGCCTTTCTTTTCATTGGGCCGGGGGGCGGCCGTATGGCTGACCACCCGCCCAGCCCACGTTGGCACCGATCGCTTCGCTTCGACACGCGCCGCGGCGCTTTGCCGCGCGCAGCAGCGCACGGATCGCTTCGCTTCGACACGCACGGCGTCGCTGGGCCGAGCCACGCCTTGCCCCGATCGCTTCGCTTCGACGCGCATGGCGTCGCTACACAACACTTCGCGCTGCCGTTACCAACTCGAAAATAACACCGCCGCCGGCTGGCTTGGATCGGGTCGGATACAGAGGCGCAACCGGCGGCGGATAGTTTGTCTCGAATACCCGATCCATGCTGGCATTATCGGCTCGTGGGGAAGGCCGTCAAGACGTTCCAAAGATTTTTTCCAAATTTCTCCAGAATTCGCTTGACACGTGGTAAGAATGTGTTATAGTTGTGATAGACAAGCTCGGACGGCGAGCTGCAAGAGACATGGAGCAATAGACAATGACAACTATTCTAAACAGCGAACAATTGGCCGAGCACTTTGGGAGAAAATACCGCGCCGGACCGCGAACGATCTACACGTTCAGCCGGAATCATCGGCGCGGGGGCAGATGGAGCTTTGCGTCGGGCTTTGTGTCCGGCGGCGAATATAGCTCGCTCAAGGAGGCTATGCTTGTGGCGCACCGCACACAGGAAAACGATTTGGCTAAGGCTTAGCCGCGTCCAGCCCCGCGATCGGGGCGCAACGGGAGCAAAGACGATGAGATTTACATTGACGATTGATTGTGACAGTACTGCGTTCACCAATGACCCCGCCGGACCCCATGAGGAAATCGGCCGGATACTTTCTGAGTTGGCCGGATCGGGCCAACTACACGATGCGCTTGCCGACGCCGACGACGACGATCCTTTCCCTATTGAATTGCACGACGTGAACGGCAAAAAGGTCGGAGAGTTCGGATTTAACCTTTAACCCCTGCGGCGGCAGGTGAAACAGGGGGTAGGACAAAGTTCAACTTTGTCCACCCCCCCAAGGTGACTATGACTCTGTGCGAAGATACCGACGCTTGCGAACAGTTAGCGAAAATCGCGGCACAGTTGCGGGTCAGCAACGAGCGGGCCGCGCAAACCAACCGGTTACTGGCGCAGATCGTCGGAATCATGGCCATTTATTCGTTCCAAACAGATAAAGCCGGACTTGAAACAGACAAAGAATACGATGAATGTGATAAAGCGCGCATGCAAGCCCAATGCGCCTTGAAATGGAAACCGAATGAAGAAGCCTAAAGCCGTCCAAATCTGGATCAGTGAGGAAGTGCGGAACCTGTTAAACGATCTGGCCGGCATAGAGGGGCGTACCCAGCGGGGCTCTGCCGAGGCGGCAATCCGCATGGCCTATAGCCACGCGGAAGATAACCGCTACCGCCATCGGAAGCAGGACGAGCGAAACGCCCTGGCAAAAACGTCACCGACGCTGTAAACCGCGCAAACAAGGGGTCAAAGAGGGCCTAGGTTGATTTGGCAGGCAATTCTGCTCAAGGCGAGCCGTTGCGTTCAATGGCGGTGCCTTTGCGGCCTCCTAGCAGGGCCTAGATCGCTCTGGACGCTGCCGGGTCCCTTCAATACCCGCGATAGATGGCCACGACCCACAGCCCGATCGAGACGTATCGCCCCCGGCCCTCGTGCCAGGCCGGCCGCCAGACGTGGAACCAGGGCTTACGAAAACGGCCCCAGCGTATAGCCCAGCGCGGCTTCACGGCGTTTCCTTTCGCTTGCCGTCGAGCGCGGCGATGGGAGGACAAAGATTGTCTTTGTCCTCCCCGCAAACCCGCCATGACGGCCATTATATCCTTCTACGGCTCGTGATCCCCGATTGCGAGGGCCTTAAGGAACTGCGCGATGCGGTCAACTTCGGCTGCCCGAAGGTCGCGCGGGATATCAATGATCGTGATCGTCACGTCAGCCCGCAACGGAAACGGGTAGCTTAGGCCGCGGCCGAGCACGTCGGCGACTTTCTCCATCGGCGGCGTATCCGGGCTGCGTGATTCGCGGGGCTTTGCACCCCTGGCGGCGGCCTTCGCGGCTCTATTGGGCGGCTTCACGGCGTTTCCTTTTGATTAGCGTTGAACCTTTTGATTTGCTCGGCTTGCACGGCGCGGCGCTGATCCGGCGTAGTTGTCACGTCCAGTTTGAGGGCCATCTGGCTGACGGCCTTGACTGCCTTTCTCGCCTCATGGGGCGGGCTGGTGGTCGGAACGACCGGCGGGAGCGGAGCCGTTTGCAGCACAGCGCCGGCGACGGGCATAGCGTCCGGCGTCCAAGCCAGCAGCCAGTCCGGCGGTTCGGTCGACTTTTCCCGGCAGTCCTGGATGAAGGCCCGCACGTAGCCGATCCGGGCGGAAGCGGCCAGCCTGCCCCGCCGGCCATCGGGATCGGGGAGCAAACGATCGAAGGCCCAGCAGTATTTCACCGTGCTGTTCATCTCGATCCACCGGCGCAGCACTTCCTCATCGGGCAGGTTGCGAGTCACTTTGGGCTGCAGCCTGCGAATCTGCTGGACGGTCACTTCCCAGTCCGGCTTTCCCGCACTGCCCGCCAGGTGCCAGGCTCCCAGGATTTTCCCGATGGTTTTCCACGATGGTCGAACTTCATCCGGGCATTCGCCCGCGTGGTCTTCCAAGGCACGAAGCACCAGATCAACGTCGAACCGGTGCAGCCACTTATTCCAGAGCGGTTGCAGGTCGATTCGACGGCAGCCCGGCCACCACCGACGCACCGCCTCCTCGATTCGCCTCACGGCGGCTTCTGAGTCGAGTCCTTCGACTTGGTGCAGGGCGCGAGGTAGGGCAGGATGCGCTCGCGTTCCGGTCTTTTCCGACGCCGTTGGTATTTGCCATTCTCGCATGTCTCACTCCGGTTCTCCCCTTTAGGGGGGTAAGGGGGGTTATATCCAGGACCAGGACCAGGACCAGGACCAGGACCAGGAAGGCCGCCATCGTCCGCCATTGTCCGCCGTTGTCCGCCGTCAGCCGCCGTTGTCCGCCGCGAGTCTCTTCCTGCCGCCGTCGTCGAGCCATCGGCGAACGTGCCCCCGGCCCGCTGTATACGCTTGAAAATCCAGTCCTCGCAGTGTTCGGGCCACTGATGGACGATGAGTCGGTGGGTAGCGTCGCGGTCGAGCCAGTGGGTGTTGACCAAGGCTTCCATGAGTTGGCTTGCGTCCCCGGCGTAGTCGATCCCGGTGGCTATTTCCTGATCGGTGAACCGGCCAATGTCTCCGGCGATCGCGCTTTCCGCGGTAAGGTCCCAGATGGACTGGAGGATGCCTTTAACCTGCCAGTCGCGTAACCCCAGTTCAGCTTTAAGCAGTCGGAACTTGAGTTTCAGGTCGGTTCCCCGCTTCACGGCTGATTCTCGAATAGCAATAGTTGGCCCGCGATCTCCGCTTTCGCGATTTCGTGCAATGCCCGGCCCAGAGCATGGAGATCACCGAGAACTTTTTCAACGCGTTTTTCGGCATTCGGCCGCAAAATAACGGCGGCGTACCGTTCGGCGTCGCGTGAAGGTAAGAGATAGCCGAGGCTGGTTTGCGTATTGTTTTCAAGGTGCTTGTAAGTGTGTGCACCATCCGACTTCCGCGCCTCTCCGAGTGCCACTAAGAACCGCTTGGCAAATAGATAGATGACATCGTAATTGCCGATGGCGTAGAGCCACGTATTGTCGTCTCGACGAATGCCCGACTTCGCATATTCGCCGGGACGCGGTACGGCCTTTTCGGCCAACTCGATCCACAGGTTGCCTGTCTGCGCCATCCGCTCATCGTGCTTAATCTCAACGCCGGTAAGACTTTCGCCAACGGTCGTTTGATAGGCGCGGCTACTGAATTGAACGATCGCCAGACCAAGAAGCCGCCAGCAGCAATCGACTACGAAGTCCTGATAGAGCAGGCCGGACTCAATCTTCGTCTGACGATATTGGGCGTATTCCCGCGAGTTCATTGCCAAACGCCGACCACCCTTTTATTGTTTTCCTGGCGAACAGTTCCAGCCTGCGCCCGTTGGGATACATCTTCTCGATGATGGTTCTAAATGCTTCCGGTTTCTCGGAATGTGCGGTCCTCTCGATGCTCTGCACGGAATCGACTAGATGTTTGTCTTCCGGCAGGCACGTTCCCTTGGTGCAGATCAGCAGAAACTCATGTCTGACGGAATTGTAATGTCCGTAATTGTGCTTAACTTTGTCCCACACGAAGGAAGCCTTATAGCTGAAGCCCCAGGCTTGAATGACTTGCCAGCAAACGGAAAGCATGGGCGACGTGACCCACAGGAACAGAACGGCGTCTTGGGTCGTGATGCTTGTCACGTCCAAAGCGCAAAGATCGGTTAGGGACATGCTGGGATAGTGCCGTTCCGCCGGCCCATAATACTCGACCTCTTGTCGAGTGTCGGCATATTGCCAGGGCGGATCGGCATAGATGACGCGGAATTTCCCCTTGGGAAGCGGAGGCGTTTTCGTTTCCTTTTTTCGCACCTCGCGGTAAGCGGCGGTGACGGTGATCTCGCCGTCCGTTACGGCCGCGATGAGTTTGTCGTCCCCGCTGGCCAGCACGGCCTTGGCACGATCGACGGTGCCTTGCCCGACATTCAACCGCTCAGCCGCTTCATCTTCCGTAAAGGCACCAATTGGTGCTTTTTTGCTCGGCCTGCCTCTCGGCATGGTGGCCAGCCGGGCCGCGATCATGGCCCGCTGGGACTCTGACAAATGGCGACGGTGTAGATTTTTCGCCAAAACGAAGCCGAGCGGATCATCCCCGTCATAAGGCGCGACTTTAGGATCAATCCGCAATTCACAACACGCTCGATAACGGTTCCGACCGTCGAGTATTTTTCCTTGGTAGATCGCCAGTTCTTCTATCAAGCCG
>Ga0209341_10000522_pt1 | contig 39876 bp, 37 predicted proteins | sample RifCSP13_2_FD_184020 | JGI IMG/M metagenome (GOLD analysis project Ga0209341, IMG submission 184020) | Soil microbial communities from Rifle, Colorado - Rifle CSP2_sed 13_2 (SPAdes) (version 2) | ecosystem: Environmental > Terrestrial > Deep subsurface > Rock core/Sediment | place: Rifle...
GCGGGAAGGCGCGTGGGGCGCCCGCATCGGCGCGGGGGCCGGGGCGCAGGGCCTCGAAGCCTTGCTCGCGATACGTCTTGAGATAGCGGCGCAGCGTCGTGACACTCACGTGCGTGCGGGTCGAACCCGGGATCGTGTACGTGCGCGCGGCGATCTCGCGCAAGAGGCGCTCCTGTTGACCGGAGTCGGGCGGGGTGTGCACCAGGTGCGCGATGAGGCCATACCGGAACAACGCGATTTCCGTGTTCAGGTCAGGCGCATCGGCATCGGATCGGATCATCGGTGACATGCGGACTGCTCCTGGGGTGAGTTTGACCTGCGCCACCAGCGTAGCGCCGTTCAGTGGCGCTGAACAGTCCACAAAGTGTGTGGGTTAGATCAGCCGCGCCAAGCCCTGACCGAAGCCCCAGTGCCACAGGAAGCGCAACCGGTCAGCCAGGCCGTAATCCGCCAGTTCGGCCCAGCGCGTCTTGGCCCAGGCCAGCAGGTGCAGCGCCGCGTGCAGCAACGCCGGCGGTGTCTCGCGCGGGCCGGCCGCTTCGCCCAGCGGGTCGAGCCCCGGCGCCGCCGCGTCATACTGCGCCAGGGTCTGCTGCACCGCCGCCCACCAGGCCGGCGCGTGTTCGGCAAACGATCGACACCAGCGCCGGATCGTGCGCGCCGAGGGCGCTCCGTGGGGCGCGCACTGCCGCGCGACCTGCGCCCACGATGCCCCGCCTTCGTAGCGCGCGACGACGACCGACTGAATGACGACCAGCAGATAGTGGCGGAAGCGCAGCAGAAGACTGGGCAGCAGCGAGAGGGTGCCGTGACACGCCGTGCAATACCAGCGCTTGATGCGGATGCGATAGGCGTGCGCCGTGTCCAGCGGCTTGCGCCCGTAGAAGCCATGCCCGATGAAGGGCTCGGCCGCCTGACACTGCGGACACTGCGCCGGACGGGGGAAGACCACGTGCTCGAAATGCGCCAGGTACTCGTGGACAGTTCGTCCGATGTCGGTTACAATGACCATGCTGTTGGCGCCCGACCCTCAGGACGTGCCACTACGCAGCGCCTGGGGGTCGGGCGGCTCCTTTCTTCAGGGTGGGAGCGGATAGCATACACGCCTTTCCGCGTCACGCCAAGCAAAAGGCCGCCCACGTTGGACGGCCCTGCTGACACCGGACACAGACGACGCCATCTTATTCAGCCGAGATGCCTCGGATCACTATCAAAGATCTCGGCCGCTAACAGATCCATTCGAAATAGTCTTCGGCTCGTTTGTTATGACGCTCGAAACGATAGCCCAGCGTCTCAAACCAGGCTCTCATCTGTTGAGCCAGATAGTCAACAGCAGTACCCTGCGGTAAGCGCTCACGGCTGGCAGCTTGGAGGCGGTTCACCTCAGCCTGCAGACGGGCGATTTCGTCCCGAGAAACACGAGCTTCCCGAATTTCTGCAGTCATCTCGCGGTGCTGCCGTACCAACCAAGCCATAATGTCGTCAGCAACTTGTTGACCCAACTTTACTGCGCTTTCAAAGTAATCGTAGGTAACACCTTTACGCAGATCATAGACTTCGGTCTGTAAAAAATCCTCCAGCACTTTTTCACGCTGACGGTTCTTGTCGCGAATGTAGACAAAGCACGGCTTACCCAGTACACGAGCACGGCGATATTCCTGTACAGTTACCTCGCCATACTTTTCCCAGAAGAGCCCCACGCAGATGTCAGCAGCCTCCACCTCGCGCAATGATGTTTCCATTACATCTTCCGGCCTTGCACCCGCGCGAGCCTCATATACCCACGCATCGATCCTTCTGTCATCAAGGGCTCGGGCCACAATCTCGCGTACATCGCGCAATTCCATCATCGTGGAACTAATGAACACTTTGAGCTTATCACCCATCGGCGCGATGATGAACTGTCGCGCCTGGTAGCCTTGCGACAGTCGGGCAAGTTCTATTCGAATCTCGTCCAGTGCGCCAAGAGTGCCTAAGCGTTCGAGAATCTCCGCTGTCTTCTGGTGTAGATCGCCATAAATTGCGTCTAACCTCTGATCTCGTTTGACTTCAGCAGGTGTACGGGTACGGTCCACGATCTCATTGAAGACAGCAGTAAAGTGAGCAAACTCTCTGCGAGGATCAATGTCCATTCGGCGTAAATCCTCACCGACCTTGTGCCACTCGATCAGACTGTCTGCTTCGTCGTTCAGAATTGAGGGATCCTGCTTCTCGTATGAATGGCGGAAGGCAGAGCGAATGAATTCGTGGCGGAAGAAATCGAGGATTGGCTTTGGCCTGCCAATGCCATACTCAACAAGTGTGTAAGCATACACACTATCGAAATCAGAAGGTGGGTCATCTGGCTTTAGCCCCACCTTCCTCAGCACCTTGATAACCGTTTCGCGGCGTTTGGCCTTCTCCCATACCGCCTCGACGCCCATCTCAACTATAGCGCCAGTAATCATTGACAGTTCAACTATCGCCATAGCAACCTCCTACAGTAGTCATTCTTGCCTCATAGTAGGCCCTTTGCGCGCGCCAGTTTCTCGAAAGCATGCCTCACGGCAATCAACGTTTCAGCGCGCCACAATTCCAGGCGTTCCAGACCTATCCCTTTGTCGGGCAGATTGTCCCAGCCTTCGGTTAACTCATCAAATTCCGCCCGCGCTTGCTCCGGCGTCAGGCGAGCCAGGCGCTGCATGCGTTCGACTTCCAGGAACGCATTGGCGCGTGCGTAGCCTTCGATCATCTCGGCGGCTCGTTTATCGAGACTCATGGGTTCTATTATAACGCACAACAGCAGCGCGGTGAGCGGATCATGCAGCGCGCCGGCGTAGTCGAGCCAGTTAAGCTTGAAGCCGACGAAGTCTGCCGCCTGCCGGGCGCGCTGACCGACTCACGGGTTCTGCAGCAAGCCGATAGCTGCGTTCAGGCGATCGCCAGCCTCAGTAACGCCCATGCGTGCGACATCAAAGACCAGGTTGCCGATCGTGCCCCCACCTGCTTCGCACACCTCACGAATCGAGGCGCCAACGGGCGGACAGTGTCTTCACGGACAACTCCTTCCGACGTGTATCCCCCCTGCCCGCATTACACTACGAAAGTCGATCCAACTCAGCCAGCCACCTGCTGCAATGGCATTGTGGCATCCTCGATAAGGAAAGCGATTGCCGAGAAAGTTTGATCGATCAAGCAGCCGGAGGCCGATAATCGCCGATCCACAGAACTCGTGGTGACTGAGGGTGAACGGCGTTGTACAGACGACGGTCTCCAGTAATCAGCTGAAGGTCCAGCGTCTCCGCCAGAGACAGGTAAGCCGCATCGTAGGCCGAACGGGCATAGCGGTGTGCGAGGGTAAGAGCACTGGCAGAGGAAACCGGGTGAAGCGAGATATTCAGATTCTCGAAGGCAGCCAGGATTTCCTGCGCCGTTTCGACGGTGATGCGCCCACGGCGTATAGCCTGAAGGACGGCATTGGTGATCTCGTAAGGGAGCAAGGTAGGGGCTTGAAGTTCAGTTATGTTCAGGACGTGAGCCTGGATAAGAGCTTGTGCAGCAGAGTGGCCTTCATCAGGGAAGAAGGCCATGAGAACGACACTGGAGTCGACAATCATCCGCGTTCCTCCAGTTCGCGGCGAGACACCTCGTATAGTTCAGTCGCCGTCACGCCCTTATCACGCAGCTCATTAGCCAGGCGCAACACCTGCTGGAAAGCCTGCAAGCGGCGCAGACGCTCATAATCGGCATATGCCAGAAGGACAATATCAGGCTGGCCGCGACGCGTGATGATAACAGGCCCTTTCCGCGTCTCACGCAGGATCCTGGAGAATTCCTTCTTGGCCAGTGCAATGGGATACTCCATTGGTTATTTCTCCTACTCTTTTCGATGCTGCTATTATAGTCTAATCATGAGTACCAGTCAACCTGGATGTAATGACTACCTTTACTCCCCCCGAATCATTCTCTTGCTGATGCGATTGTGCTTCTCAATGACCAAGCTCCAATCAACCGTCTGTAACTCGCCGTCCTCGACGACGACCCGCCCGTCGATCACCGACAAATCGACGCACTGGGGCGCGCAGAACAGCAGCGCGGCGAGTGGATCGTGCAGCGCACCCGCATAGTCGAGCCGGTCCAGCTTGAAGCCGATGAAGTCCGCCGCCTTGACGGGCGCAAGCTGGCCGATGTCGTCGCGACCCAGCACAGCCGCCCCGCCTCGCGTCGCCAGCCACAGCGCCTCGTAGGCTTTCAAGCCCTGCGGGTTGCCCATCACGCGCTGCAGGAGCAGCGCCTGCCGCGCCTCGGCCAGCATGTGCGAGCCGTCGTTGCTGGCGGAGCCGTCGACTCCAAGCCCGACCTTTACGCCGGCGTCGATCCAGCGCCTCACGGGGGCGATGCCGCTCGCCAGCCGCATGTTGCTCGTCGGGCAGTGCGCCGCGCCTGTGCCCGTGCGCCTCATCAAGTCGATCTCCGGCTCGTTCACGTGGACGCTGTGCGCCCACCACACGTCGCTTCCGACCCAATCGAGACGCTCGGCATACGAGGCGGGTCGATGGCCGAACCGCGCCAGGCAGAAGGCTTCTTCGTCTTTCGTCTCGGCCAGGTGTGTGTGCAGCGTCACGCCGTAGTGGCGCGCCAGCCTGGCCGACTCGCGCATCAGGTCGGGCGTGACCGAGAACGGCGAGCACGGCGCGACGACGATGCGCAGCATCGCGTACGGCTTTGGATCGTGATACCGCTCGATCACGCGCACACAATCCCTAATTACCAATTCCTCATCTTCCACCACGCTATCGGGCGGTAGCCCTCCTTTGCTCTCTCCCAACGACATGGAGCCGCGCGCGGCGTGGAAGCGCAGGCCGATCTCTTGCGCGGCGCGGATCTCGTCGTCGAGCTTCGCGCCGTTGGGGAACAGGTATAAATGATCGCTGGATGTCGTGCAGCCGCTCAAGATCAGCTCGGCCATGCCTGTGAGCGCGCTGACGTATACCGCCTCGCCGTCCATGCGCCCCCAGATGGGATATAGCGTCTTGAGCCAGTCGAACAAGGCCGAGTCAGGCGCCAGCGCGCGGGTGAGCGTCTGGTACAGGTGATGGTGCGTGTTGACCAACCCGGGCAGCACGACCATATCTGTCGCGTCGACGACGCGGTCGGGGGCGAGATATGCGGGAGGCAGATCGCGCGCCGGGCCAACCCACTCGATGACGTGGTCGCGGACGAACAGCGCGCCGTCGGGAATCGCTCGTGCTGCATCGTCCATCGTAATTAGTAATTGGGCATTGCGAACCAGGAGTGTTGACACAATTCACCTCCTTTTTCCTTCCACGAATTCACACGAATGTTCACAAAGGAATGTTCAACTTAGTGTCGCTTCGTGTGGATTCGTGGACGGCTCCGAAGCGCGGGTGAGCCGTTACCGATACACGAGTATGCCCAGGATCGCCGACCCCACGATCACGAGCACGGCCATCTCCGTTCGATCGCCGAACCGGATCATCACGAGCGCGACGGCGGCGGCGATCAGAAACTTATCCCAGTTCGTCGTGAGCGCCTGGCCCCAGGTGATGCCGCCCCTGCGCAGCACCGCCTCGCCGAGATCGTAGGCTGTCCAGATCAGCAGCCCGATGACGGCCGGGCGCACGGCGGTCAGCGCCGCGTCGATGAGCGGCGTCTTCTGGCCGAGGAAAAACACAGCCAGTATCAGCATGAGCACTCCCGACGGGGCAATCGTGCCCGAGACGGCGGCAATCGCGCCGAGAATACCTGCCTGTTCGTAGCCGACGTAGATGCTCATCTTCGTCGCGATCGGGCCGGGCAGCGCGTTGCCCAGCGCCAGCGCATCGATGAATCCCTCGGGCGTCAGCCAGCCCTGCGCCAGTACTTCCTGCTGCATCAAGGGGATCATCGACGGGCCGCCGCCCCACGCCAGCAGGCCGACTTTGGAGAATACCAGGAACAGCTTCAGCAGCAGCGCCAGGTATTCGAGCATGGAATGCCTCCACGGTAAGGTGCCCCGATTGTACGGGCGGGAGGCAGGCAAGTCAATTCGCTCGTCGCCTATCGCTTATCGCGTATCGCATATCGCCTGTTGGCATCAGGTCCGCGCGAACAACGCCCTGACGTAGCGTCTGGCGCTGAATGGCTGCCCGGCGAGCAGCGTCTGAGCGCGAAACATTCTGGCGACCATACGAATGATGAAGCCAGCCGTGATCGCCATCAACGCCGCCGCCAGCCAGGGCTGCCACCACGGCACACCGCCGACGACCAGCCGCCCCATCATCGAGAAGGGTGCCGTCAGGGGAAACAGGCTCAGGCCGGTCGCCAGCGCGCCGTGCGGATCCGCGATCAGCATCGGGCTGAACACGAACGAGATCAATATCGGCCACATGACGAGGATCATCGATTGAGACGCTTCCCGCGCGCTGGGCACCAGCGCTCCCAGCCCTGCCATTTGACTGGCGTACACGGCATAGCTCAACACGAAGAAGACGATGCCCCAGGGCACGACAGACGCCGGCACTTCGAGACCGGGCGGTAGCTCGACGCGGCCGCCCGCGCCCAGCAGGAAGTAGGCCGTGCCGAACCAGACGGCCGCCTGCAGTAGACCCAGCATTCCCAGCGCGGCGACCTTGCCAATCAGCATTTGCCGCGAAGTAATCGACGATAGCAGGATCTCCATCGTCCGGTTCTGCTTCTCCACGCTCACGCTGTTGAGCAGCAAGCCGGCGGACATCATGAGCACCATGCCGGAGAGCATCATCATGCCGTAAGGGATGTAGAAAACCAGCGGTGAATCCACCTCCTGCCGCATGTCCGCAGGCGCTAGCGCCGTGACGTGCACGTCCATGGGTTGACCGGCGCGCATCCGTTCCGGGTCGTTGCCCAGCAAGTTGGCGAACAGCGTCCAGCGCATCACCCACGCTTGGCCTTCTGCAGACACGGGTCGATAGTTCGGATTGACGTAGATCAGGTTCCCCGTCTCCACATAGTCCGACGGCACGAGGTAGTACGCTGCAATCTCGCCAGAATGCATAGCCTGGCGGGCGCTGTCTTCATCGGGATAGGCGGTCAGGATGCCGCGCGGAACGTCGGGGTGGATCTCCTCGATCAAGCCGCTCAGATCGACGTACCCTTCGCGCTGGAGTTCATGTGCGTCGGGCAAAGCGGGTGAACCCGTAGACCCAGTGGGCCGGTCGCCCCCAAGCAGAGACATTCCCATGAACACAAGGCACGCGATCAGAGGCAATCCGAATGCCATGAACAGGAACGATCTCCTTCTGAAGGCCGCGGCCATCTCATAGCGTAAGATAAGCAGGGTCTTGGTCATGCGATTCACTCCGTTGCAGCCACTGTCGCCGTCATTGCGAGCGAAGCGAAGCAATCTCCTATCGGCTGAACGAGGAGACTGCTTCGTCGCTTCGCTCCTCGCAGTGACACCGCGCACAAGTCTAAGCAGCCCGCACAGCGCGGCGCCTGCCCGTCGCGAAGAGTTCCCGCCAGCGCAGGCGCTGCCCGTAACGCAGCATTCCCAGGCGAAAGGCGCGCGCGGCCAGCCATATCGCGCCGGCTGCACACACGACCTGTACAAGCGCGATCGCCGCGACCTGCCAAAATGGCACCGGTGTGAAGACGATGCGCAGGCTGAACGTCGACAGGGCTGTGAGCGGGAAGAAGCTCAAACCGGTCGCCAGCGGGCCGTTCGCATCCTGAATGATGACTACGGCCAGCCAGTACGGCGCCCACATGGGCAGCGCAAACAGGCCGGTGAATTGTTGGGCCTCGTGCGCCCCGGCGACGGTTGCGCTCAAAGCCACCATCAGCGCCGCGAAGGTCACGAATGTCGGAACGCCGACGATCGCGAGTTGGGTGATGAGTTGCGGATTGAGCGACAATCCTTGGAGCACACCGACGCCTAACTGGCGTCCACCCACTTCGATCGCCAGTCCGATGAGGACGCTCCAGGCGACGATCTGTGTCAAGGCGACGGCGCTGATGCCGAGCACCTTGCCAGCCATTAACTGATTGGGCGAGATGGACGTCACCACGATCTCCATGGTGCGATTCTCTTTCTCTTCGGCCACCGCGCTCATCAAGTAACCCGAGAGCATGAGCAGCAGCATGATGAAGGCGGCGCCCGCGAACGCCGGGATGAAGTTGCCGAGGATCATCCGTTCGTCAAACTCGCGCCCGCCGCCAGGCATGTCCTCCGGCCAGCGCACGATCAGGTAGCTGCCGGCGACCACCCGCCGGGCGACCTCCGGCGGCAGGTCGGCCAGCCGATTGATCTGCATGAAATCCCAGAACTGATCCGTAGCGTTTTCACCGGGCGGCTCGACGTACACCAGCTCGACGCGGTTGGTCGCGAAGTAATTCTCGGTCACGACGTAGTAGGCCTGGATGTCTTCGGACAGGAGCGCAGCATGGGCCGCATCCTCCGTCTCGAACGGGATCAGCGCCACCGGATCGGGATTGCCAGGGCCGAACGCCGATCCCTCAGCATGTGGTACCGTGATGGGATCGGCCAGCAGACCGGCGTGGTCGACGTAGCCGACCGGGGCGCTGTTGTTCTCCATGCTGTCGATCAGCCAGCCCAGCCCGACCATCAGCGCGAGCATCACGGGCACGCTCAGCAGGGCGAACGCGAAGCTCTTTCGAAAGACGAGCCGGCGGTATTCGTAGGCGGCGACGCGCCACATCTTACGCATCAGGCACCCCCTCCGATACCGCCCGGATGAAAATCTCGTTCAGCGGCGGTACGGCGATCTCGAACTTCTCCAGCACGACACCGCGAGCGACCAGCGCTTTCAGCACGTCCTGGGGGGCTGTGGTGCTGTCGAGGGTCAGTTTGGTAACGTGGTTGACCGGCATCATCGCTTCGACGCCCGTCAGGTGCGGCAGCTCGCCCGCGGCGCTGACCAGAACAGCATCGCCCACGTATCGGCGACGGACCTCGTCCAGGCAGCCGTAGAGGAGGTTGCGACCACTGTTGATTAGCACGATGCGGTCGCACAGCTCTTCGGCGTGGTGCATCTGATGGGTGGACATGATGATCGTCGCGCCCTGTTGGCGCAGGTCTCGGAGCAGGTCGATGATCATTTGGGTGTTCACCGGATCGAGCGCGGCGAACGGCTCGTCGACGATGATCAGCTCGGGCGCGTGCAGGATCGTGGTGATGATCTGCGCCTTCTGCTGCATGCCCTTGCTGAGTTCCTTCACCTTCTTGTGCCTGTGTTGCACAAGATCGAAGCGTTCCAGGTAGTCGGCCAGCCGGCGGCGCGCTTCTGCCGGCGACAAGCCCTTCAGGCTAGCCAGGTACAGCAGGCAGCGTTCAAGGGGAGCGTCCTGATAGAGACCGCGTTCCTCGGGCATGTAACCGATGCACCCCTTCTTCTCTTCCGTCATCGGCCCACCCCACAGCGACACGCTGCCGCCGTCGGGCTTGAAGATGTCGAGCATGATGCGAATCGTCGTCGTCTTGCCCGCGCCGTTGGGGCCGAGCAGGCCGAAGATCTCGCCCGGCTCGACGGTGAAGGATACGTCTTCAACCGCGTGTGTCGCGCCAAATGACTTGGCGATGTGAGAGACTTCAATCGTGTGCATATTTCGACCTTCCTTACCATCTAGACAATGTCAGATTCGCTCTTATCAGTTATGCGGGTGGCGCGCGGCGATCTAATACTGCGCCGCGCACAAAGAGCGCGAAGGGTATGAAGCAGATCGAGCCCATGACCAGGACGATGACAATGCCGACCCCATCGATCGGCGAAGCGCTGGCAAGCGCCTGAAACACCATGACGGGGATGAGCCCGATGAATAACATGCTGCCCACTAGGAGCAGCCCCATGCCCGCCACATACCCGAGCGCCTCGCGCCGCCATAGCAGAAACCCGCCGACGAGCAGCGGCGGCATGCCTACCGCTAAGTCGGCGATCCATTGAGCAACCTCCAGGGTGGTGACTGGCGTCTGGCTGGTGAGCGCGGTGACAATGACCCCTATTTGTCGCACGGCAGACAGGAGGGCGATACCGGCCAGGATACTCCCAGCGGTTCGCGCCGGTACGGCGCCCATCAGCCGTTGGCGTACCGCCGCGCCATCGATGCTTGTTACGACGCCGATCTGTGTGTACGCACTCAGCGTGACGAGGACAAGGTACGCCAGGAACAGCGTATTGAACGGCACGGCGATGATGTAAGTCGCGTAGTTGTACAGCGCAAAGAAGAGCGCGCCCAGCCAGCAAAGCAGGCCGATGAGTTTGCCACGGCGGGCAAGCCACAGCGCCCATCGGCGAGACCTTCTTCGTCACTCGCGGATGGCCGTAATACTCCAGGCTACCCGGGCCGCTGATCGTGACGTCCAGCTCATCTTGGACTCGAATGAGAGCGTGTCCGCCCGGTCCTTTGAGCGCGATTGTGGCGCGTTTGCTGTCAAGCCGGTCGGCGTTGTATTCGCTCAAGCCCCTCAGCAACACATGCTGTTCGGTGACCCGGCCGCTCGCGCTGATCCGGCAAGCGCCGGGCATCGGCTGTTCGATATCCAATCGCCCTGCATGGAGCGCATCGATGTTCATATCGCCGATGCCGCTGAATCGCACCGTCAGGCGATCTGTTTCAAGATTGGAAACATCGACGTGAGCCACTCCCGTGATCTGCAGATCGGTGAGTTTCTCGACCGTGAAGGTATACTTGATCTGCGGTCGCGTGAGGCTGGTGGCGAGGGCGGCCCTAATCTTTTCCGGCCAGCTTCCACCCATCTGAATGTTGAGTTGGCCATTTCGAATCTCTGTCTTGATCCTGGCGAAGACATCTGGCCGGGCCTCGATGATGAGCGATTCGCGCTCGCCCGTCCTGATGACGACTTCGTTCTCGACGTTGATGGCTTGCAGCGCGATCTGATCGAAGTTGCTCACTGCGATCGACCGGGTGACACGATCTTCGGTATTCATCTTAGCTTGCCTCTGTCTCAATGCGGCAATCCCCGGCGGCTGTCCTTCGGCATCTTGAACCATTCGTCCAGCGTGATCGACGGCGCGCCCAGTAGCGCATTGGCCTCGGTCGGGTCGCCCAACTCTCCCACTTTGTCAAAGTAATCGATCAACCGGGTGATGTAAGTCAGGCCTTCACGCCTGGTCAGCTTCGCAATCAGTCGAGCCTGCCACAGCTTCAGCCGCATCAACTTCAGTTCCGGATGACAGGTTGTGACAAACCGCTCTAACGCGTCAGGCAGCGTGACGCCCTCCGGCCCGTGAACGAACAACCGCTTGCCAAGCGTCCGACCATCATCATATGCCGTGGCCACCATCCGCCCGAAGTCTGCCGCCGCAAAGAAGTGCAAGGCAGGCGGCTTCCGACCGATGATCATGGCCGCCCGGTCGCCGTGAATAAAGTTGTGCAATACTTCCATCACCCATGTCGGACAGAAAACCGTATGCGCGACGCCGCTGCGGCGGAGGATTTCCTCGGTGCGCATTTTCACGTCAACCATTTCAAACCAGCGGTTCTCCTCGCAGGCAGTGGTGGCTGAGACGTAGGTAATGCGCTCCAGGCGATTCCCCACCGCCAGATCGATGACGTGCTGCGTGGCGATCAACTCCGCTTCCTGTGTCAGGTTGATGTGGGCCGCGTCGCAACCGGCCAGCGCCGTTCGGAGGCTGTCCCGATCGACCGCATTCCCTTCGACGATCTCCACCGTATTTTCGAATATCCGGCGGGCTTTCTCGACGCTGCGGGTCAGCACCCGGACGCGATGGCCCTGATTAATCAGACAGCGCGTGACCGGCTGACCCAATATGCCAGTGGCCCCCAGAATGAGAATCTGCATGGCTTACCTGCCCGCGCACTTCCCGGCTCCAGCCTACTCACGAAAAAACTATCTCGCTACCGATCGAGAACAACGGATACCACGCCGCTCAAACACAGTCCGATAACCGCGCCCAGCATGATGAAGAATGGCAGATTATCAGAATGGACATTCACACCGATGGCGTTGCCCAGCGCTGCGCCCAAGATCGATCCAACCATCACAGCCATTACCCGCCTCATGTTTTTTCGATTCATGTTCTAACCACTCGATGCTTAAGCCTCCATGTGGCAAAGCGAATCGTCTTCCGTCTGGTATAGTCGCAGGGTCAGCTTCACAGGCAAGGCTTCAAATGGATTCATAGGGGAGCATGGCTTACAGCTGGTAATACACGATGCGGTGCGCCCGTTGCACCATCTTGAAGGCGCCGGCCAGTTTGTAGGCCAGGCGATAGCCCAAGCTCAGCCGATCTAGATCCGGGTCCTGAGTGAAGTACCACTCTTCCAGCAAGCGAATGCCTCGCACCCAGCCTTCCACCTCGCGGGGGTCATCGATGCCCCAGCCGATGCTCGCGCCGGTCTGCTTCAGCGAAGGATGCCTGGTCGCCGAGCGGGCTGCCATTCGGCTGAACACGTCGGCGATCAGCCGGCAGCCCGGAAACACCTCGCGTAATCGTAGGAACAGACGCTTGACATTCGCTTCATCCAGGTACATCAACAGCCCCTCGGCTACCACAAGCACGGGGCAGCCTGCCGCCGCGATCGCATCCACCCATGCCAGGTCAGTCACCGACGAGGCAATCAGGTGGTAGCGTTCTGCTTCTGGATAAAACTGCCTGCGTAGCTCGATCACCGGCGGCATGTCCAGGTCGTACCATTCGACCTGGCCGTTGTCGACGCGCCAGAAACGACTGTCCAGGCCGCAGCCCAGATGCAGCACCACCCCACCGGGATGCTCGGCCAGGAAGGCTCGCGTGGTGGCATCGAGTTTCTTGGCTCGCTGGCAGATCAGCACGACGGTCTTGTAGGGCATGCGCAATCGGCTAAAGTCGTAATCCACCCGGCTGAGGATGTCCCGCGCTTTGGGGTCGAAGAACAACGGGTTCTCCGGCTGCGCCTTGGCGTAGAGCGGGATGAGCAGCGTTTCCTGCTCGGGAGTCAGGGTAATCTTGGTTTTGTTGTTCACAGTAGGCTCCTCGTCCTGGTCTGCCTTGCCCCGATTACGTCCTTTTCTCGTCATTTCCTTGGCCTCTCCCGCTTGATCTTCTCATGCAAGGTGAGGATGCCGTACAGCACCGCTTCCGGGCGTGGCGGGCAGCCGGCGATGTACACTTCCACCGGGACGATCTCGTCGACGCCTTGCACGATGGCGTAGTTATTGAACACACCGCCGCAACTGGCGCAGTCGCCCATCGCAATCACCCACTTCGGCTCCGCCATCTGGTCGTAAAGCCGCCGCATGACCGGGGCCATTTTCCAGCTCAGGCGTCCGGCGACGATCATCAAGTCGGCTTGGCGAGGCGATCCACGACCGAGCTCCATGCCGAAGCGCGCGATGTCGTAGTGCGGACTGCCCGTCGTGAGCGCCTCGATCGCGCAGCAAGCCAACCCAAACATCAAGGGCCACATTGAGTTCACACGCGCCCAGGCGACCGCCTGCTCAAGGGTTGTGGTCACGATTCCAGGAGCACCGGAACTGCCTCGAGATTTCATATCCTTCTCCAATCGCTTCTTTCGGAGTGGTCAGTGCATTCCGAGAATCATGGAAACCGCAAGATCGAGTTGGCAGGCTGGCGATGCTTGAGCAGGCCATACCGCAACGTCAAAGGAGCCCCGCTTGCGTCAGCCTACAGCCATCGCCTCACCCGCTTCTTGTATTCCAGATAATCCACCCCGAAAGTCGCTTCAAGGTTTCGTTCTTCGTGCCGAACGAACATCACGTCCAACACAAGAAGCAGTACAATCGGCGCCGGCAAAACCGTCAGGCTACCCAACAGAACGACGATTCCAGACGTGAGGACAACGGCGCTCAGATAAATAGGATTCCGGCTAAATCCATATGGCCCGTCCACGACGAGCGCAGACGGTTTCTCGAAGGGCATCAGTGTCGTTTTTCTATGATAGAGCAGCGCGCTCGCCCAGCCGTTGATCACCAACCCCAATATTGCGAGCGGAATGCCCCAGAGAGTGTGCGGAAAGTCAATGATTCTTCGGATCGGGAACAAGATGTGCGCGACGAATGTCAGGCCCAGCACAGCATAGGCGACATGCGGCGGCCGGATTCGTTTCTTCATGGCTCGCACTCTCCTTTACCCGCAAGGTCGAATCACCACCATGGCCAGGCCTGCGGCATATTTCTCCAACTGAGCGCGGTCGGGCGCTGACGGCAGGTCGGCGCTTCGCAGAATGGCCCCCACCATTCTCGGATGTCGCTGTAGCCGAAGCGCCAGGAAGTCGGCGATGCGGACGGGATCGGTTACCGGTTCGGCGATGCCCTGAAACCGGTGAGACTTCACCCGGACTTCCACCTGCGGATGGGCGACGATGTTGCGAAACCAGTCGGCCTTTCGGCCTCGAGCGGCGCCGATGTAGATCGCGCCATCGACTTCTTCGTACTGTAAAGGTGTCGTGCGCGGCTGACCCGACTTTCGCCCGGCGGTGATCAACAGCAGTACCCAACGGCCAATGAGCGGGCCGAGGCCCAGCCCGTAGAGCAGTCGAGACGGAAGTCCGATCAACTTCCACAGAAATCTGCGCGGGCGTTGCAGTCTAGACATGTGTATGGCCTCCGTTTCCCGTTGTTACCACTGAAGCGTATCAGTCCATCAAGCCAGATGTTTGCCGATGAAAGCACCGACTCGATCGATCGCTTGTTGGGCTTCCGGCACATATCCGGCGAAGGCCTGCCACTCATGCCACATGCCATCCCAGACTTCCAGCGTCGCGTCGACGCCGGCCTGGCGCGCCCGCTTCGCCAATCGAACTGAGTCGCTCAACAGGACTTCACGATCGCCCATCTGAATGAGCAGCGGCGATAATCAATGACCAGGACAGGCGCCTGGCTGGCGATGGCAATGCGCGCGCCCAGAGCGCGATGAGTACGGCGCGATCCCATCGTGTAGCCGCCGCCATGCAGATACAGCACCGCCCGATTGTCATTCATGCCGACCGGACAAAGCCACTCGGCAGGCAGGTCTCCCATCGCGATCGGTTGTACATCCACGTTGCGCGGCATGGGTGCGCGTTTGCCCTGATTCTCCAGCAAAGACCTTTGTTGCTGCACAGACTTGTTTGGATCAAACGGCGGCCTTTGAACCTTGAGCAGCCAATAGAGAATGCGACTTCTGATGCTGGGCATTACTGAACTCCTTTTCCGCTCAGATACTGCGTGATGATCGCCACCGCAGTACCGACTCCATCCTCCGCCCGAATCTTTTCGCCCAGCGCGGCAGCCCGGCGTAGCATCGCCTGGTCGGTAACTGCTTGTGTGATGGCCTCCGCCAAACGTTGCGCCGTCAACGCCTTGCGAGAGATGGGCTTCGGACCGACGCCCAGAGCGTGAACGCGCCGACCCCAATACGGCTGGTCGGCGAAGAAAGGCGTAATCACGGAAGGCACGCCAGCCCGCAGCCCTGCCGCCGTCGTCCCTGCGCCGCCATGATGCACGACCGCAGCCATGCGGGGGAAGAGCCACTCGTGCGGCGCAGACTCAATCGCATAGATGTGATCAGGCGGATTGCGTTGGTGCACCTGCGCCCAGCCGCCCAGCAGGACTGCCCGCTGCTTGGCCAGCGTCACCGCTTCGATGCTCAGGCCAGCCAGTTGCTGGGCGGTGCGCCCGCTCATGCTGCCAAAGCCGACGTAGATGGGTTTCGGCCCGCTGGTGATAAAATCGACCAGGCCGGCCGGCGGCGACCAATCGAACGCGCCGTCCAGGAACCAGTAGCCGGTGATGTGATGCCAGTCGGGCCAATCGTGCGGGCGCGGCACGACAAACTGGCTGAAGCCGTAGATGAAAGGCTCGCGTTTAGCGCAGAGGGAACGGAATAGCCCGCCGAACGGCACGGGGCTGAGCTTCAGCACCTCTCGTCGCCAGCGGTTGATCGTCACACGGCCCATTTGCCAGATCAACTGCTCGCTTGCCAGGTGCGTCAAGCGGTTGTAGCCGCCGCCCAACGGCAAGGCGGGCATCGCAATAGAGGGAAACTCCCGCGTGCGCGAGAACGGTTGCAGAAGCGCGAACAGGCTCGGCACGCCTAACTTCTCGGCCACGTGATAGCCGCCAGCGCCCAACATCGAATAGACGATCGCGTCTGTGCCCCGGCAGGCTTCAAACGTATCGACCAGCGATTTCTCTGCAGCCTGGTTGATCAAGCGCTGCAGCCCGCGCATAAAGGCCACCGGGTTCCTGCCCGACTCCAACCACGCCTGTCCCATTTGCTGCTGCATCGTCTGGCGCGGATCGCCTTCGATGGCCGCAAATTCCAATCCGTGTTTGCGCACAAGTTGATCAAAAACGCCGAATGCGGCGATCCGCACTTGATAGCCTGCTCGCTTGAGTCCCAGGCCCAACGCAATATAGGGCTGCACGTCTCCGAGTGAGCCAATGGCAACCATCGTGATATGCATCGCTTGTCCTCGCTTGTGTGCCGATGCTTCCACAAGTCGATCCGCCCAACCGGGCAACGCGAAAGGCGCTCAACCTCATTGGGTCACTGGCTCAAGCTGCTCATCAAGCGATCGATGGCCGAGCGCACTTCCTGCGATTTCATCGCTGGAGCCAGGTGTCCATACCCCTTTTCGAGCACCAGGAGACTCGCGTTGGGCAGTTTCTCGCTCAACAGCCTGCTGTCTGCGAATCCCGCGTCGTCTTCGGACGTGACGATGAGGACGCGGCCTTGCCAATCCTTGAGCAGTTTAGGGTCGACAAACCCCTCGGCGTTGAACTTCAGGGCATTCCGCATCTCGATCGCCAGCCTCCTTTTTGAGAAACGCGCCTCGAAGCATTCGTTCAGGAGCGCCCGGCTCATTTGAACCTTGGCTGCCAGTTCGGGAGGAAGGCTAGCTGAGTCGAGCGGCTTCATGAGTTCCTTTTTGAAGATGACCTTCAGCAAGGCCGTCGGCAGCAGCTTGAACAGGGTGAACAGGGGCGTCCTCGGGGCAGGATGGCCTGGCGCCACCGTGTTGATCAACACCATTCCAGCGACATGCCGCGAATAACGCCGGAAAAACACCTGGGCGGTGATGCCCGAACCGGACTGTCCAAACAGGATCACCGGGCCAGTCCCTTCTTTCTTCATGACACACAGCAACGAGGCGGCGATTTCATCCAGGCTATCCGATTCGATCAGCGATGGCGCAATGATCCTGAACTGGCTCTCGAAACCCAGGATATGGCGGTAGCCCATCTCCGACGGGAACAGACTGGAGATGTGCGGCGGGATGAGCATGGTGTGCGAACCATGCCCGCAAGCGACGTATTCGAGCGGTTGTCCCTTATATTCCAGGCGCGATTTGGGGTGAGCTCTGACGAACTCGTCGTAGATGGCCTGCTCTTCCTGTAGCGACTGTGTGTGCTGATCTTGCACGCTCATTCCTGCACCTCTTCGGTGTATTCGAGGATGACGAGTCCGCTGTCCTGATCTGCGAGCCAGGCGTATTCTCCGTCGTCGAACAGGTCGTGCGGCGCATAACCTTCTGTTGATTCAGCTATTACACTTACACCCCTCTCGATCGGTTCAACATACTGATCTCAGAAAAGCAGGCCGAGTAGGTCCCAGTGCGCCATCAGCGCGACAAAGAATAACGCGGCAAGCGTCACCAGTGAGAAGAGAACTCGGCTTGGAATGGACCAGTAGCGGCGCACCCAGGCCAGCGGTGTGATGATCACCAGTCCGACTGTCAAGACGGTCCCTGCGAGCACGAGGATCGCCAGGTGAAGCACAGGCGGATAGGCAGTCGAGAGTCCAAAGCGCAACACCAGTGGATCGGTGCTCAGGAAGTAGTTGTTGATATCCGTCACCACAAACGGGCTGATGGAGTTGAGCACGGCAATAAGCCCGGCCAACGGGTGCGCGATTCGCGCAATCGGGTCAGGCGCGGCCTGGCCCTTCCGAGGGCGTACGCGCCGCGCGATGCCAGTGATTAGCACGAAGCCGATCTCCGCCAGGAATATCAGCAGGGCGACCATAGCCGCCGCTTCCAACCACGGCTCGCCGCGCGGACCACTGAATTCAATGTCATGGATGATGTGGTAGACGCCAGGCGCGATGTAGATGTCCTGTGGAAGCACGAACTCCGGCCTGCGCGCGTCGCTCAGGCAGGTTGCGCCCGGCGTGGAACCAGGGTCGTTCAAAAAATCGGCGATGATGCTATCCATGCACGGATTGTCGCCCCCGACATTGTGGCCGGCAGCCGGGAACTCGAAATAGTAGCTGTGGCTCAGGTTCTCGGCGACGGACTGGCTCCATTCGGGCGGCGTGATCGGGTCGTACGCCCCGGCCAGGATCAGGGTCGGGATGTCGCTCTCAATCGGCCCGGCGACCAGCGGCGGAGCTGCCGGCAGGTCCCAGGCGGCGCAGATCGCCAGCTCGTCTGCATGCCTGAGGTAGCCGTCCAGCTCAGGATAGGCTTCGGACTGGGATGCCATGCGCTCAGGCGTTACGAGCGGAGCGTCATCCTGGCAATTCACGGCGAAGTACAGCCCCCAGGCAAAGGGCGACTCGGCCCAGCGAGACACTTCCTCTCTTATCTCCAGGCGTACAACAGATCGGTGTTGCCCCGCTCAACCTGATCGATCAGCAGCGGCAGATAGGCGGTCTTGTACGGCGGGTAGGCCGGTTCGTAGAATGCATCAGTGACCATCCAGCCCAGCAACGTGCGGCCATCCACAGGTACACTGACTGACTCGCCAGTATCGCGACCGACAAACTCAACCGCGACCGGATCCGCGTTCAAACGCCTGACGAGTGTGTAGAGTTGGGATTCCAGGTCGGGGTACGCTTGCGCGCAGGCCGGGTTGGCCAGGCAGTCATCGAACATCACGTGCAGTGCCCGTGCGGCATGTTCCGGGTCGTGCGCGTAAGGGGTTTCGGTTGGCGGACTCACCGACTGCAGCATGACGCTGCGGATGCCTTGCGAGTGGAGAGACATGCTCAGGAGCATGAGTCGCGTGCTATACGATACCCCGTACAGATTCCATTTGTCGTAATCCAGGACGCGGCGCAGCGCATCGATGTCGGCGACGATAGAGGCGGTGGTGTAGTATGTGGGATCGATACCCCGCGCCCGCAGACTGTCGAGGCAGGGAGTCTTCCCCTCAGTCTCTTCCCGCAAGACGGTCAGGTCACAATCAAGACTCGGCTCGGCATACAGATTGCCGCGCTGTTCGAGAATGACGACGTCGCGAGCATCCACAAAAGGCGATCCGGCGAATCCCCACACCGAACTGAGCGAGCTGTATCCGGGGCCGCCCGCTGTGTACAGCAGCGGATCGGGGGCGGGGTTCTCGCTGCGGCTGTGGATGATGATGACGGGCAGCCGGATGGTGGTGCCTTCGGAATCATCGTAGTCTTCTGGAACGATCAGATAGCCGCAGTCGATAGGTGGATCGTCGGGCACGTCAATCGGGCAGTCCGATGGCTCGAAACGCGGCGCTTCGCGCTGTGCATGGGCGACCGGCAAGAACGCGAACAACAGCGCGATGATGCACAACGACAGGACGAGAATACTTTTCATTCGTCGTGCCTTCCCATTCCTGGAGTGAGGGCGCACAACGTACCACGCACCCTCACCCTGAATCAGCCCTCAACTCAGAATCAACCTCGCCCGCTTGAAGCGTGCAATGGCCGCCAGGAGCAACCCGACGTTGATCACCACCAACACGGCGACCACGACCAGCATCAGTGTTCCAAAATCGGTCTCTTCGATTAACTGCCGGAAGATCTCCCGTCCGTTCGGCACCAGGCTCAGCAGCACGATCGGGATTAGCTGCAAGGCCATGAGCGGGATCAACAGCAGGAACATCAGCGCCTGCTGCGCGCCCTGCGCCGTCGCCGAGCGCAGCGAGATCAGCACGCCCAGGCTGGCCGCCAGGCACGCCATCAGGAAGCTGGTGGCGACGTCGGCCAGGATGACGCCCGGCGCGTAGAACACGACCCGGCCTTCCCAGAACAGGACGTTGACGACCACCGCACTGACCAGGAGAATCAACAGTGTCGAGAGCCAGCCGTAGCCGATAGCCAGCCCCAGCTTGCCGAAGAAGATAGCGCGATCGGGCAGGCGGCTGGCCAGCAGCGTCGACAAGGTGTGCCGCTCGCGCTCGCCGGCGAAGGATTCCGGGATGGTGATGCCGACCAGAATCAGCGGGAACAGGAAGGCGGCCAGCAACGACCAGCCGGTATCCAGCCAGTCGCGACCCATCTGCAGCGGGAAGAACACGCCGATCATGACCACCATGATCAACACGGTCACCACCGCCCGCCAGCGGCTGCCGCCCTGCATCAGCAGCCCTTTGCGTTCCTTCCAAAACATCGTCGAGATGTCGTGCATCATTTTTCTTCCTCCATCAACGTCAGGAATACATCTTCCAGGCTGGCCTTGCCCCGCCGTACCTCTTCGAATGGTCAGCAACGCCGTTACGTACAAGCTGACGTAAGGGATGAAGATTCGCCAGTGGGGCGGGTTGCGCCAATTCACCGGCCGCCAGATGTCGACGGCGTACCCCAGGGTCGCCCAGATCGCCAGAAGCAGTGGCCCAGCTGCGAGGTACCAGGGCTGCCGGTTGACCACGAGCAGAACGCCCAGAAGCGACCCCGCTATGCCGACGAGCGTGTAAATCAGCCCGCCCCAGCGTAGTTCGAGAGCAGGCTTCCAGACACGCGCAGCGAAGTCGGCGATAAGGAGGATCTGGACGGCGAACGCGAAGAAGATGTATACCGTCTGGAGAGCGCCTTGTTCGATCATATGGTTCAATAGTTCAGGTTTCTTCAGAATCGGCGTCGATGCGATTAACCGAGATCAGCACCAGACCGAGGTCGCGGATCTTGACCAGCAGACTGTGCAGAGCCGGTTGATCGGCGACGACGCCGGAGAAGATCGTGTCACCCTGATCTGCGATCAGCGTCATGCCCTCGAACTGCTCGGCCCAGCGCGCATCCAGCACACCCTTCACGCGCATCCGATACGCAGCAGGTTCTGACAAACTCGGTCGTTTGGCCATACGTTGCGTTTCCTTTGAGCGAGAGAGTGTGACACGCGCCCATCATGCGCCGGCACGAAAGCCACCGAAGCAGTCTGGTTCCAGTTTATGGGCAGCGGCGGTTTCTGTCAGTCCCCGAAAGGGGTATTCGACAGGGGGTATTCGGGGGCGGCAACTTCTTGATCCCGCACGATCCAGATCGCGCTCAATACGAATCCGAGCAACAGGATGGCCGCGCCGCAGATGTAAGGATAGTTCGGATTGAGGTCGAATATCACCCCGGCCCAGATGGGTCCGGCGACGCGGCCCAGACTGACGAACGAGCTGCTCAGGCCCATCGCCGCGCCTTGACCGATCATCGCGCGCTGCGAAGTCAGCGAGTGGATCGCCGGGCGCAGAAAGGTCGTGATCAACACAAACAACCCGGTAGTGAGCAGCACCGTTACGTAAGTGTCCGCGAGCAACAGCAGCACGAACCCGGCCGCGCCGGCCAGCTGCGACGCCTTGATGACCACTGCCTCGCCCCACCACTGGGTCAGCCAGCCGGTGAGCACGCCTCGGCCGATCACGGCGACATGCCGACGAGGGTCAGGATACCGACCACCTGCTCCGGGCCATAGCCGTGTCGCTCCAGCATGAACAACCCGAAAATCGCTTCGAAGTTGGCTGTCCCGAACGTGCCCAGAAAAGCAAGGAACAGCAGGAAGCGAATCGGGCTGCCTGTGGCCAGCGCCCGCCGCAGTTCGCCGAAGTTCATCACAACCTGATCTTGCTTCTGGTCGGAGCGCGCGCCTCGCGTGGAAGCGTTTCGGGCAGAAGCAATCCGATCATCAACACCGACACCAGCGACAATCCCGCGCCGATGAAGAACGGCGTCGAGAGCGAATCGCCGGCCAGCCAGCCGCCGATCCCCGGCCCAAGAATGACACCCAATCCCGCCGCTGCGCCGAGAGCGCCCATCCCGCCGCCGCGTTCTTTCTGCGACGTGCTGCCGCCGATGTAGGCCATCGCCGTAGACATGGTTGCCGAGGACAGCACCCCCGATAACGCGCGGGCAGCGAACAACATCCACAGTTGAGTCGAAAGTCCAAACAGCAGCAGGGACAGGCCGTAGCCTATAACGCCGACTATCAGGATCGGCTTGCGACCTGTCCGATCTGACACACTGCCCCATGCCGGCCCGAAGATGAACTCGGTCAGCGCGGCGGTAGCGACGAGCAGGCCGAGCGCGCTGCCGCCCGCGCCCAGCCGATCGATGTAGAACGGGAAAATCGGAATCACCATCCCGAAGCCCAGCATCACGACGATCAGGATAAAGGAGAGAATCAGGAGATTGCGATTCCTGGCGAACATGGGTAACGGCTCCCAACTAAAACGTAAAGCGTAAAACGTGAGGCCATTACGCTTTACGCTTCACGTTTCACGCTCTACGCATTCAAGGTGACCGTCCCCGCGCTTCCATCGACCGTGATCCTCTGCCCGCTCTGAATGCGTTTGGTCGCCACGCCCGTGCCCATCACGGCCGGGATGCCATACTCGCGCGCGACGATCGAGCCGTGACTGAGCGGCCCGCCGATGTCGGTGACGACCGCCGAGGCCATGGCGAAGAGCGGCGCCCAGGCGGGTGTGGTGGTGCCGGCTACCAGCACATCCCCCGGCCTCATCTGATCGAAGTCCTCGGGGCCGCGCAACACGCGGGCCGGCGCGGTGACTTTGCCGGCGCTGGTGGCCACGCCTTTGAGCGTGTTCCCCGTTTGCGATTCGCCAGTCGCGGCGACGAAGACCTCGGTCTTGACCCCCATGATCCTCTTCTTCATCGGCATCACGGGCGGTGGCGTGGCTTGCCCGGCCTTCTTCAAGAAAGCCTTGCGTTCTTTCACACGGCCGGACAAATCGCCAGGCGCCGCGCCGCGTTCCAGGTTCGCCACACACACATCGATTTCGTCTTTCTCCAGGCAGAAGATGTCGTCCGCTGACGGCATCCCGCACCGCCTCGACGCCATGCACGTTGAGGAAGGTTTCCTGCTGCCCGGCGAAAGAGAGATCGGGCAGGTCTTCGGCGGTGGCCGACGAACGCACCGCCACTGCGGGATCGTGCCCCGGCAGCGCGGCATAGGCTTGCGCGATCGCTCCGGCCACATCTTGCGGCATCGACGCGAGCGAGAACAACTCGTGGATCGTGTGCCGCGCCGCTTCCAGCGTAGAAGGTCGCGCGAGATCAACCTGTGTCAACGCTGCCAGAATGTTGGCCTGCAAGTCGTTCTCGGCGACGAAGCGTCGATACGCCTCGGTCGTCACGTGAAAGCCGTCGGGCACGGGCAAGCCCGCGTTGGCGAGTCGGGCCAGCGAAGCCCCTTTGCCGCTGACGACGTCCAGCGTCGCGCGCGGATCAGACAGAGTCAATACGTATTCCGGTGACATCGCGTACCTCCTTGCGACAGACCTCCAACGCTCGGTATCTTCGCGCCTTTGTCGTTAACGATCCAGCCTTTCAACAGAAACGACGATCAGGTTCAAATCCCAGATCCGATTGAGGGTGCCGCGCAGGGCCGACTGATCGGCAATCGGGCCGGTCAGTATCGTGATCGGCTGGCCGCCGCGCTCTGCTTCGCAGGTCATCGTCAGTCCGTTGAACCACGCCGACCAGCTCGCATCGAGCCGGCCCTCCACGCTGATCTGATAGACACAGGCTTCCTCGGCCATGCCGCGCACCCCTTTCGCTGAATGTCCATCGTGGTCCGAACACAGTTTGACTATACTACCGGACAGGAATAGTTGTGACCATACCGAAGTATGGTCGAGGGATAGTTGTGGTCACACCGAAGTATGGTGGAGGAGTAGCACAACCTGAGGGTTGGCCAACCCTCAGGTTTTCAATAGACCCAGCGTCCTGGCCTGAGCGGCGGCTTCGAGCAGGGGCTTCAGGATGGTAAGCGCCTCACCCGCCTGGTCGTTGGCAACATAGACACGGGCGAGCATGGCCCGTTCGATCTCTATCATGAGCTCGGATCGGATCAGGGCTTCGGCATCCTTCGCGGGACTGCCCGCAGCCGACACCGCACTCGCGCGGCGCGCCTGTGCCCAGCGCAGGGCAGCGCCGAGGTCCCCCTGCGCCAGCGAGAGGCGAGCTGTATGTGCTTCGACCAGCACATCGTCCAGTTCGGTGTCCGATTCGATCGCCAACTGCCGGGCGGTCTCCATGGCTTGCCGCGCGCCGTCGCCATCGCCCTGCGCCTGCTTCATATGCGCCAGAACGAGGTGGCCGTGCAGCCTCCAGCCAGGTATCGCCTTCGTCAGCCAATCCAATGCCTGGGACAGATAACGCGCGGATGCAGTCAAATCATTCCACTCATACGCCAGCTGCCCAGGTGGACCAGCGATCGGCCGGCGACCGACCATGGCCGTCCGGGAGTCTCGGCACACACGTCGAATGAGCGCTGGTAGAACTCGCGCGCTCGGTGAAGCTGGCCCCGCAGCATGCACAACGAACTCAGGCGGCGCAGGGATGCGGATAGGCCAATCACATCGCCTGCTTGCTGACTCGCCCTGATGTTCTCTTCCAGAAGTCGATCGGCCGTGGCCACGTCGCCTTTCAGCAGATACAACACGCTCAAGGTGCGAACGGCCAGCCCACGCAGCCAGTTGTCAGCCGGCAGCAGAGTAAGCGCCTGCTCACACAGCCGGATGCCATGTGAAACGTCACCCTTGAACATGTCCAGGCCTGCGCGCAGCGTGGCGATCTCACCGCGCAACTCGTCCGTTGGGCCGAGGTCGGTCGCAACTTGCAGCAACGACTCGACGGTCGCAAGCGACTTGGCGCCGAGCAGCAGCAGCGCCGCATGATACACACACAGGCGAGCGCGTGTGTGTATCACGTCCTGCGGAATAGACTCCAGCATCTTTTGGTATGTGGCGAACTCGCCGCGCTGCCAGAACGTTGCTGCCGACCGCTCAGCCAGGTCAGCAGCCTGGTCGAAGTCCCCGGCGGCCAGCGCGTGATCGATCGCTTCTGCCGCGAATCCGTTCCGCTCGTGCCACACACCGGCGCGACGATGCAGGTCAGGCAGGCCATCGGGCTGTGTCTGCTGCAGGCGCTTGCGCAGCAGATCGGCAAACAGCCGGTGATAGCGGTACCAGCATCGCTCATCGTCCAGCGGGACGAGGAACAGATTCGCTTCGGTCAGGTGCTCGAGCGTGCCTTGACCGTCCGTGCGGCCGGTGACAGCGTTGCACAGCGGCCCAGTCAGTCGATCCAGAATCGAGGTTTGCAGCAGAAAGGTCTTGAGCAGCTCGGGCTGCTGGTCGAGGACTTCGTCGGTGAGATAGTCGGCGATGTAGGCGTGGCTGCCGGAGAAAGTGGCGATCAAGCGAGTCTTATCCGCCTTATTCCGCATCGAGAGCGCCGCCATCTGCAAGCCTGTGATCCAACCCTCGGTGCGCGCAGCCAGAACGGCAGCATCGCCGCTCGAGATACCCAGACGCATGGCCTGATTCAGAAACGCCTCGGCTTCTTCAGGCGTGAAGCGCAGATCGGACAGGCGCAGCTCGATCATTTGATCGCGCGCGCGCAGCCGGGACAGCGGCAGCGGCGGATCGGCGCGCGTGGCGATCACCACATGCAGTTGCGGCGGCAGATGTTCCAGCAGGAAGGCGACCACGCGGTGAATGGCGGGCGTCTGGATCAGATGGTAGTCGTCCAGCACCAGCAGGCAAGGGACGGTCAACACCGCCAGATCGTTGATCAACGTGCTCAACAGCACCTCGACCTGAAGCGGCTCGGGCGACTGGAGCAGGGTCAGAATCGTCTCGCCGATACCTGACTCCATCGTCTGCGCGGCAGCGACGAGATAGGTCAGGAAGCGCGCCAGGTCGTTGTCGCCTTCGTCGAGCGAGAGCCAGGCGGCCCTCGCCTCTACACCCCTCTCCTGCAGAGCGGGAGAGGGGCCGGGGGTGAGGGCATGAATCCACTCGGCCAGCAATGTGGTTTTGCCGAATCCGGGTGGCGCAGAAACCAGGATCAATTTGCGCGCAAATCCGGCATTCAGCCGCTCGATCAGGCGCGGGCGCGGTACCGAGTTGGGTCGCACCGGCGGAATGCGCAACTTCGTCACCAGCAGTAGAGCGCCCATGCGGTTACCTTGCCAATAACCCCAGTTCGGTGGCCCGCGCGACGGCCTCGGTGCGAGTGTGCGCGTCGAGCTTGCCGTAGATGTTCTTCAGATGCTTCTTGACGGTGCCCGTCGCGATGACCAGTGTTTGCGCCATCTCCTGATTGGACACGCCAGTCGCGAGAAGTCGCAGCACTTCCATTTCCCGTTCGCTGAGCGGCTCAATCAAAGGATGAGGGATGAAGGTTGAAGGTCGAAGAGAATGTGTATTGTGACCCGGCTCATCTTTCAGTGCGGCGAGCAAGCGGGCCACGTATTCCACGGCGATACCGCGCGCGGCGGCCTGCCGCAGCAAGTCGCCCATCGCCGCGCCCTGTTCGATGAACGTGCGCACGTAACCTTCCGGCTCGGCGAGCGCCAAGGCTCGCCCTAACGTAGACACTGCCTGATCCATCTTTCCCTGTGCTCGCAGGGCAAGCGCTTGCTGCACGTTAATTCCAATCGTCAGTGATTCTGCTCCTACCACGTTGACGATGTCCAGCAGACCGTTCAGCACTCTCAGCGCCTCATCCGGCCGGTTCTCGGCAATCAGAATCCTGGCAAAACTGAGGTATTCGATCCGCCGGTCATAATTGAGGACGTCGTCTGCACTGAGTCCGCAGTGTCGTGTCCATTTGGATGCCTTCTTCAGATCTCCCTGCGCCAAATAGATGAGGGCCTCTTGCGCGTCAGCGCGAGTGAGGGTGCTGACGGAGTCCGCTGCGAAAGCCTGCCGAGCCTCTCGAACGGCCTTCAGCGCGCCGTCTGCATCGCCTACAGCGCAGAGCGCACGGGAGAGAAATACGAGCGCGTTGTACACGTAATCGGAATAACCCCATTGCCTGCACGTCCGAATGCCTTCTTGGGCATATTCCAGAGCCGCCGGCAGATCGTTCCATTCGAGATACAGCAAGCTCATTTGCGAACGGGCAAAACCGACGGCCAGCGGTTGCGTTCTCCCGGCGGGTCCATGTGCCTCTGCCATTCGCAGCGCGCGCTGGAATCGATCGGCAGCCTCCTTGAGTCTTCCCTGACTTCGCAGGATGCTGGCGATTTCACACTGTGCCGTCACCGACATCGAATTATCACCAGCGGCGAGGCTCAGCGCAGACGCATCTTCCAACGCCTGTATGGCCGGTTTCGTTTCGCCGCGCCACGACAGCAAGTTGGCTAGGTGATAGGACACGAAAGCGCGAGGCTTCGGCTCATTCATCGGCAGCAGGTCAAGCGCCACTCGGGCTTGGGCGATGCCCCCGGCGGCATCATCCTTCAGTTCAGCCAGCAGCGTGCGAATGGCCGCGATGTAGCCCAGAATGCGAGGCGTGGATTTTTCGCTGGCGCGTTCCGCCTCCTGAAGTGCCGACTCTACGTCTTTCACTCTGCCAAGATAGGCCAACGCCCAGGCGCCGGCCACACTCAACCAAGGGCGCGAACGGCGTGTTTCTTCCGGCAGTGAGTTCAACCAGTTCAGCAGGGTCGTGGTCTCGCTCAGATCCATGATGTTCAGCGCGTAGCCCTCGATCAGACGAGCCACGCGCTCGATATCGTCAGAGGCCAGGCGGTGAACAATCGCCTCTGGCAGGAATCCGTTGACCTCGCACCATTCACTTGCCCGGCGATGCAGCGCGGGCAACTCCGCGGCGAAGTCTTGCTTCAAGCGCGAGTGCAGCAGATCGGCGAAGAGATGGTGATAGCGATACCAGTGCCGGTCATCGTCCAGCGGAATCAGGAACAGGTTGTCTCGATCGAGCCGGCTCAGGAATTCCCGGCTGTCAGAGCGATTCATGACGGCGTCACACAGGGGGGCAACTAGCCGATCGAGGATGGATGTCTTGAGCAGGAACTGCTGAGTTATCGACGATTGTCGTTCGAGGACTTCATCGACGAGATAGTCCAGCACGAAGCGATTACTGCCCGCGAAGGCGCGAATGAATGTCGACGTGTCGCCACGGCCCCGCATCGACAGGGCCGCCATTTGCAGGCCAGCGATCCAGCCTTCTGTGCGCTCCTCGAGCGCGATGATGTCTTCCAGGGTGATTCCCAGACCCATCACTTCGTTGAGAAAGGCAGCCGCTTCGTCCTGCGTGAATCGCAGATCGGCGGCTCGCACTTCGTTCAGTTGACCCCGGCCGCGCAGCCGTGACAGCGGCAGGGGCGGATCGACGCGGGTGGCAATCATCACATGCGCGCCAGGCGGAAGGTGATCGAGCAGATAGGTCACTGCATCATGCACGGGCCTGGAATCGATCAGGTGGTAATCGTCCAGAACGAGAGCGACGGGCTGTGATGCAGAAGCGAGGTCGTTGAGCGGTGCGGTCAGGCTGGCTTCGAGATACCGTGCGTCGCCGATCGCCGGCATGTCCAGCGACGGCCCGTCTGCGCCAGGCACGAGTGCCGTAAGCGCGGCGACGCAGTAGGTCATAAAACGTGAAGGGACGTTATCGGCTTCGTCCAGCGAGAGCCACGCGATCGGTATCTGGCTCCGATGCGCCCAATCGCTGATGAGCGTGGTCTTGCCGCAGCCGGCCGGGGCAGAGAGGAGCGTGAGCCGCTGCCCGAGACGCAATCCATCGTTGAGGCGCTCGATCAGGCGCGGGCGTGCGACCAGAAGCGGTCGCAGTGGCGGAAGGCGAAGCTTGCTCGCCGGGAGTGACATGCGCCTTGTCCCGCCCCCGCTGGAACCAGCCGTTCACTCTCTCCTCCGCGTCGATGTTGGCCGAATACATCATATCATACTCGATCCATTTGGCATAGCCAGATGCAGGATGCGGTTCGAGCCAACGACCTGCGGGTAATGAGTTCCACCCGTAAAACGTATATCGGAGACCGTCAATCCAGAGGTGCTATAATCGCGCCCGATGAAACCCCGGCTCGCGCTCATCGCGCTTCTGATTCTGGCAACACTATCGCCCTCGGCCCACGCCCAAGGCGAGCGCCTTGTCGTCGCCTTCTACTACGCCTGGTACTCGACAGATTCCTTTGGCCCGGGCAAGACGAGCGACCAGCCGATCGAGCCGTATTCGTCGAGCGACCGGGCTACGATCGGGCGGCACGTCGGGCAGGCCAAATCGGCGGGCATCGACGCGCTCGTGCAGTCATGGTACGGGCCGAACGGCGGCGCGAGCAACCAGACCGAATCGAACTTCCGGGCGCTGCTCGACATCGCGGCGCAGGGTGGAATGCGCGCTGCCGTCGATGTCGAAACGGGAAGCCCGTTCTTCGCCACGCGCGACGACGTGCAGGAGGCACTGGCGACGCTGCTCGCGACACACGCACAACATCCGGCTTACCTCAAGGTCGGCGGCAAGCCGGTGATCTTCTTCTGGTACAACACGCGCTTCGGCGTCGAGGACTGGCAGGCGATCCGCGACGCGGTCGATCCGAACCGCGCCTCGATCTGGATCGCCGAGGGTACCAACACGGATTACCTGCGCGTGTTCGACGGGCTGCACCTGTACAGCATCGCCTGGTCGGCCAACCCGCAGGCGACGCTCAACTCGTGGGGCGACAAAGTGCGCTCCAAGGCGGCGAGCCTCGGCGCGTTCAAGTATTGGGTTAGCACGGCGATGCCCGGCTGGGACGATACGCGCACGGGTCGATCCGGGGCTTACTTCCGCCCACGCGCCGACGGCGAGTATTACCGCCAGTCGTTCAACGGCGCGGCGACCTCCGGCGCAGACTGGGCGATTATCACTTCATTCAACGAGTGGGTGGAAGGGACGCAGATCGAGCCGAGCGTGTCGTACGGCGATTATTATCTGAATCTCACGCGCGATTTGGCAAACGCGTACCGCAGCGGCCAGGAGCTTATCCCCACACCGACGCCCACTCGAACCGCTACACCGACCCCCACCCCCACGCCGAGTGACACGCCAACGCCGACCGATACCTCCACCCCCACACCAACCGACACCCATACTCCGACATCGACACCGACCGACACGCCCACGTCGTCCCCATCCCCGACCCTCACCTTCACGCCGACGTTTTCGCCACAGGCCGTCGCGCAGATCACGCCCGCGCCGAAACCGACGCGCAGTCTTCCAACCGTCGCACCGACGCGCATCGCTTCAACTTCAAACGGCGTGCCCATCTGGATCGGGCCGATGCTGCTGGCGCTGGCGGCGACGCTGGCCGGATTCGTCATCGCCGGCAGGCTCGGGCGACGGTAAGACGGCCTCATAAGGATGTCTTCCTCATTCGCGGCCACACCGCCGATGCTACCGTTGCTGCCCGGAGACAGGTAAAGCGGCAGGTTCGACGGCGTTGGGGTGAGCGTGGGTCTGGGTGTATGGGTTGGCGTGGGCGTATTCGTCGGCGTGTAGGTGGGCGTCGGCGTATTGGTCGGTGTGCTGGTCGACGTTGCGGTGTCGGTCGGTGTCGGAGATGGAGTATTGGTGGCCCGGTTGTGTAGAATGAGAGGCGCGTAGGTCCAGTATCGTGAGGTAAGTGTGGTCGTTGGCGTGCTGGTCGGCATCGGGGTATGCGTAGCTGTGGGCGTCCGGGTATAGGTTGCTGTTGGTATCGGTGTGTCAGTCGGTGTTGGTGTAAAGGTCGAAGTAGGCGTGGATGTATCTGTTGGCGTCGGCGTATCCGTCGGCGTTGGAGTAGGGGTGTCCGTCGGTGTCGGCGTGTCGCTCGGAGTCGGCGTGTCCGAAGGCGTTGGCGTATCGCTCGGTGTAAGTGTGTCGGTCGGTGTATCCGTAGGCGTCGGCGTATGACTTGGCGTCGGTGTGTCGCTCGGAGTCGGCGTGTCCGAAGGCATTGGCGTGTCGCTCGGTGTAGGTGTGTCGGTCGGTGTATCCGTGGGCGTCGGCGTATGACTTGGCGTCGGTGTGTCGCTCGGTGTAGGTGTGTCGGTTGGTATGTCTGTGGGCGTCGGCGTATGACTTGGCGTCGGCGTGTCGCTCGGTGTGGGTGTGTCGGTCGGTGTATCCGTAGGCGTCGGCGTGCGAGTCGCTGTAGGCGTGTGAGTGGGCGTGGGCGTCGGCCCATCGCTGACGCAGTTGGCGCTGCCCACATCGGTGAAGCTCTGCCCGGCGATCGGGACGAACTCCCACTCGTAGCTGGTCGGATGAAGGGTCAATTTCAGCACACCCCATGTCGTATTGTTGCGCACCTCGCTGTTGGGCCGGATGGTGGGGAAGGAGTACAAGCTCGCTCCGCCCGTGCCCACGACAAACTCGCGAATGCCCCGGCTCGGCTCGGCCTGTCCGGTCGGACTCTGCGGCGCAAACCGCTCGTAGGTATGGTCGTGGCCGTTCAGCACCACGTCGGCTCCATGATCGTAGAGGGCTTGCCAGAACGGTTGAACACCGGTGTCGTTGCCATGTGGACCCGAGCTAAAGCGCGGCCGATGCCAATACGCCAGGGTACATAAGCTCGGATTCGCAGCCAGGTCCGCCCGCAGCCACTGCTCCTGCTCTGAGCCAGCGCCGTGGGGGATCTCACTGTTGAGGGCGATGATGTGCCAGTCGCCCAAGGTGTAGGAGTAGTAGCCCTTGCAGTTGCTCGTGCAGTTGGTGTCCAGCGGCGAGGCCGCCGCACCGAAGTAGGTGTAGTAGCCAGCCACGCCGGCGGCATGGTAGTCGTGGTTGCCCGGCGAGGGGCGGGTGCGAGCCTTGTGGCGGCCCCAGGTTGGCGCGTAGCAGTCGTTGAATTCGGTCAGCGTCCCGTTCGGGTAGGCGTTGTCGCCCATCGTGACAACGGTGCCGGCTATGCCGTCGAGCAGTTGTGCGGTCGACTCGTCCTGGGTCCGATTACAGTCGGCGATGTCGCCTGCCCCGACCAGGACGGGTTCGGAGGGCCTCAAGATGATCGGCAGGAAGGCGCGGGGGCTTAGTGGACCCGGCGTGGCGGTAATCTGCTGCACGGAGCTGACGCTAGGCGCACGGCCAGCGTAGCGAATTGCCGCCGTGCCGGAGAATGGCCCGGCTGTGATGGCCGCGCATACCACCCAGAAAGACAATAGCAACCCCGGCCAGGGCCGCCGGTCTGGTTTTCTGGGTTCTGACATGCGGCCTATTTTACTCGATAAATGGAGACCTCACAGGTCTCTGAGACCTGTGAGGTCTGGACGCGCCCACGAGGACGCGGGCTTGGAGCTTATCTAGACAGTATTGCGATTAAGGCCGAGCGCGAATGTCTGACCCGGCCAGGCGCTTTGAGCAGGGGGTCGCATTGACTACGGCACGACGAACATGGCGTCGAGCGCGAACGAGGCCAGGCCGTAAAGACTGCCATCCAGGTAAAGATCGGGCAGGTACGCGCCCGTCGTCACCGGGCCGAGTGTGGCAGGCCAGAACACGAAGATATCTTCGTTGGCCCCGGCAGCACCATCGACGGCGAAGTTACCCACCGTCGAGAGATACAGATCGCCGTTCGCGGCGACCCACAGCGCGTTCACGTCCTCACTGCTGGAATCGGCCAGGCCTACATCGCTGCCGTCGAAGTAGAACGCCCATGTGCCGCTCGTATTGCTGCCCAGGGTCGCAGGTGTGAAGGCAAGCAGATCCTCGTCGTCGCCGGCTGCGCCGGTGACTTTGACTGCGCCGATGGTCGAGATCAGCAGCCGTCCGTCAAACAGGAAACCGATGGTGTCGACGTCCTCGTTTGTCGTCGTGAGGCCGACATCGCTGCCGTCGAAATACCATCCGAGCGTTCCGGCAGTGTCAGGACCCAGCGAAGTCGGCACGAAGCGCAGAATGTCCGAGTCGTCAACCGCGCCGAAGCCGGGCAGCGAAGTATCGGCGTCAAGCGACAGGAGCAGTGAGCCGTCAGGCAGTTTCTCGAAAGCGTCGATGTCGCCGGTCACGCCGACATCGCTGCCGTCGAAGACCATGGTGTAGAGGCCGGTCGTCGGGTCGAGTTGCACGACGTCTTCGTCGGCGACGGCCAGCCCATTCAGCACGCCATCTGTGGTGAGGGAAAGGTAGATGCGGCGCGTAGACGGCGTGGGAGTAGGAGTGGGAGTTAGAGTGGGAGTTAGAGTTAGAGTTGGCGTGGCAGTATCGGTCGGCGTGGCAGTATCGGTCGGCGTTGCCGTATCGGTCGGCGTCGGTGTCGCGGTAGCGGTTGGCGTATCAGTCGGTGTAGGCGTGGAGGTCGGAGTCAGGGTTTGAGTGGGCGTCGCCGTATCCGTTGGCGTAGGCGTAGGAGTGAGAGTTAGAGTTAGAGTTGGCGTCGCGGTAGCGGTTGCCGTGTCAGTCGGTGTAGCTGTATCGGTCGGTGTATTCGTTGGCGTTGGTGTAGGAGTTGGAGTTGGAGTTAGAGTTGGCGTCGCCGTGTCGGTTGGCGTCGGTGTTAGTGTCGGGGTTGCGGTATCAGTCGGCGTCGCCGTATCAGTCGGCGTCGCCGTATCGGTCGGCGTAGGCGTCGTGGTAGCGGTTGGCGTTGCAGTCTCCGTCGGCGTCGCCGTCTCGGTGGGTGTCGCGGTTGGCGATGCGCCAAGCGTGTACGTGTCAATCACCGTGCCCGTGCGCGCGATGAACTGAAAGACAATCTGGGATTCACTGGCCTGGACGAGCATCGCGCCAAAGTCGCCGTTGTAGCGCGCCTGGCTGCCGGGCACCGGCGTGCTGAAGGCGTAGATGGACCTGCCGCCCAAACCGTCGACAAAATAAGGGAAGCCGTCGAGCACGATACGCTCGTAGGTGTGATCGTGCCCGGCCAGCACCACGTCCGCGCCCCACGCCTGATACGGCCACTGCATGTCCAACGTCGAGCCGTGATTCGCCCCCGAAGAATAAGGTGGATGGTGCATGTAGACCAGATCCCACGGCGAGGTCGAAGCGGCGAGTTGAGCTTGCAGCCAGACACCTTGGGTCGACGTGCTCGAGTTTCCGTCCGGTTCTCGATCGTCGCTGTCAATCGCGAAGAAATGCACCGGCCCCCAGACAAAATCGTAGTAACGCTCGTTGCCGGGCAAGGTAAAGTAGTCCAGGTAGGGCTGGGCATTGGTCGTGTTCCAATCGTGATTGCCCAGCGACGGGAAGAAGCGATTCGTCGTCGCGCCGGCCCCATAGGATCCGGTGTAGGGGTAAATGAACTCGTGATAATACTGGCCGATGTTCGCGTCGATCGTATCCGCCGCCCCGTCCGGGTAGTTGTTGTCGCCGGTCGTGATGACGAAGTCGGGATTCCAGCTCTTGACCAGGTTCGCGACATCTTGTTCAGGCAGTCCGGCGCTACCGTAGTCGCCGATGATGGCGAACCGGATCGAGCCGGCCGGCAGCGGCGTCGGTGTAGGAGACGGTGTTGGTGTATCGGTCGGCGTCGGCGGTTCACCGGTGGTGTACGTGATGACAAGTTTCGGCGCGGCCGGCGGTTCGCCATCGTAAGCTTCCGCCGTGCGCCGGCCTGTGCCGCCGACGATGATCGCGATGGAGCTGCCGGATGCCCAACCGGGCCGGTTCACGATCTCCTGAATGATGGAGGCCAGGTCCGGCGTTTGCCATTTGGCATTGGGCGCCGTCCAGGCGGGAATGTTGTTCCAGGCAACTTGCGCCGTCGTTCGGGGCCGGGTCGAGATATTGTTCTTCGCCGATGTGAAGGTGAAGGCATTATCCACCGCCTGGCCCTGAATCGTCACGGAGGTCGGATCGGAGCCGGTCTCGTCCACCTCGAATTCCACGTAAGCGTCGAGAATGGATGCGCCCTGTGGAATGGAGATGTTGTTGAATCGCATCCCCACGAGCTGGTTGGTGGCGCCATCCGCGCCCAGTTCCAGGTCGGAACTGGTTAAGCTTACGCTCCCGGTGTTGCTCTTCTCTTCCGCATCGTCCGACGAACTGCTGACCTGAGAAGTGTGCACCCCGAAACCGACCGGCGTCGGCGTGGGTGCGTTTGTCGGCGTCGGCGTCGGAGCCGTAAAATCAAATTCGTACGCACCCAGATCGGGCGCAGCGCCCGAGAAGTCAGTGATCGGGGAGGGCGGGATGGCCTCCCCATCATTGGCGATGTACTGGGTGACCCCGGTATCGATGGCCGGCGAGCCGGCCTGGAGCACCAGGCCGCTGAAGTCGTCGTCTACCGTCTCCCACAAACCATCGGAGCCGGGGTTCGGCGGCGACGCGAAGAGCGGGTTCTGCCCGAACAGGTTGCCCGCGCCGAGGTTGCTCTGATCGGCGTCTATCCCGTTGTTGTAAAACAGGGTGTACGCCACGACTGAGTTGGCCCCCGCCTGGCCCTGCACCCTCCAGACCCCCTTCGTCGTCGAGCTGGCGACGATGTTGTTGAAAGCCACCAGATTGTCCCCGCCCGATATGCCGTAGTCGTTGCCGTAAAGCGTGTTGTTGTAAAGCCGGATGGCCTCCACGATGTCGGCGCCGGAATAGTTCTCGTCTGTGATCCCATCGGGCATCAGACCAATGCCGGCCTGGACACTGTTGGCGATCAGGTTGCCGCTGATGATGAAACGGCGGTTGGTGTCCTCCGGCAGGCCGGTATAGTCAATCAACTGGATGCCGTCCTCAGCGCTCCCGATGATCTCATTGTTCCGGATGGTGATATCAATCGGCTGGGCGGGCGCATAACCAGGCTGCAAGCGGATTTCGATCCCATCGTTCCCACTGTACATCAGCCGGTTGTTCTCGATCAGCAGCGGGCGGTTCGTGTCGTCCAGGTCGATCGCGTCATCCCCCGAGTCGAAATAGACGTTGTGGCGGTTGATCCCCCCACTGCCCAGTTCGTAGTCGATCAGATCCCCCGACGCCTGGAAGTAGTTGTACTCGACGATGAACTCCGAGAAAGGGTGGATGCCATCGAGCCCGTTTCGAATGACAAAGCCCCGGATAGTCGGCATCGGGGAAATGCCGGTAGGGATGGCGATGGCCGCACCGGCTGCACCTCCAGCGTCAATGACGGTCGTGTTGTGGGTCGGGTCTGCAGGGTCGAAGAACTCGGCGGTCAGGACGATGGACTTATTGAGGGTCAGATTTTCGATATACGTGCCCGGCCGGACGAGGATGGTATCTCCGGGGCCGGCAGCGTCAATGGCCGCCTGGATGGTGGGGTAATCATCGGGAACGATCAGCGTCGCGGCCCGGACGCTCTGGTAAACCGCGAGCGCGGCGATGACGGTGAGAATTCCGGCCGTGAGAAAGAAAAACCTACGCACGCTGCGCATCAGCGGAAGTCTAGCGCACAAACGACTGAAGCGGTCATAATCTGCGCTTTTTGTATAGTGCGTCGCTCACGGCCCCTTCGGGTGATCCATCCGCCGCCCTCCCTAGCCGCCGGATGGATCACGCGAAGCGGAGCGGGAGTCAAAAAAGCGCAGTCTGTGCCCCCGCGCAGCATAACCCCAGGCTATTATACGCCTTGTCATGTTCCCAGGCGCGTGCCCGTTTGGTTACAGGATCATTGTGCAGGAAGGGCAAGCCTGGCGCGCTGAGCGCCGTGCCGGTCCTGCTTGGTGCCTGTTGTGAAGATCGTTAGACAGTATGAAACCAAGAAATCACGTAACTGCTCAGCCGTCATGCCCGAATGCTTTTGTCGGGCATCCCGGTTGAGCATGGGCGGGCCACACTGACAAGCTCTGGATTCCCGCCTAAAGCGTGCGGGAATGACCCCGCAGCGGTGGCTGAGCAGTTACGAAATCACTTCGGAAACGCAGAGCTGAATGCGCCGCTACCTGAGGATCAGTGGAAGGTAAACGCGGCGCTCTCCTATTCTCGCCAGAACCCGACGGCCGGTATCCACAATCCACACGGAGTCCTCGGCGGCGATCCCCCAGGGCGAGGATCCGGTCGGCAATTGGAAAACTTGCCAACCGTTCTGGTCAAACAGGGTGGTGTACGTGGCGGTGTTCCAGGTTACCAGTCCGTTCGTGACCGTTACCGTGTGGGTGGTCGGCGGCAACTGAGGGGCGCAGGATGGACTGGCCAACTCGCTGCTGTGTGGGATGGTAATGACAGTCCCAGGATCGAGGCGCGGGTCCAGCATGCCCACGGACTGACTCTGGTCCGTATACCAGACCTGCTCCCCGGCGACGCTGATCATCACCGGGTGTTGAACCACACTCTGGGTGTAGGTAATCAGCCGGTTGGCTCCAGGCTCAAGGCGGGCCAGCTCCCCCAGGTTGGGATCCGCCCACCACAGGTTGCCGTTCCCATCCAGCGCCATGCCTTCGGGATAGCTGCCGGCCGGAAGCTCCCACCAGGTAACGGTTTCGCTGACTGTATCCAGGCGGTCAATCCGGCTGTTTAGCCAATCACCCAGCCAGACCTGGCTGCCATCTACGACCAGGTAATCGCTCAAGCCATCCAGTGGCAGGGTATAGGTGCACACTTCGCTTGACCCTGGCGCCAGGCGGTACAGGTACGGCCCGGAGGCGTCGGTGACCCAGGTATTCCCGCCGGCGTCAAGGCCGGTCCCGTAAAGGCTGGTTGTGCCAGGTATTTCCCAAATGCTGGCTTCGCCCTCCGCTACGGAGAGACGGCCGAGTTGGTTGCTGCTGAAATCCGCCCACCACACCAGGCCCGCTCCATCACTGCGGGCATCGGACGGATTGCCGCCGACCTCGAAAATCGTGTAGCTCCCGGCGGATGGGTCGACGCGCCAGATTTCTCCTGCGCTATAATCGCTGATCCACAGCATGCCCTGGCTGTCCAGATTAAGCTCATAGGCGTCCCCGGCCGGGTTGAGGCCCGTTTCCTGGGCCTCTAGATCGGCGCGCGCCCAGTTGGTCAGGCCGAGAAGGGCGATCAGGTAAGCAAGCCCGAGGAACAGCGGTACGAGTACCCGCATTCTTAACATGGAATCCTCCTCGAATGCGCCCACGCGTAGCATCGGGCCTTGTGCCCGGTATGTGCCTGGGGCCATACATGCCCACTCCCGCTCCCTTCGGTCGGGGACTTCGCAGGACAGGCGTACCCACTCCGCTGCGCGACGGGGTGCTTCTCAAGGAGCCGCCTCCGCTGACGTGTTTTGCGTGCACACTCAGTGACTGAGCGGAGGGACGCCCGACGAGGGGCAAACACAAAGGGGACCGGGCAGTCGGGCCTGGCCCCCCTGATCGCATCAGGCTCCGTTGAATCTCCGGCTGCCTCACCCCCGGCCCCTCTCCTGAGAACGAAAAGCAGTTCTCAGGAGAGGGGAGTCGCGCTCCCCCTCTCCAGAAGGGGGTGAGGCTGAGCCGTCACGCGCAAGCGAAGTCAAACTTCACGGGACAGGGAGGCTCGGGAAGGGCTAAGCCCTCCCCGAGCCTCCGCTTTGCCGCACCAGTGCGCTGGAGGTGCACCAGGGACACCCTCGGCGCGCGGGCGGCCGTCCTGCCTCACGGCACGCTGAAGTTCACCACCGCGAAGCCGTTGGCCTTGATGGTCACCGACTGCTGCACGCTGTAGTCAGGCAACTTGATGGTGTACGTCGCCGACTTGGCCTTGTGCTTGTACTCATAGTAGTAGAAGCCGTCCGCGTCGGTCAACACCGTAGCCAGCAGATCACCGGTCGGGTTGTATATTTGGACCGTAACATCTGATACCGGGTCACCAGTCACACCGCTGGTGACGAAGCCCATGAACCCGGCGAAGCGCTTGAACTCGTTCACGCTCGTCGGCGTGGATGTGAAGGTATTACTGCCATCGGTGAACGAGAAGTTGTAGGTCTGCCCATTGAGGATGATCGGGGCGGTGCCGCCGGTGCCCTGACGCGCATCCAGAGTATCGCTTGTCCCGCCAAACTCGCCCCTGCTCCAGTTGATCGTCTTCTTCAGGCCGTAGTCCAGGTGGATCGTGACGTACAGCAGGCCTGTGCTCGGGATTTCGCCGGTGACCGTGACCGTTGTGGTCGAGGTGCCAATCGTCGTTCCATTCTTGTAGTCGGCGAAGGTGATGATCTGGTTCCCGCTCGATGATGTAGGCGTCATCGCCTCTGTGGCGATGATATAGCCACTCAGCATCGGGCTTGGCTCGACACAGCCGTTGCCGTTAGTGTCCGAAACCGCGTCGTGAACTTGGATCGGTACACCAGCCCCCTCCTGCGTTATGAACGGGTAAGGTACCTGGATGTACAGCGTCACCTGGTCTCCCGGATTCCCGGTGTAGAACACGTTGTAGTAGAACTGGCCGGGGTTGCTGGCCTGCAGCCGGTAGGTGGTCGGAGACAGCGTGTTCAGGTGGTAGAGCAGGCGGAATGGACCGGTCAGCGGGCAGAACGAGGTGTCGGTGAAGTGGCTCGGCGGCACAATGGTGACTGAGTGATCGTCGCTGTCGGATACGTCGTTGGGGAAGCCGTCCGGGTGGTAATGAACCGTGACCGTGTTATGCAACGGGTTGGGATCGCCCGCCTGGATGGTGTAGTTCACGCTGAAGCTGCAGCTCGTACCCGGGGCCAGGCTGCCGCAGCCGTTGGCGCTGGCTGTAGCAGTGAGGTCACCCAGACCGGCCCAACCGGTGCCCACGTCGGTTACACTGTCCAGGATCAGGTTCGGGCTGTCACTCGAGCTGGTGTTGGTGATGGTGAAGTTGTACGTGATGGTAGCGCCCACCACGGCGGCTGTCGGCCCGGTCTTCACCACCGTCACCGACGGCTGGAACAGATTCGTTGAGTGACCATCGCTGGCCGTGATGTCGTTGCTGAAGCCGTCCGGGTGATAGTGCGCCTCGGCGGTGTTCAGCAGCGGGTCAGGATCGCCCACCTGCACCGTGTAGGTGTAGCTGAACGAGCAGCTCGCGCCCGACGCCAGACTGTTGCAGGCTGCCGGTGGCACCACACCCGCCACCAGCGTGTCGCTGAAGCTGTCCAGTATCA
>Ga0209341_10000523_pt1 | contig 39808 bp, 36 predicted proteins | sample RifCSP13_2_FD_184020 | JGI IMG/M metagenome (GOLD analysis project Ga0209341, IMG submission 184020) | Soil microbial communities from Rifle, Colorado - Rifle CSP2_sed 13_2 (SPAdes) (version 2) | ecosystem: Environmental > Terrestrial > Deep subsurface > Rock core/Sediment | place: Rifle...
CGCCGCGATCCCGGAACCCATCACGCCGGCACCGAGGACGGCCACCTTGCGGATTTTCGGAAACATCGGTTCCTACCTCCTGTCGGGTCGGTATCGGACGGAGCGCGAAACTGAATGGCGATTCATTGAACAGCATACCATTAACGCAACCCCCGGGGCGTGTCAAGGCATGGCAGAATGAACGGATGCGGGGGATCTATGTTCACGTGCCGTTCTGCGTGCGGAAGTGCGGGTATTGCGATTTCTACTCCGTCGCCGGCGGGGGGGAAGAGGAGCGCGACCGGTTCCCCGCGCTCGTAGAACGGGAGATGGACCGGATCGTCCGTTCGTACCCCGGGGAGGCGGTTGTCCCCGCGGATACCGTGTACTTCGGCGGGGGAACGCCGACGGTCCTCGGGCCGGACCGCCTCCTCCGGCTGCTCCGTTCCGTTCGCGCCCGCTTTCCGGTCGCGGAAGACGCCGAGATCTCCGTGGAGGCGAACCCGGGGACGGTGACGGGCGAGGAGATCGCCGGATTGCGGGAGGGCGGGTTCAACCGCGTGAGCATCGGGGTCCAATCGTTCCGGAAGGAAACCCTCTCCGCCCTGGGCCGGATCCATTCCGTGGAGGACGTCCGCGCGGCGTACCGGTACGCGAGGAAGGCGGGCTTCTCCTCCGTGGGGATCGACCTCATCTTCGGAAACCCCGGCCAGGCGGAGGAGGAATGGCGGGCGGACCTCGACCTGGCCGTGACGTTCCTGCCGGACCACGTGTCGGCCTACGCGCTGTCGCCGGAGCCCGGCACGCCGATCCACGGGGCGATCGACCGCGGCGAGACCGCCCTCCCCGACGACGACGCGGTCGCCCGGATGTACGCGGATGCGCGGGAAATCTTGACGGGCGCGGGATACCGGCATTACGAGATCTCCAATTTCGCGCGGCCGGGGAAGGAGTGCCGCCACAACCTCAAATATTGGCGAAGGGAAGGGTACCTCGGGCTCGGTCCCTCCGCCCACGGGCTGCTGTTTCCCGGCGAGGGGGCTCCCTACGGGCTTCGCACGGCAAATCCGCCCTCCCTGTCCGATTACGCCCTTGCGCTCGGGGAAGAACGCCTGCCGTGGGGGTCGGTGCATACCTGCAGCCGGGAGGACACGTGGAAGGAATCCCTGATCTTCGGATTGCGGATGTCGGAAGGGGTTTCCCCCGCTTCGATCGAAAAAAAGAACGGCCCCCCGCCCGAACCGGTGCGGGGGGCCGTGGAAAAACTGATCGGTTCCGGTTTGCTGCTCCAAAGCGAAGACCGACTGCAACTACCGGAACGGTACTGGTTTGTATCGAACGAGGTGCTTCAGCGCCTCGCCTGAACCGCTACCGGCCGCGCTTTCCGTGATCCCCGCCGCGGTCATCGTGACGGTCACCGTGCCTATCGTCCTTCCGGTGTTCCTTTTGGCTTCTCTTCCATTCCTGCTCGCGGTCTTTCTCCCACCGCTTGTGCGCCTTCCGGTTCTCCCGGTCCCAACGGGAGTGCTCTTTCTTCCAATGGCCGTACGGGACGCGCCGTTCCCGCTCGTACCTTGTCCTGTAGTCCCGCGGCATGTAGACCACCGACCGTGGCACCCGGTGCCGCTCGATCACACCCCACGGCCCGTTGTACGCCCGCGCGCGGTACCACCGGTCACCGCGCGGCGACCACCAGTACCCCCCGTAGAAGAAAACGTCGATGGTGGGGTCCGGGACGTAGTAGACTTGGGACTGCGGAATCACGACGACTTCCGGCGGCTCGGCCACCACGATCGGCGGCGGCCCGAGGTTGATGTTGACGCTCACCTCGGCCCGCGCCGGGTCCGAAACACCCCATGCGGCGGCGATGAACGCCCCCGCCGCCAGGAACCACCATGTCCTTCTCGGATTTTTCATCCGGCACCTCCCTTCGCGTTGTCGGGGATAAGACAGAATCCCCCTCCCTTTTATTCAATCATGGAACACCTAAACGGATTCCGTCCTCTATAATATAAGTTTGTTATGAAAAACGAGGAAAAACAGATCGGACAGGCGGCGGGCGGGAAGATCGGCACCGGGATCCGGCTCAAGCTGTTCTCGTTCCTGCTCCCCCTGGTCTTCCTTCTCATCGCCCTGGTGACCTGGGTGGTCACGGAGGTGACCGAGTCCGCCCTGCGCCGCGACCTGCTCCAGCGCGGCGCCGCGATCTCCCGCGTGGTGGCCCTCTCCGCGGGGCATTCCCTGCTGGCGAACGATCCGCTGGGGCTGGATCGGCTGGTGTCGGAAACCCGGTCGAGCGATCCCGATATCGCATTCGTCGCCGTCCGCGACGCCTCCGACATCGTGGTGGCGCACGACCGGGTCTCGGAGAGGGGGAAGGCGTACCGGCACGTTCCCCCCCTGCTGCCTCTGGGAACGTTCGGCGATACGCATGCCGACGAAGTGGTCCGCGACGGACGGAGATACATCGAATACACCACTCCGATCTCCTTCGCCGGCCGGCGCGTGGGGATCGCATCCCTCGGGCTTTCCATGGAGGGGCTCGCGGCCGCGCAGCGCTCCATCCGCCGGCCGATCATCGCGGCGGCGGCCGTCATCCTGGTGGTCGCCTTCTTCGGGACGATCCTGTTGTCCTCGTACATCACCACCCCGGTCAAGCGGCTCTACCAAGGGGTTCTCTCCCTCGGGAGCGGCGAGACGTTCCAGCCCGTTCCGGCGCGCTCCTCCGACGAACTGGGCGATCTCACCCGGAACTTCAACCGGATGGCGGAGACGATCCTCGCCCAGAAGACCGACCTGCGGAAGAAAGCGCATCAACTGGAGGAATCGTACATCAGCATGGTCCGCGTCATCGCCGCGTCGCTGGACGCCAGGGACCCGTATACGATGGGCCACTCCACCCGCGTGGCGCGGATGGCGTGCGAGCTGGGACGGCGCCTCGGGATGGAGGAGGAGGAGTTGATGCACCTGGAGCGGGCGGCGATCTTCCACGATCTCGGGAAGATCCAGACCCCGGACGAACTGCTCCTCAAGGGGGAACGCCTGACGCGGGAGGAAGAGGAGCAGATGAAAAACCATTCGGCCGACGGCACGGAGATCCTCCGGATGGCGCCGTTCCTCCACCGGTACATCCCTGTGGTGCGCGCCCATCACGAGTGGTATAACGGCGACGGGTACCCGGACGGGACGAAGGGGGACCGGATCCCGCTTCACGCCCACCTCATCGCGCTGGCCGACGCCTTCGACGCGATGACCACCGACCGTCCGTACCGGCAGGCGCTTTCGACGGAGGCGGCGATCACCGAAATCATGCGGTTCCGCGGGACGCAATTCGATCCGGAGCTGGCGGACGCCTTCGCGAAAATGGTGCGGGAGATGCCGCCGATGGGCGAAGTCCCATTGAAGAGCATGGCGCTTTGAGACGAGGGGCACTTTCCCTCCCCTGCCTCTTCCTTGCGCTATCCGTGACGGCTGCACCGGGGTGCGCGTGGCTCTCGAGGACCTTCCACCCCGCTCCGACTACCGCTCCGACCACCGCTCCGTCCCCCGCGCCGGCCCCTGTTCCGGCCCCGGCTGCGCCCGCGAAGCCGCCCGAGATCTCCGTGGCCGACAAGCTGTTCGCCGGCGGAATGAAAGCGCTGGCGGAGGGAGGGCAGGAACTTGCCCTTGAACTGTTCTCCGAAGCGTGGAAGGAGGCGCCCGGCCACGCGGGGGTCGCCCGGGAATTCGACGGCGCGCTGATCGCATTGAAGAAGAGCGGGGACGCCGCCTACGACCAGGGGAAGTGGGAAAGCGCCGGGAAACGATGGATGGAGACGCTGCGGTTCATCACCCACCCGGCGGCGAACGCGCGCGGCTACCCCTTCACCCGGGGCGAGGTGAAGGCGAAGGTCGACCGGCTCAGCGCGTCCCTGATGGAAAAAGCGCTGACGGAGTACCGCCGGGGCGGTGTCGAGTCGGCCATCGCCGACTGGAAAACGATCCTTTCCTACGACCCGTCGCACGAGGAGGCGGCGCAGTCGCTCCGGACCGCCCTGAAGCAGCTCGAATCCTTGAAGAAGATGCCCCCCGGGAAGTAGCCCTACCTGCGGGACTCGCTCATGAAGAAGAGGATCGGCACCGTCATCCGCGACAGCAGGAGGGACGCCACCTCCCCCGCCATCAGGGAGATCGCCAGCCCCTGGAAGATCGGGTCGAAGAGGATCACCGATGCGCCGACGATCACCGCCGCCGCGGTCAGGAGCATCGGGCGGAACCGCACCGCCCCCGCGTCGATGACGGCCTGGTCCAGCGGCATCCCCTGCGCCAGGCGCAGCTCCACGAAGTCCACGAGGATGATCGAATTGCGCACGACGATCCCGGCCCCGGCGATGAAGCCGATCATCGAGGTGGCGGTGAAGAAAGCCCCCATCAGGGCATGGGCCGGGAGGATCCCGACGAGGGAGAAGGGGATCGCGGCCATGATCGTGATCGGGGTGCGGAACGACTGGAACCACCCCACGACGAGGATGTAGATCAGCACAAGCACCGCGGCGAACGCCAGGCCCAGGTCGCGGAACACTTCGTAGGTGATGTGCCACTCCCCGTCCCACTTCATCGCGATCTTCCGGTCGGTCCCCGGCTGCGAAGCCACGTGCCGCTCGAGCTTGTACCCGCCGGGGAGCGTCAGCTTGTCCAGTTCCTTGTCGATCGACAGGATGGCGTAGACGGGGCTTTCCACCTCCCCGGCCACATCGGCGGTCACGTACACCACGGGCATCAGGTTCTTGTGATAGATGCTCTTCTCCGCCGTCTCCTCGACGATCCGGACGAGCTCGCCCAGGGGGACGAGGTTCCCCTGCCGCCCCATCACCCGGACCTGTTTCAGGCCGTCGAGTTTCGACCGGTCCGCCCGGGGCAGGCGCAGGACGATCGGCACGTCCTCCTTCTCCCCGGGAAGGTGAAGGAGCCCCGTGCTCATCCCGTCGACGGCGATCCGCAGCGTCTCGGCCACCTGTTCCGTGGAAACCCCGTTCAACGCCGCCTTGGCGGGATCGACCTCGAACCGGTACCTGGGCTGATCGTCCTCTACGTACCAGTCGATGTCCACGACGCCCGCGGTCTTCGACAGGATCTCCCTGACCCTGCGCGCCACCCCGATCTGACCGGCATAATCGGGGCCGTACACCTCGGCCACCAACGTCTGCAGCACCGGGGGACCCGGCGGGACCTCGGAGACCTTCACGTTCGCGCCGTACCGCGCCGCGGCCGCCCGGATCGCCGTCCGCGCCCTCTTCGCGATGTCGTGGCTCTGGTCCTCCCGCTCCCCCTTCGGCACGAGGTTCACCTGGAGGTCGGCCACGTTCGCCCCCCGCCGCAGGAAGTAGTGGCGCACGAGCCCGTTGAAGTTGTAGGGAGAGGAGGTCCCGACGTACATCTGGTAATTCAACACCTCCGGCATGGCGGCGACGACGTCGCCGATCTCCCGGGTCGCGGCCGCCGTCCGCTCGAGGGTCGACCCTTCCGGCATGTCGACCACCACCTGGAACTCGCTCTTGTTGTCGAACGGGAGCATCTTCACCTGCACCCACCGGAGCGCGACGAGCGACGCGGATCCGAGCAGCAGGATGACGACCGCCGCGAGGAACCCGTAGCGCCAGGCCGGCCGGTGAAGGAGCCGATCCATCGCCTGCCGGTACAGGCGCGTGGTCCACCCCTCGGCGGCGTGATCCCTCCCCCCTACCTCCTTCCGAAGCAGGCGGACCCCGGTCCAGGGAGTGACGACGAAGGCAACGAGGAGCGAGAAGAGCATCGCCGCCGTGGCCCCCACCGGGATCGGCCGCATGTAGGGTCCCATCAGGCCCCGGACGAACGCCATCGGGAGGATCGCGGCGATGACGGCGAACGTGGCGAGGATCGTGGGATTCCCGACCTCGTCCACCGCCTCGACGGCGATGTCGGTCACGGAGCGGCCCCGGTTGGAAGGAAGCCGGTAGTGGCGGACGATGTTTTCGACCACGACGATCGCGTCGTCCACGAGGATCCCGATGGAGAAGATGAGCGCGAAGAGCGTCACACGGTTCAGCGTGTATCCGGTGAGATAGAAAACGGTGAGAGTGAGGGCGAGGGTCACGGGGATGGCCGTCGCGACGATCCCCGCCTCCCGGAACCCCAGGGTGATCCAGATGAGGATCGATACGGAGACGACGGCGATCATCATGTGAAGGAGGAGCTCGTTCGACTTCTCCGCGGCCGTCTCGCCGTAGTTCCGCGTGACCGTCAGGGTGACGTCCCCCGGGACGAGGGTCCCTTTCAGCGCCTCGATCTTCGCGAGGACCTTGCCGGCCACTTCAATCGCATTCGTCCCCTTGCGCTTGGCGACCGAGATCGTCACCGCGGGGTGCGCGGCGACGTCGCGCTCCTTCACCGCGGACCCGGCGCCGAAGAATACGTAGTCGGCGGGCTCCTCCGGCCCGTCCAGGATCTGCGCCACGTCCCGAAGGTAGACGGGACGGCCCCCCGCCACCCCCGCCACCACCTGGCCCACGTCCTCGGCCGAGCGGAGGAACCCGCCCGTCTCGACGAGGAACTCCCGGTCCCCGGCGACGAGGCTCCCCGAGGGAAGCCGGCGGTTCGCCTGCCGCAGCGTCCCGGCGAGGGCGGCCGGGGCGATGCCGCGCGACGCCATCCGGGCCGGGTCGAGGAGGACCCGCACCTGGCGCCGTTGGCCGCCGATGATCTTCACCTCCGAGACGTCGGGGACCGATTTCACCTGGTCGTGGAGCTGCTGCGCGATCCTGCGCAGGGCGAACGGATCGTGGCGGGCGGAGGAGAGCGTGACCGCGAGGATGGGGACGTCGTCGATGGAGCGGGGCTTGACCAGCGGCGGGGTCGCGCCCGGCGGGATCAGGTCGAAGTTTGCGGACATCTTCTGGTTCAGGCGGACAATGCTCTTTTCCTCGTCCTCGCCCACCTTGAACCGGACGATCGCCATCGACTGCCCGGGCGACGTGGTGGTGTAGACGTACTCCACCCCCGGGATTTCCCATAGGAGCTTCTCCATCGGGCGGGTGACCCGGTTCTCCACCTCGCTCGCCGATGATCCGGGCATTTGCACGAAGACGTCGACCATCGGCACCACGATCTGCGGCTCCTCCTCCCGCGGGAGAAGAAGCACGGCGCCAACGCCGAGCAGGACCGACGCGATGATGACCAGGGGGGTGAGGCGGGACCCGATGAAGGCGGCCGCGATCCGCCCTGCGATCCCGCGATGACGGGGCGACGAAGGGGCGTTCACCGGCGGATCTCCACCCGCGCGCCGTCGGAGAGCTTGTCGATCGGCGACAGGGCGACCCGCGCCCCGTCTCCGATGCCGGAGAGGACTTCCACCCGGTCGTCGAACTCCGCGCCCAGGGTAACCACCGAGAGGCGCGCCACGTTGTCCTCGCCTCCGACCGTGAACACGCCGTCTGCGCCGCCCGCGCGGGTGATGGCCCGCTTCGGAACCGCGAGGACCGTCCCCGTCCCGGCGGCGAAGCGCACCTTGCCGGACTGCCCCGACCGCGCGCGGCCCGCGGGAAGATCCGCCTTCACGGTGAAGGTGCGGCTCGCGGGGTCGATCACGGGGACGATCTCCGTGACCTTGGCGGAAAACGGTTTCCCGGGATCGGCGTCGAGGATCACCTGGACGGGAGATCCCTTCTTCAACCGAGGGAGGTACGTCTCGGAGACGGACGCCTCGATGCGGTGCCGGCGCGGATCCTCCAGGAGGAAGAGGGGAACGCCGGGGACGGCCATCCCCCCCGCGTCCGCCCGCTTTTCGACGATCACCCCCGCGAAGGGGGCGACCACCCTCGTCCAGGCGAGCATCGCCTTCGCCGCGTCGGCCTGTCCTTTCGCCTGTGCGATCCTCGCGTTCACCTGCGCCTTTTTCTGCTGCGCCCGCTCGAGGTCCTTCCCGGCCACGGTGCGCCGCATCTCCACCTCGTCGAACTCCTGCTGCGTGACCACTTTCCCCTCGAGCAGCTTCCGGAACCGTTCGAACGTCTTTTCCGCGAGGGCCTTCCCGGCCTCCGCCTGGGAGATGGCCCGGTCGGCCTCCTCGCGCGCCGCCTCGGCTTCCGCGACCGCCCCTTCCGCCGAAGAGAGCTGCGCGCTGACGGCCGTGTCGTCGATCGTCGCGAGGAGCGCCCCCTTTGCTACCGCCGAACCTTCCGAAACCGCGACGCCGGTCAGCCGCCCCATCACCTGGGGCGCCACCGCGGCGGTCGTCTTCGCCCGGACCGTCCCCACCGACTCCGCCGTCGTTTCCCGCGGGACCGGGCGGACGACGACCACCTCCACCCCCTGCACCACGGGGCGGGTAACCGCCGCTACATATTTCCCTTTTTCCCCGCAGGCGGAAAGGAAAAGCGCCACGGAAACGATCGCTGCCGCCGTCGCGCCCCGCACCCCGAGCGAAGTCCTCCTCGTCACCCCGTTCACCGGATCATCTCCTTCCCTTTTCCCCCCGATGGCGCGATGAGGGAGAGCAGTTCGCCGGAGGCGTACAGCCGTTGCGCGCGGGAGAGCCGCACGTCGTTTTCCGCGCGGATGCTCCCCGCGCGGGCGGCATCGAGGGCCGTCTGCGCGTCGAGGAGGTCCACCATCCGGCCGAGGTGGTTCTCGTACCGGGCCTTGAGCAGCCGCACCGCCTCCTCCGCCGATGCGAGAGAGGCGCGCGCGATCTCCGCCCGGAGGGTCGCTTCCTTCACGCCGAGATCCGCCTGGGCCGCTTCGAACGCCGCCTGGTCCCGCATCCCCCGGTAGTACGCCTGCGCCCTGCGCCGTTGCGCTACGGCCTTCCCAAGCTCCGCCTCCCGGCGCATCCCGTCGAAGATGTTCCAGGTGAGGCCCACCCCTACCTTCCACGAGCGATTGTCGGGGGAGAAGGGGCCTTCCTCGCCGTCCACCTGGTACGCCGCCGCGAGGCCGACATCGGGGAGAACCCCCGACCGCCGGAGCCGGACGTAGCGAACCGCGTTCGCGACCCGCAGCGACTGGGCGCGCAGGTCGGCCCGGCCGGTTTCCGCGGTCCCGCCCGCTTCCGGCGTCCCGGGATCAGGGAACTCCGGCGACGCGCCCGCCGCATCCACGGGAGGCGCCCCCGGTTCCCCCATCGCGAGGGCGAGCCCCCTGCGCGCGAGCTCCAGCCGGCTTTCCGCGGTCACCTTCCCGCTCTCCGCCGCGGCGACCGCCACCTTCGCCCGAAGGACGTCGGAGGAGAGCCCCATCCCGGCCGCCTCGAGGCTCTCCGCGATCCGCAGGTGCTCCCGGGCGTCGGACAGCCCTTGGCCCGCCACCTCGGCGAATCGCCGGGCCGTGACGACGTCGAGGTATGCGGCGAGGACCCGGTACACCGCGTCCTCCTTCCGCCGGTAGAGGTCGAGGTCCTTCGCGTCCGCCTCCTTCCTCGCCATCCCGTATCCGAAATACGCCTTCGGGGCGAAGAGCGGCTGCTCGAGGGTGAGCGCGGCGATGAAGTCGTTGCGCGGCGGCGGGCTGTTGAAATTGCGCACGTCGAGGAAATCCGAGGCCAGGAGCTTCTCCTGGTTCATCCTGAACCCGAACGCTTCCGCGGGGACGCTCGTGCGCACGAATTTTTCCTCGAACCGCACGGAGGGGAGAAGGTGCCCGCGGGCAGCGGCCGCATCGTAGCGCGCGGCGGCGGCGTCTTCTCCCGCCACGGACACAAGGGCGTTGTTCGAGAGGGCCCGCGCCACCGCCTGGGGGAAGTCGACCGCCTCCATCGCCGAAGCGGCCGGCAGGAGGGGAAAACCAAGCGTCAGAAGAAGCAGCGCCGCCCCGGACAACGCGGCAATGGGGAAAACGTGTGCGGGTCCGGCCATAGTCATCTCCTTTCGCTGCCTGGCGGGGGATACTCCGCTCCACTGGCCAGAAGCCGGGGAAAACGCACCGGATCGTTTCAGATACATAGCGACATGTTGCAGGCAGTACCACATATTGCGGCAGATCTCTCTTCCCCGCCCGATGATCCCGGAGAATAGCATCACATGTGCCGGACGCGCCTCTCCTCTCCCATCCTAAGGGCGGACACGCGCCGTATCAACAAGGATTTATATAAAGAGAAAGACGGTGAATACTGTGCCGGTGCCGATGAACCGGCGTGACGCCGGCCGCAACGCCCCCTTATTTCCCCCGAAGGATCGCGATGGTGTACTTGTCCCTGTCGAGGACGGAGGCGGCCAGGCGGTTCACGTCCGAAAGGTTGACGGCCGCGATCTTCTCCGGGGCCGCGAACGTCTCCTCGTACCCGGTTCCGTAGAGCTCGTTGTAGACCATCTTGTCGGCGTAGGCGCTGTTGCTCTGCAGGCCGATCTCGTACGTTCCGATCATCCATTTCTTCGCCCGGTCGAACTCCTCCCGCGTCACGCCGTCCTTCTTCACTTCGGAGATCTCGACGAGAGTGTCGGCGATCGCGCCGTCCAGCTTCTCCTCGCTCGTCCCCATGTAGAAGGCGAAGAAGCCGGGGTCCACCTGCTCCGAGGAGAACGAGGTGACCGAGTAGGCCAGGGATTTCTTGTCGCGCAGGTTGACGAAGAGCCGCCCTCCCATCCCGGCGAGCGCCGAGCCGAGCACGTCGAGCGCGTACCGGTCCGGGTCGGTGAAGCGGGCTCCGGGGTAGCCGATGACGAAATGCGCCTGCTGGTTGTCGCGAAGCTCCTCCACCTTCAGAACCGCATCGTGCGAGGGAACCGGCAACGCCCCCAACGCCTCGTACCCCGGGCGCGGCGGCATCTCCCCGAACACCTTGCGGACCGCCGCGAGCGCTTCCTCCGCGTCGATATCCCCGGAGATCGCGATCACCATGTTCCGCGGGTCCGCCCACCGCTCGTAATACTCCTTCAGGTCCGATGGCGTCATCCCGCGGACCGAATTCTCGGTGCCGAGGGGGTTGCGTCCGTACGGATGGCCGCCGTAGTGCGCCTCGAGGAACAGGAGGAAGGTCGCCTGCGTCAACTGGTCCTTCTGCTGCTTCAAGGCCCCCAGGGTCTCGATCCGCTTCTTCTCGAGCTCCTCCGCGGGGAAGGTCGGCCCGAGCAGCGATTCGGCGAACAGGCGGAATCCGTTTTCGAAGTCGCGCTGGAGGAATTTCCCTTGCAGGCCGAAGGAGTTGCGACCCGAGTAGCCGGAGAGGTCCGCCCCCATGTTCTCCACGGCCTCGGAGATCTCCCGGGCCGTCCGGCGCAGCGTCCCCTTCACTAACATCCCCGCGGTGAGCCCGGCGACGCCGGCTTTCCCCTTCGGCTCGCCCCGCACCCCCGCGAGAAACCCCGCCTGCACCGCCACCACCGGGACGGCGCGGTTCTCCCGCACGATCACGCGGATCCCGTTCCCGAGGACCTCTTTCATCACGGTCCGCTTCCGTTCGGCCTTCCCCCCGGGCGCCGTCGCTTCCTTGTACGCCTCCCGCGCGACCGCCCGGACCTCCTCCGCCGGAAGAATCCCCCCCTGCCCCGTGGGCAGTACGGCCGAGACGGTCAGGTTCCCGGGCGCGAGGTACTTCTTCGCGACCGCCTGGATGTCGTCGGCGGTCACCGCCCGGATCCTGCGAAGGTACGTTTGCTCGAACGCCGCGTCGTTCAGCGTGGTCTCGTAGAAGCCCACGTGGCGGGCCACCGCCGATTGCGACTCGAGGGAGTAGAGGAAGTCGGTCTCCGTGGCGGTCTTGGCGCGCGCGAGCTCCGCCCCTTCCGGAGGAGGAGCGGCGGCGAGGCGGAACGTCTGAAGAATCTCCTTGAGGGCTTCCCGCGCCACCTCCGGCGACAGGGTGCCTCCGACGAACAGGAGCCCGGGGTCCGCCGGCGTGTACGACGACGCGTACACCGAGTCGACCAGCCCTTTCCCGTCCTTGACCGCGCGGTAGAGGCGCGACGTTTCACCGCTCCCGAGGATCATCGACAGCAGGTCCCACGCGTAGACGTCCGGATCGCGCATGGAGGGCCCGTGGAATCCCATGTCGAGGTAGGCGCGCCGCGCATCCTTCTCCTTGACGACGACCCGGGTCTCCTCCTGCGGCGGCTCGGCCGGCATCGGGCCTTTCGGCGCGGAACCGGGGGGGAGCCGCCCGAACGTCTTCTCGATCAGCGGCCGGGACGTCACCGGATCGACGGCCCCCGCCAGAACCAGCACCATGTTCCCCGGAACGTAGTTCGCGCGGAAGTAGGCGATGAGGTCGTCCCGCGTGGTTTGCCGGATGGTGTCGACATACCCGATGACGGGGCGCCCGTACGGGTGTACCTTGTACGCCTCCCGGAAGAGCGCCTTGGAGGCGACCCGCCCCGGGTTGTCCTCGTTCATCCGCACCTCTTCGAGGATCACCTCGAGTTCCCGCGCAAGCTCCCCGGCGTCGAAGACCGAGTTCCCGAGCGTGTCGGCGAGGATGTCGAGTGCGTTTTCGAGGAACCGCCCGGAGAGGGTGATGTGGTAGACCGTCTGGTCGAAGCTCGTGTAGGCGTTGATCTCGCCCCCCACCGACTCGACCTCCCGGGCGATCTCCCCGGGCCCCCGGCGCTTCGTCCCCTTGAACGCCATGTGCTCGAGGATGTGGGACATCCCCGCGCGGGATTCCGGCTCCGTGGTGCTGCCCGCCTTGACCCAGGCCTGCACCGCCACCACCGGCGACGACGGGTTCGGCCGGATCACGACCGTCAGCCCGTTGCCAAGCACGTATTTTTCGACCAACGGTTCCTCCCCGGCGGAGGGAGTCGGTCCCCCCGCGATCATGGCGAACAGCGCCGCGCCTAACAGCCATTGCGTCCGATATCCTGTCTTCATCCTTCGCTCCCTGGAGATTTCCTGCGCTTCGAGAATCACTTCAATGGATGATCCCGACGGAGGAAGCGGTTCAGGCAGGCTTCCAGATCTCAACCACTCCCACCAACCTTCTCGAGACGAGCATAACTGATCTAGGCGGGCGGTGGATGTAGTATCCTTCGCTTCGACGCGTACCGTTTCCGGATCGACCCGTGAGATCTACGTGCATTCTGTGGAAGGAGGGTAGCATGGGACTTGTCGCATTGGAGCAACACAACAGGGTAGTAATTATTCGCCTGAACAATGGGGTAACCAACGCGGTGAGCCCCGCGCTCGCAATCGAGCTTTCCGACCTGTTGGGGAAAATACGAAACGAATTCGAGGGAATGTTGCTTGCGGGAGGAGGGAAATTCTTCTGCATCGGTTTTGATGTGCCGAAACTGCTGGAACTTGATCGATCCGGATTGAGAGATCTGTTCTATCGGTACAATCGGATCCTCCTGGATCTGTTCACGATGCCGAAACCGACGGCATGCGCAGTGAAAGGCCATTGCCTTGGAGCTGGGGAGACCTTCCTGCTTACTTGCGATTATCGTTTCGGCGCAGCCGGAAAAACCTTGATCGGGCTTAACGAGATAAAACTGGGCCTCCCCGTGCCGTATCTGCCCGATATGTTGCTGCGGGAAATTGTCGGTGACCGGATCGCTTCCGACATGCTCTACACGGGTGATTTCATCGGTTCTACCGAGGCGGAACGGGTCGGAATCCTTCACGAAGTCTTGCCCAAGGAAGAGGTGGAAGGCAGGGCATTGGAGAAACTTACCGAACTCTGCAAGCGCCAGCCAAAGGCATTCGCAGCGGTGAAGGCCAACAGGGTAGAGGTTATTCGTTCCCGATATGAGAAAAAGTACGAAGCCAAGATCGAGGAACTTCTCGATTGCTGGTATATCGAAACCACCCAGGAACTCCTCAGGGAGGGAGCCAAAAAATTCTAGAGGGTCAGTCTTCCTTGAGTTCTCCGTTTTCCGGAGGCTCGTTTTCCTCGTCGGGGGGCAGTTCTCCGGTTGGCGTGCGAGGGTCCGGGCGGCGACAATACCCGTCATCCTCGGCAAGGGTCACCCAGAACTGACACTCCTTGCATACCCTGGGGTGCTTCATGCAGGGGTCACGAAATCAGGGAGACCGTGATGTACCCGTACCGGATGACCCAGTGGATACCAACACCCGGGACGGTCCAACCCCGGTCAACCAACTCGATCCGTCCTTGCAGCCTGCGTTTTCACGTTGTCTGCCTCCTCAAGAGCAATCGATCGCCAATGAGACTACGCCGATTCAACTTCTTCATCTCATCGAGCATCTCCGGCACAACCTTGAAGAGGCCGCCCACCAGAGGCAGTACCGCCACCTGGAAGATCCGGGCCTCCTCGTCCTTGCTGATCGCCACGATGACGGCCTATACCTTGGATTCCCCGGTTATCTTCCATTTCTCATAGAAGACGATCTCGTCCAATGATTTCCGCGGCGGCCCCGGCTTGCCTGCCTCCTGCGGATAACCGACGGGGAAGAGCCCGACGATCCGGATGCCGGCGGGGATGCCGAGCAATTCGGACAACCCTTCCTCGTTGAAGACCCCCACGAAAACGGTTCCCAGCCCTACGGCATGGGCGGCGAGCATCAGGTTCTGCGCGGCGATCCCGAGATCGGTCATGTAGTAATGCTTATTTCGCAGGTTCCCCGACCGGTCCGGGTCCGCACAGGCCACGATCACTACCGGCGCTTGGGCCAGCCCCTTCTGCGCAGGGTTGGCCTTGTAGCTCTTTGTCGCGAAGTACGCCTCGACGTACGACAGCTCGCTGATCCGCGCCTTCACCTGCGGATCCTGCACCACCACGAACCGCCAGCACTGCAGGTTTGCCCAGGAAGGAGCTGCCCGCGCCGCTTCCAGCACCGCATGGAGTTTTTCCGGCTCGACCGGCCTGTCCAGGAACTTGCGTACGCTCCTCCTGGTTCTTATGTCTTCAAGAGTTTCCATCACCGCGCCTCCGCCGTTCTTCAGGTTCTGCCGCCGGATCAGAGCGTCCCGATTGGCCCGCTCTCCTTCATCGTGGCCATCTGCTCACTAACTTCATCGCTCTTCCCGGAGCGGGTCATCCGACAGGTGGAGATGCCGATGGGAGCATCAGGCTCCACCTGTCGAGGAATTTATTCACATCGTGATTCCGGAAACGCCACCGCTTCCCGATTTTTTTCCCCTTGATGAGACCTTTCCGAGCCATGATGTTTACGTCGTCCGGGCTTAGATCCAGCAATATCGCGACATCATGTGATTTAAGGAAAGACGGCATCGTTTCTCTCCGCTCAGACAGTAGCGACAAATGATTTCTTCAACTCCGCGATCAGCTCGGGAACCGCCTTGAAGAGGTCGGCCACCAGCCCGTAATCCGCCACCTGGAAGATCGGGGCCTCCTCGTCCTTGTTGATCGCCACGATCACCTTGCTGTCCTTCATCCCCGCCAGGTGCTGGATCGCTCCACTGATCCCCAGCGCGACGTAGAGCTCCGGCGCGACGATCTTCCCGGTCTGCCCCACCTGCCAGTCGTTCGGAGCCCACCCCGCGTCCACCGCCGCACGCGACGCGCCGATCGCCGCGTTGAGCAGGTCCGCCAGCTCCTCGACCATCTTGAAATTCTCCTGCGCCTTGATCCCGCGACCCGCGGAGACGATCACCCGCGCCTCCGTCAGCTCCGGCCGCTCCGATTTCGTCTCCTGACGGGACAGGAAAGCAGTCCGACCTGCATCTACGGTCACCGTCGTGCCTACTACCGTGGCCTTTACACCCGATGTGGTTGCCGAATCGAACGCGGTCTGACGCACCGTGAAGAGGAGCGGGCTGCCGGAAAGGGCCACCGTGCCGATCGCATTCCCTGCGTACATCGGGCGCTTCACCCGCAACGCGTCCCCGTCCTTCTCCAGCCCGACGATGTCGCTCGCCAGAGGGGCGTCGAGCAGCCCGGACAGGCGCGGCATGAAATCCTTCCCGAACGTCGAGGCCGGAGCGAACACCGCGCCGTAGCCTTTCTCTTTCACCACCTGCGCCACCGCCGCCGCAAATGCCTCCGCGGTATATGTCCCGAGCGAAGGGCTTTCCGCAACGAGGACCAATCGTATACCGTATTCCGCCACCGTAAATGCGACCGACGCGATTCCAATCCCCATCACCAAAGCATCTACAGCGCCGCCTGTCAGGGCGGATAGCTGTTTAGCCGCGGAGATCGTCGATAATGTCGTCTTCTTGAAGACCCCTTCCTGATGTTCGACGACTACCAGTATGTCCGCCATACGAATCCTCCGGATTGGTCGTATTCCATCTCTGTCCCAGTTCTGTGGGAGTTCTGTGAACGTCCCGGTTCTGGGGTTATAAGACCTTCGCCTCGTTTTTCAGCTTCGACATCAGCTCCGCGACATCCGCCACCCGGCCGCCTCCCGCGCGCAGCTTCGGCGCGAAGTACGAGAGCACCTTCACCCTCGGGGCCGTGTCCACGCCAAGCGACGCCAACGGAACGACCTTCAACTCCTTCTTCTTCGCCTTCATGATGCCGGGGAGCGACGCGTACCGCGGCTCGTTCAGCCGCAGGTCCGTGGTCACCACCGCCGGCAGCCCCACCTCGATCGTCTCCAGCCCGCCGTCGACCTCGCGGGTCACGTTCGCCTTCTTATTGTCCGCGGCAAGCTCCACCTTCGACGCGAAGGTCGCCTGCGGCCACCCGAGCACCGCCGCCAGGATCTGCCCCACCTGGTTGTTGTCGTCGTCCACCGACTGTTTCCCCATCAGCACCAGTTCGGCCTGTTCGTCGGCGACGACCTTCGCCAGCACCTTCGCCACCGCCAGCGAGTCGAGGTCCGCCCCCGCCTCGACCAGCACCGCGCGGTCCGCGCCCATCGCCAGCGCCGTGCGCACCTGCTGCTCGCCCACCTTCGGGCCCACCGTCACAACGACCACTTCCCCGGTCAGCTTCTCCCGGATCCGCAGCGCCTCCTCGACCGCGATCTCGCAGAACGGGTTCACGACCATCTTGATGTTCTCCAGAACGATCCCGCTCCCGTCCCCCTTGATCTTCACCTTCTCGTCGGGGTTGGGGACCGGCTTGATGGCGACCAGGATCTTCACTCGGTTGTTTCTCCCGCTACCAACCTACCGGACGGTTGGTTATTTATGAAAAAAAAAAAAAACTTCACCCCGGGAGCGTCAAGCTCCCGCTGCCGCTAATTGTCTGGCCGGCCAATCGACCTGACCGTTGTCCATCTTCATTCCGTCCCACCGGGGGGTTCCCCCTTGCGGTTTCCCCGTCGCGGGCGCTCCCACCTCTGCAGGACCGAGCGCATCTGCTCCCTCACCTCCGGCGTTCCGAAGTACCGCCGGAAATCGTCGACGGTCATCCGCTTCATTTCCGTGTCGGTGGAACCGGCGGTGTGAAGGATCGTCCGTTTCAGCGCCCCGGTGAGCGCCCTGGGCTTCGATCCGACAGACTGCGCCCAGGAGATTGCCTTTCCCATGAGCTCTACCCGGTCATCGACGAGGTCGTCGACGAAGCCGACGCGCAGCGCCTCCTCGGCGTCCATGATGGCGCCCCCGTACAGGACCTTGCGCGCCTCGCGAAGTCCCATCACCCGTACTGCCTGCCGGATGCTCTTCGCCGCCGGCAGAAGCCCGTGATTCACCTCCGGGAGTCCGAACCGCGCGGATCGGACCGCGACACGGTAGTCCGAGAACAGGCAGAACTCCGCCCCGCCGCCGACGGCATATCCGTTGACCGCGCAGACGACCGGGGCGTCGATCCGCTCCATAAGGCTGATTACGTCATGGAACGCGAGGACCCGGGCGATCCCTCCCCGGACCGTCAGCCCCTCCAGTTCCTTGACGTCCCCGCCGGCCGAGAAAAACCGGTCCCCGTGCCCGGTGAGGACGATCCCCTTCACCTCGTTCCCACGCCGCGCGAGTTCCTCCAACGTCCGCCGGAGCGCCATCACCGTGGCATTGTCAAGGGCATTGGCTGGCGGGCGATGGATCGTCAGGACGACCACTCCGTGTTCCTCGGAGCGTTCGAGCCCCACGGGGCCTGCGACACACGTGGATTTCCCCTTCACGCCGCGCGGAACCAATAGACGCCCCTGCCGTCCACTCTCTCGAATGTCAGGGATTGTCCGATCGACAACCCTTCCCCTTCCTTGTCACTGGCGAGCCTTGCGGTGACTCGAAGCCCTGGCGCCAGGTCCACGAGAAGAACGGTATACGGGACGTCGGCACGGAACGCCTCGGGCGCGACCCGTGTCACGGTGTAGGAGTAGATCGTCGCCTGCGCACCCAGGTTATCCTGCGCGAAACCGATGCCGCCGCACGCTCCGCAGACGTACCGGGGCGGTATCGCCGGTGTCCCGCATCCTGTGCACCTTAATACCGGAACGGTCTTTTCGTCGATCTTCATGACGCCCTCCGGAAGATGTTCACGGTGACGACCTGCCCCGTCGCGCCGAGATTGTGCGTCAGGGCGATCTCCGCGTCCTTTACCTGGTTCTCATGGTTTCCTCGGAGCTGCCGGACGACCTCGTAGACCTGGCCGATCCCCGTGGCCCCCACGGGGTGCCCCTTGGAGATCAGTCCTCCGCTGGGATTGATCGGCACTTTCCCGTCCACTCGCGTGAGCCCCTCGGCGACGGCAAATCCCCCCCGCCCCTTGGGGAAGAACCCGAGATCCTCGCTGTCGACGATCTCGGCGATCGTGAAGCAGTCGTGCAACTCCACAACGTCCACGTCGGCAGGGACAATCCCTGCCATGGCGAACGCTTTCTTGCCCGCGATCACCGTCGCGTCGAGGGTCACCGGGTTCGGGGTGTCATAGAGGGTGGTGTATCCCGTGGACTGCGCGGTACCGATGATCTCGACAGGGTTTGGGTTGAACCGGCGTGCGATTTCCGTGGAACACAGGACCACCGCGGCCGCCCCATCGCTGATCGGACAGCAGTCGTAGATCCGCAGCGGGTCGGCCACCAGCTTCGACTCCCGGATCTTCTCGATGGCGACCTTGTTCCGGAAGCGTGCCCTCGGGTTGTTCACGCTGTTATCGTGGTTCTTGAGAGACACGAGAGCGAGGTGCTCCGCGGTCGTTCCGAACTCGTGCATGTGGCGTTTGGCCACGAGCGCAAAGAATCCGGGGAAGGTCAGCCCGGTTCTCCCCTCCGAATCGTGGTCCATCGCCGTCGCCAGCCCCTCGGTGTTCTTCTCCGTAGAGGCGTGGGTCATCTTCTCGACCCCGATCGCGAGGACGAACTGTGCCTGGTCCGACGCGATGAGGGAGTAGGCGTGCCGCAGGGCGATCCCCCCCGAACAGCACGCACCCTCCACCTTTGTGCAGGGAATGTCCTTACGCAACCCCAGCAGGTCCCCGATCTGCGGGGCGATCGTTTCCTGGCCCGTCAGGACCCCGGAGATGAAATTTCCGACGTATAGCGCCTCGATTTCCTTTCGGTCGAGACCTGCATCCGCGAGCGCCTGGTTGGCGGCCTGGATCGCCATCGCCTTCAACCCAAGCCCCTCCAGGACCCCGAACGGCGTCGTGCCGATACCTATGATGGAGACTCCTCGCATCCTTTTCTCCTCTTTCTGGATCTTCGCGATCCCAAATCCAGTTTCCCGCCGCCGCGGAACAACATCCCCCCCGGAGGGATCGGCCGCGGAAGTTTCAGGGAAGGGGTTTGAGCCCCTCCCGGTACCGGCGGGCCAGGTCGGCGTACAATCGTTTCCCGATCATCCGGAAGTCCTTCTTCGCCTCGTCGAGGGCGCCGATCGGCTCGGCGGGAACTCCGGCCACGATCGTGTCGGGCGGCACGTCCTGACGGGATCGCACAACGGCCCCTTCCCCCACGATGCACCATTGGCCGACCTTCGCATCTACGCCGATGACGGCGCCCATGCCGATGGTGGCGTAGTCACCGATCCGGACGGCGTGCACAGTTGCGTTGTGACCGATGGTAACGTACTTCCCCACAATGCACTCCTTGTCCGGGTAGCAGTGGATGACGCAGTTCTCCTCCACAGCCGTGTAGGCGCCGATCGTGATCGATCCGAAATCGCCGCGGAGTACCGCCCCGGGGCCGATCCAGCAACCGGCCCCGATGCGAACATTCCCGATGACCTGGGCGTTCGGGCTGATGTAAACCCCTTCCTCCAAGCGCGGGACACGCCCTTCCAGTTCGTACAATCCCATCCCTTCCCGTCCTCCGTCATTTCCCCGTGGGTCAAGGGTTCTCGTACCACGCTTCCCAGCTGCACCAGAGATCCTCGGCACGCGCGTCCGGCGGGCAGGTGACGCAACGGAAGCGGAGATCGGGATTGAGCCCCTTGAGGAATCCTTCAAAGAATGCCTCTCCGACGGGCCGGCAAGCGAGTTCGGGCAGCCCTTTCCGCCGCCGGCTCTTCTGGGGTCGGCAATCGGTAACGGACATACGGCAACGGTCTCCTTTAACCGCCACCTTCCCGCCAAGGTTGCCCCACACCGGGGAGAGGAGGAACGCCTTCCCGACGTCCCGCAAGTCGGTCATCGTCTCCTTCCCGAAGAACGATTTCAGGTACTTCGCTTCGAGCTCCCCCTGCCTCCGCCAGACCTCCGCGTCGCTTTTCGTCGCCCGTTCCGGATCCGTGACCTTCTCCATCTCCAGAAACCATAAGCTCCCGAGCGTAAGGCCCAATCGTCCGTACAGTTTCGCGAGCTCAACGAGCTGCTCCTTCGCCAGGCTCTCGTAGACTCCATGGGTGGTCAGTTCCATCCCGATCGCCCCGGCGGACCTAATACAGTTTCACGGCCCCGGAAATACCCTCCTCCCGGACCTTGAATCGTTGGATCCGCTCCGTCGCGGTCTTCGGGAGCTTTTCCCTGATCACGATGTAACGGGGACGCATGAACCGCGCCAGGTTCTTCTCGGACCAGGCGTGGAACTCCTCCGGCGCCAGCGCCTCGCCTTTCCGGACGACGAGGTGCGCAACGATCTCCTCCTCCTTCAGTTCCGCCTTCTCCGGCGCTATATAGCCGACGATGGCGCTCTCCGCGATCTTCGGGTGACCGTTCAGGAGATGCTCGATGTGCTCCACCGACACCATCTCCCCGCGCACGCGGAGGGCGTCCTTCTTCCGGCCGACGAAGTGGAGGTGCCCCTTCGGGTCGAGCTTCCCCAAGTCCCCCGTGTGGAGGTCCGTGCGCCCCTTCCCGACCTTCAGGCTGGAGGCGGACGCCTCGGGGTTCTTGTAGTACCCCTTCATCACGACGCCGCAGCGGCAGCGGCAAACGATCTCGCCGGTCTCACCCTCGGGGAGGATCTCTCCATTGTTCCCCACGATCATTATCTCGTCCGGGGGTTTCGGAAGTCCGTCCGACCCGGGGTAGATCTGATCCTGCGGAACCTCCGTCATGAACGGGTGCTCCGTCTGCCCGTAGAGGCTCTGGAAACTGAGGTTCGGCCACCGCTCCTTCATGATCGCGTACATGGCGCCGAACGTTCCAACGATTCTCAGCCGGACCTTCTGCTCGAAATCGCATTTCGGCAGCTTCATCAGGTTCAGCGGCACCGTCCCTGTCCAGTGGTCCTGGGTGATCCCGTACTTCTCGATCGTCTCCCAGTACGTCTCGGGGTGAAACCGGTCTTCCATCACCACGAGGCATTTGTAGTAGAGTGCCCCGAGCAAAATGAGGTACGCCCACCCGTGGAAGAACGGGAGGTAGACGTGGATCCGGTGGTTTTCATCCGTCCCGAGCTCCTCAAGCCCGCGCACCCCGGTCCGGATAAAGGTGTTGTGGGTGTGCATCACGCCCTTCGGGAACCCCGTCGTCCCTGAGGTGAAGATGATCATCGAGAGGTCGTCCGGCTTCGCGAGACTCTCGAACTCCGTCTTTTCGTCCCGGGCCATCTCCGAAAACTTCTCGAGGGGAAGCGAGGTCACGCGGTTGGCGGAGTCCACGATCGCCTGGGACAAGACGTCATGGAACTTCGCCGAGACGCAGACATACGATGCGTCGGAAGCGTCGATGATGTAGCGGAGGCTTTCCCCGATGAGCATGGTGTTGATCGGAACCCAGACGGCGCCGATATTCGTTATCGCCATGATCGTGTAGAGAAGCTCCGGGATATTCTCCGCCATCGTGCATACCTTGTCGCCCTGCTTCACCCCGTAGCGGTTCACGAGGAGATTCGATATCCGGTTCACCTTGGTCTCGAACTCGCCGAAGGTGTCCCGGCATCCCGTCTGCACGTAATAGAGGCACGGCTTGTCCTTGGCGGCGCGGGTCGCCTCGCGCATCAACTCCCGTGTCGTCATGTTGACCTTCGTGATGTCCGTGCCGCTCATCAACCTCTCCTTTCCCTGCGTGTCGTTGCCTCGATCATCCCTGTCGGAGGAGGCCGCCGGAACTCCGGGAGCAGCCGCAATCCCCTACTTCACGAATGCTCCCTGTCGGTTTTTCGATCCCAGGTGGCCGGCGTGATCCCCTCGTTCCGGAGCTTGTATTTCTCGACTTTCTGCGTCGGCGTCCGGGGAAGCTCCGTCACGTATTCGATGAAGCGGGGAATCGCGAAGTAGGCCATCCTCTCATCGCAGAAGCGGACTAACACCATCGGGGCCAGGGTCTCCCCCGGCTTCAGGATCACAACGGCCTTCACCTCGTCCTCGCCCAATTCGGACGGAACCGGAACGACGGCCGATTCAGCCACTTTCGGGTGGGAATTGATCACCCTCTCCACTTCGTAGGAGCTGATGTTCTCCCCCCGGCGGCGTATGGCGTCCTTCGTCCGGTCCAGGAAGAAGAACCAACCGTTCTCATCCTTGACGCCACGATCCCCGGTGTGGAACCAGAGATTGCGGACCGCCGCGAGGGTGGCCTCCGGCATCTTGTCGTACCCCTCCATCATCGCGAATGGCTCGTTGGGACGTACGACGATCTCCCCGGGAACATTCGGAGGGCAGGGGAGGTCGTTCCCGTCGAATACATCCACCTGGTAGAGCCAGGAAGGCTTTCCGCAGGACCCGGGCGGTGGCCTTTCGTCCCACGGCGTCGAAAGGACCAGGCCGTCCTCCGTGGCACCGTAGGCTTCCTGCATCCCGACCCCGAACCGCCGCTCGAAGGCATCGCGGAACTCCTTGGGGATGGGGACGGCATATACCTTCCGGAGGGGGTTATCGGAGTCGTCGGGTCGCGGGGGTTGGCTGTTGAGCATGTGGAGGATCCCCCCTACGGAGATGAATCCCGTGACGCCGTATTGCCGGACGTCGTCCCAAAACTGCCCTACGCTAAACTTCTCCCGCAGAAGCATCCTTCCCCCGACCAGCATCGCCGCAAGCGCCTGGAACTTCCCGGCGACGTGGAAGAACGGGAGGAAATTGTAAAGCACATCCTCTTCCGAGTAGCGCATGATCTCGACGTGCCGCGAGGCCAGGCGATAGTTGAAGTTCACGGGGATCAGAACCCCCTTCGAGCGTCCGGTGGTTCCGGAGGTGAAGACGATCGAGCAGATGTCCGAGGCGTGGACGGGAACCTCCGGAAGGTCTACCCCGTCCAGGAAAAGAGTCCGGAGAGATACGGGGGTGAAGCGGGCCGGGTTCGTCCACAGAGCCCCCGGCGCGGCGGAGCGGACGACGAGCTTTTCGATCCCCTCGAGTTTCCTCTCAATGGGCAGGAGGCGTTCGAGGTATTCCTCCTCGATCACCAGGGTCTTCGCGCCCGAGAAATTGAGGATGTACTCAAGAAGATCCCCCTTGTAGGCCGTATTGATCGGGACCTCGACCGCGCCAAGCCGGGACAGGGCGAACCATAGGAACAGATAGTCGTCCGAAACGTTCATCATGATGCACACCCGGTCTCCCTTGCCGACGCCGATCCCGCGAATTCCCGCGGCAAGCCTATCGGACTCCTTGCGCAGCCGTTCGTACGTATACGACCGGTCGACGTAGTGAAAGAAAACCCGGTCCCCGTGGGTGTCGGCCCTGTCCCTCAGGATGGCAGCGATGGAACGCCTATCCCACGGGCAATCGGTGAACGTCATATGCATCCTCCTCCCGTTCCGGAAAAATCGATCAGCATCCGAGATTCCGCGCGATCACCATCCGGCAGATCTCGCTCGTCCCCTCGCCTATTTCCATCATCTTGACGTTGCGGTACAAGCGTGAGATCTGATACTCCTTCATGAACCCGTACCCGCCGTGGATCTGGAACCCCATCATGACGTTCTTCACCGCCATCTCCGAAGAGACGAGTTTCGCCATCGTTGCCTCGATGTGGTGCGGAAGCCCCCGGTCCTTGAGCCACGCGGCCTTGTAGGTAAGAAGGCGCGCCACCTCGACGTTCACCGCCATCTCGGCGAGCTTCGCCTGAATCGCCTGGAACTTGCAGATCGGGCTGCCGAACTGGACCCTTTCCTTGGCATGATTTAAGGAATAATCGAGGGCTGCCTGCGCGATCCCCGCCCCGATCGCGCCGAAGGCGATCCGCCCGAGGTTCAACCCCCCGAGCGCCTGGGCGATCCCCTTCCCGCGCTCCCCGAATAGGTTCCCCTCGGGGATGCGGCAATCGTCGAAGACCAGCTCGCGCGTGTCCATGATGTTCCAGCCGATCTTCTTGAGCTTGTTCCCGATGTGGAACCCCGGCGCCCCTTTCGGAACGATCAGGCTGCTGATCTCCTTCCGTCCGTCCTCCCTCAGCCCGGTGATCGCCATCAGGACAACGCCGAGGCTGTTTTCGAGGCCGGCGTTGGTGATGAAGATCTTTGTCCCGTTGATGACCCACTCCCCATCCTTGAGGATGGCCCGGGTCTGTATGGCGTTGGCGTCCGAACCGGCGTTCGGCTCCGTCAACGCGAAGGAGGCCATCTTTTCCCCGCTTGCGAGAATCGGGAGATACGTCGCCTTGTGCTCCTCGGACCCGAACAGGAGGAACATGTCGCTGACAAGCTGGTGCACCTGGTAGGAGGTGGTGAAGGCGTCATCGGCCCGCGCAAATTCCTCGAGGATCAGCACGTAATCGAGGATACTCAAGCCCGGTCCACCGTACTTTTCCGGGATGTTCACCCCGGTGTACCCGAGCGCCCGCATCTTCTCCCACGTGTCGTACGGCCATTTCCCGCTCTCTTCCAGTTCCTCCGCCCTCGGTGCAATCTCCTCCTGCGCGAACTTGTGCGCATTCTCCTTGATCAATTGCTGCTCCTGCGTCAACTCGTAGCGCATTCCGCCTCCTCCTGTTCGTTCCTTAACCCGCGGATTTACCGAAATACTTCTCCTGGAGATCGTCCCGTGCCGAGAGCAACCGGCTTTCCCCTTCAAGGACCACCCGTCCCTTCTCGATGACATAGCAGTAATCCGACGCTCCCAGGCTGCGGACGATGTTCTGCTCGACCATCAAGACCGACATCCCTTGCCGGATCAGCCCGGAAAGATGCAGGAAGATTTCCTTCACGAGAAGGGGAGCCAGTCCAATCGACGGCTCGTCGATCAGCAGGATCCGGGGCTTGAGTAGGAGGGCGCGCGCGATGGCCAGCATCTGCTGCTCCCCGCCGCTCATCAGCGAGGCCAACTGGTTGTATCGTCCCTTCAGGTGAGGAAATCGTTCCAGGATATCGTCCACTGCCTCCTTGAAATCAGACGCTTTCCCGTAGCGGTCCCGGACGAGGAGCAAGTTCTCCTTTACCGTGAGGGTCCGGAGAATCCCACGGTAATCCGGGACATAGGCGACATCCTTTCGGACGATGCGGTGCGCGGGATCCCGCGTGATGTCAACGCCTCCCAATTCGATCCGCCCCGACTTCTTCTCGTGGAGGTTTACGATGCTTCGGAGGAGGGTCGTCTTCCCCGCCCCATTCGGGCCGACGATGGCGACGAAGGATCCCTCCCGGACGTGCACGTTGACGTCGGTCAGGACCATCGCCTTGTGGTACCAGGCGTTGAGGGCCGACACTTTAAGCATCCTGTCCCCCGATGTACGCCTCGACGACCCGCCGGTCGGAGAACGCCCCCTTGATGCCGCCGTCGTAGATCACGACACCGAAATCGAGGACAACGACGTCCGCGCAGATCTTCTGGACGGCCCGGAGATCGTGCTCGACGAAGAGCACTCCGCAACGGTTCCGATCGCCGTACTCCCGGATGAGGTACAGCACCTCGTCCGTCTCGTCGTTCGAGAGACCGGAGCAGATCTCGTCGAGGAGGATCAGCTTCGGTGACAGGGAGACCGCCCGGGCGAACTCGACCTTCTTCACCAGGATGATCCCGGCCCGCGCCATCGGCTCCTGCCATCTCTCCGGTGGTATGCCGCACGCCCGGAGGCACTGCTCCGTCCACTCCCTCAGGCGGGCACGCCGCGTGACGAGTCCGAGGTCCCGGTTGTTCATGCTTCCGAGAAGAACATTCTCGAAGACCGAGAGATGCCACGCCAGTGACGGCTTCTGGAACGTTCTGCCGACCCCCGCCCGCGCCACGATGTGGGAACGCAGGCCTGTGAGGCCCGTGCCGGAAAGGAAAACCTCCCCCGCGTCGGCACGATAGAACCCCGTGATGATGTTGAAGAGGGACGTTTTCCCCGCCCCGTTCGGGCCGATGAGTCCCTTGACGCCGGACGCGTCCACGCGGAACGAGACGTCGGAGAGGATTCGGGCTCCGCCGAACGAAATGCTGACATTGTCAACGCGAAGGAGCATGGCTCTCCTTCGCGTCCTGTACGGGCCGGGATCGGCGGAACAGGGACGTCACCCGTGCGCAATAGCTGAGCAGGCCGTCGGGCAGAAACATGACGATCACGACGAGCAGGACCCCGTAGATCAGCGTGTGATATTCCAGGAACCGCTCCCAGAGAATCTGGTCGATGAAAACGAGGATCACCCCCCCGACGATGGGACCGGCGAGCGTTCCGATTCCCCCAAAGATGCTCACGATAATCGGTTTCACGGACCAGGAGAGGTTGAAGATCGCCTGGGAACTGATATACGTGATCATCGGGGCGTAGATCGCCCCGGTGACGCCGACCCAGAAAGCGGACAGGACGAAGGCGCAGATCCGGGTCCGCGTCGTGTTGACCCCGACCCCCCGCGCCATCAGTTCGTCCTCTTTCAGGGCGGCTGCCGCGAAGCCGATCCGCGAGGCGAGAAAGACGATGTGTGAGACCAGCATCAGGAAGAAGACCAGGACCAGGAGGAGGTAGAAACGGGTGTCGGTCGCAAGGGGTGGGAAAGACCACCCGAGGTCCCAGCTCTTCATCCCCCGGGTAAATTCCCACTTCGGGAAGATCACCTTCGTCGCCTCCAGGAGAGCGAGCGTCGTCAGGGCGAAGTTGAACCCCTTAAGGCGGAGCATGGGAGACATCACGAGCGCCAGCGCCGCACTGATGAAGCCGCCGAGAAGCATCCCGGCGTAGGGATTTACGTTGAAGCGGAGGACGGCCACCGCGATGGTGTAAGCTCCGACGCCGAAGAAGAGGCCGTGGCCGAAACTGAAATAACCGCAATAGCCGCCGATGAGGTTCCACGAGCACGCGATGATGAGGCTGATGATCAGGAAAGAGAAGAACTTGAGCCAATAGGGGTCGAGGAGGACCGGGCCAAGGCAAAGGAAGAGGGCTCCCGCCAGCGCGTAGAGAAGGTACCGGTCGCGGTTGAGAAATATCCCCTGTTCGCCTTTCCCCATCGCCCTGGCCTACTTCCTCTCCTCGACGATCATCTTTGACGGGAACAGCCCCGTCGGCTTCACGAGCATCAACAGGAACAGGAGGATGTACAGAATGGAGTCGGAGTACCCCCGGGCGTAGATCGAACTGAGGAAGAGGAGAACCCCGATCAGGATCGCCGAGATGAATGTCCCCGCCAGGTTCCCCGTACCCCCGACGATCACCACGAGGAAGCACATGACCGTCCAGTAGATATCCTGGTGAAGATCCATGGGGAGGACGAAGATCGTCACCCCCCCCGCAAGCCCCGTCCAGAAACCGCAGAGCAGCATGGCGAAGACGTAGTTCCGCCGCACGTTGATCCCGAGAATCCGGGCGATTTCCGTGTTCTCCCCGATGGCCCGAAGCCGCAGCCCCAGAGCGGTGTACCGGAAGAGATAGAAGAAGAACCCGAAAACTACCGCGGAGAGGACGAACGCACCGGCCTCGAGGAGAGGGAACTCGTTCCCGAACAGCGCGACGGTCCGCTCGTTGATCCCCCCCACGATCAGGAGCCGTTCGTTGTACCCGAACACCAGGCCCATCGCCTCACGGGCCACGATGGCGAGTCCCAGCGTGAGGACGAGAACCATCATGTGGGAACGCGCCATCACCCGGTTGATGAAGAAGTACTGGATCGCCAGCGAGTAGACGCTGACCAGGGATGACGCTGCGACGATCGCTATCCACGGGTTGAGGCCGGCCTTGGCGAAGGTGAACGTGAGGTATCCGCCGAGAATAAAGAAGATCCCGTGGCTGAAATTGACGATTCCAAGGATCCCGAGGATGATGGAAAACCCCCATCCCGCGAGCGCGAAGATGGCTCCTTTCATGACGCCCAGGAGGATGAAGTAGATCATGCGGCGCGCTCCCTCCCCGTGCCGTACGCGTTCCGGGGGTTTCCCAACATCCCGTTCATCCCCGACTTACCCCGCCAGCGGGTCGGACGGGTAGATCAGCTTCCCCGCCGCGTTCTTCGCCGGGGCGAGGATCACCGGCCTCGGGGGGTCTCCCTGCCACTGGATGACGAGCATGTCGGTGGACAACCGCCCCTTCGGATTGAATCTGACACGCCCGTATATCATGTCCTTGTCGGTTTTCAGCAACGCCTGCCGCATGGCGTCGGTGTTAAACGGGTCCTTCGGGTTCGCACCCTTGAGCACGGTCTCGTAGAGCTCCAGCAACTGTGCCCCGAGGGCCACGTGGTAGTCGGGCTCGTACCCGAATCGCTTCTGGAACTTCGCTCCGTACTCGATGCTGTCCTTGAAGTGCAACGGTTTCGTCTTCGCCTCCGGAAGCCAGAACGTCACGCCGAGGATGTTCTTCATCCGCTTCCCGAGAGACTCCTTCAGGAACGGACTGATCGTGGCGTGCCCCCCGTCGAGAACCTTGATCTTCAGCTTGTACTTGACCGCCTCGTTGACGAAGCTGGCGAGAATCTTGTCCCAACCCGTGTTGATCACCATGTCGATCTGCATGCCCTTCATCTTGAGGACGGTGGAGCTGAGGTCAGTGGTGTTCATCGGGAGGACGTCCTCGAAGACGACCTTCATCCCCGCCTTCTCGCACCGTTCCTTGGCCGCGTTGCCGATCTCGTGATAGATCGGGTCGTCCATCTTGATGATCGCCACCGTTTTCACCGGCGGGTTCACCTTCGCCACGAGCTCGATCAGAGGGGCGTGGTAGTAGTCGCCGGTGCTGACGAGGGTGAACGTGTTTTTCGCCCCGTACTCCTCGTCGACCCGACGGGTCGCCGCCCCGCCCTGGATCAGGATCTTGTTGTATTTTTTGCAGATCGCGCTCTGGGCGAGGACCGGGTCGGTGCCGTACGCCCCGACGATGAGGTCGACCTTGTCGACGTTGATCAGCTTCTCGGTCAACTGCGCCGTCTTGGTCGGGTCGTTCTCGTCATCGTAGAGGGTAAACTTGACGTCGTACGTCTTGCCCCCCACGACCATTTTGTACTTGATCGTCTCCATGTAGAAATCGTAGGCGTCCTTGTACATCTTGGCCACCTTGGCGTAGGTCCCCGTCAGGGCGAGGGATCCGCCGAAGTGCACGACCCCCTTGTTGGGGGCGCCGAACGCCTTCCAGGGAAAGGAGCCAAGGGCCATGCCGAGACCCGCGGCCCCGGCCGTCTGCAGGAATTCCCTTCTCTTGATCCGTTTCGTCATGTCTTCCCTCCTAGTTTTCGTTGGTTTCCGCGCTCTCCTCCATCCGCCACCAGGGTCAACCTTCCTTTTTCATGCCGGTTCGCGTATAGAACTCCTCGGGGATCACCTCCTTGCTCTTGTAGAAGTACCAACGGCACGGGGCGTTTGGGTCGTCCTGGTAGTCGGTAACCTTGATGGGAACCCCCGCCTTCTCGATGGCCATGATCTCGTGCCAGATTGCGCAGTGCGCACAGTAATAGGGCACACCCTTCTTCCCCCAGGACCAGGGGTAGCACTTCTTGGTGACCCCTTGATTGAAGGGCTCGCCGGTCCGAGGCGGGATCCCGTCGAGCTCGCCGGTCCTGCGCATGCGTCCACCGCTCCCGCAAGGGTTGAACTCCATCACGTACCGGTCCTTCTCCTCCCAGACCTTGAACGACCCGGTTTCCCCGGGGCCGCACCGGTGGGCACGCATCGCCTCCGCGAAGTACTGGATGAGCTCGAGTTGGCTCACCTTCCCGTATCCCTTGTAGGCCACCAGGTCCAGCTTGCTCTTGACGTAGCGGAAGAGCTTCGGGATCTCCTCCTCGCCATACGTCTCGGCTACGTACGTCAGGTCCGCGTATGTCCAGTCCGTGTAGAGATCATGGAGCATCTTGAACTCGTGCTGGATGTAGTCGATCAACTGGAGGGCCTCCTCCGTCTTTCCCGCCTTGACCAGATCACGCAGCCTGTCGTAACTGCTGATCCCGAGCTCTTCGATCGGCTCGTCCGTGCGCAGAACGCGCCCTCCCATGGATTCGATTTTCTCGATCTTGAGCATGATCCCTTCTCCTTTCGGTTCTGCCCCGGATTCCTCGGGGAAATTATTCTTCCCTTGCCTCGCATGCCTTCCGATGCGAGGATCCGTCACCGTCCGAAGGCGAAAACGGCGCCGGATTTCGACACGGGCGGCATATGGATCGCCCGTCCGTCCGCGTCGAGCGCGGCTTCCCGCAGCGCCTCGGAAAACGTCGGGTGGGGATGGACGAGGTCGGCCAAGTCACCGACCGTCGCTTCCAGCCGCACTGCAAGCGACGCTTCCCCGATTGCCTGGGCCGCCTGACGGCCGACGATCGCCGCGCCGAGAACACAACCCGTTTCTCCCTCGGCGATCACCTTCGCGAACCCGTGGGTCACCCCCTCCAATATCGCGCGGCCGCTCATGCTGAAGGGGAACTTCCCGATGCGGACGTCGTCATGCCTCACCCGGGCTTCCGCTTCCGTTAGTCCGACGCACGCGACCTCGGGATCGGTGTAGGCGACCCTCGGTATGGCCACGTACGACGCAACCGTCGGGACGCCGGCCGCGTTTTGCGCGGCGCACTCCCCTTCCATGGTCGCCTTGTGGGCCAGCATGAGGCCTCCCACCGCGTCACCGACGGCGTAGATCCCCGGAACGCCGGTTTCCATCCTCGCGTTGACCCGGATGGCGCCATTTTCCAGGATGAGGCCGGCATTCCCCGGGTTCAGGCATTCCAGGACCGGTTTCCGACCGACGGCCGCCATGACAATCCCGGCATCGAGGCGGTGAACCGCACCCCCTCCTCGGAATTCGAGCCTCAAGCCCGCCGGCGTCTTCCCGATCCTCTCGACCGTAACTCCGGTCCGGACAGCGATTCCAGAGCTCTCCATCGCGCCCTGGAGCGCCCCCGAGACATCGTCGTCCTCCGAAGCGAGGAGCCTTGGGAGCATCTCGACGATCGTCACATCGGCCCCGAGGTTCCGGAACATCTGGGCGAATTCCACGCCGATCACGCCCCCTCCGATGATCGCAACGCTCCGCGGCACCCGCTCGATGGAGAGCGCGGTGTCGCTGTCCACGACCCGGGGGAGGTCGCTCCCCTCCACCGGGAGGCGGGCGGGCGCCGAACCGGTAGCGACGATAAACGTGGAGGACAAGACGACCTCGCCGGTCTCCGCGACAAGAACCCTTGACGGGTCGATGAATGACGCGGTCCCCGCGACCACCCGCACCCCGTTCTTCCGCAGCAGCCCCCTGGTCCCCCTCTCGAGCTGGCCCACTACCTGTGCTTTCCGCCGCATCATCCCGTCCACATCCGCCGCAGGTATCGCGAGCCCCGCCCAGTCGCTCGTGAACGTCGCCGCCTTCCTGTAATCGGATGTCTCCTTCAGGAGAAGCTTGGTCGGGATGCACCCCCGGTGGAGGCATGCGCCGCCGAGTCCCCCCCGGTCGATCAGCACGACGTCGAGGCCCAGCTGCGCCGCGCGTATCGCGGCGGGATACCCGCCCGGTCCCCCGCCGATCACCACCACCCTTTTCCCTTCAGTTCCCATCTCTCTCCCGGAAGACGAATTCGCTACGGCGAGGTCCGATCCCAGAGAAGTCCCGGGTTCTCCACCAGTTCCCTCATCCTTCGCCGGAAGCGCCCCGAGGTCTCGCCATCGATGAGGCGGTGGTCTACCGTGAGGCTCACGGGCATCCTCTTGCGAACCACGATCCGGTCCCCGTCCACGACCGGCTTCTTCGACGCCTTCCCGATCCCCAGGATTGCAACCTCGGGCGGGTTGATGATGACCGTCTCCCACTCCCCGCCGTAACTGCCGAGGTTGGTCAGCGTGAAGGTTCCCCCCGAAATCTCCTCCGGAAGCAGCTTCTTCTGCCGGGCCCTCTCGACAAGGTCCGCCAATCCCCGGTGAACCTCCGCCAGCGACATCCGGTCCGCGTCGTGGAGCACCGGAACGACCAGCCCTTCGGGGACCGCCACTGCGACGCCGATGTTCACATTCCGCCAATAGAGAACCTTCCCGCCCTCGACGGAAGCGTTGAAAACGGGCATCTCCTTCAGGACGCGGGCTAACAGGGCCACCATCATCCCCGGGACGGTCGCCTTGAACCCGTTCCTCGTCTCCCCCTCGTTGATGAGGGCGCGCAGGCGGAGCAACTCGGAGACATCCCACTCGGAGAATGCGGTCATCTGGGCGCTGTTCCGCAGGCTCTCCATCATGTTTCTCGAAATCGCCGTCCGCATCCCGGACATCGGTTCTTCCCTGTCCAGTTCCTTGCGGCCCCCCTTTGCGTTGGCGCAGGCGGCGGCCGGCGTGGGCCGGGCGGGCGGAGATACGGCGATGGGCCCCTTTTCCAGGGCGGCCAGCACGTCTTCCCGGGTGATCCTCCCCTGCGGACCGGTTCCGGCAATCGTGGAAAGGTCGACCCCCTTCTGGCGGGCCGCTTCGCGTGCGGCGGGTGTGGCCCGAACCGCGCCTTCCCGCGCCGCCGGCGCCCCGGGGGACAATCCCGGCGCGGCCCGCTCCCCGGTGGGCTCCGCCGGCGCCGCGGCGCGTCCCGCAGATCGGATTCTCGCGTACTCTTCCTCCGAATCGGCAAGGTACGCGAGGATCTCCCCGACCGGGATGCCCTCCCCGCCCGCGACCAGGATTAAGAGGAGCCCGTCCCCGGGGGATTCCACCTCGAAGGTGACCTTGTCGGATTCGATGGTGAGGAGAACCTCCCCCTTCTTGACGAGGTTCTTCTCTTTGCGAGCCCATTCGAGGAGTTTCCCCTCCTCCATGGTCATGCCCAGCTTGGGCATCTTGATTTCCGTCGCCATGTGCCTCCTCTCTCCGGGGGGAGTCGCCTCAAATCACGCCTTCTTCGCGAAGGCGGTCGATTTCCGCATCACTGCACCCTTCCCCCCGCAGGACCTCCCGGGTGTGTTCCCCCATTCCGGGCGGAGGGAGGTGGCGATCCCGCGTCGCACCCGGGGCCTTCACCGGATTCCCGACCTGGTGGACCGTTCCCAACGCCGGGTGGGGGATGTCGATGACCATCCCACGGGACCGGAGGTGGTCGTTCTCCAACGCCTCCCCGGGAGTGTTCACCGGCTCGCAGCAGGTTTCCTTTCCCTCCAGGGCGGCGACCCATTCCGCCATCGTCTTCGTGCGGATCGTTTTCTGCACTTCCTCTCCAAGGGGGGAGGCATGCCGGACCGAGAGGAAATCGCCTTCCTCCAGATCCGTCCGCCCGATGGCCCGGCAGAAGTTGCGCCAAAACTTCTCCTCGATGACGGACAGCACGAGGTAGCGGCCGTCCAACGTTTCATACACCGTGTTCGCCACGGACCCTCCGGCGAAGTGATTCAGCCCGCGCCGATGTTCCCGCCCGTCGTGGAAGTACTCCGCTGCGTACACCGTGAGCAATGACGCAAGGCCGTCGAGCATCGAGATGTCGATATACTGCCCTTCCCCCGTCTGCGACCTTCTCGCGAGCGCGGCACTCGCCGCGAACGCCGTCAGGATCCCCCCTACAGCGAGATCCCCCAGGGGAACGGCGGGATGGACTGGACGCCTCCCCGGCTCTCCGGTCATGTGCAGGATCCCCGCCAGACCGAGATAGTTCCCGTCATGCCCCGCTCGATTCCGATACGGCCCGTCCTGCCCGTATCCCGAGATCGATGCGTACACGATGCCGGGGTTCTCGCGGCGGACCGAATCGTAATCAAACCCAAGCCGGCCCATGACGCCGGGGCGGAAACTTTCCAGAAGAACATCGGATTTCCGCACCAGGGAGAGGAGTATGGCCTTCCCCTTCCCGCTCTTGAGGTTCAGCGTCATGCTCCTCTTGTTCCGGTTGACGCACTGGAAGTAGATGCTCTGTCCCCCCGACCGCGGCTCCATCCATCGGAAATAGTCCCCGCGCCCCGGCTCCTCGACCTTCAGGACTTCCGCCCCAACATCGGCCATCAGCATGCTGCAATAGGCCCCTGGAAGAAGCCGCGTCAGGTCGAGAACCTTTATCCCCGCGAGAAGCACTCCAATCCCTCTCTCAGCAGCCGAGAGCCCGGGCGATGACCATCCGGCAGATCTCGCTCGTCCCCTCGCCGATGGTCATGATCTTGGCGTCCCGGTAGTACCGGTTGATGTCGTACTCCCTCGTGAAGCCGTACCCCCCATGGATCTGGAAACCGTCCAGCGCCGACTGCATGGCGGCTTCGGACGCATACAGCTTTGCCATCGTGGCCTCGGTTGCGTGCGAACGCCCATTTGCCTTGAGCCACGCCGCCTTATGCGTCAACGTGCGCGCCGCCTGCACCCGGAACGCCATGTCGGCGAGCTTGAACTGGATCTCCTGGAACTTGCTGATCGGCTTGCCGAACTGCACGCGCTCCTTGGCGTATGCCAGGGAGGCGTCGAGGCACGCCTGGGCGAGGCCCGTGCAGATCGCCCCGAATGCGATGCGCCCGAGGTTGAGCCCCCCCAGCGCCTGCGAGATCCCCTTCCCCCGGCTCCCGAAGAGGTTTTCCTCGGGAATCCCGCAATCCTCGAATACCAACTCCCGGTTGTCCATGTTGCACCAACCGATCGTGTCGTTCCGGCTCCCAATGAGGTACCCGGGGGTCCCTGTGGGGACGATGAAGGAGCTGATCTCCTTTTTCCCGTCGGGTTGCTTCCCGGAAATCGCCATGACGATGGGCCCGAAGCTTATATCCGTCCCGCAGTTCGTGATGAACATCTTCGTCCCGTTGAGGACCCACTTCCCGCCCCTCTGCTCCGCCCGGGTCAGGATCGCGCCGGCATCCGACCCGGCGTTGGGCTCCGTCAGCGCGAAGCCGCCCAGCTTGTCCCCGCTCGCCAGGATCGGCAGGAACTTCTCCTTCTGCTCCTTGCTCGCGTACAGCCTGTACATCTCGGTCACGAGGACGTGGACCTGGAAGATCGCGGCGAAAGAGTCGTCAGCGCGTGCCAGCTCCTCGAGGATGATCGCGTACGTCAGGGGATCCAGCCCCTGCCCGCCATACTCCTCAGGAACGAGGACCCCGGGGAGGGACAGCTCCTTCAGCTTGTTCCAGAGTTCATAAGGGAACTGCCGACTTCGGTCGAGTTCCCTGGCGACGGGGGCGATCTCCTTCCTGGCGAACTCCCTCGCCATGTCCTGCAACATCCGTTGCTCGTCGGTCATCTCGAATTCCATGGGCTTCCCCCTGTCCCGGTAAAGGTTGTTCCTGCGGTGTCCCGACGCCTCCTCAGTTCTTCAGGACCTTTCGCACAGCCTCCACGACCCGCGACACGTCGGGGACCGTGAAATCCTCCATTCCCGGGCTGTAGGGAAACGGATTGAAGCTGGAGGCGACCCGGACCAGCGGTGCCTGGAGAAAATCGAAGCACTCCTCGAACACGACCGCGCCGATCTCGGCGCCGATGCCGCACGGCTTGTACGACTCATGGAGCGTCACGAGTCGCCCCGTCTTCCTCACGGAGTCGACGATCGTCTCCGTGTCCAGGGGACTGATCGTGACCGGATCCACCACTTCGGCTTCGATCCCTTCCCCGGCGAGCAACCCGGCCGCCTGGAGCGCGACATTGACCATCTGGGAGACGGCCACTATCGTCACATCGGCGCCCTCGCGCTTGACGGATGCCTTCCCCAGCGGAACCGTGTAGTCTCCCTCCGGCACGTCTCCCTTCATCCCCAGCATCGCCTTGTGCTTCATGACGATCACGGGGTTGTCGTCCCGGATGGCGCTCTTCATGATCCCCTTGAGGTCGTAGGGGTTGGAGGGCGCCGCGATCTTCAGGCCCGGCACCTGGGCGAACCAGGCTTCCAAGCTCTGGGAGTGCTGCGCCCCGGCCCGGCGTCCGGCCCCGGCCATCGTATGGATGACCAGGGGGATCCTCTTCACCTGCCCTCCGCTCATGTAGACGAGCTTGGCGGCCATGTTGACGATCTGGTCCATCGCCACCAACGTGAAGTCCATGAACGATATGTCGACGATGGGACGGAAACCACTGGCGGCCAGGCCCACCGCCAGGCCCACGAATGCGGCCTCGCTGTCGGGTGTGTCGTACACCCGGCCGGTCCCGAACTCGTCTTGGAGGCCCTTGGCAAGGGCGAAGGGCCCTCCCACCTTGCCTCCCGCATCCTCACCGAAGTAGAGGACCGCCGGGTCGGACCGCATCTCCTCGGACACCGCTTCCTGAAACGCTCTCCAGAACTTTATCTCCCGCAACGCCGCTCACCCCCCTCAAGAGATCGAGCACGTCCGCCCTGGCCGGCATATACCAATTCCAGCGCCTCTTCGGGGTCGGGGTACGGGCTTTCTTCCGCGTACGCCACGGCATCCTCGATTGTGCGATCGATTCCGGCGATAATCTCCCGGCTCTCCTCGTCCGTCAGGATCCCTTCCTCGAGCATCCTCTTCCCGAACCTGTCGATCGGATCCTTTTTTCGCCACTCATCCCTGTCGCCCGGGATCCGATAAACCTGGGGGTCGCCTTCGTAATGCCCGTGGAGCCGGCACGTGATCGAGTCGATGAGGGTGGGGCCGCCGCCCTCGCGGGCCCTTTTCACCGCCTCTCCGGCGACCCGGTAGACCTCGAGGACGTCGTTGCCGTCGACGGTGACGCCAGGCATCCCGTACCCCTCCGCACGCCGGGCGAGCGTATCCAGCTTGTGGTGGAAGCTCTTGTGGGAGAGCTCGGCGTACTGGTTGCTCTCGAGGAAGAAGACGATCGGCAGGCTCCACAGCGACGCAAGGTTCATCGTCTCGTGGACGATCCCCTCGTTGCTCGCCCCCTCGCCGAAGAAGGCCATCGCCACCCGGTCGGTCCCCTTCAGTTTCTCGGCCATCGCCACCCCGGCCGCAAACGGCAGACCCGCTCCCAGAATCGCGATCCCGCAAAGGATCCCCTTTTCCATGTCGCATAGGTGCATGGAGCCGCCTCTGCCCAGGTTGCTTCCGGTCCTCTTTCCGTAGAGTTCGGCCATCGCCTTCGCCGGGGACATCCCCTTGGCCAGGCACTGCCCGTGACCCCGGTGCGTGGGGGAGATGTAGTCGTCGTCCCTCAGGGCGAAGCAAGCTCCCGTAACCGACGCCTCCTGCCCGATGCAGACGTGGATCCAGCCGGGGAACTTTCCGCTCTTGAAAAGCTCCGAGGTTCGGCTCTCATACCTTCTGATCAAGTGCATCATCGAGTACATGCGGAGCTTGAGCTCCCGGGATGCCTCCATCGAGCATGTCTCCTTTCGGTTGTTTGCCCCCAGCGGCGATCCCCCCGGCGGCGATCTTGACCATGTTGTCGATGATCTCCTCCATGGCCAGCTTCCCTTTGGGCCGGTACCAGATGTAGAGCCAGTTGATCATCCCCAGGATCAGGAAGCTTGCGATCTTGAGATTGACGTCTCCCCGGATCTCGCCCTTCTCGGCCCCGGCGGCGAGAATCTCCGCCAGCATCTCCTGGACCCGGTCCCGCCGCTCCACCATCCGCTTCAGGGTGTCTTCGGGAAGCTGGTCGATTTCGGTGAAGAAGACCTTGATGTGGCCCTGGTAGTCCCTCATGATCGTGGCGTGCGCCCGGACCCAGTTCCGGAGCTTGTCCTGCGGGTTCGCGGCGCTCTCGACAGCGGCGCTCATGCGGGCGAAGAAGGCGTCGAAAAACTCGTCATGGATGTCGGTGAGGAGGTCTTCCTTCTTCCCGACGTAGTGGTAGAGCCCTCCCTTGGTCAGTCCCACCGCCTCGGCGATGTCGTCCATCGAGGTGTTGACGTATCCCTTGCGCGTGAACAGCCGGATGGCCGCGCCAAGGATCTCCTCTTTCATGCTTGAAACCTCTCTTTCCCGCGAAGAACCGTCCCCCGGACGCGGTGTATTCTACCTGTTCGGTCCGGTGGAGTGAACTTCTTTCACGGCGGTTTCCGGGGAATCCGATCCGGCATGCCCGAAACGGGGCGTTGCATGGGAGAGTGGGGCGTCGGGTGGAACCGCCGATATTGCGAACGTTGGTCCTGTGAAACATCGGCTCATGTCCGGTCTGTCTGCCGGCCCCAAGGTGTCGCTCCTCATTGGGAAGTTCTCCCCTGCCATTGAGATAAACGGATTCCAATCAATAAAATAAGATTGATATATAAAAAAACCGACTGGACGGTTTATCAACGCTGCGAGTATATTTATTTTATATATCAATGTGTTATACATGTTTACGATCAATCCACAAAGAATTCCTATTGACATATTTGAGACGAGGTATTATCTGTTAAAAAAACCGACTGGATGGTTGGGACCGGTTGATGAGGTGTTCGTGGGTGTTAAAAAGGTAAAACTGCACTTTATAACAAACCGACCGGTAGGATTGTTGGTGGCCTCAAGGAGCCGGAATGCGTGAGCCGAGCCCAATACGGACGACGGCGGAGGAGCAATGAAATTCGAGACACTGCTTTTCGAAGTCAAAGACAACATCGCCTTCATCACGTTCAACAGGCCCAAGGTGCTTAACGCTTTCAATACGCAGATGTTGCGCGATGGAATCGCCGCGCTCGAAGAGTGCGCTGCGAACAACGGGATCCGGGTCGTCGTCTTCCGGGGTGCGGGGGAGAAGGCCTTCAGTGCCGGGGCCGACATCTCCGAAATCCAGGGGAACGACCCCTTCCGGCAATTGGCGTACAACCGCCTCTGGATCAAGTTCTTCTTCATGGTCGAGAACACCCGCAAGCCCATGATCGCCTCCGTGCACGGGTACGCTCCGGGCGGCGGCACCGAGCTTTCCGTGTGCTGCGACCTGGTCATTGCCAGCGAAGACGCCAAGTTCGCCCTGGCGGAGATCAAGATCGGCGTCATTCCCGGAGCCGGGGCCACCGTGAGACTCCCCAGGTGGGTCGGGAAGGCGAAGGCCATGGAAATGCTCATGACGGGCGATTTCGTGGATGCCGCGGAGGCGCACCGGATAGGCCTCATCAACCATGTGGTCCCCAGGGAGGAACTTGCCGCCGCGACGTTGGCGCTGGCTTCCAAGCTGGCCAGCCGATCGCCGCTCGCGCTGGCGGCCGCAAAGGCGTCGGTGATGGTGGGCGGCGAGATGGATCGTGACCGGGGGATCGAGTACGCCCTGAACGAGTTCCTGCTCCTGTTCGCCTCCGAGGATCAGAAGGAAGGGATGAAGGCATTTCTTGAGAAGCGTTCTCCCGTATTCAAGGGCGTATAGAGGGAGCGATACGGGGAGATTCCCTCTCCGGGTGATGAGAGGAACATGGAAAGGCCCAGCAGTACGAACATGAAGGAAGAGATCCTTGGCGCGGCCATCCGGCTGTTCACGCGCAAGGGATACGTCAACACCTCGATGGACGACATCGCCGAGGCGGTGGGACTGACCAAGGGAGGG
>Ga0209341_10000524_pt1 | contig 39752 bp, 33 predicted proteins | sample RifCSP13_2_FD_184020 | JGI IMG/M metagenome (GOLD analysis project Ga0209341, IMG submission 184020) | Soil microbial communities from Rifle, Colorado - Rifle CSP2_sed 13_2 (SPAdes) (version 2) | ecosystem: Environmental > Terrestrial > Deep subsurface > Rock core/Sediment | place: Rifle...
TGGAATGAACGGGAGCACCAGGCATACGGCATCCCTTTCCCGTCGCCGGGCGATCGCGTCGGCGCCGTCGAGGAGACCCTCACCGCGCTCCGACTCCTGGAGTCCCAGGAGCGCACCGACTTCGCCGGCGAGTATGTCCAGCTCGAGAACGCACCCTTCGAGCCAAAGCCGGTTCGGGGCAGGCTTCCAGTGGTGGTTGGGAGCAATCGGCCCCGGATGCTCGACATCCTCGCCCGCTTCGGTGACTATTGGGACGGGCCGGGAAAGATCGACGACGTGGTTCGCATTGGTGAGATTCTGAACACCGCCTGTCGACGTCACGATCGGGATCCGAACGACATCGTATGGATGCACGAAGCGGTTGCCAGAGGAGCCCACGCCACCGTGGACGGGCTGGTCGACCGGGTCGCCGCGTTGTCGGCGGTGGGTGTCAGCTTCTTCCTCGTCAACGTCTGGCCTCGATCCGATCCTGCGGTGATCGAGCGGCTCGGGGATGGGCTCCAGCGACTCCGTGAGAAGATGGTCTAGACCTGTTTCCGGGCCATCACCGTGACCGGTTTCGGCATCTGATTCATCGACCATTCTGAGGTGCCGTACGCATCTTCGTTGGGGTACACTCCCAAGCCTGCGGCGAGTTCCTGGGAAGGCCCGTGTGGATCGGCGCCGCGGTGCGGCCATGTCGGTCGCCAGCAAGGTTCGGGCATGACCCGATTTCATTTGAAAGCAGGAAGGAAATCAATGAAGACAATGAGCAATCGTCCGCGATGGCTCCTCTTGTTGTTTGTGTTCGCATTGGTCGTAGCGGCCTGTGCTGAAGACACCGCCACCAGCACGACCGGTGCCGCGGAGACAACGACAACGGCGGGTGGCCCCACCACCAGCACGGAGCCAGCCGTCACTTCGGCCATGACCATCACGTACGACATCAACCCTGATGCGGTATGGAGCGATGGGACGCCGGTCACGGCGGCAGACTTCATCTGCACCTACAACGCTGCCCTCAACACGCCGGGGTCGATCTCGACCGCTGGGTGGGACCAGATCATATCCGTCGCCGCCGGTGCCAGCGACAAGCAGGTGGTGGCGGAGTTCGCCACCGTCTACGCCCCGTACAAGGGTCTGTTCTACTGGATCATTCCGGCACATGGTGTCACCGATCCGAGTTGTATGGACGTGTCCCAGGACTTCCTGGATGCCCTCCCGTTGTCGGCTCGCCCGTGGCAGCTCACGTCGTGGAGCCTGGATCAGGCGATCCTGGAGCCCAACCCAACCTACTGGGGCGATGACAAGCCGATCGCAGCCCGGATCGTTCAGGTTCCGAGAGCAGAAGATGGTGGCATCGCCTCGCTGGGAGCGGGTGAAGTCGACTTCATCTTCCCGCAGGCGTTCGCTGGCATAAGCGACGCGCTGGCTGGAGACAACATCAAGTTCGTGGCTGGTTATGGCACCAACTACGAGGGTCTGTACTTCCAGCAAGGTGAGGAGCGGAACGGACCGTTTGCCGATGACACCTTCCGGGCGGCCTTCTCCAAGTCGGTCGATCGGGAACTGATCCTGGCCAACATCTATGACCCGATCTTCCCCGGCGCCCCGCTCTTGCAGTGCGGGCTCTGGGTGCCGACCGTGGGTCCCTGGTGTCAGAACGACCAGTTCACCAACAGCTATGACCCCGAGGGTGCGGTTGCACTCCTCGAAGGTGACGGCTGGACCCTGAACGGTGATGGCTTCTGGGAGAAGGACGGAGCGGTTCCCGAGATCAAGTGGATGATCAACACCCCGAACCCGCGTCGTGAGTCCACCCAGGCTCTCATGATCCCCGAGTTCGCCGCCGCCGGCTTCAACGTCGTGGCCGACAACGGTGACGCCGACCAGGTGTTCCAGCAGCGTCTGCCGGCGGGTGACTACGACTTGGCGATGTACATCAACACTGCGTCTCCGGACCCCACCGTCACCTCGATCATGAGTTGTAGCCAGGTCCCGGGCCCCGAGAACAACAACCAGGGCCAGAACTCGGTGTTCTGGTGCAATGAGGACGCCAGCGCCCTCATGCAGGAGTCCGACGTCACGGCGGATGAGGCGGCCCGCGCCGACCTGATCCATCAGATCGGCCAGACGCTGGTCGATGACTCGGTGATGTTGCCCCTGTTCCAGTTCCCGAACGTCGCCGCCTGGCGGACCGACCGCATCGAGGGTGATGCCCCGGGTGCAGACGCCTCCAACTACCGGGCGTTCAACAACAGCTCACAGCTGTGGCAACCGCTGACCGACAACAATGAGATCATCATTGGCGCCGAGCAATGGCCCGAGTGCGTCAATCCGGTGACCGAGTGCGCCAACTCGTCCTGGATGGTGTGGACCACCGCCTTCCCGGTGCTCCCCGGCGTATGGGACACCACAGCAGATGGTGGGACTGTCCTCACCAACCTGATGGCTGGCGAGCCCGTGGTTACGGTTAACGAGTAGATCAACTAGCTTGTTTGGGGTGCCCGTTTCGTCGGGCACCCCAAACCTGACCTGAGGAACGACGGAGGACGAGGTAGATGGCGAGGTTCATCGCGCTCAGGGCGGCGTGGGCCATCCCGGTGCTCTTCATTGTCACGTTCCTCACCTTCTGGGCGGTGAAATCGGCGACCGACCCGGTTCAGAGTTACCTTCGTGTCAACACCCGTGCCACTCCGGAGATGGTGGAGGTGTACAAGGAGAAGCACGGGTTGATCGGGTCGACTCCCGAGCAGTATTTTCGTTGGCTGGGCAACTTTGTCACTCTGGAGTGGGGCAACTCGATCAAGGGAAACCGCCCGGTTTGGCCTGATCTCAAAGCGGCGATGGTCAACAGCTTGATCCTGGGGATCACCGCCAGCATCGTCGGCATCACCATTGGTCTCGGGATCGGGATCTTCTCCGCCTTGCGTCAGTATTCGAAGTTCGACACCGCAGCCACCGGTGCCTCCTTCGTGGGGATATCGATGCCGCCTTTTGTCTCGGCGGTGCTGTTGCAAGTCTTCTTTGCGATCCTGATCACGAGATGGCTGGGGTTGGATAAACCGTTCTTACCGGTGGCCGGGATCTACCCCCCCGGCCAGACCACATTCGACCTGGGGTTGCGGGCCAAGCACATGATCCTCCCGGTGACTGTGGTCGCCATCCAGATCATCGCGGTTTACAGCCGGTACATGCGGGCCTCGCTGCTCGACGTCAAAGGGTCCGACTACATGCGCACCGCTCGGGCCAAGGGGATCTCGGAGCGCAAGGTGATCATGCACCACGCCATGCGCAACGCCATGATCCCGGTGGTCACGGTCGCCGCCATCGACTTCGGCGCCATCGTCGGTGGCCTCATCATCACCGAGCGGATCTTCGAGTTCCATGGCACCGGCGACTATCTGCTCACCGCCCTCGGGAACGGCGACTTTCCCCAGATCATGCCGCTGATGTTCGTCATCGTCAGTTCGGTGATCATCTTCAACCTTCTCGCCGACGTCACGTACGCGTGGCTCGACCCGAGGATTCGGCTTGGTTGACATCCTGACTCCGATTCCGGGCCCGGCCGATGCACCTCAACTCGACGAACTCGAAGGAATCGCAGTCGAGTCGGCATCTCCGACCCAACTGGCCATGCGTCGCTATCGACACCACCGGGCGGCGATGATCTCCAGCGTCGTTCTGCTACTCATCACGCTGGCTTGTGTGTTCGCCGGTGTCATCGCCCCGTACGGGGAGAACGAGGCCGTCGACTCGGCCGACGGTGGGCTTCGCAAGGAGATCCTGGTTCCGCCCAACTCACAGTTCTGGATGGGAACCGACTCGATCGGCCGGGATCTCTATTCGCGGGTGCTCTACGGAGGAAGGGTCTCGCTCTTCGTCGGCATCGCCAGCGCCATCTCGGCCGGTCTGATCGGCACCGCGTTGGGCTCTTTTGCCGGTTTCCGCGGGGGGAGGATCGACAACGGGTTGATGCGATTCACCGATCTGTTCATCGGGCTGCCGTTGTTGGTGCTCCTGATCATCATGCGTCTCCTCCCGGAGAAACAGCCGTGGGCCGCCACCGTGCTCGGGGAGCCGGGGTCGAAGCGGTTAATGGTGACCTTGATCACGCTGGTCGCCTGGATGACCACCGCAAGAATCGTGCGTGGGGTCGTCCTGAGCCTCAAGGAGAAGGAATTCGTAGAGGCGGCCAGGGCGGTCGGCGCCAGCGACAAGCGCATCATCATGCGTCATCTGGTGCCGAACACCATCGGCCCGATCGTGGTCTCGATGACTTTCATCGTCGCCGCTGCTATCGGTCTCGAGTCGACGCTGTCCTTCTTCGGATTCGGTTTGGATCCCACACAGGCTTCATGGGGCAACCTTCTGGCCGATGCCGGCACCTCCGTGATAACCGGCAAATGGTGGCTGGTCCTGTTCCCGGCGCTGGTGCTTCTGATCACGATCCTGTGCATCAACTTCATGGGTGATGGGCTTCGCGACGCGCTCGACCCCAAGCAGGAGCCGCAGGTCGCTGGATGACTCTGCCGGTCCTGTCGGTCCGCGACTTGCACGTATCCTTCCCCACACAAGATGGGCTTGTGCAGGCGGTGCGGGGCGTCAGCTTCGACATATCCGAGCACGAACTGCTCGGAATCGTGGGTGAGTCGGGCTCCGGCAAATCGGTCACCTTCCTCGCCGTCATGGGTCTCCTGCCCAGGTCTGCGATCGTTTCCGGCTCGATCAAGATCGGCGGCCAGGAGCTGGTTGGGGCGCCCCCCGACGAGGTGCGCAAGGTGCGGGGGAAACGGGTGGCCATGATCTTTCAGGATCCCTTGACCGCTTTAAACCCGGTGCACCGGGTCGGGGCCCAGGTCGTCGAGATGATCCTTGCCCATCAGGACATTTCAAACGATGAGGCAAACGCAAAGGCAGTCGAATTGCTCGACAGGGTCGGGATTCCCCAACCCGATGTCCGGGCTCGGCAGTATCCCCATGAGTTCTCTGGCGGGATGCGGCAGAGGGCGGTGATCGCCATCGCCATTGCCAATTCTCCGGAGATCCTGATTGCCGACGAGCCCACCACGGCCCTCGACACCACGGTGCAGGCCCAGATACTCGACGTGGTGCAACAGGTTCAACACGAGTTGGGGTCCGCGGTGGCCTTCATCACCCATGACCTGGGTGTGGTCGCCCGAGTCGCAGACCGGGTGCAGGTCATGTATGCCGGCAGGGTGACCGAGCGCGGCGAAGCGCACGACATCTTCATGCGCCCCACCCATCCCTACACCCGCGGGTTGTTGAACTCCCTGCCCGACATCAACGTCGAGCGGCTGGTCCCCATCCCCGGGGCTCCCCCGAACATGTTGCGACCGCCAAGTGGGTGCGCCTTCCGGATCCGCTGCACCTACGCCACCGAGGTGTGTGCCGGCGAGATACCCGAGCTCAAGCCTTATGGGGCAATCGAAACGGCTTGTGTCCGAGTAGAGGAGATCGCGGCGGAGGTGATGGCTTGAGCGAGCCAATCCTCGAGGTGACCGAGCTTTTCAAACTCTTCGAAGTCCGCCAGAACAAGGGAGCCAAGGTCATCAAGCAAACGGTCCACGCCGTTTCCGGTGTCTCGTTCAGCCTGGCTCCGGGCGAGACCTTGGGACTGGTTGGAGAGTCGGGCTCGGGGAAGTCGACGGTCGGTCGCTGCATACTCCGCCTGCTGGAGCCCACCTCCGGATCCATCCGGTTTCGTGGCCAGGAGTTGACCACCCTGGGTCGGGAAGAGATGCGCGAGCTCCGCTCCGAGATGCAGATCGTGTTCCAGGACCCGTATGCCTCCCTCGACCCGCGGATGACGATCGGGGCCGCCATCGCCGAGCCTCTCGAGGTGCACGATGTGCCCGGTGACCACGACGCCATCGTCGGTGAGTTGCTGGAGCTGGTCGGCCTGTCCCCGGACCATTCCAAGCGGTTTCCTCACGAGTTCTCCGGTGGGCAAAGACAGAGGATCGGGATCGCCCGTGCTCTGAGCCTGCGGCCTTCGCTCATCATCCTGGATGAGCCGGTGTCGGCCCTCGATGTCTCGATACAGGCCGGGATCCTCAACCTCCTGGAGGACCTCCAGAAAGAGCTCAGCCTCTCCTATCTCTTCATCGCACATGACCTGTCGATAGTCAGGCACATCAGCGACCGCATCGCTGTCATGTATCTAGGAAAGCTCATGGAGTTGGGGGACCACAAGGACGTCTATGACCGTTCCATCCACCCCTATACCCAGTCACTGCTCTCCGCGGTGCCCATCCCGGATCCGACTTTGGAGCGCACCCGGAAGCGGATCGTCCTCGAAGGCGATCTGCCCAGCCCGGTGAATCCCCCGTCGGGCTGTGTGTTCCGCACCCGGTGCCCGATTGCATTCGACCTCTGTGCCGAGGAGGTGCCCGAGCTACGCCCTCAAGCCAAGGATCATCTGGTCGCATGTCACGCCCCACTCCTGCCCGGCCAGTCCCTGGCGGATGTGGTGGCATCACGCCACCCGGTTGCGACCGCGCTCTCCGAGCAGTAGCTAGGAGGTCGAGAACCGGTACTCCGTCGTCTGCCGGTAGCTGTCACCGGGCTCGACGATCAAGGTGGGGTACTCCGGGTGGTGGAGAGAATCGGGGAAGTGCTGCGCCTCCAGGCAGATTCCACCACCGGTCGGGTAGAGAGCCCCACCCTTGCCCACGGTGGGAGGCATCATGCCCGCCGAATAGACTTGGACTCCCGGCTCGGTGGTGTGGATGTCCATCACCAGGCCGTTGCCCGGATGCTGCAGCCGTGCTGCCCAGCGGAGGGTCGAATCCCAGTCGTCTAGGACCATATTGTGGTCGAGGCCGGCGCTCGGAGTTCCGGCGAGGGCGGCGATCCTGGGCCCCACGGCTGCCGGCTGGCGGAAGTCGAGAAGTGTGCCTCCGACCGTCGCCGCAGGGCCCAACGGGATGAGGTCGCGGTCGGTTGGCAGGTATTGACCTGCTAACACCGTCAAGATGTGGTCGTCGACCGTGGTCGAACTGTCGCTTCCCCCCAGATGCCAATATGTGTGATGGGTGAGGTTGACCGGTGTCCGCACGTTGGCGCTCGCCCGGTAATCGATGAGCAATCCACCCTGTCGGGTCAACGTGTAGGTGACAGCCGTTTCGAGGTTGCCCGGGTAGCCCTCTTCGAGGTGAGGGCTGACATGAGAGAACTCGACCGAGGTGGAGTCGGGATCCCGGGCGCCAACCGTCCAGATCACCCGGTCGAAGCTTCGAGCAACTCCGCCGTGGAGGTGATGGGCCCCGTCATTGGCGGCCAGGCTGTAGCTCACCCCGTCCAGGACGAAGCTGGCGCCCGCGGTTCGGTTCGCAACCCGACCGACGGTGGCTCCCAAGTAGAGGCCTCGGTTCGTCTCGTAGCCCTCGATCGAGTCGAAACCGAGCGTCACGTCGGTGGGCCGCCCGGTGCGATCAGGCACTATGAGACTCATGAGTCGCGCCCCGTGATTGGTGAGGTCGACTCGGATCCCGGTGGGGCCGACGAGTTGGATCAGCTCAGGTGCCGGCTCAGAGGTCCGGCTCACGGATGGATCCTGCTCGTGACCGGGCGAGCCTTGAGGCTGGTTCAGTGCTTGATCTCCATGCCGCCAAATAGGATCGTGGCATGGACCTCGAGAATCGGTGCTTCGGGCCCAAGTCGCTCCTTGACGGTCGCGTTCTCGAAGCCTCCGAATATCGGGAATCCACGCGTCAGCACCTGCCATCCGTCGGGCACCCTGATCTCCACTCCTCCAAACGCGGCGAAGACATCGAGGGCGGCCCCGGGGGCCAGCCGGGCGTCGCGAAGGTCGATCTCGGCGCCGCCGAAGAGGGCACCAATGTTTCCTCCCTTGAACTCAGCGGAATGAGACGCGATTTCGGTCCCGGAGAACACGTTGAAGCTGGAGATTCGATCGGCGTCCAGCACTTGCCGTCCGGGTCGGGCCCGCCCGAGAATCACGAACAACCCGATCAGGATCAGTACGGCTGGAACCACCACATTGAGCGAATCGACCACCCCGGTTGTTCGCAACAGAAGGGCGGTTCCCACCACGACGACTATCAGGGGTATCTGCCAATGACGAGGGTTGGCGATGAAAGTGAGAAACCCTCCCACGATGACCAGCACCGGCCACCAGGTGCTGAGCACCTCGCCGGCATCGAGGACGCCGGAGTTGTCGAGCAACAGCAGGACACCGACGGCCACTACCACCGACCCAAAGAAGAGCCGTGCCCAATTCATCGCTTGCTCCTGTCTTCCGTGCCGCGCATCTAGACATTGCAAGCTACGCCGTGATCGGCAGGTCAATCACCTGAAGGTGGCCCCGACGCCGGCTGACTCGGGTCGGGATCGGTCGAAGCCGACCCCGACAATGCCTTCTGACGACTTCGATGCCAGTCCGGGTCGAGGTGAAACGGAACGCTGGTGACTGCGATCCCGACTTCGGCGGCCAGGACGCCTTTGATGGCGAGCCCGGTTTGGTTGTGGAGGAGCTGGGTGATCCGGCCCGGCACCACGAATTCGGGGATGACCGCGCAGATGAGCGTTCCGGGGAGGGCGGTCCGGCGTCGTTCACGCAGGTACCCAACCAGGGGATCGACCATCTCTCGATAGGGGCTCGCCACGATCTCGAGAGGGAAGTCGTAGCCCGCAACGAGCCAGTGGTGCTCCACACGTTCTCTTTGTTCGGTGTCGACATCGATATGGATGGCAGTGGTCGGTGCCCCCAAGCCCTGGGCATAGGTCAAAGCCTCTCGGATGGGCCGTGTCATGTCCGATATCAGGACCACCTGCTCGACGTGGCTGATCGTCACGCGGGGGAGACGACTGCGTCGGGAGCGTTTGAGCACGTTCAAGTCGGTCACGACGACATGTGGCTCGAACAGGAGCCGGGCCTTGATGGCGAGACTGTGTGGATGGCTGAAGGGGCTCAGGATCGACGATCGGGATCGAACCTGTTCACCGAGTATCACCGTGATGGTCGAATCTGGATTGGCGTCACGCTCCTTCCTGATACGGTCGACGATCCGGCGGGAGATCGATTCCCGCTCCCCGGGCAGGATCTCGAGGGGATATGTGGGGTGGACTCGATCCCAGGTGTAGACCAGATCGTCTGAGGCCGCTTCCTCGGCATGCACGCAGGTGATCGTTTCCACATTGAGAAGTGACACGTATTGGATGGCACGGTCGGTTCGCTCGTCCGGGTGGGCCACCAACACCACCACTCTCGTCGGTCTGGGATGTGCATCAACCCGGATGTGCTTCAACTGAGCGGCCACACCCAGGTAATGGCTCCGAATCCCGGTCATCAACCACACCAGGAGCGGGATCAGGATGATCACTATCCAGGCGCCGTGGGAGAACTTGACCGTTGCCACCACTATCAGAACGACGCCCGTGGTCACTGCGCCTATGGCGTTGACGACGACCGACCACCTCCATCCCTGCTCTCTCGACTTCAGCCAGTGCTTGACCATCCCCGTCTGGCTCAATGTGAATGAGGTGAAGACGCCGACCACATAGAGTTGAATCAAACGGCTCACCTCTGCCTGGAAGACGATGAGCAGCACCGAAGACATCACGGCCAAAGTCACCACGCCGTTCGAGAACACGAGGCGATCGCCGCGATTCAAGAACTGGCGGGGCATCAATCTGGCCCGGGCCAGGATGGCGGAGAGCCGGGGAAAGTCCTGATATGCGGTGTTTGCCGCCAGGATCAAGATGGCGGCTGTGAACACCTGGAGGAGGTAGAACCCGAGGCCGCCGCCAAACGTGGCCCTTCCAATCTGTGAAATGACGGTCCCGTACTCGTCGATCGTTTCTTCCGAGATGCGCACGTCGAAGAGCTGGGCGAGGGTCGAGATCCCCAGGAACATGGTGATCGAGATCGCGCCCATGATCGCGAGCGTCCGGCCAGCGTTCTGTGCCTTGGGTGGTTTGAATGCCTGCACTCCGTTGGCGACGGCCTCGACACCGGTGAGCGCGGTGGAACCGGAGGCGAAAGCCCGCAGGATGAGAAACAGGGTGACCACCTCCACGGCTTCGATCTCGACCCCCGACGAAACTGCCGTGGGACAGACGCCGTCGAGGCATTGGACGAAGCCGAGCACGAGCATGATCCCGACCATCAAGATGAACAGATAGGTCGGTGCCGCGAACAGTCGCGAGGCCTCCCTCACCCCTCTCAGGTTGGCCACGGTCAGCAATACCACGAATCCGAGCGCCATCGCCACCCGCCAAGGGATGAGACCCGGGGCGGCCGAAGTGATGGCTGCTACCCCGGCTGCCACTGATACCGAAACCGTGAGGATGTAATCAGTGAGAAGGGCCGCGGCAGCAACGGCACCGGCGCGTATTCCGAGATTCTCGCTGGCGACGATGAAGGCACCGCCGCCATCGGGATAGGCCCTGATCGTCTGCCGGTAGGAGACGATGACGATCAACAACAGCGTGGCCACGGCCAGGGAGACTGGTGTCAGGTAGCTGTAGGCCGCGGTGCCCGCCAGGGCCAGGACCAGCATCGCTTCTTCGGTGGCGTAGGCAACGGATGAGAGTGGGTCCGAGGCGAACACGGGCAGAGCGAACCGCTTGGGCAGCAGCTGGCTTTCCTCCTCGCTCGTGGCGAGAGGTCTTCCGACCAGACTTCGTTTGCTCCAGATACTTCGTATAGAACGACTGCTCAACCTTGGCCTCTCGTCGGCACATTTTCGTGGCCTCTGCGCGTGTCAGCCGCACTACGTGCGGCAGATTGGGTGATGGCTGGGTTGTCTTGATACCGATCTCGGGATTGCTGCGTGCCTGACCTTTATACGACTTCTACGCGATCCGTTGAGATTCTGACAGGTCCTCGAACCAAGCCGGGCATCAAACACACCGTTTCAATGGGGGAGCAAAAGAGGCGACTTTGGTGTCCCAGGCAGCCGCTATTCTTGCCCGCCCCCAATGACCAACGCCATCCTCGCCGAGGGTCTTCGCAAACATTACGAAGAGGTCGTCGCACTCGACGGCCTCGACCTCGCGGTGCCCGAAGGATCGGTGATGTGCCTGCTCGGCCCCAACGGCGCCGGCAAAACGACAACCGTTCGGATTCTCAGCACGCTGCTAGAGGCCGACGGCGGGAGCGCCACGGTTGCCGGTCTCGACGTCCACACCCAAGCAGCAAAGCTCCGTGAGAAGATCGGGCTCTCCGGGCAGTACGCCGCGGTCGACGAGAACCTCACCGGTTTCGAGAACCTGGACATGGTGGGGCGTCTCTACCACCTGGGTCGTCAGCCCAGCCGGGCCCGTGCCCTCGACCTCCTCGATCGTTTCGATCTCGACGAAGCTGCCGACCGCCAGGTCAAGACCTACTCGGGGGGCATGCGTCGTCGACTCGATCTAGCTGCCGCCCTGGTGGCCCGACCCTCGGTGATCTTCCTCGACGAGCCGACCACCGGTCTCGACCCTCGAAGCCGGCTGAGCCTGTGGGAGGTCATCGAAGAACTTGTCAAGGAGGGGGCGACTCTGTTGCTAACCACCCACTTCCTCGACGAGGCCGATCGCCTCGCCGACTCGATCGGCGTCATCGATCACGGCAAGGTGATCGCCCTGGGAACCGCCGAAGAGTTGAAGCAGAAGGTCGGTGGCGAGCGCATCGAACTGACCGTGAAGACCGAAGCCGATTTGGCGCCCGCCAGGGAAGTGTTATCAGCAGTGGGTGTCGGTCAGGTCACCGTCGACCACGATGGGCGCGAGTTGGCAGTGGCCGTGGGCTCCGGCGGCGACGCCTTGATCGAAACGGTGCGTGGTCTCGATGCGCGAGGGATCATCCCGCTCGATCTGGCGCTGCGCCGACCGACTCTCGACGATGTCTTCCTCGGGCTGACCGGCCATGTGGCCGAGGAGGTGGTCGAGGTATGACTGTGATCACGGCCCTCTCCGACGGCGCAGTTGTCGCCAAGCGCAATCTGCTCAAGATCACCCGCCTCCCCGACCTGTTGGTGTTCTCCACTGTGCAGCCGATCATGTTCGTGCTGCTCTTTGCCTATGTCTTCGGCAGCGCCATCGACGTGCCGGGGGTCTCCTACACCGACTATCTGATGGGTGGGATCTTCGTCCAGACGGTGGTATTCGGTGCCACCATCACCGGGGCCGGGCTCGCCGACGATATCAAGAAGGGGATCATCGATCGGTTTCGCTCCCTGCCCATGGCCCGATCCGCGGTCCTGGTCGGTCGCACTACAAGTGATCTGCTCAACAACGCCCTGGTGGTTGCGATCATGGCGGTGACAGGTCTGATCGTAGGATGGGGGATCCACACCTCGTTCTGGGAGGCTGCCGGGGGATTCGCCATCCTCCTGATGTTCTCGTACGCCATCTCATGGATGATGGCCACGGTTGGGCTGTCGGTGAGCAGTGTCGAAGTGGTCCAGAATGCCTCTTTCCTGGTGATCTTCCCGCTGACCTTCATCTCCAACGCCTTCGTTCCGATCACAAACTTCCCACCCGTTCTGAAGACCTTTGCCGAATGGAATCCGGTGTCGGCGGTGGCACAGGCAGTCCGTGAGTTGTTCGGGAACACCAGCCCGTTGTTTCCTCCCCCCGATGTCTGGCCGTTGCAGAACGCGGTGCTGGCCTCCTCGATCTGGATCGTCATCTTCCTGGTGGTCTTCGTCCCGCTTGCAGTATCCCGGTTCAAGAAGTCCGCGGCCCGCTAACCCTCCCTCGTTCCTGCTGCAGGGCGTCACGTATCCGTGACGTGGTGCATTGAGAATCCGCGGACCCCGGGTTGACTCCTCTTTCTTCATGCAGGGCGTCACGCATCCGTGACGTGGTGCATTAGGAAGTCCGTAAGGAGACAAATCTGTTTGACTAGTTACAGGTCTCGCGGTAATGTAATGATCATATTGAGATACGATGATTACAACGCGAGGAGATGGCTATGAACCCATTCGCTGCATATCTCGTCAGCCAGGCAATCCTGGATCAGCGTCGGCGCGACGGCGATCGGGCCCGGCTGGCCAAGAAGGCCGCAGCAAATCCCAAGAGGAATGGCCGCAGGCGCTCAGCGTCATCCGAGGAGGTGTCCGATGTTTCTCGCCCACTGTGATCATCTGGACCGCAAGGTCATCATCTGGACCTCGAGTCTCGACGGTATCGAGAACACCGAGAAGGGCATAGTGGTTCATTACCGCTGTGCGTGTGGTCGCCCAGCCGAAATGCTCACCGGGGCAGGTTCGCCGGTCAAAGTCAGCGCCCACGTCGAGGTAGGTGTCTGAGCCTGCCCCGATCCGGGCTCCCCTGGTCATGCGGCCGGGAATAGGCGAGCCCGCCAAACCTTTGTAACCGGTATGCCTATCAACCGTCTCAACCATGCGGTTCTATACGTCCGAGATGCCGACCGTTCGGCAGACTTCTATACCGAGAAACTCGGGTTTCGCCGACTGCCTCTGGAGTTTCCCGGTGCGGTCTTCCTCCAGGCGGAGGGATCCAGCAACGATCACGATCTGGGTCTCTTCTCGATCGGCGCTGGCGCCGCGGACTCGCCGGCGGGGCGGGGTGCGGTCGGTCTCTATCACCTCGCCTGGGAAGTGGACACCCTCGGTGACCTGGCTCGACTCGGCCAGGTTCTCTCCGACGCCGGTGCGTTGGTCGGAGCAACCGATCATGGGAGCACCAAAGCGCTATATGGCCGGGACCCCGATGGCATCGAGTTCGAAATCAGCTGGTTGGTCCCCGCCGACCAACTCGACGAGAGCACCGCACCAACCGCAAGACGGCTGAACATCCAGGCTGAGATCGACCGGTATGGGGCCGACACCCTGGGCGGCGTCGGTGTCAGTCGGGTGGCCGCGGGTTCCTGACTCGCCCTATTCGAAGACTGCCCGGTCGTCGGCAGAGCGACCTATCACGAACCAAACGGAGTGAACCGGCTCGTCGCCCTTGTTGTACAGCCGGTGCGGGCGTGTCGAGTCGAAAGCGATCGAATCCCCGGGGGACATGACGTATTCCTCGAAGCCGACCTGGATGCCCAGAGTCCCGGATATCACGTACCCGTACTCGCGACCGTTATGGCGCATCAAGGAGCTATCCGCGGTCGATGAGCCACCGACGTCGTAGATGACGTGAAGGAAGTCGACACCGTCCTCCCTCTCCGATGTCAGTTTCTCCCACCTGACGCCGGACGCCAGGTCGATCGTTGCCCTGTCCTCGGGGTGCACCAGTGGGTTTGGGGCAGATTCTTGCTTGGCCTTCACTGCGGTTTCGGCCGGTGTATCGCCATGAATCACCCGCTCCACCGAGACTCCGAGCTCGGTGACTATCGCATAGAGAGTGCCGACGGATGGCTTGGAGAGGCCACTCTCGAGCTGTGATATCAGGCTTGCCGATAGGCCAACCCGGCGCGCCAGCTCCCGTTGGCTGATCCCGGCTCGAAGCCGCTCTTCTCGGAGCCGGTCACCGATCCCGTCTAGCTGGGTTTTCGAGACCGCCGCTTTCAGATTCTGGCTCACACCAACAACCAGCCGCCGTCAACGTAGAGATTCACGCCGTTCACCGAGCGATTCTCGAGCAGGAACACGGTGGCGTCGACCACATCGTCCATCGTCACCAGACGTCGGGTTGGGGTCCTGGCCAGGACGGCGTCGAGCGGCTTGTCCTTCCAGTACGGGCTATCGCCAACGATCCCGGGATGGATCGCGTTGAACCGGATCGGGGCCAACTCCACGGCCAGGGTTCGGATCATCGAGCTCACCCCACCGTTTATCGTGGTGACTGTGGTCGAGCCCGGGTAGGGGCGGTCCTTGGCCCTCCCGCCGAAGAGGACGACCGAACTGGTTTCGGAGAGCTGGGGGAGCAGGGCATGGATGATCTCCACGTAGCTGACGAGCTTCATGGTGGTCAGTTCGATGGCCGCCGCGATCCTGTAGTCCTTGGCTGGGTTCTCATCACGAAGGATTGCCGAGAGCACCACCCGCGAGACCGGGCCGATCCCGGCGAGAGCGGGTGCCACCTGAAATGGGTCGGCCATGTCGAACCCGAGACCGGTCACATTGCTCCCGATTTCCGAGGCGATCGAAGCGGCGCGGGCTGGATCTCGCCCGGTGATCACCACCGGATCGCCCTCGCCCGCGTAGCGACGAGCCACTTCGAGCCCGATGCCGCTGGTCCCTCCCACCACGATCACGTTCCCTTTGTCCATCCTGGATTCCTTGCTCCGTGAGTCTTCTGCCCGGCACCACCTGGCTCGGGGCCAGCCTATACGTGTTGTTTGGGGCGTGTGTAGTGTCACTGATCGGTCAGCCGAGAGGAGCCAGATGTCGCAACACATCGTCAAGAACGCCGTGGATCACGATTACCAGGTGCCGGCCGGGTTCCAAGGGCGAAGCAGCGGCTATTTCGGAGACCCAGTCGTCAACGAGGCCGCAGGGGCGGTGCAAATGGGATTTCAGCTGTCAAGGCTCGATCCGGATGGGGTCGTGTCCCAGCATCTCCACTCCTACGAGGAGACCTTCTTTGTGATGGATGGGAAGCTCGTTGTCGATCTTCCGGAGGGGAGCTTCGAGTTTGGTGCCGGCGACTATGGGTTGATCCCGGTCGGTGAGGCCCATTCCCTGCGCAACGTATCTGCAGTATCTGCGCGCTTTGCCGAGATGAGGGCTCCGCTGCCTCGGGAACGTCATGAATTCGACACCTATTCTCTGGAGGCGACGACCGACCGACCGGCAAAGCGCGCAGATACCCGTGATCCGAGAAATCGAAGCTTCGGGCACATCGACCCCGAGAGTATGGACCCGGCGATGCAGACCCAGGACCGGCTGGCGCTGAGCGCCAGCATGCGCACCGCGCTTCTGGTCTACAGCGGGATCTCGGTCAAGATGATGATCGACTCGGACCTGGGGGCCGATCTTTCGACGATGTTCATGGTGCAATACGTGCCGGGGGGCTTTGCCGGGGCCCATGACCACCCCCTGGAGGAGGCTTACCTGATCCTCGAAGGGGAGGTGGATGCGGTCTTCGACGGGGTCAGATACCACATGGCGGCGGGAGATGTGGCGTGGGCCGGTGTCGGTTGCGTTCACGAGTTCCGCAACGTCGGTGAGGGTCACGTGCGTTGGCTGGAGACCCAGGCGCCCCAGCCGCCCTCCCGCCATTCCTACCGCTTCCGGCGGGACTGGGCCTACCTAGCCGAGGTGCTGGCCGCCTCCGATTGAGGCCAAGACTCGGAGCGGCCATCCCCGCGGAGACGGTGACTTTTTCAGGGCTCAGCCGGGTCTGAATGTGTAGTGTGACTTATCAGTGAGTGGCCCCATACGACACCTGGCAGCCTCCCTCGACACCGGATGACCGCGAAGACTCTGCTCCGTGGCGGGTGTGTCCTCACTCTGGGCCGGGTCAACTTCGCCGAGGCGGATGTCCTCATCGACGGCGACAAGATCGTCGAGGTGGGCTCGGGGCTCCGGGCCCGCGACGCCGAGGTGGTCGACGCCACCGACACCATCGTCATGCCGGGCTTTGTCGACGCTCACCGTCACGTCTCGCAGTCCCTGTTCCGCAACTTTGGCGACACCACCTCGCCTGCTGTCTATGGGCCGCACTTCCAACCAGAGGATGTCTACGCCGCCACCCTGATCGGCTTGCTCGGGGCCGTCGATACCGGGATCACTACCGTGGTCGACTGGTCCGACGTCGGGCGGAGTGAAGGGCATCTCGAGGCGGTGTTACAGGCCCACGCCGACTCGGGTATTCGTTCGGTCCTGGCTCCTGCGAACCCCCCCGATGCGACATCCGGCGACTTATGGCAGTCCGATCTCAGGAACCTCGCTGCCAAGACCACCGGGAGCCCTCTTCTCACCCTGGCCGCCGCGGTACCAAGCCCGACACCAGATTCAACGGACCTGATGTCTGGAGACTGGGCGCTGGCTCGTGAGCTCGGTCTCAGAATCCACGCTCATGTCGGCATCGACCCCGTCGCCCCCCAGGGTTTGGTCGCCGACCTGGCCCACCTTGGCCTGCTCGGCGGGGACGTCACCTTCGTTCAATGCAACCATCTTGGCGACGCCGACTTCGACGCAATTGCTTCCTCGGGAGTCTCGGTTGCGCTGACCTCATCCAGTGGGATGTCGGGCGGCCAGGGAAGCCCGCCGATCCAGAGGCTCATCGACCGCGGTATCCGCCCCGGGCTGGGTATTGGCTCCGAACAGACCGCGCCAGGTGACATGTTCGCCCAGATGCGGACGGTTATCTCGGTCCAGCACGCCACGCTCTTCGACCTCAAACTGGCCGGAAAGGCCGGAGTGCCCAACCTTCTCAGCACCCGCGAGGTGATTCGTTATGCCACCGTCGACGGGGCCAAGGTTGTAGGCGTTGGGGACGTCGTGGGGCCCCTGGCACCGGGGCGACAGGCCGATCTCATCATGCTCCGCACCGACCGTCCCAATATCTACCCGATCAACGACCCGATCGGGGCGGTGGTGTGGGGCATGGACACCTCGAATGTCGATTGGGTTTTCGTCGCCGGCCGACCCCTGAAGCGTGCCGGCGTGCTTCAAGCGGACATCGGCCGGGCAGCCGATCTCGCGGTAACAGCTCAGGCCCGTGTGGCCGAAGCTGCGGGACTCCTCGTCGGTGCAGGCTCGAAGGGGACGCTGTGACTGTTGCCAAGGCCCCGTCATCCGTTCTCACCTCGTTGGTGGTCGGGTCCCGGTACATGCCTGTTTACCTGGCGTTGGTCCTATTGGTGATCGTGGCTTCGATCTGGGCGCCTGCAGCCTTGGGCGGTGTCGCCCTGAGCGCCATCGCTCCCTATGGGGCATTGTTGGGGATCACCGCTCTGGGTCAGATGTTGGTGATCATGACCGGTGGCATCGACCTCAGTATCCCCGGCACGTTCTCGCTGGCCGCCGTGATCATGGTGGGTGTCGGCCAGCAGGCCGATGACCGTATTGGAGCGGCGATGCTCACCGCCATTGGGGCCGCGGCCGTCGTCGGCTTGATCAACGGGATTCTGATCGGTGGGCTCAAGCTCAACGCACTCATCGTCACCCTGGCGGTGGGCCAGGTTGTGATCGGCGTAGTGAATCGCTACGGACAGACCTTTTCGGTCCAGAGCCCGGTGCCGACAGCCTGGTCCGAGTGGACCACGACCCGAATCGCCGGGGTGAGTCCCGTCTTCTGGATCGGGCTGGTCATCACCATCCTCCTGAGTGTCGCTTTCAGGTACACCACGGTCGGGCGCCGCTTTCAGGTGGTTGGGGCGAACCCTGTGGCGTCACACGTGGTCGGTGTCCGGGTGAACCTGAACCAAATCTCGGCCTACGTCGGTGCGGCGGTCCTTTACGCGATCGCCGGGATGGCCCTGGCGGGGCTCATTCGGACCCCGGGAATCTCCGTTGGCACCCGATATCTCCTGGGGCCGATCGCCGCGGTTGTCATCGGTGGCGCCTCGCTGACCGGTGGTCTGGCCAGCCCGTTCTCCACCCTTGCCGCCGCCTTCTTCCTCACCGGTCTCAATCAGATGATGCTGACCATGGGGCTGCCTACCTCACTCCAACTCGTGGTGTTCGGTCTGGTCATCATCGGAGGAATGCTGGTTTCGGGGGATCGGATCATCAAAGGTGTGGAGAGGGTTTTGCGCGACCGGTCGAGACCGGGACGACGCAACCAAGGGACTCTCGCCGTCGAAGGCGGTGAGACGTGAGAAAAGGAGAACTATAAGAGATCCCGAAGAAAGCGGGAAGCAACTAGAAACAGAAGATGAATGGAGGAGGATGATGAAACCCAGGGTGATAGCCCTGATCGCCGTGTTGGCGCTCGTCCTGGCCGCCTGTACAGGCGATGCTGGGACCACCACCACGGCAGGAGAGCCCACTACAACGGCGGGGGCCGAGGTGACCACCACCGCGGCGGCCGGATCCACCACGGCGGCCGGCGGGGAGAACCCGCTCGCGGCCTACGGCGAGGACCCGACATCGGCTGATCCGGACCTGGTTCTTAAGGCGCTGGGGCCGGTGGATCCGTCGGACGAGGCGAGTTGGAACATCGTACTGGCCTCGATCGCGCGGGCCACGCAGGACCTGGATCAGGCCACCATCGACAAGGCGATGGAGTGCTGGAGCCAGCCAGAGTGCGACACCGGTAGCGGTGGCGACCTGGTGATGGGTTATGCCGACGGTGGTGGAAACACGGTGAACGTGTGGCGAGCGGTGAGCCATATGGAGGCCGTCCTCCAGGCGCTGACGTACCCGGAGATCGGAACCATCGTGTCCACGGCGGCCAACTTCGACCCGGACGTGGCGGTGCACATCGCCGGCATTCAGTTCCTGATCCAGAGGGGTGTCGACTTCATCGTCGGCTATCCGGATGTGGGCGTTGCTCTCCGCGACGTGCTCCTCGAAGCCAAAGAAGCGGGGATCCCCTATACATCGTTCTCGGCAGGCTGGGTCGGTCTCTCCGATCAGGAGGGGGCCCTCGTCCCTGGTGAGGATTACTTGACCGTGGTCGGCGAGGACCTCTGTGCCCTCGGGGAGAGCTTCTCTGAGATCGTGAACACAGGTGTCGGCACCGGCGAGGTGGCGCTGCTCGGCGGGACGCCGGGCAACGCTCTGACGCTCGGTTGGCAACGCTGCACGATCAGCTCATTGGCCGACGGGGTGGACCTGGTCAATCCTCCGGCAAATGAGAACACAACCACCGGGGATACGAGTTGGTACAACCCGATCATCCCGGACGTGTTCCGGGGATTGTTGACCACCAATCCCGGGATCAAGGGATATGCCTACGAGTATGCCGACGGGCTTTTCACCGGGCTTCAGGTGTACGAGGAACTGGGCATCCCGGTGGAGAATCTGACGTTGGCTCTGCGCACCGACGAGCAGACCCTGTTCTGCGACTGGGTGGAACGCAACGAGCCGACGTACAACATCTGGTTCTCGGCAGGTGGCAACTTCCAGTCACGTACCAGCGTGACCGCGGCGATGATGGCGAGCAAGGGCGCCGAGGTCCCGGGTGAGATCGTCGTGCCCCATGTGATGCGGCAGGTGACTGCAGAAGACTGCAACCCGGACCGGGTCGACCCGGTCGTATCCGGCACTTCGCTGGTGCCAGATGCGGTCCTGACCCAGATGTTCGCCGGCTGATGAATGACGGCAGTCCCGTAGGAGACTCGACCACTGTTCTCGAGCTGACGGGGGTCTCCCGCCAGTTCGGGGCGGTCCGGGCGCTGACCGATGTCAGCTTCGACTGCCGTGCCGGCGAGGTTCATGCCCTCGTCGGCGAGAACGGCTCCGGGAAGTCGACTCTCCTCGGGATTGCCAGTGGGTTTGTCGACCCCGATCTGGGGACAATCCAGATCGGGGGCAAACCCCTCCGCACCGATTCTCCGGCGCTTGCCCGGAAGCTGGGTCTGGCCATGGCATATCAGGACACCTCCCTGATCCAGGCCGAGCCGGTGAAGAACAATCTCTTTCTCGCGGCTCCACGCGAACGGCGGCCACCGTTCTGGAGGAGAAAGAAATGGGCCCGCAAGCTCCTTGCCGAGCTCGATCTCGACCTCGAGCTGTTCCCGGACGCTCCGGCCGGATCCCTCAGCCTTGCCGACCGTCAGCTGTTCGAGGTGGCCAAGGCCCTCGTCTCCGATCCCAAGGTGCTGCTCCTCGACGAGCCAACCACCGCGCTCGGCCCCGACGAGGTCGAGGCCTTGCACCGCACCGTTGTCGCATGCAAGGCACGTGGGATCGGCGTGGTTTATGTCAGTCATCGTCTTCCCGAGGTTCTCGAGGTCGCGGACCGGATCACAGTTCTCCGTGATGGCCGGGCCCGGGGCACCTTTGACGCTCGGTCCACGACCGAGTCCCAGCTCGTAGAGCTGATCGTCGGCCGCCCCTTCGAGGTGGCGTTCCCCCCGCCAGCGTCGACATTTGGCGAGTCGCGTGAGGTTCTGGTGGTCGATGGTCTCCAGGGGCAGGCGTTCGGGCCAGTCAGCTTCACCCTCGAGGCCGGTGAGATCGTGGGCATCGCCGGGGCCGAAGGCAATGGCCAGCCCCAGCTGTTCGACTGTCTCGCGGGCAGGACACCTCCCCGAGCGGGTCGGGTGGTTTGTGACGGCAGGGAGCTGGTGCTGATCTCGACTCACGACACCGTGCGCTCCGGGATCATGCTCCTTCCGGGCGATCGCAAGCGCGAGGCTTTGATGCCCGTGCTCGGGGTGAGGGTCAACGCCACGATCCAATCAATCAAGCGGTTCGGCATGTTTGGGCTGCTGAGGAGAGGGGCGGAGCGGGGGGCCGTGAAAGAACTAGTCGACAAGCTCGAGATTCGCACCCCTTCACTCGAGCAGCCGGTCGAGTTTCTCTCCGGTGGCAACCAGCAGAAGGTCTCCGTTTCACGAACCTTCCTCAGAGAGCCCGCCGTTATCCTCGCCTACGAGCCCACCCAGGGCGTCGACGTCGGCTCCCGGTTCGATATCTACCGCGCATTGAGGGCCCGGACCGACGCCGGAGCTGCCCTGCTGGTCAAGTCGAGTGACCCCATCGAGCTTTCCGGGCTCTGTGATCGCGTCCTCGTCATGTCTAGGGGCACCATCATCGAGGAGATACCGGGAGATGAGCTCGACGAGCGCCGCATCACGGAGGCCATCGTCAGGGGGCCGGGACTGTCCCGTGCCGGACGGTCCCCGTTGGGAATCGCCATGCCGAGGGCCCCGTCGCGGCCGACGTCGTCATGACTACTCGCCTCGACTCGACCCGACAGGTCGTTCGCAAGGTCATCCGTAACGCCCGCGACAAGAACAAATGGCGCAAAATCGTCAAGTTTCGTCTCTGGATGCCGGTGGTGCTCCAGATCCTGCTGATCGCAGGTTTGGTCTTGTACACCAACTCACGTTTTCCAGGTTTCGTCAACCCGACAAACGTCTCGCAGATCCTGATCCTGGCGATGCCCCTGATCGTCGTCACCATCGCCCAGACCCACGCCCTCTTGGTCGGGTACCTCGATCTCTCGGTCGGGGCCATGATCAGCCTCGGGGTGGTGATTGCCTCCTTTCTCATGGGCGCCGAGGCGACTTTCTCTCAGATCTTGATCGGGACCGGTGTCATCCTCCTGTGTGGGATCGCCCTTGGCCTGACCAATGCCGGCCTGATCCGTGGGGTCAGGATCCCCTCGATCATCGCCACTCTGGCAACCATGAGCATCCTCGACGGGATCTCACTGACCATGCGGCCCACAGCGCAGGGGATTATCAGTCCCGACCTGGTGTCGGTGCTGACGGCGAGCATTGGACCGATCCCCATTGCATTCATCATCATCGTGGTGGGGGCGGGGCTGCTCGATGTCTGGCTTCACGCTTCCGGCTCGGGCCTCGAGCTGAGGGCAGTGGGTTTTGATGATCGGTCGGCGAAACGCGGCGGGATCCGATCGACGTGGATAAGGGTGCGGGCCCTGTTGCTGTCAGCCGGCTTCGCCGCCGTCGCCTCGTTCTTCGTAATGGCCCGATCCCCGATCGGAAACGCCCAGGTCGGTTCGACATTTGCCCTCAACAGCATCACCGCCGCCGTCCTGGGAGGGGCATCCCTCGCCGGAGGCCGGGCGACCTTCTTAGGTGGCTCCGTGGCAGCACTGCTCCTTGCCCTGATAATCACCGTCCTGCCCTACCTGGGTCTATCGCCCGACGACGGTCCGATGATCATCGGTGTCTTGGTTCTCCTCGGAGTGATTCTCTTCCAGGTAGGCGACATCAAAGAGTTGGTGAAGCGCAATTACCGCCGGGTACGCCGGGTGATCCTGGCCAGACGCCCCCCGAGGGCCTCCGCGCTCCCGGTGTTCTACCCGGCCGGGACCGATTTCAGTGTCGTGCCGACCGGTCGCAAGCTGATCAAGGGGGGGACCGTGCTCAGCCTCGACCCAGTAGTAGGGGACTTCACCACCGGAGACGTGCTGATCGAAGGGGACAAGATCGTCGCGGTGGGCCCGGCCCTGGCCAACGGGGATGTGGAACTGATCGACGCTACCGGGATGATCGTCATGCCGGGATTCGTCGACAGCCATCGCCACATCTGGGAGGGCCTCCTGCGCAACATCGGAACCGACGTCCCCCTCGAGGGCAGGACCAGCTACATCTCATTCGTGCTCCACAAACTGGCACCCGCCTTCCGCCCTGAAGACGCCTATGCCGGCAATCTGGTGTCCGCCTTAGGCGCCATCGACGCCGGGATCACCACGCTCCTCGATTGGTCGCACATACAGGCGTCACCTGCCCACACCGACGCGGTGGTCCAGGCCCTCAAGGACTCGGGTCTGCGGGCGGTGTTCGCCTACGGCTTCCCATGGTGGGGCAAGTGGGAAGAGCGGCAACCGAGCTGGTTCGTCCGGGCCGCAACCGAGCATTTCTCCACGAAAGACCAGATGCTCACCCTGGCTCTGGCAGCGCCTGGTCCCGAGTTCACCGACTTCGAGGTGTCACGTGACCATTGGAAGCTGGCCCGTGAAACCGGGGCGCGGATCACCACCCATGTGGGCGTTGGCACCTATGGCCAGGATGCCAAGGTTCAGGAGATGGGAGAGGCCGGTCTCCTGGGCCCGGACACGACATACATCCACTGCACCACCCTCAACGACACCGAAATCCAGATGATCGTCGACACCGGGGGAACGGTGTCCCTGGCCTCACCAGTGGAGATGATGATGGGTCACGGGATGCCACCCATTCAGAAATTCCTCGACCGAGGGCTACATCCCAGTCTCAGTGTGGATGTCGAGACCAATGTGCCCGGGGACATGTTCAACCAAATGCGTTCTGTCATCGCCCTGCAGCGGAGCCTTGCCGCGACGACCGGGAAACCACCGGCGGCGATGCGGGAAGTCCTCGAGTACGCCACGGTGGAGGGCGCCCGGGCCAACGGGCTCGACTCCAAGATCGGGACCCTCACCCCGGGTAAGCAGGCGGACGTGATCATGCTTCGCACCGACCGAATCAACGTCACCCCGCTCAACGACCCGGTCACCGCCGTGGTCGCCGGGATGGACACCGGCAACGTGGACACCGTCCTCATCGCCGGCCGGGTGATGAAACGCCATGGAGAACTGCTCCACGTCGACTGGCCGGCGGTCCGCCGATTGGCCCTCGCGTCGCGTGATTACGTGGTCGAGAAGTCCGGATTCAAGCTTCCGAAGATTTGACTGTGGGAGGAGAAAGGAGGCACGACGTCTGCCTCCTCGCCCGGTGAGGGCGGGGGTCGAGGTGTGTAGTGTGACTGTTCATTGATGTTGAGTCTGCCCAAGGTCGCGGTTCTGGGTTGTGGTCGGATGGGTGGGGCCATGGCCGGCACCCTCCATCGTTCCGGCTTCGACCTGGTCGTTTGGAATCGCGACCAACAGAAAGCCCTCCGGGTGGCGGGCCCACTGTCGGCACGGGTCGCATCCACTCCTGCCGAGGCCGTTGCCATGGCTGACGTCGCTCTCTCCAGTCTCGCTGACGACGAAGCGGTTCGCTCCGTCTACCTCGGTGAGCATGGGGTCGTCGAAGGCTTGCGCCCGGGCGTTGTGGTGATGGAGATGAGCACCATTGATCCCGAGGTCGTGGTCGAGATAGGTTCTGCGGTGGACGCCACCGGTGCGGCGCTGTTGGATGCCCCGGTGTCGGGGAGCGTCAGCACCGTGGAACAGGGTGCCCTGACCATCATGGTCGGTGGGGAGTCGGCCGCTTTGGAGACAGCCCGACCGGTGCTCGATGCGCTTGCTGCGCGAGTGATCGAGGTTGGGAAGCGAGGGGCAGGTGCGGCCACCAAACTGGCGGTCAATGCCCTGGTTCATGGGCTCAACGTCGCATTGTCCGAGGCCCTGGTCCTTGCAGAACGGGCGGGCGTCGAGCGCCCTTTGGCCTACGAGGTGTTTGCGACGGGAGCCGGAGGAGCCCCCTTCGTCCAGTACAAGCGAGAGGCCTATGAGCACCCGGAGGGTGCGGTTGTGGCTTTCAGCCTCGACCTGGTGGCCAAGGACCTCGAGCTGATCACGGGTCTCGGGGAACGGGTGGGACTGCCGATGGACCAGGCCGGCGTCGAGCTCCAGATCGTGAGACGCGCCATCGCCGCCGGGCTCGGAGACAGGGATATCAGTGCCGTGGCGGTCTATCTACGCGGCGACGCGGGCACGGAGAATTGAGATCGAGGATCGATACGCGATGAGGAGGAGTCAGCCATGACCGACTTTCCGGTAGCCACCACCCCGGCCCCTGGGATCATGGGCGTCGATTGGGAGGACCGGGTCGACTTCGCGCGGCTGAGGTCATATCGGCTGGATCGGGTTCGACAGCAACTCGAAGCCAATGGCCTGGGCGCCGTCCTGCTGTTCGAGACTTCGAACATCCGATATGCAACGGCGACTCAGATCGGGTACTGGGCATTCAACAAGGGCGAGCGATTCGCCCTGATCACCCGCCAAGGTCGGCCCCGCATCTGGGATTTCGGCTCTGCGGCCAAGGCACATCGTCTCCAGCTCCCGGATCTCTATGACACCGAAAACTCGATTGGTGGGAACACTGGTCTCCAGGGAGCCATCGGCCCCAGCTCGGGCCTCCATTCCCGGGCCGCCGCCGAGATCGCCGCCGTGCTCCGTGACGAGGGGCTCCTCGGGGACCCTCTGGGGGTGGACATGGCCGAGACCTCGGTCTTCCTCGCCCTGCAGAAGGAAGGTCTCCAGGTCACCGACGGCCAGCAGGCGATGATGCTCGCCAGGGAGATCAAGAGCTCTGACGAGATCGTGCTGCTCAGCCAGGCCAGCGCCATGGTCGACGGTGTGTACCACGAGATCTACGAGGCGTTGAAGCCGGGGATCCGGGAATCCGACATAGTCGCCCTGGCCAATGCCCGTCTCTTCCAGATGGGCTCGGAGTTCGTCGAGGCGATCAACTCGATCGCCGGCGAGAGGTGCAGCCCGCATCCGCATGTCTTCAGCGACCGGCTGATCCGGCCCGGGGATCAGGCGTACTTCGACATCATCCACGCCTACAACGGATACCGAACCTGCTACTACCGGACCTTCGTGGTGGGCAGAGCCACTTCCGCCCAACGGGATGCCTTCAAACAGTCCCGGGAGTGGATGGACGCCGCCATCGAGTTGGTGCGGCCCGGGAGCACCACCGACATGATCGCCAAGGTCTGGCCCCGCGCCGAGGACTTCGGGTTCGTCGACGAGATGGATGCCTTCGGGCTCCAATTCGGGCACGGGGTGGGAGTTGGTCTCCATGAGCGGCCCATCATCAGCCGGCTCAACTCGCTCAACGACCCGATCGAGATCAAGGAGGGGATGTACTTCGCACTCGAGACCTACGCCCCGGCGACGGATGGGCGCTCGGCGGCTCGGATCGAGGAGATGATGGTGGTGACCGCCGACGGGCCGAAGATCACCACGCTCTTCCCCTGCGAGGAGTTGATGGTGGCAAATGAGTACTGAGGCCGAAGCCGGCCTCTACGACTATTCCCTACGACCGCCACGGCTCCCGCCTCCCGTCAATCCCGACAACGACCGGCTGGACATCGATCTCGACACCAGGCTCGAGATGTTCGAAACTCAACAGGTCCTCCGCCAGTTCGAAGACCGGGTGTACGACCTCTTCATGCAGAACCTGGTCAAGGGGACCAGTCATCTTTCGTTGGGGATGGAGGCGATCGCCACCGGCGTGGGCAAGGCGATGCGGTCCGACGATTACACGTTTGCCACCTACCGAGGCCACGCTCACACCCTGGCCCGGGGGGCGCCATTGGGCCCGGTGATGGCCGAGCTCTTGGGGCGGGGCACCGGCGTCCTGGGCGGCAAGGGCGGGTCGATGCATCTCACCTCGGCGGAGCACGGGATGATGGGCAGCTACGCCATCATCGGTGCCCACCTTTGTGTGGCCAACGGTGCGGCATGGTCGGCTCAGATGCGGGGGACCGATCAGGTGGCAGTCGCCTTCTTCGGCGACGGGACCACCAACATCGGCGCCTTTCACGAGGCCCTCAATCTGGCTTCGATTTGGAATCTCCCGGTGGTGTTCGTGTGTGAGAACAACCTGTACATGGAGTACACCCCGATCGATCTGGTGACGGCCACCGCCCACCCGGCGGCGGGGCGGGCACCCGCCTATGACCTGGATCCGGTGGTAATCGATGGCAACGACGCCGACGAGGTCCTGGTCACTGCGCGGTTGGCACTAGCGAAGGCCCGTCGCGGGGAAGGGCCGTCCCTAATCGAGGCGGTCACCTATCGCCACGGTGGTCATAGTCGTGCCGACCCCGGCAAATACCGGCCGGCCGAGGAGGTCGAGGCATGGCTGGCCCACGACCCGCTCCCCACCTACCACCAGAGACTGCTGCGTTTGGGGGTCGCCGAATCCCTACTCTCCGGCATCGTTCACACGGTGGCCGATCGGGTCGAGGAGGCGACAGCCTACGCCAAGGCCGGGGAGGGACCCTCGGAGCAGGTCCTCATGACCGACGTCTGGGCCGATGGGGGGTCTTCGTGGCGGAACTGAGCTACCGCGAAGCCGTGGCCAGGGGCATTGCCCAGGAGATGCGCCGTGATCCGAGTCTGGTGATGTTGGGCGAGGACATCGCCGGGGCCGGAGGCGTATTCAAGACCACCGTTGGCCTGCTGGACGAGTTCGGCCCGACCCGAATCCGCGACACCCCGATCTCGGAACAGGCGATTCTCGGCGCGGCCATGGGGGCAGCCATGACCGGCGTGCCGGTGATCGCCGAGATCATGTTCTCCGATTTCCTGGCGGTGTGCTTCGACATGGTCGCCAACGAGATCGCGAAGACCAGGTACATGACCGGGGGCCAGTTCACGATCCCGGTCGTCATCCGCACCGCCAACGGGGGCGGGGTGCGGTTCGGCGCCCAACACAGCCAGAGCGTGGAGAATTGGTGCATGATGATCCCGGGTCTCAAGGTGGTGGCGCCATCCACCCCCGAGGATGTGGTCGGCCTGATGGCGGCCGCGGTGCGCGATCCCGACCCGGTCGTCTTCTTCGAGCACAAGTCTCTGATGGCGACCAAGGCCGATCTTCCCGACACCGAGATCGTGGGCCGACTCGGTGAGGCCCGGATCGTGCGCTCGGGCAGCGACTGCACCATTGCCGCTCTGGCTTTCATGGTGCCCCGGGCGGTGGAGGCCGCCGACCGTCTGGCAGCCGAGGGGGTGTCTGCCGAGGTGATCGACCTTCGAACCCTGGTCCCTCTGGATACCAGGGCCATCCTGGGCTCGGTGGCGAAGACCGGCCGGTTGTTCACGGTGGAAGAGAACCCGCGGCTGTGCGGGTGGGGGGCCGAGGTGGCCTCGATCGTGGCCGAAGAGGCGTTTTGGGACCTGGACGGCCCGGTGGTGCGGATCACGACGCCCCACATCCCGCTACCGGCCGCCGAGACCCTTGAGGATCTGGCGATCCCCTCGGTGGACCGGATCTACGAGACGATCAAGAAGACGATCGACTACCCGTAAATTGGGACCTGCAGGGGTCAGATACGGACCTGTGGCTCCCGATTAGGCGGCGTCATCTCACCAACAGCAGGTCACAGCCGGCGCGGTTCACGACATCTTGAGCGGTTGAGCCGAGAAGGAGGTTGGTGACCCAGCCCCGACCACGGGTGCCGACCACCACGAGCTCGGCGTCGATCTGGGCGCAATAGTCGACGAGGGCCCTCCCCGGAGAACCGTCGCGGTCGACCCGGGTTACGACTATGCCAGCCTCTTCAAGAAGCGGTTGAGCCGCCTCCCACACCTTGGCGTGATGTTCGTTGACCAGGTCACGGGTGTCGACGGTCACGTCGTCCGGGAGGTGGAGCAACGCGGGTGACATGTCGACGGCGTGGAGGACATGGAGATCCGCCCGGCGCAACACCGCCTCCTCGATCGCCTTGGCTAGGGCGCGGAGACTCGGCTCCGAGCCGTCGATTCCTACTACTACGTGTCCCATGCCAGGCGAGTCTGGCATAAGCATTGGTGAGCGGTGACGTCACCCACATCTGCCATAGTCGGTGCCTCATGACCGGGAGACCGACCGTGTACACCGCGTCTGACGCCCGATACGACCGGATGACCTATGCCCGGTGTGGGCGGAGTGGGCTCGACCTTCCAAAGATCTCGCTGGGGTTGTGGCACAACTTTGGCGGCGATTCGGTCTCCGAGCCGGCTCGCGAGATGCTGCTCGAGGCGTTCGATCACGGCATCACTCATTTCGACCTGGCCAACAACTACGGGCCACCGGCCGGCTCCGCCGAGAGCAACTTCGGGACCGTCATGGCTCGCGACCTCGGCCGGTATCGCGACGAGATGATCATCTCCACCAAAGCCGGCTACTTGATGTGGGACGGCCCCTATGGGGAATGGGGTTCGCGCAAGTACCTGACCGCCAGTCTCGACCAGAGTCTGAGTCGGATGGGGGTCGACTATGTCGACATCTTCTATTCCCACCGCTACGACCCCTCGACACCGCTGGAGGAGACCATGGGAGCCCTCAATAGCGCGGTTCGCGCCGGCAAGGCCCTCTACGTCGGGATCTCCTCGTACAGCCCGGCCAAGACTGGCGAGGCCGCCGCCCTCTTGCGAAGCTTGGGCACTCCCTGTCTCATCCACCAACCGTCGTACTCGATGCTCAATCGCTGGATCGAGGACGGTCTACTCGACGTGCTGGGCGAAGAGGGGATTGGCTGCATCGTGTTCTCACCGCTGGCCCAGGGTCTTCTCAGCGACAAGTACCTCGACGGTGTCCCGGAACTCTCACGAGCGATCACCGGGGACTCTTTCGATCGAAAGATGCTGGCCGGTGACAATCTGGCCCGAGTGCGAGGATTGAACGACATTGCCCGAGAGCGTGGTCAGACCCTGGCCCAGATGGCGGTGGCGTGGGTGCTGCGGGATCCTCGGGTGACTTCGGCCCTGGTCGGTGCCAGGAACTGGTCACAGTTGGACGACCTGATTGGCGCTCTGGACAACCTCCATTTCACTGCCGAGGAGTTAGCCGCGATCGACAACTATGCGGTCGAGGGTCACCTCAACATCTGGGCTTCGTCGAGCGAGAACTGATGGCCGGCTCAACCGACCACGTCGTCATCGTCGGTTCCATGGCCTCTGGAAAGACCACCGTTGGGAGGGGAATCGCCGAACGACTGGGCCTGGCATTCGTCGACTCCGATGATCAAATCCGCGATCTGACGGGCGCGGATGGCGCTCGAATCGCGGCCACCGACGGGGTTGAAGCCCTCCATCGGTTGGAATTGGAGGTGTTTTGGAAGGCCTTGCAATCTCCGCAGCCCACGGTGATAACGGCGGCGGCGAGTGTCATCGAGGATGAGGCGGTCAGGGACGCCCTGCGGAGAGTTCGTTGTGTCTGGGTCGACGCCTCAGAGGAGACGTTGCGAGGTCGCCGGTCGTCGTCATCCCATCGGCGTGAGATCACCGACGATGAGGCAAGGAGGCTGGCGGCAAGAGAGCCGCTGTTCGCCAGCTGTGCGGAGGTGACGGTCGATACCGGCTCGGTGACGGAGCATGATGCCGTTTCCATTGCGGTAGAAGCGATCACGGGAGGGGATGGAGGATGACAGCGGCTCCCGACCCCGAGCCATTCCTGCTCGGGGTCAACTATTGGCCGAGACGCAAGGCGATGTACTGGTGGCGTGATTTCGACGCCGCGGAGGTCGCCGACGAGTTCGATGTGATCGCGTCGATTGGTATGAATGTGGTTCGCCTTTTCCTGCTCTGGGACGACTGGCAGCCGACGCCCGACGTAGTGTCGTCTGAGCGTCTCCGTGACTTCGGCATGGTTTGTGACCTCGCTGCTGAGCGGGACCTCGGACTCGACGTCACCTTCTTCACTGGTCATATGAGTGGGCCCAACTGGTCACCGGGATGGATGCTCGACCCGGGGGCGGCATCGCATCCTGCCCCCGACGTCAGACAGGTGGTGAGCGGGGGACAGGTCGTCGACAGTCCCTACCGGAACATGTTCCACGACTCGACGGCCCTCGAGGCCGAGCGTCTAATGCTGAGGACCGTGGTGGAGTCGTACAAAGACCATGACGCGATTTGGATGTGGAACCTGGGAAACGAGCCCGACCTGTTTGCCCAACCCAGGACAGCCGCGGAAGGTCGGGCTTGGGTGCGCCAAATGACCGGGCTCATCCACGACCTCGATCCCGATCACCCGGTGACCACCGGTCTCCACGCCGCCAGCCTGTTCAACAATAACGGGTTTCGGGTCGACGAGGTGTACGCCGAAAGCGATGTCGCGGTGATGCATGGCTACCCCATGTACGTCGATTGGGCCCGGGGGGGCCTGGACCCGGACTTCGTGCCCTATCTGTGCGCACTGGTGACCGCTCTCAGCGGGAAACCCTGTCTCGCCGAGGAGTGGGGCGGTTGCACCTCCCCCGACACCGAAGGCTCCGTCGTCTGGGAATGGACCGCATACGGGTCGGCACGCACCCAGTTCATGGCGGGGGAGTTTGAATTCGCCGCTTACGTCGGGGAGGTCTTGCCGCGGCTGGTCGAGGTCGGGTCGACCGGGGCCTTTCTTTGGTGCTTCGCCGACTACGCGGGGGACCTCTGGGACCGGCCACCCTGCGATTCGGGTGGCGCCAAACACGAGCGGCATTTCGGCCTGGTCCGGCCCGACGGATCGCTGAAGCCGCACGCCGACGTGATCCGTGACTTTGCGGAGTCCGGGCCTATCGTCGAGAAGCCCGCGAAAACCGTCACCCTGGATATCACTCCCGAGCAGTACTACCTGGACCCCTCTGGGCATGCCCAGCGGTTGTACATGGCGTACCTGGGTGAAGGATCAGGTCACCAATGACGTCTGCATCGGGATTCCCGCCCGATTTCAGGTGGGGCGTGGCGACCGCCGCCTATCAGATCGAGGGAGCCGTCGCCGAAGACGGCCGCGGGCCTTCGATTTGGGACACCTTCAGCCACACCCCTGGGCGCACCGCGAACGGCGACAACGGCGATATTGCGGTCGACCATTACCACCGATACGTGGGCGACGTGGCCCTCATGGCCGGGCTCGGGGTCAATGCCTATCGCTTTTCCATCGCCTGGTCGCGGATCCTCCCTGACGGCACCGGTCGGGTCAACGAGGCCGGGATCGACTTCTACCGGAGGTTGTGCGAGGAGTTGGTGGAAGCAGGGATCATGCCGGTCGTCACGCTCTATCACTGGGACCTTCCCCAGGTGTTGCAGGATCGCGGGGGCTGGCTGAACCATGAGTCCGTCGACTGGTTCGCCGAGTATGCCGGGATCGCCAAGGAAGGGCTGGGTGACCTCATCAAGGTCTGGGCCACCCTCAACGAGCCCTGGTGCTCGGCGTTCCTCGGCCACAGCTCCGGCGAGCACGCTCCGGGTCTCGTCGACCCGGCTCAGTCCTTCGTGGCGGCTCATCACCTGATGCTCGCCCATCACGCCGGGATCCGGGTCCTGAGGCGCACCAAACCGCACGACGATGACCAGCTGGGGATCGTCCTCAACCTGATCCCGGCCTGGCCGGCTTCCGATTCGGCTGAGGATGCCTTTGCGGCGGCGTCCGTGGACGCGGTCAGCAATCGGTTGTTCACCGAGGCAGTTTTCCGAGGCCGTTCTCCCGACGAGATCCTGGGGTACATCGGTCGCTACGAGGTGACCGACCGGATCGACACCGCGGAGCTCGCCCGGGCGGTGGAACCAATCGATTTCCTGGGCGTCAACTACTACAACGTCAACCACATTCGGCATGCTCCGGGTGCTCCGGCCATCGGAAATTGGCCCGGCTCCTGGGAGGCGCAGATCACCACTCCCCCCGGTCAACTGACCGAGATGGGCTGGGGGGTCGAGCCGGAAGGCTTGGTCTGGATGCTGGAGCGGATCGGAAGGGAGCACCCGAATCTCCCACTCTATATCTGCGAGAACGGCGCTGCTTATCCGGATGTGATGTCACCGGCTGGGACCGTCGATGATCCTGACCGGATCGCCTACCTGGCGGGCCACATCGATGCCGTCCACACCGCGCTGGAGCACGGGGTGAATATCCGTGGGTATTTCGTGTGGTCGCTCCTCGACAATTTCGAGTGGTCCCAGGGCTACGACAAGCGCTTTGGGATCATTTGGGTCGATTTGAACACGATGGAGCGGACGGTCAAGTCCAGCGGTCATTGGTATCGCGATTTCATCGCCGGCCGAATTGCCATTGGAGAATGACCCACTTCGCGGTGACGTTTTCCGATCGGATAGTGTCTAATTGACATGAGCATGGAAACCATCGTCTGGAAGGGTCGTTGCGGCCCCTTTGACCTGCAAGTCGCCCCGGACACGTTCCGGCCCTCTACGATCTCGACGCTTCTCGCCGACTCGATGGTGATCGAGGAGGGCTCGGTGGTGATCGACGCCGGGTGTGGTTCGGGTGTCCTCTCGATCGTCGCCGCCAAGCTCGGTGCCAGGATGGTGTACGGGGTCGACGCCGCCGCAGAGACGGTCGAGATCGCAACCGCCAACGCCGAAGCGCAAGGGGTGAGCGATCGAACGATGTTTTACGAGGGTGACATGTTCGGGCCAATACCTGAAGGCGTCGAGGCCGACGTCGTGATCGGCGATGTCTCGGGCATTCCTGACGAGTTCGCCAAGGTGTCCGGCTGGTTTCCCTCGGGTCTCTCCGGCGGGCCGAGCGGGGCCGAGTTGCCAATGAGAATGTTGGACGAGGCCAAGCGCATCCTCCGTCGCGGGGGAAAACTGCTCCTTCCCACCGGAACTCTGCAGGACGAAAACTCGATCCTGGACAAGGCGAGATCTTTGTTCGGATCGATCCGTCAGCTCTCCGAGCGCAGCATCCCACTCCCTTCCTCGCTTGCAGAGCAACCGGCGGTCCTGAGCCTGATTCGGGCGAAAGTCATCCAGCTGACCGAGCGGGGGAGCCGTCTGCTCTGGACGGTGAGGGTGTGGGAGGTCTCGGGCTGAAGCGGCTAGCGCCGCCGTCCCAAGTCGCAAGTCGCAAGTCAGAGGCTCTGGCTTGAGACCTGGGACCTGAGACCGGCCATGACTGTCTCGGATCGTCTCGCACCGTTCGGTGTGACCATTTTCAGCGAGATGACCGCCCTCGCCCACGAATACGGGGCGATCAATCTCGGCCAGGGCTTTCCCAACTGGGACGGTGCCGACTTCGTGAAGGCCGCCGCCGCCAGGTCGATGACCGAGGGCGGGCACGACCAGTACCCGCCGAGCCCAGGTGTGCCCGCGTTGCGGGAGGCGATCGCCCGGCGCTACGGCCCACTCCTGGGGCGTGAGCTCGATCCCGCCAACGAGATCACGATCACCTGTGGCTGCACCGAAGCTCTGGCAGCCAGTTTCCTCGGCCTGGTCAACCAGGGCGATGAGGTGATCCTGATCGAGCCCTTCTACGACGCCTATCCCGTGGACGTCGCCCTGAGCGGCGCCGTGCCCAGATATGTGACCCTGCGACCTCCGGATTTCGCACTCGACCTCCGGGAGTTGGAGGCTGCCTTCTCCTCCAAGACGCGAGCGATCGTGGTCAACAACCCTCACAACCCAACGGGCCGGGTCTTCGATCTCGACGAGTTGAGCGCCATCGCCACACTGTGCGAGGAGCACGACGCCATCGCGATCGCCGACGAGGTGTACGAGGAGATGGTCTTTGGGCAAACTCATCTGAGGCTCGCCGGTCTCCCTGGAATGTGGGAACGCACCCTGACCCTGTCCTCACTCGGGAAGACGTTCTCACTCACCGGGTGGAAGGTGGGATGGGGGATCGGCCCTCAGCATCTGACTGCGGGTCTCCGGGCTGCCCATCAGTTCTTGACGTTCACCACACCCACCCCGGTGCAGCATGGCGCCATTGCCGCACTTGGCGCCCCCGACTCGTTTTTCGACGACCTGCGGTCGAGCTATGTCCGGAAGCGAGACTTTCTCGCCGACGGCCTCGATCAGGTCGGATTCGAGACCCACTCACCACAGGGGACGTATTTCTTGATGGCCGGGCACGATCGATTCGGGTTTCCCGACGACCGGGCCTTCTGTCGTCACATGGCGGAAACCGCTCGGGTGGTGGCAATTCCACCCAGCGTCTTCTACCACCGCGCCGAGGACGGGGCGTCGCTGGTGAGGTTTGCGTTTTGCAAGGACGAAGCGACCCTCGAGGAAGCGTTGAGTCGGATGAACGCCCTACGCACGGCGTAATGCGTATTGCGTATTGCGTATTGCGTAATGCGAGCATTTAGACTTCCTCGCTCCCATCGAGGGAGCGATGACGGCACCTTTCTTCGACTTGACGCACTCCCACGACGCCTGTGGCGTCGGGTTCATCGCCGCCCTCGATCGCCTTCCCACCTATCGGATGACCCGGCTGGCGGTGGAATGTCTCGAGCGTTTGGATCATCGGGGGGCCAAGGCCGCCGATGGCACCGGCGACGGCGCCGGTCTTCTCACTCAGATCCCAATGCGGCTGATCAGCAGGGAATTGAGCGCCCATGGCCTCGATGTCCCCCCCGAGCGCCTCGGGGTCGTCATGTGCTTCCTCTCACCGACCGAGACAGCTGCGTCACGGTCGGTTGTCACCCAAGCGGTCGAGGCAGAGGGCATGAGGGTCCTGTTCTGGAGGTCGGTGCCGATCGATCCCCCGGTGTTGGGCGACCATGCCCGCAATGTGCTCCCCCTGATCGAGCAGGCGATCGTCACCGGTTTCGAAGAGGGCGCCGATTTCGAGCGCAGTCTCTATCTGGCGCGAAAGAGAATCGAGCGTGACGCCACTCCCGGGCTTTCCATACCCTCCGCTTCCAGCCGAACCATCGTCTACAAGGGGCTCTTCACCGCCTCGCACATCTCTGATTTCTACTGGGACCTCCGAGACCCCGACTACGAGACGGCTTTTGCCATCTTCCATCAGAGATACTCCACCAACACCTTTCCTTCCTGGGACAACGCCCAGCCGTTCCGGGCCTTGGCCCACAACGGGGAGATCAACACCATCCAATCGAATCGTTCGTGGATGGTGGCGAGGGAGAAGGCGGCCACGGCGGGGGTGTGGGGCGACCGTCTGCCCGACGTCTTTCCATTCCTCCAGCCAGGCATCTCCGATTCGGGGAGTCTGGACAACGCCTTTGAGCTGCTGATGCGAAGCGGTCGGTCGCTGACTCACGTCAAGGAGATGTTGATGCCGGCGGCGTGGGAGAACGTGCCCGACCTCGAACCCGACCTTGCCTCGTTCTACGAATACCACGCCTTCCTCACCGAGCCCTGGGACGGCCCTGCCGCGATCGCCGCCACCGACGGCACCTCCTTGCTGGTGGGCATGGACCGCAACGGACTGCGCCCGGCTCGCTGGGCAGTCACCCCCGACGTGGTCCTGGTCGCTTCCGAGGCCGGGGTCTGCCCCGAAGAGGAGGCACGGGCCGCCGCCACCGGCCAACTCGGGCCGGGCGAGCTGATCGTGTTCGACGGCGAGACCGGTGAGGTGCAGCATTCCAACCAGGTCAAGGCCGCTCTCGCCGCCGCCCGTCCTTACGGCGATTGGATCAACACCGAGACGCTGCGGATCCAGGCCTCTTTCGACGGCCTAGCCGATACCCGTTTTGACGCCGCCGCCCTGAGTCGGGTCTTCGTGTACACCGCCGAAGAGCGCAGGCTGGTCATCGGCGACATGGCGCGTGGGGAGAATCCGCTCGGCTCGATGGGTGACGACACCGGTCTTGCGGTCCTCTCCACCCGGCCCCGCCGTCTCACCCAGTTCTTTCACGAAATGTTCGCCCAGGTCACCAACCCTCCCATGGACCCGATTCGGGAGAAGCTGGTCATGTCTCTCCGAATCCAACTCGGTCGCCGCGGCCCGTTGCTGGAGGACACACCGCAACAAGCTCACCTGATCGAGCTATCGAGCCCGATTCTCTCCGACGCCGAGTTGGAGTCGATCGTCCGCTCGGGCGACCCGCGCTTCTTCTCCCATTGGATCGCGACGACCTGGGCGGTTTCCTCCGGGCCAGAAGGCATGCTGGGGCGTCTCGACGAGATCTGTGACGAGGCGGCGCAAGCGGTCAAGCTCGGGGCCACGATTCTCGTGTTATCCGACCGGGAGACCGATGGCACTCGGGCCCCGATCCCGACACTTCTCGCCCTGGGCGCGGTCCACCACCACTTGATCGACGAAGGTGTTCGTGGCTCGGTTTCGCTGGTCGTCGTCTCTGGCGAGCCTCGTGACCCGCATGATCTGGCATGTCTGGTGGGCTTCGGGGCCTCCGCCGTCAATCCCTACCTGGCGATCGAGCACGCTCGCGACCTGGCCGCCTCCGGGGCGATCGATGTCGAACCGGCTTCTGCCCAGGAGAACTACCGGCTGGCCATGGAGAGCGGTCTCCTCAAGATCATGTCCAAGATGGGGATTTGCACTCTCTCTGCCTACCGCGGCTCGGAATTGTTCGAGGTGATCGGTCTCTCCGAAGCAGTGTGTCGCAGGGCGTTTCGCAATGCTCCCCGCCGACTGCGGGGAATCGGGTTCGAAGAGTTGGCGCGCCAGGCACTGCAACGTCATGAGGCTTACGCCAAGGACTCGACCGAGCCGGGCGGGTTCTACAAGCACCGGCGTGGGTCCGACACCCACATCACCAGCCCGATGGCGGTCCTCTCAGTCCAAAAAGCGGTGCGCTCCGGTGACCCCGAAGACTGGGATCGCTACATCGAGATGATCTCGGATCGAGAACCGGCCCTGGTCCGTGACCTCCTGACGTTCGTCCAGCGGGAGCCGGTGCCACTCGACGAAGTGGAGCCGGCGGAGCAGATCATGCGCCGTTTCACGACGGCGGCGATGTCCCTTGGTGCCCTTTCCTCCGAGGCGCACGTCGCGCTGGCCGAGGCCATGAACCTGATCGGTGGGCACTCCAACTCGGGTGAGGGTGGTGAAGACCCGATTCGCTTTGGCACCCCCATGAACTCGGCGATCAAACAGGTCGCTTCCGGGCGCTTCGGGGTCACACCTGCCTACCTGCACTCGGCCGACGAGCTCCAGATCAAGATGGCGCAGGGCTCCAAGCCGGGTGAGGGCGGCCAGCTCCCGGGTCACAAGGTCTCGCCTGAGATCGCACGGCTTCGGTACACCGAGCCGGGGGTGACCCTCATCTCGCCTCCACCGCATCACGACATCTATTCCATCGAGGACCTGGCACAGCTGATCTATGACCTCAAGGCCTTCAAGCCCACCGCACGGGTTTCGGTCAAGCTCGTGAGCGAGCCCGGTGTGGGGACCATCGCCGTCGGGGTGGCCAAGGCAGATGCCGATGTCATCACAATCTCCGGATCCGAGGGTGGGACCGGGGCCTCGCCACTTGTGTCGATCAAGCACGCCGGCTCCCCATGGGAACTGGGGCTGTCCGAGGCTCACCAGGTATTGACCGCGAACGGGCAAAGATCGAAAGTGTTGCTGGAGACGGACGGCGGGTTGCGCACCGGGCGCGACATCGTGGTGGCCGCCCTTCTCGGGGCGGAGAGGTTCGGCTTCGGAACCCTTCCCCTGCTCGCTCTCGGCTGCAAGATGGTGCGCACCTGCCACATGAACACATGCCCGGTGGGCATCGCCACCCAGAACGAGGACCTCAGGGCCAAGTTCACCGGTTCGGCGGACCAGGTCGTCCTTCTGTTCCGTCGTCTCGCCGAAGAAGCGCGTCGGCATATAGCGGCGTTGGGAGCACGCTCGATCGGGGAGTTGGTGGGGCGGGCGGATCTATTGCGGCCGATCGATCCCCAGCATCCACTGTCTGCGGACCTGTCAGCGATGCTGGTTGCCGCCAAGGGAGGCAAGCGCCACGAGGGATATCGCAAGATCGGATTGTCCAGTCTCTCGGTGAGGCTGGTTGCCGATTGCCGCGGCGCGATCGCCAACGGCGAGCAGATCGAGCTTTCGTATCCGATCCGAAATGTGGACCGTGCCATCGGGGCCCGTCTTTCGGGTGAGATCACGGACCATCATGGCGCCGATGGCCTCCCCAATGGCACGATCGTGGTCAAGCTCTCGGGGACTGCAGGGCAGAGCTTTGGAGCGTGGTTGTGCCGTGGTGTGGACATGCACCTCGAAGGCACCGCCAACGACTACCTGGGCAAGGGAATGGGTGGTGGCCTGATTTCGGTATCGCCACGCCGGCCCGGGGGATTGGTGCCGCACGCTGCAGGCAACGCCGTCCTCTACGGTGCCACGGCGGGCCAGGTCTTTCTCGCCGGCCGGGTCGGCCAGCGATTCGCGGTCCGCAACTCGGGGGCGACGGTGGTGATCGAAGGATGCTCCGACCACGGATGCGAGTACATGACGGGAGGCAAGGTCCTCGTGATCGGCGAGGTGGGTCGCAACTTCGCCGCCGGCATGACCGGGGGCATCGCCTATGTTTGGGATCCAGGTCTCAGCCTCAAGGCGATGCTCGCCGACACGGCACCTTCAGCACGTAGGCCGTCCGACACCCATCTCGACGACATTCGGGGTCTCATCGAGTCGCATCGGGACAACACCGCCAGCCCGGTCGCCGCCCATATCCTCGACGACTGGCCGCGGGAGCAAGGCTCGTTTTGGGTGATCTCCGCCAGCGGCGACCAACGAGCGATCCCTGTTCGCGAACAGGCGGAGGTGCCGGTCTCCCCTTAGGTCTGTGGGCCGCCGCCCCCGGGGAGGGCTGATACCGCTTCGCGCCGATAAGGTGCGCCGTTACTCCCATGACATCCGGACATGAGCACTCCCGATCGCCCCGGTACCTCCTCCTTCTCTCCTTAGGGGCTTTGGGGGTCGT
>Ga0209341_10000525_pt1 | contig 39709 bp, 34 predicted proteins | sample RifCSP13_2_FD_184020 | JGI IMG/M metagenome (GOLD analysis project Ga0209341, IMG submission 184020) | Soil microbial communities from Rifle, Colorado - Rifle CSP2_sed 13_2 (SPAdes) (version 2) | ecosystem: Environmental > Terrestrial > Deep subsurface > Rock core/Sediment | place: Rifle...
TAAGCCCCAGGATCACGTCACGAAAAAATTCAACGAGCCCGCGGAGCGGGCGACAGCGGAATCGGATCAATTATATCTCGATGAATCAACCGCGGTGGCGATTCGAATCATTCGTCACCCGCTTCGCGGGCTATGTTTAATTTGGGGGGTGCTAACCTGGGGTTCCGCTACGCCCCACCCCAGGTTCTACGCTGTCGCATGCTCCGCACGCTTTCCTCAAAGGACCGCAGACTGAAGGTCTGGGTTTTTGCTGATACCCGCAGCGAAGCGGGGGTCAACGCTGCCGACGATAGTCGCTCGGGGACAAGCCGGCTTCTCTGCGGAAGAGCTGTGCGAAATGGCTGGGGTTTGTGTAACCACCGTCAAGAGCAACATCCATTACGCTCTTCTTCGTTTCGCGAAGTAGTTGTCGCGCGAGGTTCATCCGTAAATTATTCTGATAGTGCGCGGGTGACACGCCCGTGGCACTCTTAAATAGGCGATGAAAGTGAAACTTGCTCAAACCTGCTTAAGCCGCTAGCCGATCGAGGTTGAGGTCTGCGGCGACGTGTTCGGCCAGCCACTCCGTTATTTGTCGCAGCTTGTAGCCAGGAAGTGATGGACTGCCGCTATGCGACTCTTCGACGGTTAGGGCGTAGTTTCGCGCAAGATGGATAGCGATCGCCTGCGCGATGCCCTGCACGAAAAGAGGACTCGACTGTTGGCGAATCAGCTCATCGCGTAATCGTTCCATCAACGAATCCAAAGCAACGTCAGTGAAAGCTGAAACGTCCCGCAGTTGGGCGTGCTCCGCATCGGCTCCGAAGACCTCTTCCAATGCGCGCTGAAGAAGCGGCAGCTCAACGAACACCAGCAGGGATTCAAAAGGTTCCGGGGTCACCGCTTTCCAGCGTGTTTCGTAAGGAGCGCCTCCAGACGTGAGAAAAAAGAACCTTTCTTAATCCGATTAGTGATCCAGGGCCGTTTGTTTTCCTGCTCCTGGAAATCGACCTCACCCGACATGGTCCATGCGAGGAATGGTTCGCTGACGGAGGGAAGGTGCAACGAATCGACGATGGGCGGCAGCGCGACAATCCATGCTTTAATCGCTCGCCATGCTTCGCCGGTACTGTGAAACAAACATTTCCCGCCCACGTAGCGTTCCAAGCCTTCAGCAGAAGTGGTCTCGGGAACTATCATGACGAAAGTGATCAGCGATCCCCGCGGGGAAACTCGAGACCGCTTACAACTCCATATCTACCGAACTGCGCTCCGAGCAATATCGTGGTTTTACAGATGGCCTGCGATCTCGAGTCGGTACTCGTGAGCTTATATTAGTTTCCAAATCAGCCTTCCTTTCAAACTATACCGCTGCCGTAGCGAATGAATGCGCGCGTTTGCTCCCCTACGCGGATAATTTAGCTGACGATAATTTGTTGAAACCCAAATATCTATCGAAAATGCATCGAAATTCGGTTGGTTTTACGAAAGCAGTAGCCGCGAGTAGCGCTAGGAATTTCAGGTGTTCAAGACAGCAAGATCAGTGTGCCATTCTTGCGCTGGTTTGAGGGATTCCGAGGACTGGAGGGACAGCAGGGACAACTCATTGTTTGTAACTAAACTACGATGTAGCGATTTGTTGTATACACTGCATTTAACATTTAGCGACGCCCGCTTGGCTCAGCAATTTAGCACTCACTCCTAAGTCCCGCCATGTCAATAACTTACAAACACTCAAAAAATGCGTTGCGTTCTTCTTGGGCGGACACTTCAACAATCCCCGTTCCCGCAACCCGACAAATGTTCTCCATAAAATCGCTGAACCAAAAGAGATTGCGCCAGCCTTGCTCAAAGATTCGCGCCATTTCGGGTGGCATCTCGTGCTTTTCGATAGTTAACTTGGTGGTTCATACGCCAATTAAATCGCGAATCGTAGTTTGTAGATGAAGCCGCCCGCTGAACCGTGAATCGCGGCATCCGAACTGTCAACTTTTCTCCCATGGGTTGAAGACTGCAACACCGGCAGCGACAATACTCCCGGTGTCGCGGGTCACGAATATGAGATTGTGTTGCAAAGCTGTAGCGGCCAATAGACCGTCGATGACGGGAAGCACTATTCCGCTCTTTAGCACCTGGGCCGTCAACAGTCCCCAGCGATCGGCTACCCTATCGTCTATCGACAAGATCCGCCCGTGAAAACGGGACCTAAGATCCGTTTCGAGCCAGGCCTCAAGCCTCACTCGTCGCCGAGCGTGGGGTAACGCCACCACACCGCGGCGAATTTCGCCAAGTGTCAGGACGCTGAGGTGAAGCAGCGTTTCATCAGTTGCTTCGATCCATGTCGTTACGCTTGGCTCCGGTCTTGGCTTGACGAGTTCCAAGATCACATTGGTGTCCAGCAGGAATCCGCTCATAGTTTGATTTCACGGCCGGGATCCTTTGAGCGACGAAGATCCAGCTTGAGACCGGCAAGAGGAGATTCGGCAAAGAACTGCACCAGACTCCGCGGCTGCCGCGCCCGTTTAGTAAGTCGCTCAAATTGTTCTGCCGGCAAAACTACGACCTGCTCTTTTCCTTGCCGCGTGACCACCTGTGGCCCCTCGTTGCGCGCGCGGCGAAATAATTCGCTGAAACGTGCTTTGGCCGTCTGCAACTGCCACGCTCCGAACGGCGGCTTAGCTACGGACTCGGCAGCTTTCTTGGATCTTCTCATAGTGGTAACCTCAGCAACTGACTAGTCTGACTAGCGCTAGTGTAACTCGGACGGTCCTCAATGCCAAGCTCCTGCTCAGGAGTCGAGGCAATCGAAGGAAAGGATCAACGTTCATGCCTCCCGGTGAGTGAGGCAGTGTATTATCTGCTGGATGGATGTTTGCTGTATCACTGGCGCAATCGGTGCGTCCCAAAGCCCGAAAGAATTTGACGCCGCGTCAGTTGGCGAAAACTTGAACACAGTGATTACATCACAGCAGGTTCCCTCGGTGGTCACCCATTATGCCGAGCTCTACATAATGGCTGACCCCCGAGGCTTCTCAGGTCTATTTGTCGCATAATGTTGGCTCACCACAGGGCGGGAACGACCGAAAAACCGGGGGTAAATGCGAAGTCGCTTCGCACCCTCGTAGAAAGACGTGTCTTCGACAACCCGATTACCGACGCGTATCTCGCGTGGTCGTGCGTTTACACTCAGAAGTTCCACGGAGACGATTGGGCGCAGGTTGCGTTAGCTGGAAATGACATTCGTCAAAACACAAGCGTCATTATCGAGTGGGGCAAACTCGTCGTTTCTGCAGCTTTACCTTTCACCCACAAACGATAGGGCAATTTTTCATTGCTGACGTTCAAAACGACGACCGCGATTTTACCGTCGGGGTTGAGAAACGCCGTGGTTTGTAAACGGTCGCGGTTAGACGAACTGATAATTCTCTTCGCGCCAGGACGGATGAACTTTGAGAAGTGCCCGATGTAATAATAGGCATTCATATAGTAAAGCTCTCCCGTTTTGGTATTGCCGTGAAGCGGGGCAAAGCAATAGTTGTTGACGTGATTTGGGCCGCCGTGTTCGTCAAGCAGGACATTCCAGTCGGTCCAGCCCACCGCACCATTGTTGAAGTCGTTGACCATATTGCGTCCGTAATTCTCGCCCCATTTCCACTCATAGATGGTGTCAAGCGAAAACGGGTAGTTGGTGGCTTCGGTGAAGAGAAGATTTTTACCCGGAAATGACTCGTGCACTCGTTTGACGTTCTCGAAATTATCCGGCGCATACCAGTGAAAGCCCGTCCCCCACACGTATTTGGCGGCTTCGGGATCGCTCAACACGGTATTGGCGCGATGAAACATCAGGTCGCGGTTGTGGTCCCAGATAATGATTCTTTTGTCGCCCAAACCCTGTTTTTTCATCGTCGGTCCCAAGTATTGCTTGATGAAATCGCGCTCTTCTTCTGCTGTCCAGATGCAAGATTCCCAGCGTTGCGTCGCCATCGGTTCATTCTGCACCGTCAGTCCCCAGACGGGAATACCGCGCTGTTCATAGGCTTTGATGAATTTGACGTAATAATTCGCCCAGGACTGGCGGTACTCCGGCTTGAGTTTGCCACCGTGTTTCAAATCATTGTTGTCTTTCATCCATGCCGGCGGACTCCAGGGGCTGGTAAACAAGGTCAACTTGCCGCCCGCAGCAATTATCGCCTGTTTGATGAAGGGAATCCGGTATTGCTCATCGTGCCTGACGTCGAAGGTTTTCAGATCCACGTCGTTGTCGGCGGTGTACGTATAGCTACTGCTGGAAAAATCGCAACTGTGAATGTTGGTGCGGGCTAAGGTGTACCCAATACCATCTTTAGGGTCGAAGAGGGCTTTCAGTACTTCCTGCTGTTTGTCTTTGGGCAGCTTGGCGAATGTCTCGGCGGCGGCATCCGTCAACGCACCGCCAATGCCAAGAAAAGTCTGAAATGTATGGGTTGGGTCAACGAAAACACACGCCTGTGTTTCGAGCGGCTGACCGAATTCCGTGAACCCCAGCTTGTCAGTTGGCGACAGGCGGTAGGAAGTTTCAGCAGCAGTTAGATAGACAGCCACCTGTTGACCCGCGATGGCAGAATTATCTTTCCCCGACAATCCAGTTGCGTGAAAGTTCAAAGATGAAACTAACGCCGCCATCACCAGCAAGATAGCCCAACGACTTTTTGTTTTCATCATCGTCATGCTCTAGTTCACTTAACTTAGTTTGTAAATTCAAACTTGTCTTTGAATCGAATATCTGCTGAGGATGAACCTATCATCAACTCAAAGTCCCCCGATTCGGCAACCCATTCCAATTTTTGATTGTAGAAGCATAGTTTTTCCTTATCGATCATGAATCTAATGGTTTTTGTCTCACCTACGTTCAGTTTTATCTTCAGAAAATCTTTCAGTTCTTTCACCGGTCTCACTACAGAGGCTACTTTATCTCTCAAATACAATTGCACTACTTCTTCTCCAGCAAATCTTCCTGTGTTTGTTATATTCAGAGAGACTTCGATCTTCTCGCTACTTTTCATTTTCTTCTTGTCTAATTTCAAATCGTCGTATTGAAAAGTCGTGTAGCTTAATCCGTAGCCAAATTCATATTTTGGATAAATTGATAAATCAAGATAGGAAGAGCGATAGTTTTTGTCAGTATCGTCCTTTGCAGGACGACCAGTATTCAAGTGATTGTAATAAATGGGAATTTGTCCTTCACTTCTTGGAAATGTAATAGGCAGTTTTGCTGAAGGGTTATAATCTCCGAACAACACATCTGCAATGGCATTTCCCGCTTCGCTGCCGAGCCACCAGGTGTAAAGAATTGCGTGTACATTGTCGGCGGTCCAGTTAAAGACCAAAGGTCGTCCGGCATTTATCAATACGACTAACGGTTTTCCGGTTGCTTGAATTGCTTTTACTAAATCTTCTTGAACTCCAGGCAAATGGATATTGCTTCGGCTTTTGGCTTCTCCGCTCATATCCCATCTTTCGCCTATGCTCAAAATAACAACATCTGATTGGTTAGCAATCTTGATGGCTTCTGCAAAACCCTCTTTTGACTCTTCTTCTATTTCGCAACCTTTGGCATACAGTAACTCTGTATTTCCTCCTACCTTAGTTTTCACGCCATCCCATTGCGAGACGATAAGTTTTGAGTAGTCTACTTCTGGTAATTCAACCGACCAGAACCCATGGTTTTCTTTTGTGGCTTTTACCATTGGACCTATAAATGCGATTGTTTTTGTGTTCTTAGAGAGTGGCAATATTTGTTTATAATTTTTCAGCAAAACAATACTTTTTGCGGCCATGTCTCTAGCGGCTTTTGTGTGTTCCGGGTTGTTGAGTTCTCTTTGTTCTCTTGCTGCGCTAGAAAATCTAAAAGGATCGTCAAACAAACCGAGCTCAAATTTCTTGCGCAGAACTCTTCGTACAGCCTCATCTACCAAAGCAATTGGCACTTTGTTTTCTTTAACTAATTGCGCCAAATTGTCTTTATATGCACGGCTTTCCATATCCATGTCGCTTCCTGCCGTTATTGCAGAGAGAGCAGCTTCTTTACCATCTTTTACATAGCCATGATTTATCATTTCCCCGATAGATCCCCAGTCGCTTACTACAAACCCTTTGAAGTTCCATTTCCCTTTCAGAATATCACTCTGCAAATATTTGTTTCCTGTTGCAGGAACTCCGTTCAAATCATTAAACGAATTCATAAAAGTTGCCGCTCCGGCATCTGCTGCTGCCTTGAATGGCGGTAAGTACGTTTCCCATAATTGTCTTTCACTCATGTCTACTGAGTTATAATCTCTGCCACCAATTGCAGCTCCATAGGCAGCAAAATGTTTGGCACAAGCCATAACGGCGTCAGTATTTCCTAATCGTTCACCTTGAAAGCCTTTTACTCTTGCATAAGCTATTTTAGAACCGAGATAAGTGTCCTCTCCGGCGCCTTCCATTACTCTTCCCCAACGAGGATCACGAGCAATATCAACCATCGGTGCAAAGGTCCAATGAATTCCACTTGCTGACGCTTCGGTTGCGGCAATTCGTGCCGATAATTTTATGGCATGCAGATCCCAGCTCGCTGCTTCTGCCAAGGGGATTGGGAATGTAGTTTTGTAGCCATGAATAACATCTTGACCGAACAATAATGGGATTCTTAGTCGAGATTGCATGGCCATTTCCTGGTATTCTCTAGTGTGTTGCACCCCCAGAACATTCAGCATTGAACCTACTTGACCCTGTCTAATTTGGTCAGGTGTGTTGCCGTCCTTTGTTATTGGACCAGTTGCCTTCCAATCCCCGGTATATTGATTTAATTGACCGATCTTCTCTTCAACGGTCATCTGTTCCATTAAAGCATCTACTCTTTGGTCAATCGTTGTTTGTTGAGCAGTGCAAACAATGGAGGAGACTATCGCTATTACCAAACACAGTAATGAGATGGGATACTGACGTGTTTGCATTTGAGCCAGCAGATGCAATGTTTCGAACCTAAAAGTTTCTAACGACTGTGTAGGTGTATAAGGTGGATGACATGTGGCGCGTCTTTCGTGATTGCGATCCTTCCGATAATGGCAACACCCGAAGCCGTGTGTTAAGGGCCGCGGCAACGTCTCTATTTTCCGTTCAATAATACTTCCACGTAGACTGGCAAATGATCAGACGGGTATCTGAGATTGTTAGAATCACTCAAAACAGCATGTTTCTTAACTATCATTCGTGACGGATCAGAGATAAAAATATAGTCAATCAATCTTGTGACGGGTTCATTAAACTTGAACCCGTTGAAAGTTCCGCTCGGTCCAAAAGGTTTGGCTTCAGAAACATCCCTGGAATCTGTCATTACCTTTTTCAAGTTTATCCAGAGGTCAGAACCTGGTTCAGAATTGAAATCCCCCATAAAAATAACTGGATGGTTTTTTAGATTCACTTCCTTAATTTTCACTAAAATTAACGCTACTCCCTTTGTCCTTGCCACAACTCCACTATTATCCAAATGGGTATTGAAAACCCAAAAAGTCCGTTTGGTTTTCTTATCTTTAAGTAAAACGTAGGTGCAAATTCTTATATACGAAGCATCCCAACCCTTTGAAACCCGATCCGGTGTTTCCGAAAGCCAAAAGGTGTGGGTTTCTTTCATTTGAAACCTGGCCTTGTCATAAAATATGGCGGATGCTTCACCTTTACCTTCGCCATCTCTGCCAATTCCAACGTGATCGTAATTGCGAAGAGTATTTTCTAAATCAGCAACTTGATTAGGCAATGCTTCTTGAATCCCCAAAATATCAGGCGCATAGAATTGAATTTGAGAGGTCAAAAAACCTTTACGGTGGTTCCAACCGTTATCTCCGTCTACTGCTACATCTAACCTAATGTTGTAGGACATTATTTTTAGATTTTGAGCGTTCGCGTTAAAGGCAAAAAGTAATATGAAAACCAGGGCGATGTTTTTCATAGTATTTGTTCTTAAGAGTTTGGCTCTTATCTCATTTGAGACCTGGAAAGCAGTTTGCGCATCAGGCGCTTTGGGCGTGACCGTCTTCTGATTCTTCTTGGTCAGTTATGCTGCCCGATACGTGATGGCGCGCTGAAGCGCGATCTTCTTTCCCTTCGAGCGCGCATCGGCGTCATCGCGCAGCACGATTCTGATGGTGTGCGCGCCGGATTTGAGACCGTAAACGTGCCACAGACCGTTGTCATGTGTGCGTTCGATGATGAAGGCATCCAACTGCCCGGCCTTTTTACCATCAAGGTAAACGTCGGCGCGTCCGCCTTCCTGCGAGAATTCGCCAACGAGCGCCAAGGCCACGCCGTTGAAGTTGAGCGAAGCCTCCGCGCCCGCGCTGTTCGCTGCTTTGCCGATAATCTCTTTGTCTTTGCCAACCGTGTCATCCACCCAAGCGCCTTTCCATTGCCACGCGGCGTCATCGAATTTCATGAGCTTGTCGGGGATGCCCGGATTCCACTGTTCCAGTTTCCAGGCTTTCGGCTCCTGCTGCGGGATGATCACTTCGGCCTCGGTGACTTTGCCACCAGCCATCTCGATGACTTTCAGTGCACGCCTGACCGTTGATTCAGTGATCGTATTGAACGAATAGTTCGTGTAATTGAACTTCTTGTCGGCGATGTCCGCAATACCCGATTTCCATTCATCAGGAATGCTAGCGTAACCGATCATTACACCGAGTATTCCGCCAGCACTCGAAGGATTGCAGTCGGAATCTTGGCCCGCGCGTGTGGAGACATCAAGCGTCGTGGTGAAATCGCCTTTGCCATACAACAACCCAAGCGCGACATATGCGCCGTTCAGGCGTGCGTCAATATTGAACGGAGCGTTCGCGCCATCCGGGCAGACATCATCCTTATCCCACTTGTCCTCAAGCAACTGCCACGTCTTTTTCCAGTCTTCCGGATGCTGTGCCGACCAGTTAAGTACGTCACGAATGACCTTCGCATAACCGCTCTGCGCCGGAATCGAGGCCAGCCCCGTCTCAACCACTTTGCGCGGATCGTTTTCAAAGAAAGCCGCCGCATACATTCCGCCGAAAAACATTCCGCCATACACTCCGTCACTGTAATTCATGACGTGGCCGACGCGGTCGGCGTATTTGTTCGCTTCCTGCGGCAAGCCCGGCGTCATCATGCCGATGAAGTCCGATTCGATCTGGAAATCAATGTCATTCGCGTGAACGTTGTACCTCGGATGCCCCGACCACGGAGCTTTGATCCCCTGGTTGAGCAAGCGCCGCGCGCCCGCGTTCGCATGCCAGAGGCTGTACTTTGAATCCCTGAATGCTTCGCCGAACTGCTCGCACGTCGCGTTCAGTCCGACGCGATCCATCACTTCAGTAAAAGTCATCTCAACGTACAAGTCATCCTGCACAATCGCATTCGAGACCATTTCCGGTTTCCATTTGATCTCACCTTCGTTGATTTTGCCGTTGGATTTGAATTCAGTCGGAGCACCGAACGAAACGCCGATCATCTGTCCGGCCCAACCTCCGCGAATTTTATCTTCGAGAACCTGACGCGACAGGCTGCGAGCCTTTACGCCGCTGCTGTTCCTTGCCCCAACTGACAGCCGGGCGATGCCAAGCATCAGGCTTAGCGATACCGCAATGATCATTTGTGTTCGCATATTCTCCTCCTATCTTGTGGACAAGATTGCTTCGATCTCCCGGCGCCAGGGCGTGGAGGGCTGAGCTCCCAATTTGGTTACCGAGAGAGCCCCCGCCGCGTTGGCAAATCGCACTGCCTCACGCAGTGGTTTCTTCTCCGCCAGCGCCACCGCTAAAGCTCCGTTGAATACGTCACCAGCGGCCGTCGTATCTACAGGTGTGACGCTAAAGCCAGGAACGATTCCGCAAAACTCTCGTCCCGCGACATACGTTCCTTGTGAGCCCAATGTAATCAGGGCTGTTTCCACTCCGCTGGCAAGAAGCGCCGTGGCCGCTGTAGCTGCTCCTGCTTCATTTTGGATGGTCACGCCAGTGAGTAATTCAGCCTCTGATTCGTTGGGCGTGAGGATTGAAACCCGCCTGAGAATTTCATCATCCAGTGGTTGTGCCGGCGCCGGGTTTAGAATCACGATCGTTTCAGGACCAGCGAGTTGTACCGCTGCCTTGACGGTCTCAAGGGGGGATTCTAACTGGATGAGCAGAACTCTTGCTGAGGAAATGATGTCTCGCGTCCTCTCAATATCCTCAACTGACAACTTCGCGTTCGCGCCGGAGGCAACGGCGATGCTGTTTTCTCCGTCACTGCCGACAAAGATGAGAGCGACTCCCGAAGGTGCGCTTGCATCTTTGATGATGCAGTCCACATTGATGCCGTCGTCGGCAAACCCTTTGATTGCCTGCTCGCCGAATAGATCATTACCGACACGAGCGATGAAGGTGACCTGTCCACCGGATCGGGCTGCTGCCACGGCTTGATTAGCGCCTTTCCCGCCAGCCGCCATCAAGAATTCCCCACCGATGATGGTCTCACCCGGTTTGGGAATTCTCTGCATTTTGATGATCATGTCGGTATTGGAACTGCCGACTACGACGATTTTTTGCATAGCGCAGCCTCGCTCAGGCAAATCTTGAGAAGATGATCACTCCCAGACCAACGATGAAGGACGCAAACATCAGCGCGAGCAAACGATTGGTACCGGCAGGGGCTTGCTTGAATTCCTTCCACACGAAGACACCCCAGAAGGCGGCGACCATCGTTGCTCCTTGTCCCAAACCATAGGAGATAGCAAACCCTGCGGCTCCCGATGCAATGATGCTGAAAGACATTCCGAGTCCCCAGACCATCCCACCCAGGATGCCGATCCCATGCAAGCGCGCGTTCCCTTTGCTGAAGTAGTCGCGAATAGAAACAGGCTCGCCAACGAAAGGCTTCACCATCACGATACTGTTCCACACGAAATTCGAGAGGAACAAGCCCAGCGAGAAGATAACCACAGCCGTGTAGGGGCTTAGTTTGCCCGCTTCCGGATGGACGAAATCGGTGGACATCGAAGCCGCGACGAATCGATAGAAAAAGCCCATCAGCACACCAGCCATGATCGAGAGAAAGCCGCCCAGCCGAGAGACCTTCTGTCCCTGCGAGGGCAGCTTTTTGTAAGCCAGCGCGTCCACGATGATTGCCACGACCACTGCCGCGACACCAGCGAACAGCCAGTACGGATTGCCAACCGGAGCGGCGGCGTAGTTTGTAACAACTCCCAGCGCGAGAGCCAGACCAACCCCAATGGGGAAAGCCACTGCCATGCCGGCGATATCAATGGCCGCGACCAAAAGAATGTTTGATAAGTTGAAGATGATTCCGCCCAACAAAGCCGACCACACTGCCTGGCTGCTGGCCTGTCTGAGGTCAGGCAGGAAGCTGCGCCCGGCAGAACCCATACTCCCCATGGTCAGCGCCAGAATCAGAGAGAGCGACAGCACACCGATGGCATAGTCCCAGTAGAAGAGTTGAAAGCGCCATTCCTTGCTGGCAAGTTTCTGTGTATTTGCCCACGACCCCCAGCAGAGCATGGTGATAAAACACATAGCGACGGCCAGGGCATAAGACTCAATAATTACCATTTTGGGACTCCCTCACGAGCGGCGCGACGCGGGCCGCGATAGAACAATTTGGGAAGACCGAGTTTCAACCGCGCAAGTCGTTGCTATTTCCCCCTCTGATAAACGCGGACGTAGTCTATTTCCATTCTCTGAGGGAAGATCGTGTCGTCAACGCCCTTGGCTCCGCCCCAAAGTCCACCAATCGCCAGATTCAGAACCAGATGAAAATTCTTGTCAAAAGGCCACGCTTCCCAGCCGGCGCCTTCATTCTTGTAGCTGAAGACTTTGGTTTTATCGACGTAAATATCGACTTTTTCCGCGTCCCATTCCAGCGCATAGACATGGAAAGCTGTTTGCGCATCAGCCACTTTAAGCGTGGCGGTCTTCTCATTTTTCCGGGGCCAGTTATACGCCTTAGTGTGAGTCGAGGCGTGAATTACTCCCGGATCGAAACCAACGTGCTCCATGATGTCAATCTCGCCATTGTCCGGCCAGAATCGATCACCATAGGTTGTCTTTGACGGTAACATCCAAATGGCGGGCCAGGTCCCACGCCCGGCCGGAAGTTTGGCCCGGATTTCAAAGCGTCCGTATGTCCAGTCGCCTTTTCCAGAGGTCACCAAACGGGCTGAGGTATAGTTATTGGAATTTATTCTTTCCTTGTGGGCTTCGATAATAAGTTTTCCATGCTCGACCCGCGCGTTAGTCAACTTGCCGGAGGTGTAATACTGAAGTTCTTTATTGCCCCAGCCATGACCGCCAACCTTGTACTCCCACTTCTTTTGATCCGGCAGACCCTTGTAATCAAATTCATCTGACCAGACCAATTTCCAATCACCCCGACGCGCGAGCAGTTCAGGCGAGCTCCGCCCACTGCCGATAACGAGCAGGCTAAGAATGGAAACCAAAGTCAGTAGGATTTTCATAAGCCGAGATAGCTGCCAGTATAAGAGCTTCGAGCCGAGATGAAACCATTCAGGTTTTCCGATTAACTCTTCCTCGAAAAAACACTACCGGAAACTCTGGAAGTCAGCGAGAGGAGCAGCTACCGGCGCGCTTGCGATTTGGCAAGCGAATCACCCAGCGTCCAGAAGGACGCCCCCCAACACCAGATCTTTCAGTAGGAAGGCTCCAGAGCCGGAAAGAGCAGGGAATCCGCCGAGGCTCTTTTCCCATCCCGGTAACGAAAAGAGAAAGGTCAGCGTCGTGAGAAACGTTAATACGGCAAGCATGTTACCCACGGCTGACGATTTTGCCGATAATGCTCGAATGGCGATCAGGACAGCAGCCGTGACTTCGGCGACGCCGATAATGTTGGAAGTAGTTTGCAGGCTGAAGACTTTGTACATCCAACTCATCAACGGGCTGGTCTCCATCAGCGATTGAATGCCCGCCGCTTCATACGCAGTGAATTTCATTGCGCCGATCCAACCGAGAATCAAAACCAGACCATAGCGCAGGAGAAACTCCCCCAATGTCTGCATGCGTGATGAGTAACTATTCTGATTCAGTTCCATTTCCATAATCATCCCGCTCGACCCTTCGCGTAATTTAGGTGGCGAATGGCATCAGAAATCAACGCTCTCCAAAAAGAGTCAAAACCAAATCAAAAACGTAGTTGCCCGACGATTACGCGCTGACAGGCAAAACTCGTCCGCTTGTAATCGCCGGGCCGTTCCGGTCTAAACAGATGAAGGAGCAGATTCTGAAACTAAACTTGAATCTGCTCCTTCGAATTCGGTTACAGCGTTAGAACTCGAAACGCACCATCCATTGCACGGTGCGGTTCGGCCGATATCCACTGACTGCCCCAAATCCGGTTCGATTTGTTATCGGATCTGCCGCATTGCCTGGCCGTAACGTACTGCTTCCGGGAGCGGTAAAACTGGCGCCAAAAAAGTTCGCAAACGCGCCCTGTGTATGATTCAGAGCGTTGAACGCATCAAGACGGGCTTCAATTCTGAAATTTTCCCAGAAAACAAACTTCTTCGAGAGCGACATATCCCAGTTGTTAATCGGAGGCGCGTTGATGAGAAGATCATCACGGTTTGTCTCCAGACCCATGCTTCCTACGCTCGGAGCTTGAAAAGCGGCAATATTAAAGACATGAAAATCGTCTTTTACGCTTACAGCTTTGGGGTCACCGATGAGAACGCAGCGGGCAGCATTACTGCTCGATGAACCAGTCAGATTAATCGTGCCGTAACCGAAGATACCGCAAGTAACCAATTCAGGTTCTCCGCTTTGAAAGCGATAAATACCGGAGAGTTGCCAACCATTGGTAATAAACCCGAGATAGCGGTTCCTGGTTGGCTTTGGCAGTTCATAAACCCAGTTGAAGTTGAAGTTATGGGTGCGGTCAAAACCCAGACGTCCGTAATCAATTTGTCTATTTCCATCAATTCGAACACCACCTTCTTCATCCGAAGAGGTAACACCACGCGCCCTACTCCAAGTGTAATTTCCATTCACAAGTAACCCTTTTGCAAAACGACGGGTACCTGTAATTTGCAGTGAATGATAGTTAGAATTTTCTACGAACTCTAACAGTCTGATGTCAGCAAATCCTTTAAATGGACGATAGAAATTAGCCGGAAGCGCACTGGATCCAGGTATCGTCGGGTTCAACGCCCTCGTTGGATCCTGATTTTGCGGCAAAAACGCTGAGCCAAATGGTGTTGAATTTATTGAACGATAGTGCGGCAAATGGTGTGACTGGGAGCCAACGTAAGCAACATCCAAAACTGCGTCAAACGGCAGCTTGTATTGAACGCCGAGGTTATATGAATTAGTGGATGGAATTTTCGCATCCAATTCAATTGCCCTGATTGATTGTGGATTAAGATTTCCCGGGACACCCGAAGTAATGTCCTGCAGTCGTCCGAAATCGAAGTTGGCAATAATTGTGTTCGGCGGATTTTCGTTATAATCATAAATCAGGTTACCTTGTGGGCGATCATAAAATATCCCAAAGCCCCCGCGTATGATTAAGTTATGATTTCCGGTGACATCAAATGCAAAACCTAAGCGCGGAGCAAATTGAATGCCTTGATTCTTCGTCAAACCTTCTTCAACACCACCCGTACCGGCAAGAAAAAGTCCATTAGCAACATCGCCCGAACCCGGCACAATTTTTCCAACATTCAAATCTTGAAGGGTGTTGGCAAAAGTCGGCACAACCCCAGCCGCTAATAAAGCAGGGTCAATCGCGCGACGGATAGCTGTAGGACCGCCGCCGCTACAAGTAGCAGCTCCTCCGATGCAAACCGGGAAATAAAGCCTTGGGGCATTAGCAGGATTATATGCACTTACTACGAAATTCGAAGCCAAGAGATTTGCATCCCTCGCGGGAGGTAACCAAGAGAATCGCATTCCGTAATCGAGTGTCAGCCGTCTTGTAAGTTTCCAGTTATCTTGAACATAAAACTCAATGTTGTTGTATTTGTAATTTCCGGTTGTGCCGGAAGACGCTTGCGAATAGTTGTTGTAAATACCTGTGGCGGCATTTGCAAAACCGAAGTTCGTATCAAACGGATTATTACCACTGTCCGAAAAGCTGATACCGCCATTCTTCAGAATTCTGTTGGTCTGAAGTTTGGTGCTCCAGTGGTAGAAAACTCCGAACTTGGTAACATGGTCTCCGAAAATCTTAGAAAGACTTCCAGCTATGTCATCGGTTCTGCTGTTATAAGTTTGCGGCGCCGCACCAGCTTGATAACTGGGTGCGTTGCCGATATTTGAACCACCAAAACCGAATTGCGTAAGAATGTCGTCAACAACCGCGTCTGGATAGACTAAAGGCAGGTCTTGAAGTCCCGTAGCAGTGCGCGTGTACTTGTCCGTATTCGGCCGACCGTCAACAATATTTTTACTAAAACCGTAGGTGAATTCAACAACTGTGCTTGGATTAAGGATTCCAGTTAAAGTACCGGCATAACTGCTTCTTGGCAGGGTTTGCTTGATGCCGAATTGTCCTAAATTTCCAAAAAGGATAAATCCTAAGAAATTGTAAGGACTTATACCAAGGGTGTCATTATTGAGTCTGCGACCTGAGAGTCTCCAATTGTCGTCAATATTGTAGTCGAGTCGCAAAATGTCATTACGTTCCTTGGTTGTACTCGGTATTTCTTCCCTGTAATTAAAATTCTCACTTCCGACCGGAGTATAGTTCGGCAACGGATATAAAGCGAGAATTTTTAGACCCGGTGCATAAAGCCGACTTGCTGGAATTCTTCCCAGAACGCCACCATCCCTGAAACATCCAGTGGTATTGGCAGCACTACAAGGCAATCCCAAAGTGTGGTCTTTGATAAAATTAAACAAAGCTCCGTTAGCACCGCGTGATTGAGAAAAATCCCCAGTCCGCTCAAGCGCAGTCGGAACTCGAACATTTCTTACAGAATTAGGCGTTGTTCGTGGAGTCCATTCCTGATTCCAAAAAAAGAAAAGTTTTTTCTTGTCTGTGTTGAAAACCCCCGGGATATAAACCGGTCCGCCAATTCTATAGCCTTTGTCTTCCTGATCGCTAATCGGCCTAATTCGGTTATTTCGGTTATTGTCAAAGGTATTGGCGTTAAGTCCTGTATGGCGGCGATAGAAATAAACCGAGCCGTGAAAATCCTTTTTACCACTATCGGTAATCGCAAGTATCTGGGCGCCGGATGAGCGGCCGTATTCCGGTTGATAGGTGGAGGTAAGAAGTTTGAATTCGCCAACGGAATCTAGCGGGATTCTGGAAAGTTGAGAATTGTTGCCAACGTCAACGCTCGTTATTCCGTCAATCTGAACATTGTTTGAATTTGTCCTGACCCCATTTACACTCAAGCTAGAACTATTTTCAGTATTGCCGTCTCCTGCACCCGTAACGACCACGCCCGGCGCCAGGGTTGCAAGGTTGATATAGCTGCGTGTCTTAACACCCGTATTTCTAATTACCTCGCTTTGAATGGTAAAGGAACGCTCACCACTGTCCGCTTGGACAGGAGTCGCTTCGCTCGTCACAGTCACCGTCTCGGTAACTGCTCCCACTGCCAAACTTAGATTGCCAAGCGACAGCTTGTCGTTTGCAAAGAGCATTACGCCTTTTCGCTCCTGCTTTTTGAAGCCGGCAGCTTCAACTACGATGGTGTATGTTCCGGGCGGAACTAGTGGCAAGACAAAACGCCCTTCGCCGTCGGTAGTTGCCGTCAAAGAAAAGCTTTTCCCCTCTTCGGTAACGGTCACGGTTGCATTTGCAACAGCAGCCTGTTGCGGATCAACGACCGTTCCGGTGATCGAACCACTCGTAGTTTGAGCCAAAACTGCTCCTGTGCAGAACACGAAGAGCATGGCGAACATTGACAGCATTCTTAGACGCATAATCTACCTCCCCGTTAGTGGGTGAAATTCGTGCCTCGCTACGTTGCGACAGATAATGCACGATATCGGTTTTCTGATTCTTCATGACCGCGCGTTCCCGCGCCTCTGAGCGTTCAGAACTCATCGCCCATTACCCCGCGGCACCACAATCCGTGCCTGAGTTTGTTGATTCATGCTCTTGATGGAGTAAGCCATTCTCGCCCTCGCTTCAAGCGAGAGAGCGAGACTTGGCAACGCTTCTTCAGGATCGCAATCACTTTGGAGACGAATTAACTGCCGCAGAAATCTGAGTTGCTTTAGATATCGGCCACACCAGGCACAAACGATCAGGTGAAGATGTAACGACAAACGCTCGCGGAGACTCAGTTTGCGGTCAAGCGACTGAGACATCAGCGGCACCATCTCCCGACAGGGTCGCTGCCTGCGCAAGAGCCGAAATCCAGCAGCTTTCATGGTTCTCAGGTATAAGTGCAATGCCCATTTACCGAAGCCCGTCCATCAGATTGGAATTGCGAGCTAATTTGAGATTTGAAATCCGAGTTACCGGCAGGGTGGGCAAGAAGCCCCGCGCTGTTCATTTCACCCAGCTTATGCTCGCTTGTTTGGTGATTGCGGTTTATAATTTCTTAAGCTCAACGGGAAAATATCCTTGGTAGTCTGAAATGTCTTTGGCTGTTCAATGTAAATATCGCGAAAAAAATATCACGCAGGTGAAATTTTCCTGAAAAATTATGGATGTGTAAGAGATGGTAGCGGTTAAGCAAGAAAGAGCCGCAAGGTGTTACGAATTCGGTCCGTATGTCGTGGACGTGGCAAAATCTGTCTTGCTGCGGGATGGGGAGATCGTGCCGATTGGTTTGAAAGCCTTTGAGGTGCTGCTGGCGTTGATCCAGCATCAAGGAGAGGTGCTGAAGAAAGACGAGTTGCTGAGAGAAGTCTGGCCTGACACGGTCGTCGAAGAGAACAATCTGGCTCGAACAATTTCCGCGCTGAGAAAAGCGCTGGATGATCACTTGGATGCGCCTCAATATATCGCGACGATTTCGGGGCGAGGCTATCGTTTTGTGGCTGGCGTAAAAGAAATAGTCAAGGGGGGCGAGGCTTTTAGTGAACTGGTACCGGAAAGGTTTAATAGGCACCTGGCAAGCGTTGAAAGCGAGGCGCATATCGTCCCGACTGTTCCAGCGAAACGGGATGGGCGACTTAGCAGCCGACATTACAAGCAGGCACTGGGCGCGGTGCTGCTGCTGCTGGTCGTCGGGGTGATTATCGCGTTGGTGGTTGCAAAGCTTCGCCCAAGGCCGCAGGCTCCATTGCAAAGGAAGCTCTGGCAATTGACCTTCGACAGCGGTCTGGAAAGTGAGCCGACCTGGTCGCCCGACGGGAGCCTAATCGCATACAGTTCGGATCGTTCCGGCAATTTTGACATCTGGGTGCAGCCGGTCGGAGAAGGCAATCCCGTCCGCATAACCACTTCTCTTGCTCATGACTGGCAGCCGGATTGGGCGCCGGAGGGCAATCGCCTCGTCTTTCGCTCTGAGCGTGATGGCGGCGGGCTACATGTTGTTCCGATACTTGGCGGGAACGAACACAAAGTTGCGTCCTTCGGGTACAGTCCGCACTGGTCACCTGACGGCACACAAATTCTCTTTTTCAGCTCAATTCTGCGTACCAACACTGCCGAGGTTCCCAAACTCTATTTGGTTGGACTTGATGGCAAGCCACCGCACGAAGTCTTGACTGAGCGTCTTGCCGAGTTCACTACGTTGCGCGCAGCTTGGCATCCCGACGGTCAGCGGGTCTCGCTGTGGGGGAATCATCGCCGGCATGGACTCGGGTTCTGGACTGTCCCGCTGGCAGGTGGCGAACCTGTCAGATCTGAATACGCCTCGATGGTCACTGAACAGTTGAAAGAAGCTCGGGTGGTTTTCGCGGATTTCCAATGGGCGGCTAGTGGGGATGCACTTTACTTTGAGGGAGTTTCCGCGAGTGTGAAAAACCTCTGGAAAGTGACTGTGGAGCCTCGCAGCCTGCGCTGGATAGCCGGGCCGGAACGTCTGACTACGGGCGCTGGTCTGGATACTGACATCGCGCTCTCTCAAGACGGCAAGAAACTGGCCTTTGCCTCGCGCACCGAGCACACCCGTATCTGGTCGTTCCCGTTCAGCGCTCCAACAGGACAGGTCAGGGATGGCGGTCAGCCCATCACCGGAGCCGGGATGGATGCTTACTTTCCCGATCTGACCCCCGATGGCCGCAAGCTCGCGTTTGTTACCAACCGCGCCGGGAAACGGGAACTACGAGTGAAATCGCTCCCGGATGGTCACGAAGCCATATTGATAACCGATGATATATCTCGTTCTTCACCGCGCTGGTCGCGTGATGGTAAGTGGCTGGCCTACAGCCGTGAAAATACCGCCAAATCAGTAAGCGCGCAGAATCGCTGGGACATAGCCCTATTGTCGGTAGATAGTGGCGATGAGCAGGTGCTTACTACTGCGGGTCCGCTGGTCGAGCCGACCTGGGATTGGTCTACCGACGGAGCTTGGATACTGGCAGGATTGATGCGCGGCACGCCAGTGCAACGGTTGATCGGCATGATTCCGGTCGCGGCAGCCCCGCACGCCGAAGCTCAAATGCGGGTGGTGACTTCTCACCCGGAAGAGAATCTCTACCAGGCACGTTTTTCGCCCGATGATCGTTGGATTAGTTTCAACACCGCCAAAATGAATCAAGCGGGAATATCGACCATTTATGTCGTTCCCAGTGCGGGCGGCACCTGGACGCGCATCACTGAAGGCCGCACCTTTGACGACAAACCGCGTTGGTCGCCGGACGGACGGATGCTCTACTTCATTTCGAATCGGACTGGTTTCTTCAACGTCTGGGGTATCAAGTTCGATCCGGTGGCCGGCAAGCCCGTGGGAGAGCCTTTCCGCGTCACGGCTTTTGACAGCCCCAGTCAGATAATTCTGGAGAACGTCAGAATCATGGAGCTGGCATTAGCCGGTGACCGGCTGATCCTGCCAATGATGGAAGTCTCCGGGAACATCTGGATTCTCGAGAATGTCGAACGATAAGCGTTACGATTTCAAGCACGCTCTGCTGACCGGGCCGATCTCGTAACCCGCAGCTCGCAGTCGTTCAGGACATGGCTGACACGATTTCCGTTAGACCCAGACAACACTTCCTCCTTCATAGATGGGTTTCACCCTATGCCCCTCTATATGTGCTCGCGCACCGAATCACGTTTCTCTCTTCCTTTGAGCGCGCATCGCCGTTATACCGCATCATGAATCGTGGCTCACATAACTAAGCGCGAGACCAATCACCATCCTTCAGGTCTAAGAAATTTCATGACAGCTTCCCTTATAGATTCAATCTCTTCTTAACCAATTAGGTGAAAGATAACCCTGAAGATGTTTCGTGCCGCACTCCCACTCGGTATAAAGGTCGAGTGATTATCCGAACGCCTGACCGTTTCCGTTTCCATTGTCAGTCGTGCGGTGTATTCACTTCCCTTCTTTAATTAAGTCGCGGTAGAAGAAGAAGCGAAGGCCGCCTCGGCGCTTAATCACCCAAACATTCTTACAGTCTATGAAATTGGCCGTGCCGAAGACGCTACTTTTATTGCTACTGAGTTCGTCGATGGCGTCACACTGCGACAGCACATGCGTCAGCGGCTCAAGCTGATCGAAGTACTCGACATTGCGACGCAAATTGCCTCGGCACTTGTTGCCGCGCACGCCGCCGGCATTGTTCATCGCGACATCAAGCCAGAAAACATCATGGTGCGCACGGACGGCATCGTGAAGGTACTGGACTTCGGCCTGGCGAAGCTGACCGAAAGGCAAGACTCATCAACGGGACCCGAAGAAACAACGATTGCACTTGTCAATACCGAGCCCGGCGCTGTTCTTGGAACGGTTGTTTACATGTCGCCGGAACAGGCCGCTGGACGTGAGGTTGATGCACGCTCGGATGTTTGGAGTCTCGGCGTCGTTCTCTATGAAATGATAACCCGGCGTGCGCCATTCGAGGGCGCGTCAAAGAGCCACATCATCGTTGCGATTACCGACCGTGAGCCATTGCCGATAACTCACTTCGCGCACGATGTACCAGAAGCGCTCGAATGGATTATCGCTGAGGCGCTGACTAAAGATCCTGAAGAACGCTGTCAGACAGCGAAGGAAATGCTCGGCAAGTTGAGACGATTGAAGCAGCGGATCGAGTCCGGTGTCTTGCCAACATCGCCGTCAAATCTCAATCGTTCCGCACCACCACAGTCATCACGCGCGCCAACCAGAAACTCGAATGTAGTCTCACTCGCAGAGAAAGAGACGCGGCAAGACGTCGGAAGATCGACAGCGCGCTCAGGAGATCTTGCCGACACGCGAGCCCTCTCAAGCGTTGAATTCGTAACCGCGCAGATAAAGCAACATAAGAAGGCGTCTATTGCGGTGCTCGTGTTCGGCTTTTTGGTTGCCAGTGCGATTGGCTTCGGACTGTACAAGTTGTTCACTCAACCTAAACAGTTCGGTCCGGTAAAGATGACGGCGCTAACGACGGGCGGGAAAGTCAATGGCGAGGACATAAACGGTCAAGTCGCGATTTCGCCTGATGGTAAGTACGTAGTTTGCGCCGCGAACGATGCGAAACAGCAAGCCAGTTTGTGGCTCAGGCAAGTATCGACGAACAGTCTGGTGCGGGTGGTTCCTCCGGAAAGCGGTGGTTACCTGGCGACAACTTTCTCGCGTGACGGTGAATGGATTTACTACGTGGCCACGTTGGAAAGAAACAAGTTCGTACCTACGCTCTATCGCATTCCCGTCCTGGGTGGCAGTCCGGCAAAAGTGCTTGACCGCGTCTTCAGTGCTATTGCGTTCTCTCGTAACGGCGAGCAATTCGCTTTCGTGCGGAAGAATGAGGAAGATATGTCGCTGATGTTGGCAAGTACCAACGGCAGCGAACAAGCCAAGACCATTGCCGTACGCAAACAACCGGATGGCTTCTCTACTTCTGGCCCGTCATGGTCACCAGACGGAAAGCGAATTGCTTGCGGCATTTTCAATGGAACGGGGGCCGGGTACTCGACCGTCGTAGAAGTTCCGGTCGAAGGTGGAGACTCGAGGCCCATCGGTTCTGAAAAATGGGCCAGGGTCGGTCGAGTAATTTGGCTCGAGGACGGCAGCGGCTTGATCATGACGGCTCAGCCTGAGTCTTCATCTATCGGCACGCAGATTTGGTTTCTTCCATATCCCAGCAGCGAGGCGCGACGGATAACGAACGACTTGAACGGTTATGGAGAAGTTAGCCTGGGGTTGACGTCAGATTCAGGCACTATCGCTACGATCCAACAGGTGAACTACAGTAGCATTTGGATCACTGCTCCAAATGAAGATGAAAGTCACGCACGACAGATTCTCAAAACCAACCTTCCTGAAACGGTCGCATGGACACCGGATGGGAAAATAGTTTATGCGAGTCGCACAGGAGAGACTTGGGACATTTGGATGGTTAATCGCGACGGCTCAGAAAGCAAGCAATTGACAGCCGACGCTTTCATCGACCAGCAACCATCGGTTTCTTCCGATGGTCGCTATATCGTTTTCCAATCCAATCGATCGGGCAGTCGGAACATCTGGCGAATTGATGTTGACGGTAACAACCCAAAACAACTGACCGATGGCAGTTATGTTGACGAGTCTCCGGTTTGTTCTCCTGATGGTCGCTTTGTGATTTTCACATCGATGCGCTCAGGTACATCGGCCATTTGGAAGGTGGGAATTGATGGCGGAGCTCCAGTGCAATTAACTAATCACCCTTCCCAACTCCCATTGATATCGCCTGATGGCAAGCTGATCTCGTACTACTATCTTGATGAACAAGCAAACAACCAACCCAAGTTGGCAATGATTCCTTTCGAAGGTGGCGAGTCTGTAAAGCGGATTGATCTTCCTCGTACCGTTCAACCTATCGCGTTTGCATGGCTACCTGATGGGCGGTCGATCGGGTACCTGGATACCGGATCCGGGATCCTAAACGTTTGGAGTCAACCTATTGACGGCAGCGCGCCAAAACAATTAACTAATTTCAAATCAGAATTCCTAACCAGTTTTGCCGTCTCGCGCGATGGGAAGATTGCGGCATACCGCTTTTCCGCGACCAGAGACATTGTTCTGATTAAGGGTTTCCGATAACTCGCAAATGTTGAGAAATTGCTATACTTAGAGCCAGACACCAGCAGACTCAACGGCTTCGCCTCAAAAGTCCGAAATCCCACCCACGGGCAGTGGGTGGATTCTTCAGATCTTTTCTAGCGAGGAATGCTCTTAATCCCACCCACGAGCAGTGGGTGGATTGTTCAGATCCTTTCTACAGCTGTCGGCGGTTGTGCCAAAATTGCAGCGACCCTAGCGGAACACAAGTCTAAAGCGGTCGCGCGAATGCATTTTAGAAAAGATCTGAAACTATCCACCAACTGCCGTTGGCGACATTTCAAAAGTTCTTTTCCGGTGATCTTTAGAGAAGGATCTGAAGTATCCACTCACTGCCGAGGGTGGAATTTCTGATTTTTGTGAGAGACTGTCCCAACCCCGCGCGATCGTTGGAAGGAGAAAAGCAATGAATGAGAAAGAATGGACCATCATGATCTACATGGCCGGCGATAATAACCTCGCAGTTGATATGGCTTACGCAATGGAGCAAATAAAAGGAGTAGCCGAAGCTGGCGCGGAAAGCCCAAACCTTTTCGTTTACTACGATGGCAACTCGCCCGCGATTCCGACCCTGTACTGTGATTTCACCGAACAGGGGAAACCACGATACGTCCGCTCCTATAAAGTGCCCAACAAACTCTATGCCGTTGCGAAGAAAGAAAATGAGAATGCCGCCGATCCACGTTCAATCCTCAATTTCGTCGACTGGTGCGTCAATAAGGTCGAGGTTGAAAACGACGGCGAAATCTCGTCCGGCCGGCGGGCGCAAAAGTACGCGCTGATATTTTCCGGCCATTCGCTCGGCTTTCAGGACATCGGTTTGTTTAAAGACGAGACGTCAGGCAAATCGATGAAGATGAATGATTTTTATGGGGTCCTTCAGGGTCTGATCAGCACCAAAAAAGAGTTAGAGAAGGACGACCGGGCAAATCAATGGGAAGGTGGGGTACGTGAGGGTGAGACAACAGTGCTGCTCGGTCAAAAGCTCGACATACTGGGTTTTGATAGCTGCGTCATGGGCATGCTTGAAGTCGGATATCAATTCAATTATGTGGCCAAGACGATGATCGCTTCTGAGGGTAGTGTTCCGAGTGCCGGCTGGACTTACGCAAAAATACTCGGTTGTTTAGCTCGAGCACAAAACCGCAATGTCGACACCCGCAGTGTGGCAGAGCTTTTTGTGAAGGAATTTGTCCGGAGCCAGGATGCTTACACAGTCGGAGGCGTCTCGGTCGACATGGCAGCCTGGGATCTGAGCCGGTTTGGGCCTCTGGCCGACGTATTCGATGGACTAGCTGAAGTTCTGCTTGCATGCTTTGAGGATGAGAAGAGCCGAATCTACAGACAAATGGCACGAGTAATTCTCCAGGTTCATTGGCAGTGTCAGTCGTATATGTACGATCAAAATGTCGATCTCGGCGATTTCTGTGAACTCCTTGATCGAGAATGTGGCCTGGTAGCGGAGGAGCTTGGCGGCGAAGATGTAGAGATGTTGAAAGCGGTGCAGAAAGAATGCCGAAAGGTTCTGAAAGAACTAAATAAAGCTGTGATCCTCAGTGGCTTTAGCGGTGGAGGTTACCAGTACTCAAACGGGGTCTCAGTATTTTTTCCGTGGTCGCGCGAGGCTTATGAAGTATCACGAAAGAACTATGAGAGCCTGTGGTTTGCAAAAGACGTGAAACGACAGCGATTATCGTGGACGGACTTCCTCAAGAAATATCTTTACGACGTCAGTCTCCGCAAATTTGAGATGCCGGTAGCTGAGGCGACTCCGGGATCCAAATTCAGATATTTTTCAGGCGTGAGATTTGACGAGCGATCCGGGTCAGTTTTGGCTAGTGGCAACGGGGCTTCGAAGGCCAAGATCGCCGGACAAGAAGGTTCAAAGATCGCTGGTCAGGAAGGCTCAAAGATCGCTGGTCAGGAAGGCTCAAAGATCGCTGGCCAGGAAGGCTCAAAGATCGCGGAAGGTTCCAAGATCGCAGGCCAGGAAGGTTCGAAGATCGCCGGCCAGGAAGGTTCAAAGCTAGCTGGCGGCGGCGCGAGCGCATTCTTCAACAGCTTGCGGCTCTTCAAAAATGTCGAGAGCCGGTGGGACATTTCAGGGTTCACGAAAAAACCTGACGAAGCGTACATCGCGGACAACGAATCTCAGTTAACGAGGCGAGCATCCTCCTAAAGAGATCTCTCTGCTCCATCTCTGCGACTCAGAGATAAAAGGATGGGTGAGCTGCTGAAGCGCGCGTGCGCTCTATCGATTATGGATTAACTCAAATCCAGCTACCGTCTATCAGACTTCAAACAACATGAACACTCAGTCAGCAAATCAGAAAGATCCGCAAGGAAACATCGAGCTGAGAATTCGTACAATGCGTACCCTTTGGATTGCTATGTTCTTGAGCATTGGCTTCTACTACGCGTTTACGTTTTTTGCGGGACGATCGGAAGACGTCAACTCCAATAGCACGCTGTCCCTCACGTTGGTCGGCGGTGCACTATTAACAACGCTAATTTCCTTTCCGATCAAAAACAGATTATTAACTCGGGCCGTGGAACAACAGCAAGTACAACTGGTGCAGCAAGGATATGTCGTGGCGTGGGCGTTAACCGAGGTCGCAGCGCTGCTCGGACTGCTTGATTTTTTCCTGACTGGTAATCGTTATTATTACATCCTGTTCATTATTGCAGCGTGCGGTCAGTTGCTTCACTTTCCACGACGCGAACCTGTAATAAACGCTTGGTTTAGGAGTCCAATGCTCTAGCGCTATTCACCTTGCTGGCGATTCTCGAAAAATTTTCTCCAGCTCTTTGGATGCCTTTTCGACAGTCCGCTTAGCGTCTTCCACCGCCTTCGCCGCCTGCTCAACTTTGGCCGCGATGCTTTGTGCGTGTCGAGCCGCGTCTTCCGACGCGGCTCTTGCTTTTCCGAAGCGCTCCTCGGCTTCGCGCCTAAGCTTCTGGGCATCCTTCGCCTCTGCGTATGCTTTTTTCTGCGCTGCCTCCAGACTCTGTGCCCTGGCTCGCGCTTGGATTAGCAAGCCTCTGGTTTCCTGCAGTGAAACTTTGGCGGCAGCTATCCTTGCCTGACGCGTTTCCTCAAGCTGGCGCACGTCGGCCGCCGACTCCGCTTTTCGCCGCCTACTCGTGGCGGCACGGCCTGACTCCTGTGATTGTGTGACCCGCGCCGGTTCCTTTGTGCGTTCCGTCATGCTGGTGCCTGGGATCAATGAGGCGAGCGACTCGAAACCCGGAGGATCCACGTCACGGGTCAGACGCCCGGGACGTGGAGTATCGGGAATGAATGCGTAGACAGACATTGCCTGGAGGGTAGCGGTGACGCGGCGGATAGTGTCCGGCGTCGGGTTGTGACCCGCATCTCGTAGCAATGCAGTTGCCAGATCTAAAACGTGCGAGAGCGTCTCGCGGCGCGCGTCGAGCGCTCCTCGCATGTCTGCCACCTTCCGGGCGGGACGGGATGTCTGGGCTTGGCGAAAGCGCTCACCTGTCGCGATCAGTCGGTCGAATGCCTCGCGATGCTTCCAATAGAGTTGGTTCACGGCCCACGCCGAGATGGAAGGCTTGACCAGCGCCTTCACGAAATCCGCCTCGTTGCCACGCCCGCCATGCTTCAGCCGCCCGGCGAGTGTATTGCGCGCGGCGGTGAACTCTGCCAATGGGAGCCGGTACAACGCATCAACATCATCCTCAAGCTTGCCCTTCGTCTCGGTCACGTTACGGTCTTCTTTCCTGTCCTCTTTACACTATTTCTCCCCATCTATTAATGCAACTTGAACGGGCCACCATGCGGCTCCGGTTCTAAATCAGGACGACTGGAATCCTGGACCACCTCATGCATCTCCAAAACGTTCGACTGTGAGAATGCTTCCTTCGGGAGCGAGCCAGACTGCGCGTGTCCCTTTACAAAAGCATCAGAGCGAACCCAGTTGAGGAAGTCCTGGCGGCTATTCCAGATAGTAAAAACCACATAAGGGTCGCCTTCGTTGACCGGGCGCAGGATCTGGTTTGATATAAAACCAGGCATTTGGTCCACCAGCCCTGCGCGCTCACGAAACCTCTGCTCGAAGGCCTCGGCGTATTCTTGCGTGACGTAGATCCGATTGGCGACGGTTATCATTGCGCGGGTCCCCCTTTTGTTTTCCTTGATCTCATGATAGCACCTCGCCCTGTTCACTCATCCGACGACGGCTTCGAGCGCAATCGCTTGATCTGTGAACGCCGTGCTTTCTCTTCAAGCGTGCGGTTCTTGGCGCTACGCCGGACCCGCGTGGGGACGCGTTTCGCGGGACGATAGTTTAGCTGCTCGACCTTCTTACGAAGCCTTTGCAGACAGATCGCCTTATTCCGGTGTTGACTGCGTTCCTGCCGTGAAGTGACCACGACAGCCGAAGGCAAGTGCCTCAGCCGAACCGCGCTTTCCGTCTTGTTGACATGCTGTCCTCCGGGCCCACTCGAACGGAAGGTCTCGACCTCACACTCACGCAGCAAGTCTTCGTCTGATTCAGGCAGTATAATCATCTGGCCTCAACGCTTGCTATGGGGACGTCGACTTTCATGATACCCGAACCGCATTAGTCGTAAAGAGTGTTATGTTTGGGACGCAGAGAGAAGCCCGCGAAGCGTGCGGAGACTTCATATCGAGCGTCGTCAGAAAAGTAGCTGAGTTGTTTATAATGAGCATAACAAAATTAACGAGGTTACTTTGAAAGCGCCGCTTCCCATCGTCGAAGGAGTTGGTCCGAGCTGCCAATGGCTTCCCGCAGGTCCATGGAAAACTGTCATAGACTTTTTCAAAGAACAATACCCTCACGTGGATGCGAATACTTGGAAGACACGGATGGCGAAGGGCCAGGTGATGGATGAAACCGGGCGCCGCGTAGATCCAGAGACTGCTTTTCGAGTTGGCACCTGCATTTTTTATTACCGCGAGCTGGAAAATGAAAAAGCCATACCCTTTGTGGAGCAGGTGCTCTATCAGGATGAACACATCCTGGTTGCAGATAAACCGCATTTCTTGCCGGTGATTCCCTCGGGAAGGTTTCTCCATGAAACGCTGTTGGTGAGACTGCGAAAACAACGCGCGACGGAAGCCCTCGTGCCTATCCATCGTCTCGATCGGGAAACTGCCGGCGTAATGTTGTTTTCCCTCAACCCGAAAACAAGGGGCCACTACACGTCGGTTTTTCGGAATCGGAGGATTAGAAAGGTATACGAGGCCCTGGCACCGACTCGAGGAGATTCGAGCTTTCCCAGTAGTCGGCGGAGTCGCATCGTGCGGGGAGAACCGTTCTTTCGCATGAAGGAAGTTCCCGGCGAGGCAAACTCCGAGACCCACATCAGCTTCCTCAGCAATCTGGGTCGCCTCACTCTGTATCAGTTGGTTCCCCTTACCGGCAGGAAACACCAGCTCCGTCTCCACCTCGCGGCCTTAGGAATTCCGGTCATCAATGACAAACTCTATCCGGCGATGACTCCTTCAGATGACGACGATTTTTCCAGACCGCTGAAGTTGCTGGCAAAATCGATTTCGTTTCAGGATCCGTTGACCGGGCGACACCACTATTTTGAAAGTTGCAGAAGACTATGAAGTTACTATCCATTGAAACCACACCAAATCCAAACAGCATGAAATTGAATTTGGATGAGAGGCTCGCCAAAGGGGTCGCGATTACATATACACACGAAAATCGAGGAGATTGTCCTGCCTACATCGAAAAGATCCTGGCCATCCCAGGGATCAGCAGTGTCTTCCGTGTCGAAGACTTTATGGCCATCCAGCGAAAGCCAACTGCTCGATGGGAGGACATCTTGTCGCAAGCCCGCGCCGTACTCGAATACGCCAGTTTGAATAACGCGAAACCAGAACCCGCAGGAACCTCCGATAACAAATGGTGCGAGGTAACGGTAGCGGTCCAGTATTTTCGAGATCTCCGAATGTTAGTCAAAGTGTCCTCTGGTACTGAAGCGACTCGCTTGCCGTTACCCGAGAGATTCGGTAAGGCTATTGAGCGAGCAATGGGTGCATCTGAAAACATGCTAATGGAGCGAAAGTGGAAAGATGAAGGTCTGCGCTTCGGGGATCTGCGCGACGTTGGCGAGGCGTGGGAGCGCTTTACCCTTCGCTTGGTTTGCTCTTGCGACCGGAATGGTCCGCCCTCGCGATGAGTGCTTCGACAGTTACTTGTTATCCCCGGTCAGCATTACGGTCTGCACACCGGAGTCGTGAAGTATTTTCACTGCCTTTCTTGCGCTCTCGCGAATTGTGTCAGCAACGGCGACCACGCCCGCCGCTTTGCCATCAACCGAGACATACATCGCCGTCTTAGCGTCCGAAGCAAGAGTGCTAACACGCTCTTCGAGGCCATCCAACGCAACCTTCTCGCGCATCATCAGTTTCTTGTTTCCGATAAGTACGCGGCGCTGATCAACCCTTGCCTCAACACCATGGCCGGGAATCGAATCAAAATTTACGGCCGGCGACAGTTTAATGCCTCGGGCTTGAGTACCAGCGACGATGGCCTGAGCAAGAGGATGCTGCGAAGGCTGATCGGCGGAAGCCGCAAATTGTAGTAGCTCAGTTTCACTGAAACTGTTTGCGGCAATGACGTCGGTCAGCGCTGGCTTGCCTTCCGTCAGAGTGCCAGTCTTATCAAAAATCACGGTGTCAATTCCAGCGGTTGCTTCCAGTGCGATCGCGTTTTTGAAGAGAACCCCTTCGCGCGCACCTTTTCCCACGCCAACCGTGATCGCTGTGGGAGTAGCGAGCGCAAGAGCATCAGGACAGGCGATGACAATGGTAGAGACCGCAGCGGTGAGCGCAAACAGGAATCCTTCGTCACCAACGAAGTACCAAACCAGAAATGCGAGAAGACCAGAGCCGAGCGCTATGAAGACAAGATATTTTCCCGCCGTGTCCGCGATCCGTTGCGCCGGCGCTTTGCTCGCCTGGGCATTCTGGACCATCTGCACGATCCTCGCGAGTGCCGTGTCAGCGCCCACTGCAGTTGCTGTAAAGTTGAATGCACCGGTTTGATTCACCGTACCGCCAATGACTCGCGCCCCTTGAGTCTTGGCTACAGGGATTGGTTCACCGCTGATCATTGACTCATCTACGTAAGAAGAACCGGAAATGACATCCCCATCAACGGGAACGCGATCGCCCGGTCGCACAACTATTTCGTCACCTACTACAACTTGTTCGAGTGGAATCTCAGATTCAGCGCCATCACGCTTCACGCGCGCTGTCGCTGGGGCAAGTTTCAATAGTGCTTCGACCGCCTTTCCGGTAGCGAACCTGCTGCGCATCTCCAGCCAGTGACCGGCAAGACTGAATGAAGTGAGCATAGCTGCGGCTTCATAAAAGACTTCACCCTTGAACAGAAACGTTGCTACGACTGAGTACGTGTAAGAAACAAGGATGCCGAGCGCAATCAGCGTCATCATATTTACTTCACCGCGTCTTAGCGCCCGCCAGGCAGTGGAAATGAACGGCCATCCTCCCCACCAGACCACGGGAGTGGTGAGCAGGAATCCGAACAGATCCATCCGAATGCCGAAGGGAGGCATGCCAGACAGACCGAGAATCGTCCCCATGGGAGAGAACAGAACAATAAGAATTGAAAGGATGATCGAAACGATGAAACGTCGAAGAAGATCCCGCACCATCTCTGCCCCGTGCCCTGCATGCTCGTCATGCTTCATCTCGGCATGGGCAGTTTCGCCGGCTGGTGGTCGTTCCATTACTTGGCCGGCGTGTGCGTGGTTGACGGCCGCAGGGAATTCGCCCTCGACCGCTTTCGCTTCGACCTGATCTGCGGCCACATCATCTTTGGTTCCCACTGACGGATGACCCGGTTGGCATTTCGACGCCCCGCACCGTTGGCAATCACACTTGTAACCACCGTGATGAAGATCACCCTCAATCGCTTTGGACGTTGTAACGGAAGGATCGTACGTCACGTGGGCCACACCGCGGGTACGGTCGAGATGAACCGCCTGAACTCCGCGCAGTCTGTTTAGGTAATTCTCAAGAGTCGCGTAGTCGCTTGCGTCATATGCGTTCTTCAGATCGACCTCGATCACCAACATGCTTCTCGAGGAAGAGTGCTCGTTAGTATAATTCAACATAGGAGATATGTTTCTCGTGAGCCTTTCCTAAGCTTGGCCATAATCAACTCACTAATAGCGCCACTTCCAATCGCGGACCTCCGGCATGTCTTCACCGTGCTCGACGATGAATTCTTGTGTGCTGATGCATCGGCTCAGGCTCATTTCCTTCTACGAAATAAGGTTTGTGGCCATATCCGACCAAAAGGTTCGTGAGCTCTTCATTACTCAGACGCCCCAGGACAGTTGGCCCCGCAATCTTGTAACCATTCAAATGTAGAATGGGCAGTACCGCGCCATCTCGTACAGGATTCAGGAACTTGTTTTGAGTGCCAACTCGCAGCCAGCGGGCCAGTCTCAGCCTCCCCATCGCCGATTACGCAGCAGACAATGAGATCTGGATTGTCAAAGACCGCGCCGTAAGCATGGACCAATGCATAACCTAACTCTCCGCCCTCGTGAATTGAGCCCGGTGTTTCAGGGGCAACGTGGCTAGGGATACCACCCGGAAAGGAGAACTGCTTGAACAATTTTCTCATCCCTTCTTCGTCCTGCGAAACGTTGGGATAGAACTCGCTGTAGGTTCCTTCGAGATAGGTATTCGCGACTAATCCTGGTCCACCGTGGCCTGGTCCAGTAACGAAGATCATGTTCAGGTCATGCATCTTAATCAGACGATTGAGATGCACGTAGATAAAATTCAGACCAGGCGTAGTACCCCAATGCCCGAGGAGTCTGGGCTTGATGTGTTCAAGTGTCAGCGGCTCACGCAGCAGCGGGTTGTTGTACAGATAAATTTGTCCGACCGAAAGATAGTTCGCTGCCCGCCAGTAAGCATTCATGTGGCGTACTTCCTCTACAGATAGCGATAGCGTTTCTTTCATTTCCCTCAAACTCATATATATAGGTCTTCGCGCGTGAGCGGCAGGTGACGCGGCTGAGTACGAGAGACGAGCACCTGATGCACTTCCACCAGCGCTTCTCGGAAACTGGCGGACGAAGCCCGCAAGTAAAGTCGCCACATCCGCACGAAGCGCTCGTCAAACATCTCGCGCACACACTTCACTTGACGCTCGAAGCGTTCCGACCAGTGATCAAGCGTCAAGCTATAGTGCGGGGCTAAGTTCTCCACGTCCCATATCCGAAAGTCTGCCGCGGAAAGATGAGTGATGATTTCGGGAAGCGTCGGGATGTAGCCCCCCGGAAAGATATATTTTTCGAGCCACCGATTGACGGAACCTTCTTTGACACTGGTGATCAAATGAAGGAGTGCCAAACCATCCGGCTTTAGGACAGTTTGGACGACGCGCGCAAACTCCGCTAGGTTTTCCCTGCCGACGTGCTCGATCATACCGATGCTAACGATCTTATCGAACCGCTTGCCTTCCTCCGCGAGCGTGCCGTAATCCATGAGCCGCACTTCGGCCTTAGCTTGCAAGCCTCGCGATTCGATCGCCGCGATCGCCGCGGCGTGCTGCGCGTCGCTCAACGTTATGCCCAGTGCTTCGACGCCATACTCTTCGGCGGCGCGCATCACGAGCGCGCCCCAGCCGCAACCAATGTCGAGCAAAGTTTCGCCCGGCTGAAGCCGCAGCTTGCGCAGTGAATGTTTGATCTTTTGTCGCTGCGCCTGTTCCAGGATGTCGGAAGCGTTGCGGAAGTAGGCACACGAATAGGTCAAAGATTCGTCTAGCCAGAGGCTGAAGAAGTCGTTGCCGAGATCGTAATGATGGGCGATGTTCTCCTTCTCCCGCTTGAGCGAGCGGAGGCCAGCGGCCGCACGCAGAGCCACGCCGGTCAGGCCGCTCTTTCCTTCGGTGGCGGAGATCAAGCCGCTGCGAATTGCCAGAGAAACTAAGTTGGCAAGGTCGCCTTCCACGTCCACCTGCCCGTCCATGTAAGCTTCGCCTAAAGTCATTAATAGGTCGTCTTGCAGGAGATCGGGAAGAGTCGCATTGCGAAACAAGACTTTGAACTGCGGTTCACCGTCCCCATAGCGCTCAGTAAAACCGTCGTTATATGCGACCTCGAAGGAGCTGCTACGCGCGCTCTCAAAGAGCCTGCTTATCGCTTGTCTTGCCAACATGATAATTCCTTCAACCCTACTGGTTGTCCTTAGATCCGTACGCGGCGATAATCCGCTGTCTGATCTCCTCTGGTTTTAATCCGGCTCCTTTTTGCAGGCCATATGCCATCAGTGCCTCGCCGATGCATATGCCGCAGTTCTCACCATGTTCACTTTCGAAACAACTGTGGAGACTCTTGTGTCCTTTGTTGCGGTCACAGTGGCAATAACAAGGTAGCTGTGCGAGCGTTTCAGGGATTTCCTTGGCTGCCTGGTATGCCAACCGTGCATTTCCCGTAAAGACTTCTGGTGCCATCGTGGCAGGTAGAGCATGGGAGGCAGGAAGATCGTGGTAATACGCAGGAATCCGGACCGCCTCAACCTTGCGAGGTTCAATGGTCTGCGCCGAAGTTTGGGTATGCGAGATATTTCTGCTGTCGCTGGATTTTTGTATCGACGCGCTATAGACGACGAGCACTAGAATGACAACAGCTAGCAATGCGATGACAATAATCTTATTCATGTTTTGCTCCCTTACTTGCATGGTGTTCCTCACGACTCCGAATTCGAGTGCTGAGAGACAGGCGAGGACAGCTGGTCCTGGCACTCTGTCTTTTCGCGTAAGCATTGTCACTAATCATGAGTTGTTCCCCCCGCTCTCAGTTCTTCAATTCTGCTGATTGCTCTTTTCGTGCATAGTAACCACTTCGCGTGCGGGCAACTAGTTGTGGCGAGTTCCTGTTTCGGTTTATCGCGACCTTTATCCTTCTCCAGTTGCCGTCTCGCTCCTTGTTCAATGGGTAATAACCAAGGCTGTACTGCTGACCAACCTCGCGCGCGATCTCCCTCATCACAGTTCTGCATTGATCCACATCGTTCGGAAAATGAGATGAACCGCCGGTAACTTCGGCCAGTTTCTTTAATTCGGCGCGTCCTTCCCGGTTGTCTCTCAGCATCCCCAATAAGGCGAGTCCTCTCCCCATCTCACCAAACATGCCCACCGTGTAGATCATCGTCTCCTCTTCTTCAGCTCGCTCGATCAATTCGCGAAACTTCAACCTGCTTGCGTTGTCTTCGCCATCGGTTACAACGACCAAGACTCTCTTACGGTGTTTGCCGCGCTGCAAACGATCCAGCGCATACTGAACGGCATCAAACAGCGCGGTCTCACCTTCCGCCTTCAGACCAAGGATAGAGTTCTCCAATCGATGCCGATCAGAGGTGAAGTCCATCACCAATTCGGACCTCTTGTTGAAGGTAACAATGAATGTCTCGTCACGGCTGCTGCCTTCATCAATGACGTGAAGCGCTGCATCGTACACGTCACTCATCATATCCATCATGCTGCCGCTGCGATCCAGAACCAGCGCCCAACTAACCGCCGATTCTTCGGCGCTGAAGAAGCTGACCGGTTGCTCAACTCCGTCCTCGAAAACCTTGAAAGCATCCTGCTTGAGATTAATCGCTGCTCGACCCTGCTGATCGCTGACCGCAACTCTCAGCACCACCAAGTTCGTATCGATTTTTATTGTGTCGAGCGGAACATCTTGCTGCGCTTGCGGGCTTGCCGTGTTCGTAACGATAAACAGGATCAACCAAAGGAGTTGTTTGTTGCTAATTCGCATTTTTTCTTCCTCCTTTCAGCAGTGGCCTTACTTGCGCTCAACTAGTTGCCCTCCGGAATTGTTGACTGGAGTAACAGTCATGTGTCGCTTTCGAGATTCTGCTTGAGCTTCGACGACCGGTGCGCCGTTCCCGATCAGCAGTTGCGAGGCGGCGAGCACAGAGGGCACATAGTTTGCAGTCTCCGGTGGCACAAGACCTCGCTCGGCCAAGGTCCAGAAATCGCGGATGCCAGTGCGATGCACTAGCCTAGCCAAGCGACCTTCGCCCCAGTTGTAAGCTGCGAGAGCGAGCGGCCAGTCTCCGAAAAGCGCATGCAGATCGCGAAGATAGCGAGCAGCGGCTCGCGTAGACTTCTCAGGGTTGCCCCTTTCATCCGTCCATGCTGTACGCTTCAGCCCATAGCGATCGCCCGTTCCCGGAATGAACTGCCAGATACCGTGGGCCTCTTTGGGTGAATGCGCGCGAGAGTTGTATGTGCTCTCAACAAAGCCAACGCTGATCAGCCATTCCGGTACGCCTTCTTCTCGCAAGACTTGCACCATCATCGGTCTCAGGGATGTAAGCCGTGCTCGACCAATCTCCAGGCGATTTCGCCCCCCCCTCTGAAAGTAATTAAGAAATGCAGCGACGCGCGGCTGCGCTGCGTAATTGCCAGCGACCACGTTTTCCTTCAATGGAACAGCTGGATAAGCAGGAGCACCGTCCAATGCGACTAACTCTTTCGTGATCTCTCGCAGGTACTCTCGAAGCAGAGGATCTTGTTGCTTGATATCGCCATCGGGCGCCGCCGCTGCAATGATTTCGCCGGCTTGCCTCAGCAGCGCGCGACCGTCATCTCGACGTCCGTTCTTTAGCCTCTGGTTACCCTCCGTTCGAAAACGATCGGCTTCCTTGATGACACTTGCTGCGTCCACAGCAACAACAGCACTAGCGATCAACCGATCCAGATAATGCTCGATGTTTACGGTTTGCGTCTGATCCGCAGTCGTGCTCTGTGGATTGTTTGGCTCGACTGTCTGTCCTTGCGCGCTCAAACTAAGGAATAACAAGGTGGCAAGCAGCAGCGAGAAATGCCAACTGACGTTTCTCCAATGCGGAGGTGGTTGGCCCAGAAGCCCTACTGGCGTAACCTCGGTGATTGTTCTCATCGTTGTTTTCTTCTGCGTCATTTGCTTTAGGGAACCATTGCCGCCATCAGGTCCAGGCGACACTGGCTTGTTTCTTCGCTTTAACAAAGAGCGTAATTTCATTCGCGCCTTGTGCAGTTGCGACTTTGACGTGCCCACCGTGCGACCCAGCATCCTGGCAATCTCTTCATGCTGATGCCCCTCTATATCGTGGAGCGTGAACACAAGCCGATAGCCCGGCGGCAATTGCGCGATTGCATCGTCTAGCGCGATGTAATCGACGATGGGCATCGTCCTATGATTCTCAGTCCCCTTGACGACTTGTACGGGCGTCTCGCCGTCCTCAGTCGTCTGTTCCAAGCGCACTCCACGCTTGCGAAAGTGCATGAGCACCTGATTGACCGTCAGCCGGTGCAGCCAGGTTGTGAAGGCCGCTTGACCGCGAAAGCTACCGATCTTGCGAAAGAGCTGGACAAAAACTTCCTGCGCGAGATCCTCGGCATCGGTAACGTTTCTCGTCATCCGCAGGCACAGCGAATACACGCGGCGGTTGTGACGCAGATAAAGCTCCTCGAAGGCTTGCATGTCGCCTCTACCGGCGGCTTGGGCCAGCGCGTAATCGGATCTTTCGTTTGTCTTGACTTCTGCCACGGTTACGCGGTCCTCCGATGATTCTTACTTTTCAGTTACGCCGTCATTCGCCCTGATCAGCGGAGTCGGACGATAGACGCGACTCCAGATGAAGTCGTAAGTCTTATCAGGCAATGGCTCTTTCAAAATGAAATTGAAACTGCGCTTTGGCCCGCCAGTGTGAGGTTCAAACGTCAGCACTTCGAAACGATCGATGTCTGGTCGGCCTACTGCTCTAATATCGGTCCAGCGCCAACTCCGCGAGTCGTGCCCATCCTCTGCTTCATAAACCAAGCGATCCGCATACACCTTTAAGACTCCCTGGCAGCCGCTCAAGCGATGCAGATGCTTGACAGGTATTTGCCCGAACGACTGGCTCTCCTCATTTGTAAATGACGTCACCAACGGGCGAGTGATGCGCTCACGAAGGAAGTCACTGACCTGCTGATCAATCTGCCCATCGATGATCTTGAAGGTCAGGCTCTCTTCCTGGCCCAGTAGCAGCTTCCGATTTTGATAAGTCCAGACTCGAACGCGTGTGGGAGACAAGATTTCAAGGAGCTTGATGTCCGTATATGTCCACATCCGGCTGTCCTTCTCCTTCTTGGCGCGATATTCGACACCCCTGGTTGAAATGATCAGCTCACCATCGCGGTGACCAATCAGGCGATCCTGCTGGACTTTATAGGTGAACTCCTGCGCCCATACCGACTGCGTTAGAGTCAATAGCAATAACCCAGCTAAGACCATCAGGCTTGTATGCCTGACTTTTACTTGACCCACCTTTGTCTGTTGAACTTCGCCGGTCTTACTTCCTGTCTGGGTCCGATCGCTTTCGTTGAGAGTGCGCAGAAACTCCCTTGTGTAAACTCGCAGTTCCGTGCTCGTCTGTTTTACTCGCTGCAGCGCTGTGTTCGTGCAGGTTTCCTGAAATTCCCCAACGTGCGCCTTAAGCCTCTCCAGGATCAAACCAAGGCCCTCGACGGACTTCGCAATTTGAGTGAATTCACGCCTCAGCTCTTCAGTTTCCTCTCCCGGGTACAGACTTGCCTTTCCACGCTTTAGGGCATCGTGCGCCCACTTAATATCGACTTGTAAACGCTCAAGCTGTTCGGCGCACCCTTTTGTAGCTCCCGTTGTGACGGTTTCTTTCGGACTAATGGTGCAACAGCAACGGCCGTCCAAATGAGCAATCGCGTCTTCGCACCTGCAGTTTGGTGGAACGCGGTCCAGATCAGCCGCTAGAAACTCGGCAGAGAAAAATACATTTCTCAACCTGTCGAAGAGGCTTGGTGGTTTCCTACTTACATCGAGATCCCGCTTGAAGAACATTTCTTTTAGCTTCTCAATCAATTTCATGATTTCACCCGTTCCTGTGCGCGAGTTTAGTGACGTTCGTAACTTTCAAAATCGCCCGGGGGTTTTTCAGCGTCTGAGCGCCACTTCCCTTCGCAAATCCCCAACTGATTAAGCCTGCCTCGCATCTCCTTGAGGCAGCGGTTCTCACACTCGTCAACCTCTCGGTTGAACTCGGTGCGATGCATGATATGGATGGGGACGACTACTTCACGTCGCGAGTGTCGGCTGCCCGGAGCAACATGCAGGGCACGATCGAACCCGCCTATCTCATAACGTGAAGGTCGTTCGTCCTGCGGCAGGATCCACTCAGCAACTTCTCGTAAGTCTTCGTAAGTGCTCTGGCAGTATTCACAACCAGGAACCGGCTGCTCTCCTTTTGCAGCTACGTGACTGTTGGTTCCACAGAGCTGCAGCTCAAAACCGATCTGAATCTTGCTGCCGTGCTCGACCGACCGTTCAGGCCAGACTTCGTAACAGACTTGATGATTGCGAGCGATATCACGCAAACGCTCCATCGGCGCATCATTGCTCGGCCTATTTACGGCCTCAGCAACTTGCGCGGTTGCTGTGGAACTGTTGTTAGCTAACATTTCTCAGTCACCTCCCCAACCAACCTCATTGATAGATCGGCGCACGTGGTTTACTGGCTTCTTCAAGGTCGCGGGCCAGCAGGATGATTTGCGTATGCTGCTCGTGCGTCAAAGCGTTGATTGCCTGCAAAAGAGTTTCGATCTTCTTTATGTCCACCTCGACGCGGATGTCTTCAATCTCCTTCATCTTTGATTTAACCGCGCCTAGATCGACGGTATCTCGCGTCAGCAACCGCTTGAGTTCGGCGTCAGCGACATCAAGGTCAGCCTCTCGTTGAAAGCTGTACATCTGAATCCGAAAGTACAGGTCCTCAAGCTTTTTTCTTTGTTCCACCGTGACAGGGATCTTGTCGCCAAAGACAAGGAACAACCTCGTTTTCGATCCGATCTCCATCAACCCAGGAGTAATGACACTCATGCCGCTGCCGAGTTGTACTTCCTGACTTGATAGCCTGCCTGGGTCTTGCTGAGCAGAACTTGACTTGCCGCTTAATGTGAGTATCGTCAACAGAGCAATCCATACGTGCAAAACTCTCTGAATCTTCATCGCATTCCTCCTCCGCCAGATAACGACTGCCGGCCACTTCTGACTCGTCTCAAAGTGCCATACCAAGGGGACCAACAGGCTTGAAAGCAGGGCATAACTCAAGATGCCGAAATAGACCGAGCCGTCGATAGCCCACCTCGTCATGCCGAATCCCAGGAACATGATGGCCACTTCGCCAGAGCCAACCATCAAAGCGGCGATGCACGTTGCGTCCCTCGATTTTGCACCGCCGGCTCTAGCCCCAACCCAGACGAATGCAAATTTGAGGACAATAGCTGCCAACACGACGACGACGAGCGACGACAAAGCAGTTAGGGTTCGTCCGTGTGATTGCAGCATTAGGGACACGAACACAAAAGAGATCAGCGTGGCCGATGCAAGTGGTCTCTCGCTCTCGCTAAATCTCTTCCCGATTTCGCTGCGACGCCACAAAGCTCCGGCGAGAAATGCCCACGCAATTGCGCCAGGTTGGTTAGTGGTTATAACTGCCAGCGCGAATATCAGACCTGAGATGAG